>Ga0207125_10047_pt2 | contig 29810 bp, 31 predicted proteins | sample Alteio_BWMinHeat_19_FD_153556 | JGI IMG/M metagenome (GOLD analysis project Ga0207125, IMG submission 153556) | Enriched cells from forest soil in Barre Woods Harvard Forest LTER site, Petersham, Massachusetts, United States -... | ecosystem: Environmental > Terrestrial > Soil > Temperate forest >...
GGGCCGGGGCTGATCATGCCGATCGCGACTGCAACTAGGAACTGACGCTGATCAAGCCAGCCGAACTCGTGCACCAACCCTTGCTCCAAGAATGGCACGATCACCAGTCCGCTACCAAAAGTTAGCGAACCCGCCTTCAGGAAGAAAAGAAGGAGTTTGCCTAGCGTGGAGCTGGATGCAACGGGCGCGAGCTGCGCCAGTACCGGCACGGCGATGGCCGGCACGGTCGCAGCGGGCGGGCGCCGGAGGATGTTTCCATAATAGAGAATGCCGACAATTCCCGCGCCGATGAACAGCAATGCCACTTCCGCCTGCAGTACAACGGTAACGACAAGGCAGACGGCCGCAATTACCCACTGTAGCCAATCTTCCATTCCGAGCTTGGCGAGGCGGTAGCAGGAGTGCAGGATCAGCGCGATCACTGCGGGGCTTACGCCATAGAATACGGCTGTGACCGGTTTCAGATCACCTAGGTAGACGTAAAGCGCACCGAGCGCCGCGACGATTATGAAATTTGGGAGCTGCCACTAAAATGGCGACATACCGAAGTCGCCATTCGATAACAGGCAGCCGCTGCCATCGGTAGGCAAGCAATCAAAATTAAGCAGCGTTCAACGCGGGAGGCCGTTCGCATCGGCCTCCGTGTGAAATGCGTTCACAAAAAGCTAGAGGGGGCATTCAATGTCATTCAGAGCATTTTTCGGTGCCGTCGCCGGGATTTGGAGACCAGCGGTCTTCTTGTTGCCTTTCATTGTCCTGTTATTTCATGGAACGGCACGGGCCACGCCGGTCCCGCCCGGTCTTATGCCGGGTGACACCTATCAGTTCGTTTTTGTGACGCAAGATGGGATAGACGCCACTAGCCCTTCTCTATCGACATACAACAACTTTGCTCAGGCCCAAGCGCTGCAAAATTCAGCACTGACCGGTGCCAGCGCGACCTTCTTCTATCACGCGATCGTCGCAACCATGAATGAGCCAAACGCGCAAATAAACGCCGGCGTTGGTGTTAATGCGAAAGTTTATCTACTTGTAGGGAATATTCTTGTCGACACAGGGGCAGGTGATTTCTGGGACGGAAACCATCTTGCCAATATTAGTTATAACCAATTCGGGACACAGCAGGTAAACGGAACCGATCTGGCGCACAACATTGGATTATATTCCGCCCAGTACAGCTTTATATGGTCGGGGTGTACATCTGCAACTGGTGTTGGCTGTGCTGGGAGTGGGTTATTGGGGCATCCTATTACTAGTTTAATGGGCATCGGACCGTACGCATTCAATGGCTTTGATGGCGCTGGCGGAGCCGATTGGTTCTCCAATAATTATGACAGGCTTGAGAACGATTTGGTTGGTATTTACGCGATTTCCGATGTTATTACGGTCCCTGGAGCCACCCCCCTGCCATCGACTTGGCTGATGCTACTCAGTGGGTTCGTCGGCCTCGGCTGGTTTGCTTATCGTGGCACGAAGAAGCGGACGGCTTTCGCAGCAACCTGATCGCAAACCTTATTGTGGCTTGGGAGGGACCGCCGCAGTTGGCGGTCTTTCTTTTTGCGCCGATCATGTTGCGCTGCGTTGGCTGCGTTTGGCACTTAGCGTCGTTCGGGGCATTTCCCTGATTTGGTCGCTATCGGAGACATAGCGACCATTGTTCGGGACTTGCGCAGATTGCATCGGTAGCGATTGACCCAGAGCGGACAAAATAAACAAAACATAAAACTGAAAAAGATCGTGAATGACGCATCTGCGACATTCACGAGCACAACAGCGTTGCGTCTGCATGTTCGAATTAACAGAGTTGCCAGTCTTAATCAGACACTAACTTCAGCTTAATATTCGGATCATTTTTGTAACTAATTCACATTCATTTTGGGGGACACTCGGACGGCTCAACCGCTAAATACCGGACGTCCGACATGTTCGTCTTACGCAAATTAGTCAGCGCAGTTGCAAGGCTCAGCACTCGCTATGCAGAAGACTCCAGAGGGCAAGTAGCGGTCATTTTTGCATTGGCGGCGTTGCCGATATTAGCGGCAGTTGGCGCTGCGGTCGATTTCTCTTCAGCAAACGGCGTGAAGGCACAATTGCAAGCGTCATTGGACTCGGCAGTTCTTTCCGGCGCGGGTGATACCAGCGGGGGGAGTAGTACCACCGCTACAAACTTCTTTAACGCAAGCTTCACGCCCAAAGCCACGGTGACAGGCACCCAATCGACATTTATAGCCAATAGTGACGGCACTTTCTCCGGTACCGCGTCGACTTATTTGTCAACTGCGATGATGGGCATCGCGAATACTAATTCCATCAAGGTCACCGCTAACTCGACTGCGAACGTTGCCTCGACAGCGAGTCCTGGCAAGGCCTATTGCATCATCGCTCTAAACAATACCGCTCAAAAGGCCCTTGGCATGAGCGGCAGCGCCGGAATAAGCGCGCCGCAATGTTTTGTCCAGGTCAACTCCAATAACAGCGACGCTGTTGATATGAGCGGGAGTACGACAATTAAATCGGCAGAGAATTGCTTTGTGGGCAAAGCAAAGACCTACAGCGAGTCCGCCATCTCGCCGCCTCCCGACGTGGTGTGCAAAGTGTTCAATGATCCGTTTGCCAGCATGACCAAGCCAACGGTCGGTGCTTGTGACTACACGAACTACAAGCCCGCGAACAATTCGACGCTCAATCCCGGCGTTTATTGCGGCGGGCTGGATATCTCTAGCGCGACTGTCAGCTTCGCTTCCGGCCTCTATATTATCAAGGATGGCATGCTGAACGCGAGTGGCGGATCGACGCTATCCGGCACCGGCGTGACGTTCTTCCTCACTGGCAAAGGCGCGGGTGCTCAAGCAAGCGGTGGTAGTAACTTTCACTTTAGCGCCATGACATCTGGGCTTCTCAAAGGATTTGTTTTTTTTCTTGATCCGAGCGGCGGACCAAACAGTAAAAGCGATCTGTCAGGCGCCTCACAGCTTTATTTCGAGGGCGTTATTTATCTTCCGAGCCAACAGCTGAATCTTTCGGGTGGTTCGACAGGCTACACCAACGCGCCGTTTACCGGTTATGTCGTGGATACCATCAACATGAGCAGTTCCACGACGCTCACGATCAACAGCGATCCCACCAAAACTAGCGTTCCGATCCCCAGCGCGATTCTAACGGCAAACACTGGCGGTAAACTGTATCTCAAGTATTGATCGCCGTCCTGAATTAGACGCCGCGCGCATTCATCCCGAGGCCATGTAAAAATATCCTGCCGCAGGACTAGCAGCAGCGAGGCCGCCGCCGTTGGCGGTCTCTTTCATTTCGGGCGGAATGTCGGCTAATGGCACTTAGCGGACATTCAATTGCCGCCGATCCATGTCGGCTGTCGGGGCTAAAGCGGACAAGTTGCGGCCCAAGGGCACCCTCGGTCAGTGCATCAGCGGTCCGCCCGCCTTCTTCCAAGCGTCGATGCCGCCGGCAATGTGGCACGCGGTCTTTAGGCCGGCATCCTGGGCTGCCTGCACCGCCATGGCCGAGCGCTCGCCGAAGGCGCAATAGAATACGATGCGTCTGCCGGAGGCCGCCGCGAGTTCATTCAGCATGCCGCCGGCGCCGATTTCCTCCTTCAGGCTTGGATAGGGCGCGTGCAGCGAGCCCGGGATAACGCCGTGTTTGTCGCGCTCGCTCTTCTCGCGCAGATCGACGATCGCGATATCGGGCCGTCCGCGCAACGCAACCGCTTCGCTCGCGGACAACGCCCAGCCTTTGCGCGCGATTTCGTCCTGATGCATGCCGACATGCATGTTGGCCGGCACCGCGACGTCCATCATCTTCGGATTGGGCAATTTCAGGTTATTCATCAGCTCGACATATTCGTCGATCGATTTCACCTTGAGGCGGGGGTTGAATTGCTTCTCCTCGCCGATGGTGGAGACCGTATCGCCCTTGTAGTCGTGCGCGGGGTAGATCAGCGTCGCCTCGGGCAGTTTCAACAGCTTGTTGAAAATCGAATCATATTGCGCGCGCGGATCGCCGTTCTGAAAATCAGTGCGACCGGTGCCGCGAATGAGTAGCGTATCGCCGGTGAAGACGCGATCGGCCAGGCGGTAGGAATAGGAATCGTCGGTATGGCCAGGCGTGTAGATCACGTCGAGGCGCAAGCCTTCGATTTCAATGCGGTCGCCTTCCGCAACTCGCATCGAGACCACGTCGGCATGGGCCTGCTCGCCCATCACCGTGATGCAATGGGTGCGGTCGCGCAGCGCGCCGAGACCGGTAACGTGATCGGCGTGCAGGTGGGTGTCGACGGCCTTGATGAGCTTAAGGTCAAGCTCGCGCACCAGTTGCAAGTAGCGGTCAACCTTCTCCAGCACCGGATCGATGATCAGCGCCTCACCGCCGGGCCGGCTGGCGAGAAGATAGGTGTAGGTGCCGGACGTACTGTCGAACAGCTGGCGGAAGATCATGGCGAGAACCCTTCTGATGTCCAAGTTACCAAATTAGCCTGGTTCTAAGGATCAAGTTTCCCCTTTTTTTGCAGTGCAGTGCATGAGTCCGCTTGTGGCACGTCGCGTCATTCGTGGCGCGGCAAAAGTTTGGTCGCGGACACAAGTACGGGCGTCGGCCTTGACTAGCTAGGCCGTCATTGGCCCAAAGCAGACACTTAGTAGCGCGCTCAAGGTCACACGTCTGAAGAACGTGCACGTCCCCCAATTTCAAGGAATTGTTAACGCTAAAGGCGGTAAACAACGTCAAATTCCCGAAAATTGGCCGCGCTGTGAACAGAACATCCGCTCTTTTCCGCCGGTCCATCGATGCGCTGCTGCTGACAAGTCTATCGCTTGGCGCACTCTATGCCACGGCGCGCATAGAGCTGAAGCCGAGTGATCCGGCGCGCGGAGTGGCCGTTGTCTTTGCGCCATGGACGACACCTGACGCCGCGCTCCTGCGAGCGGTCGAAGCTGGCGGCCGATTTGTGCGCTTTGGCGGCCTTCCGTTCATCGCCGTCGTCATTCCCGAGGACTCGAGCTATTCGTCCAGAATTCTTAGTGCTGGAGCGTGGCTCGTCCTCGACCCGCAGGTCATTGCCGCTTGCTTATCAACCTTCGCAAGCGCGGCACGCAGCTCATGACGAGCCTCAATGCGTTCCAGCAGATGATAGCGCGCGCACTGATTGCGCTCGCGATTGTCCACATTCCGATTCTTGCGGCGATTACTTGGGCACTTGATCGCGAGACATGGTCAGTCATGTTCGTCGCGCTTGCGCTCGCAGCCGCTCCGGTCGTTGCCACGGTCTTACAGAGACCTATGAAGACTATCGCGCTTGCGCTGGCCGTTACGCTGGTCGGGCAAACATCGCTGCTAGTCTATGCCTTCAGCGGACATCCGTGGCAGGTTGAAATGCACTTCTACTATTTCGCCATGCTGGCGATGCTCTCCGGCTTCTGTGACTGGAGCGTGCTCGTCGTTGCGGCCGCCTTAATAGCTGGACATCACATGAGCCTGAACTTTGTTCTGCCGTCAGCAGTTTACCCAGGTGGCAGTAACTTCTTCCGCGTCGTTGTCCACGCTGTGATTGTCGTGATTGAGACAGTGATGCTCGTGGGCATTGGCCGCGTGATCCGCAGCGCGTTCATGCAGGCAGAAGGCGCGCGCCGCGCGGCTGAACTGGCGGCAGCCGAGCTCAAGCGAGTTAGCGACATACAGCGACAGGAACTAACGATCACGACCGTGCGCGCCGATCGCATGGGCGATCTGCTTCATCGGTTCCGAAGTGAAATGGCAGACTCGACCGAGATTCTGCGCTCAGCGGCGCAAGGGCTTCAGTCGAATGCCGACGGACTCGGTAAGGCAGCGGCGCATGCCAATGCCCAAGTCGTGATGGCCGCGGTCGCATCCGAAGATACCGCACACAAAGTGCAATCTGCTGCTCAAGGTGGCAACGAACTCGCGCACACAATTTCTGAAGTGGGGTTAAACGCGGCGAAATCGTCACATTTGGCGGCGAATGGTGTTGCTGAGGCCGTGAAAACAAATGCCACAATCCACGAACTGGCCGTCGTTGCCGGCGAAATTGGCAAAGTCACCGAGCTGATCAACGCGATCGCCGGTCAGACGAACCTCCTCGCTCTAAATGCAACGATCGAGGCCGCACGCGCCGGCGAGGCGGGACGCGGGTTTGCCGTCGTGGCCGCGGAGGTCAAGGCGCTCGCCGGCCAGACGGCTGCGGCGACACAAAACATCGGCAAGCGCATCGAAGCGATGCAGAGCGCGACCGGGCACTCGGTAGAAGCCATCCAGGCCATTTCCGGTACTATCCGGGAGCTTGACGCGTTCTCGACGCGTATCGCAACGGCGGTGGAACAGCAGGCCGCGGCCGCGCGCGAGATCGCCAGCAACGTCAATGCGGCCGCCAGCAGCGTCGGCCAAGTGAATGGTGCGATCGTAGAGATCGAAGCCGTGGCCGACCAAACGACACGCGCGGCAAACAAACTAACTGCCTCGGCTGTCGACGTGGCGGGCCAGACAAAAAGGATTCAGGAGCAAGTGAAGGCGTTCACAGATGACATCCATGCGATCCAGGCATGAGCTGAGTTGAAAAGATCGGAGATTCAAAATGACGCCTGAACAAGTCCAAATCATCAAGCTTACCTTTGCGCAGGTCATGAGCCACAAGGACCAAGTCGGCCGGATGTTCTATGATCGCTTGTTCGCGGTTGCGCCCGAGACACGACCACTGTTCAAGGGGGGCATAGAGGCACAGAGCCGCAAGCTGATGGAGACGCTCGCGCTCGCCATTAGCATGCTGCGCGATATGCCGAGGCTCGTCTCTACTCTCGAGGCACTGGCACAACGCCACGTGGGTTACGGCGTACAGGACGAGCACTACGACAAGGTGGGTGAGGTGCTGCTGTGGACACTAGAACAGGGACTTGGGGCGGCGTTCACGCCGGAGGCAAGCGCGGCCTGGACCGAGCTCTACGGCGCCGTGGCGCAAATCATGCGTAAGGCAGCAGCCGGTGTTGCCAGCCCACCGCGGGATACTGCGGTCGCTTAATGCAACCGAGCGCACATCGGATTCTGCCTGTTGGCGAGACTTATCGTTGGTCCGAGGCAGAGGCTAGGAATTGCTCGGTGATCGGAGGCGGCGCTCGTTCAATTTCGCGTGTCTTAACCGCCGACGTGATGCCCGGTTGTGGCACAAAGCGGACATGCCGGTCAGGTTGGTCAATGTCTGCTTTCGGGGGTAAAGCGGATATCGCACTCCGTGACACGTTCGAGCTCCGAGACTCGCACAAAGATTGACGGCCAGCCTATGAATGGTCGCTTATTTTTGCGCGTCGTTAGGCGCATATCGGAGGCTGTATAAAATACGGCGAGTACGCTATGCAGCGCCTTCAACAAGCCGCTCGGGATCACAGACTTTTCCAACTATAAAGGCCAGGATCTCTGGCGTCTTCGGAGCTGACGCGAATGACATTGCATACGCGATTAACCGAACTACTCGACATTGAGCACCCGATCATCTCGGCACCGATGGCGTTTGCCGCTGGTGGCAAGCTTGCCGCCGCAGTCACCGCAGCCGGTGGCCTCGGCCTAATCGGTGGCGGATATGGCGATGCCGAGTGGCTAGAACGCGAATTTGCTGAAGCGCGAAACACGCGGGTTGGCTGCGGCTTTATCACCTGGTCGCTCGCAAACCGTCCTGTTTTGCTTGAACTAGTATTGGCGCATTCGCCTGCCGCCGTGATGTTGTCATTCGGGTCCCCCATACCATTCGCCTCGCGTATCAAAGGCGCGGGCGTCACATTGATCTGCCAAGTGCAAAACATGGAGCATGCCCGCGCAGCCGTTGATGTCGGCGCTGACATCATCGTCGCTCAGGGGGCAGAAGCCGGCGGACATGGCTTGGTCCGTGCGACATTCACCCTGGTGCCCGAAATTGCCGATTACCTGGCGAAGGCCGCGCCTTCGACTGTACTGGTAGCTGCTGGCGGCATTGCGGACGGGCGCGGATTGGCTGCAGCCCTGATGCTCGGAGCGGACGGCGCGTTGATCGGGTCACGGTTCTGGGCGAGCACAGAGGCACTTGTTCATACGGCCTTCCAGAACGCGGCAATCGGTGCTGATGGCGATGCTACCACCCGCACGACCGTAGTCGACATTGCCCGCAAGATCGACTGGCCTAAACCATTTACAGCTCGGGTTATAAAAACTCGTTTCGTTAACGAGTGGCATGGGCGCGAAGCTGAGCTTGGGGAACCTGCGGTGGTTGAGCGTGAAGCGAGTCGCTACCTAACCGCCATGCAGAATGGTGATCCAGACAACACCGGCGTTTGGGTCGGCGAAGCCACCGGGCTAATCCACGACGTGCGTCCAGCGGCTGATCTGCTGCAGAAGATCGCAGGCGACGCTGAGCATTTTCTCGGTACTAAGGCGCGCAGCTTTGTCAGAGTGCCGTGAAATTTAATTCCGGTATTGGCATTCAGCGGATATCAGAAAACGAATGTGTCACGTCCCTGTGACACGGAAATTATAATTGTGAGGCGCAAACTACGCTCGTACTTTCTCATCGTGGTGAACAGATGTTCAGTAACAGCACCAGAGAGATTGACTGTCTGTCTCTGCGGCGGAACATTCGGACACGATCAACGTTGTTTCCGGCAAAGTCAAAATACCCAGAGGAGCTTTCAATGCGCGTAAAGTTCATCGCCATTTTGGCCGCCGCCGGCGTGCTCGCCGGTGCACCGGCAATCGCCGCCACCAAGTCGGCCAAGTCATTCGCGCCCGGTCAGCAGGAGATGCGTAAGGCCGGCGGCGACCCCGGAGCATCGTCCTATGCGCCGGGCCACTTAAAGAAAAAGTATCACGCGAAGAGCGCGAAATCTTTCGCGCCTGGCCAAAAGAAATAGCGGACCGTACGGCTCCCATTCGTGGTTATATCTTGATGCCAAAGGCACACTCGACATGCTGCGTGAAATTGAAGAAGGTGCGGTGTTCCGTGGCCCCTTTTAAAATGGATCGTCGAACCAATTGATTGGGTGGAGGCAAAAATGTCCGGTCGGCCGCCGTCAACGATGAATGGATGGAAATCAGCGGTCTTCTTGTTGTCTTTCATTTTCCCGTTATTTCATGGAACGGCACGGGCCACGACGGTCCCCCCCGATCTTATGCCGGGTGACACCTATCAGTTGGTTTTCTTGACGCACGACACGATTCCAGCCCTTAGCCCTTTGCTATCGACATATGACAGCTTTGCTCAGACTGAAGCGATTCTCGGTTCGTCGCTTACCGGTGCCAGCCTGTCCAACGTCTATCACGCGATGGTAGCGACCGCGGATCACCCTAACATGTTGGTAAATGCCGGAGTCGGGATCAGCAATAAAGTTTATCTCCTTAATGGTACTTCGATCGTTGATATTGGTTCACAAGATTTTTGGGACGGGAATCATCGGAGAGGGATCACCATCGACCAGAATGGAGTCGATGAGGGGTTTGGTATCGCTTGGACGGGTTGCGATGATTATCACGGTGTCTCATGTAGTTCTAACTTTCGACTCGGAAATGCGGTACTAGGGAGTGGCGAGGCTGGAGGAACAATTTACACGGACTTTAGATGGGTCGCCGCTTACGACTTAACGTCGTTAGCAAATAGTCTTCCGATTTACGCAATTTCACCGATTGAGACGGTCCCTGGTGCATCGACACCCCTTCCCGCAGCCCTTGTTCTCTACGCTACGGGCCTCGGCTTGATGGGTCTGCTCGGTATACGTAAGCGTCGCCACCGATCGAGTGCTGTCGCCGCCTGATCAAAACTCTGATCGGATTTTGGAGAGACCGCCGCGAGGCGGTCTTTCTTTTTGCGCTCGTAAATTAAGAGAAGCACGGAGCGAAAGGATAAGCGTCTCACCGGTAGCGACCGCGGATCACCCTAACATGTTGGTAAATGCCGGAGTCGGGATCAGGGAGTGGCGAGGCTGGAGGAACAATTTACACGCCGAACGTGGCGTTAATAGTGACCCAATTTATGTGCTAGGGATAATGTAGGGTCGATTCAGTCAGGCCGATGGCCTTGACTTAAGTCTGCCAATAAGACGGCGACGTACCGAAGTCGCCATTCAATAACGGGCAGCTGCTGCCGTCGGTAGGCGATCAAGCAAAACAGGGCTCAATTGGAAGTCGGTCGCTGCCGGCATCGACTCGCATGTGAGTTTATCGAGCTACGCAACATTGGAGCCGGTGATGAAATCAGGTGGAGATCATGCGGATGACGAATAGGAGTATAAACAAACGCATGAAGTCAAAAATTTCGAACTTATTGGGTGGTTTGGCATTTCTTACGGCCGGCTTGGTCGCGAGCGTGCCGGCGCAAGCCTTGAGCCTCGGCGTCGACTTTGCGGCACCAGCCTCCACTGGTAATGACAACCACTATAGTCTGGGATGGTCCTTCACGACCAATTCGGATGTCACCGTGGTCGGCCTCGGCAGTTTTTTTGGAGAAACTTGGCCACGGGATCAACAGGTCGGCCTGTGGAATGTCTCGAACCACAATCTGCTTGCCAGTACGTTCGTCACCGATACCGATACCCTGTTGGGCTCCGCGCCGTGGCGCTTCCATTCCATCGTACCGCTCCAATTGACCAGCGGGCAGACTTATGTGGTGGGCGCACAGGGCGGAGCGGTTTACGCGGCATCAGCCACTCCGGCCTTCGATCCGCGGATCTCTTACATTGAATTACGGCTCCACATCGTCGGCAATGGCAGTAATGATCCGCTGTTCGAACCGACTGACACCAACGCGGGAGGCTGTTGCGGCTGGTTCGGCGGTAACATTGAGATTGCGGACGCAACCACCCCGTTGCCCACGAGTTGGATCATGATGCTGACCGGACTTGCGAGCTTTGGCTTGCTCGCCGCATATCGCCGTAGGAAGAATGGTTTTGCTGCATCCGCAGCCGCTTAATCAAACGCAGCCTATCCGAATTTGAAGGACCGCCGCGAGGCGGTCTTTCTTTATTGTGCTCTAATCGACGACGACGGCTTACCAAACGCCCGCCCAATCGCTTTGAGCTACTCTCCCCGCTGCCACCCAAATGCGACATTGCAGATCCGAATAGGTCAATCTGACTGTCTTTTTCAGCAAGCTGATAAAAACTATAAATTTTGCTGTGGCAATGGCGCTTGAATAGCAGGGGGATGATTATGCGTACACGCCTCACATCCATCATCTGGCTAGTCATGCTGCTGGTGCTGCCAGGCACAGTCCTGGCGTCACCCTTCTACGTTGGCAGCTCCCCGTTGGTGCCGCCGCCTGACGGCGTCTATTTGACCCCGCAGCAAGTGCATGCGGAATACATGGACGGTGCTCTGGATATCATTCTTCGAGATATTAGGCACAGCGGCTTCACCAATATAAATCGGACTCCCAGTTCCGGGAACACTTTTGAGACATTTAATTCGACCGTCATGGGGAACGTGTCTGTCAACAATAGTCCCTTTCAGCCGATCTCTCTGAGCGGCCCAGTTGCGGTGGAGTTGTTCAATTATACTCCTAACAATACAGGAACGTTCAATACAGAGATGACGCAACTGGACCTAAGCAACGGCTCCGTCATGATCCGCGAGAGCCCCACATTGTCGTCCCTCGGAACGACCACGATTACGGACATCGGCGGTGGGCAATTCCGGATCGATAGTTTCTTTGACATTTTCACTGAGCTGTCGTTAGACGGTGGCAATAGTTGGACTCCGTCCACGGGCTCGACACACGTTGACCTAGCCAACACTCCGCTGCCATCAACGTGGTTGATGCTACTCAGCGGCTTCATCGGCCTTGGCTATTTTGTTTATCGCGGGTCGAAGAAACGCACTGCTGTACTCGCAGCCGCCTGATCAAAACACCCGATCGGATTTCGGAAAGACCCCGTAAGGCGGTCTTTCTTTCTTTTTGCGGTGCATCGGTCGTGATTTGGCAAATCGCTGTGTTCGCGGCCTTCCGGGGAAACCCGCCGCCTGCTATCGTTCACGCCGTTCTAAGTTCGTCCAGGGAATGCCGGCTTAGGCGATGCCAAAAGGGGCGACGATGCAGAAGATCATGTTGGCAGCAACCGCTATCGTCGTTTCGCTGGCGTCGGCGCCAGCATCCGCCCTCACATTTAATTTTAGTTTCACGCAAACGGATACCTTTCAAGATGGTGGGTCTTGCGATACTTACCCTGGTTGTCTAAAGGGAACAGTTATTGGATACGTTACGGGACTAATTGACAATATGACGGGACAAGTTGCCCCGGAATTGGTTGTAAGTAGCTCACCTGAGGGAACGGCCGATATCATATTTAATCCGGAATTCCCCGCAAACGGCCAATACAATGAGTGGAATGTTATTAGCGGGAAGATCACTTTCGCCAGATTCTCTACGAATCCTTTTAGTTTGTATTTTCTTGGACCCAATTGCGGGATGGATACGTGCTGGGCCGCCGAGTTTGTTAATGGGTCCTCCTTTACTCAGTCTTCTGATGGAGCTGATCCATTCGTCCAACCTACACCGCTCCCGGCCGCCCTCTCACTCTTCGCTGGTGGCCTCGGTGTAATGGCTTGGCTTGCACGACGTAGAAAACATAAAGCTACCGCCGCTCTCGCAGTCGCCTGATCAAAATGCCTGACAGGATTTCGGAGAGATCAACACGTTGGCGGTCCTTCTTTTTGTGCCGATCGTGTTGCAGCGCATGAGTCCGGTTTTGGCACGTCACGTCAATTCGGACTGGTGCCGGCGTTCTTCCAGAAGCTGCCACCATGCCTGGTCGGTATCGAAGCCTGTGCCTCATCGCAGCATTGGTCGCGTGAACTCAAGGCGCCCGGCCACACCGAGCGGTTGATGCCGCCGGCCTACGTAAAACCCTATGTCGACGCGTTGACCAGGAACGGTCATTCGGCGACGCTACATATTATGATGCCGTCGGCCGCAAGACTTGCTCCCATCCCGATCATCGATGTTCGGGACGACGGGCTAGTTCGCCACGCTACCGAAGGCCGCGCGCGAGCACGGGCGCTGCGCGATAAATGCGTTGACTGGTTGCCGCGCGGCGCGGCGGCCCTGCTGCCGGCCATGGACGCAGTGACTCGCCGATGGCTCCTGCGATCGTGTTCGCCTTATTGGGCCGAGGTCCACGCCATTGCGGGCGAGCTCGGCTTTCCCGGCATCTGGTTTCTCAACGGCTGCTATCAGTGGGGGTGCACCGCGCTCGCCTGCGAACAAGGCGGCGCGCCATGGCTGGTGCGGACGCTTGATTGGCCGTTTCCGGGTCTCGGCCGTCACCTGGAGGTGGCGCGGATGCGGGGTGCCGCCGGCGATTTCGACAACGTGACGTGGCCGGGCTATGTCGGAGTTCTGACGGCGTCGGCGCCAGGACGTTTTGCTGCCTGCATCAACCAAGCTCCGATGTTACGGCGCACCCGGCGGCCCTGGCTGCGACCCTATGACATTGCCCTGAATGCGCGGCAGACGTGGGGGGTCCGCTGCATTCCACCAGACCATCTGCTGCGCGGGGTATTCGAGACCTGCAAGACCTTCGGCGAAGCGAAGCATCGCCTGGAGACGACGCCGATCGCCCGCCCGGTAATCTACATATTGGTCGGCTGCAGTCACGGTGAGCGGTGCGTGATCGAGCGCACGCAAGTTGGCTTCGTGAGCCGCGACCACGATACCGGAGCCGCAAACGATTGGTTGCGAAGTCGGCCGCCTTGGGAAGCACGTGTGGCCGCCGAAGTCCTTTTCACACGCACCTTCGAGGAAGCGGCCGAGAACAGTCGCACGAGACGCGACCACCTTGAGGCCTGGCCAGGTTCCTTCGATGGAGGATTCGAGTGGATATCGCCGCCGGTACTTAATTCTCAGACCAGGCTCGCGGTCGAGATGTGTCCTGCGACCGGCGTGCTCCGGGCGATCGGCTACGAGCAAACCGAAGGCCAGGAACTGCCGGAGCCGGTAACACTGACCTGCGAACTGGTGGCAGCCGCGTGAAGCGCGTCGCGGCGCGGACGAAGTGATCAAATGAATGGTGGAATGTCTGCTTGTGGCACGTCGCGTCATTCGCGGCGCTGCAAAAGTTCGGTGGCTATTGGGAGCATAGCGGACAAACAACGGCGTCGGCCTTGACCAGCTAGGCCGTCATTTGACTCATAAGTGACATTGGCTGTGCGTCGCAACACGTCTGCTGTCGTCTGCGTCGTTCTGGCATTCATCTGGAGGGGAACGCCCGCCAATGCAGTAGCCGTAGGTCAACATTGCTCACCTAAAAGTTTACTAAAACATTAGAAATATTATGCGGAAATGTGAATGAAAAAACCGGTCATCCGCTATCGGCCGGAGAGGGTGGGTTGACGTAGATCAATCCGCTGCTCTAATTTTTATATGGCGCGGGCTTCCGTCGAAGGAGGCAATGATGAATATGCGGGGGTTTATATCTAGCGTTGCACTGGCGACGAGTGTGGTGATTGGTGGGGCGCACCCAACATACGCAGTGAGTTGGGACGCCGTAACTGACTTCTCAATCACTTCTAATCCGAATGGCCCGTGGGCGTATGGCGAAGGCCAGGGCGGAACAAGCTTCACGCCATACGCCTACGCGGACAACAATTTGTCGGGCAATTACGCCATCCAATATTGGCAATCCGTCAGCTTGCCCTATCCTTCAGCGCCATATGTTGGAAAAAACTCCGGAGCTGAACACATAGACAATACCGTCGACTATAAACCTGGCGTTCTTTTTATGCATCCCGCTTCGTCCGTCGACACCATTGTTCAATTCACTGCGCCAATCCCCGGTATTTATAATTATAATGGCAACTTTGCGCTTGCTGATACCCAGCCGACGGGTGTCATCGGTGACGTGTTTAAAAACGGTCTACTTCTCTACACCGTACTTCTGTCAAGCAGCACAGTTTCCACTGCATCCTTCGCCGGCTTAATCGACCTCACGATCGGCGATACTCTCTCATTTGCTGTCAATTCCGATGGCGACTTCAACCATGATACGACCTCGCTTACTGCTTCGATAGCAACCACCCCACTGCCATCGACTTGGTTGATGCTGCTCTCTGGCTTCCTCGGCCTCGGCTTCTTTGCTTATCGCGGGACGTTTAGCCGAAAGGTCCTTGCCATGAACAAGCCAAGACGTCTTCTTTTGGGTGCTGCTTTCACGCTGTCGCTATTCACCGCATCCGCCAGCCACGCCGTGGTGCTCTACGATAACGGTCCGGTAAACGGCAACACCAATGCGACGGCTATTGGACCGACTCACGCCGTCTCCGATTCCTTCACGCTCTTGCAGGCCGCCACGGTGACCGGGGTCAATTTTACGAGCTGGACGGATCCTGGATTTAGTATTTCAGCGATCAATTGGGAGATTACGTCGATACCGGACGTTTTCCCGGTCGGCTCCTCCGCCCCGGTCACGTCCGTCTACCAATTCACAAACATCCATGGCGAACACATCAACTCCAACACTTTCTCAACGGGCGATATCCCGCTGTCCGCGGGGATTTATTATCTAGTCCTCCAGAACGCCATCGCGGGTGGTACATTGATCGATTGGGATATGAACTTCGGTCCGTCGCTTGCATGGAATAATTCATCGGGGTCTATTCCATCGGAATCCTTTCAGATTCTCGGAACCACGCCCTTGCCCGCTACCTGGATCTTGTTGTTGTTCGGCCTGGCCGGCCTTGGCTCAGTCACTTATCGACGGCAGAAGCAGAGCGTTGCGCCGACCGCAAGCAGAAAGCCAAAAGAATCCCTTGACCCGTGGGCGCCGTCCACACATGACCCAACAGCGACATCGAGAGACCGCAGCTTTTGCAGCGCAAAAATGGCCGCTTGCCAAATCTAATTGGCGGATTTAGCGTTCCAATAGCTGCTCGGGGGCGAGAGAGCCGAACTCATCGCGGGGCGACAGCAGCAAGAATGCCGTCGGCAGGCGCTTCAATCTCTGAAACCGATCTACCAATTTACGTTCTTTGTAAGCGAATGTAGCAGAACCAGATTTGGAGGGTTTTGTCATGAAGTATCTCAAAACCGGTTTGTTCCTGCTTGGCGTATTTTGTGGCGCATGGTGGTCAGTTGCCCCTGCGACTGCCGTTGGGATCCCGTGTTTCGGCGAATGTCTTCAAACGTCAGCGGCTGAAGTGATTGGCAATCAAGATAATACTACCGTCGGCGTGGAATTTTTAGTCAATGCGCCGATTATTGTTACCGCGCTTGGCATTTATGATAGCGATCACAACGGCATTACCAATTCGCTCACCGCATATTTGATGAGCAGCTTGGGGGGAGCCCCGCTGGCACAAGCCACTTTCCACGGCGTCTATCCACTAATTGGCCCCGGTTCGAATTATGGGTACCAACCGATCATTCCCTTGGTTCTTAGTCCGGGCCAATATTTTTTGGGCGGCTTTGGCTGGTCAGTCGCCGATCCAGAGCACAACTGCAATGTCAACGGATTGTGTGAAGTCTTCACCACAAGCACATTGGTGACGTATTTGGGTACACGATGGAATTTCGGCAATCTGGGGCCCACTTTGCCATCTCAAGATTCAGGATCGCCGAATTGGTTTGAGGCTGCAAACATGGAGTTCAGCGCGGCGACTCCCGTCCCCGCCGCTCTGCCGCTCTTCGCGACCGGCCTCGGCGTGATGGGTCTGCTTCGATGGCGCAAGAAGCGGAAAGCCGCTGCTGCACTCGCAGCCGCCTGATCAAAACATCTAATCAGATTTCGGAGGGGCCGCCGCACTGGCGGTCTTTCTGTTTGCGCCGATCATGTTGCAGTGCATGAGTCTGCTTCTGGCACGTCGCGTCATTCGCGGCGCGGCAAAAGTTTGGTCGCTATCGGGCTAAGAGCGGACAAAGTTGTTATTGGCGCCGAATAGATGCGCAGCGTTTGGACGATGGGATCGGCGACCAGCATTCCCCCGAGGCGCTGCCATTCTTCTCTAATCGGCCGTCGTATTGCGCTGCAAAATAGGCCATGGAGCCAATTGACTATGGAATTGTCTAGAGCGAAGTTTATGGCCTTCCGGGGGAAACCGTCACCACGCCTGATCTATTCGGTGGCATTTGTAGATTTTTGGGGGCTTGGACATGAAGATCCAATCTATAGCGTCTATAGCTGCTGGCGCTCTCGCGGCGACGCTTTTTCTATCGACGGCACCGGCCGCGCGCGCGACTACGCTCCTGATTGATGCCGGGCAATGCGGCAACGGCGGTAGCTGTGTCGCCACGAACGGCACGGTCACGGCGACCGCCTACCAGCCGACCGAAATCCAATCGGGCGTCGGCACCGCCTGGGCAAATTTCCAAGCGGCGTTCAATAGCTGGGATGCGTCGGTTGGTAATGCATGGACGCTCGCGACGGGCAATCTCAGTGCCGAGGCGAACCTAGACGTCACGCTGTACCGAGCCTATCTCTGTGGCGGGTTGTGCGGCGGTGCAGAGATCAACATCACATATAACAATGGCGGAAATCCGCCGAACCCGATCAGCGGCGGGACTATCAACGATGGGGATGCAGTGTGGTCTCAGTCCATTAAGACAAACCAGAAGCTCGCCGGGTCGCTGCCAGGCAATCCGTATCTTGACAATAACTCGCCGAATAATAGAAGCCTCGATCCGCCCGCTTATCCATACCAGTACAACGGCAGCATATTTTATGATAAGCCGGCGCGCGACGCCTACGCGGTTTGGCTTGCAGATGCCTGGATTTCGACGGCCGACTACACGAACAAAATACTGACCGTGTATGACGGAGTTGAATGGGGCTTCACCGTTGTCACCCCTCTGCCGTCAACTTGGACTATGCTGATCGTTGGCTTCGTCGGACTCGGCTTCTTTGCTTATCGCGGCACGAAGAAGCGGACAGCTTTCGCAGCAGCCTGATCGCAAACCTTATTGTGGCTTGCGAGGGACCGCCGCAGTTGGCGGTCTTTATGCGCTCGCAAATTAAGAGAAGCACGGCGCGATAGGATAAGCGTCTCACCGATCATGTTGCAGTGCATGAATCCGGTTTTGGCACTTCGCTGCGTTCGCAGCGTTGCAAAAGTTTGGTCGCTATCGGGGTAACAACGGACAACTGTCAGCCCGGAAGTTCAATGGATACGCAGCGTTTGACCCAAAGACATCAGTTCTGGTGGAGTCAAATTGGAACCACCCGTCGCGGTTCTCCGAGCTGATTTAGAACGCCAAACAACGGCCGTTATTGACAGGACAGTTTGAGTGACCCTAATTTAATGCTGCGGCGGCACGTGCGATTTTGGGGTGGGTGCCATGACAACAATTAAATCGATAAGTGTTTTTGCTGTCGGGATCGCGCTGGCGGGAAGTTTTCTATGCAGTCCAGCACTTGCCACCCCGGTCAACGCAGGTGACCCGATCAACTTGGGCCCTTGGAGCGATTTATATGCCGCATCGCTGAATTTCAATGCGCCCCCAGACAGTACGAATATCGGGGTGCTCCCAGACGGTCCTGGCCTTTCAATCACCAATGGTCTCAGTTTTGGAGCGTTATTGTTACGCAACAGTGGTGACTATTACGTGTTGAGCGAACCGGGGGTCGCCTTTTCAGCAACCGATAAATCAACTTGGAGCGATTTTCTCTACGTTGACAGCAGCAATTTTAAAAGACTGGTTGCAGTGTCTGATACCAATGGCACATTCAATGCCGCCGACTTGGCCATGCTGGTTACATTACTTGGACATACAGTCGAGACGCCGGGGGTCTGGCAAGATGTCGGCGTTCCCTTTGGTATCGATGCTAATAGAGTCCTGTTTGCGAGCGATGGTGACCCCGGCGAAGGTGCCTCCGCAACCCCCCTGCCATCAACTTGGGTGATGCTGCTCAGCGGCTTCCTCGGCCTCGGCTACTTTGCCTATCGCGGGACGAAGAAGAACGCTGCTGCACTGGCAGCTGCCTGATCACAAACACCTGATCTGATTTCGGAGAGACCGCCGCGAGGCGGTTTTTCTGTTTGTGCTCATAGATCAAGAAGCGCAAGCAGCAACAGTTGAGTTTTTTTCATTAGATAGGCGCCAACCGGGGAATTGGAACGACGCCCAAAGAAAGCGGAGTGGCCGACGTTACCCGCCGCGTTATCAAATGCCGCAGAACGAAGCTTTATTAAACAAGAAGGTATATGTAGGCAGGACTGATACGGTGCTTACGTGCAATTCTGGCTACCGGAACGCCTCTTTCGCGTTCTGCTTTCAGCATCTTGCGAAATCGCACCAGCGCCTTTCCGGTTCGGCGAACACGCTTGCCGTTTTTGCTTTTCGGGACCACAGCGCCATATAACGCAGGACGACCGCGCTTCGGCTTGGGGCTTTCGTTAATAAGCTTCTCTGCAAGCGAAATGATACGTTGCAGCTTCAATATTTCTCGAGCATCTAGAGGCAAAATAGTCTCCTGACTATGGTTGGTGCGGCCGTGTTGGGAGCACTTTTGAGTTGGTGTTCTATCGGATGGTTTCTTTAGTTACAACTTTGCAATCATGAATATTTTGCATAGCGGTATGCACTCTGCATTAAGCGATAAAGCGACAAAATTTTACAACTATGTGTTGATGCTACTACTACAACGCTCGCGTCATCCTGAGAATCAGCGCACTCGCTGCGGAGTAACGAATTAAATGAGACGCGTGGTCGTTTTGTTGGTTGGTCTCACCTTGGGAGGTTGTTTGCCGGATCAAGCCAAAGATGTGGCGAGCTGCCAGGCAGAAGCTGATCGCTTTTATCAGACCTATCGCGCCGTTGATGTGCGGGATCCCGGCAGTCAGTACATCATCGCTTGCATGGCTGCCAAAGGTTACGATTTCACCATTGCACCGGCAGAGTGTGATAGCCGGCATGCGTTGCCGACCCAACCGACCTGTTATACATCCAACAACTGGCTCATAAATATTCTTGATCGGCTGCCGCAACAACTAAAATTGAATTAGAGAAAATCAGTTGCTGACACAATAATACCCTTGGACATCGGTGGTTCAGAAGCGAACGTCCGGAGGTATGAAGTCGGCGATTGTGGATGCCGGTACAAAGTATTTGGCGATATCGCGCGAAGGTTTAAACGCGAGCCCGCTGCCCGTTCTGATCGGATGTTGCGATATTTTTCCACTAATGATTCCGAGCAGACATTTTTTGTTGGCATCAAATATACCGGATCCGGAATCCCCGGTCTCGGCGACATAGCTAATCACTGATCGATACTCGGCCGGGATACTGGGCGGGAGCAGGGACGGCGCCATCACATGCGCGCGCCCGACGCCCTCCGGGGTGGCGACGATAACCGGCTCGTTCGACCAGAGCGGATTTCGGCAGAGTGGCATACGGCGTAGGCCCAAGCGGACGGGAACGGCAGCCTCATCGACCGAAAGAAGCGTGATGTCCACGTTATGGAAGTGGCCGTCCTTCAAAACCTTGGTGGGTAGAGTGCTGCCGGCGATCTCAACGCGCGGTCTTCTCCAGAAGCCAAGACCGGCGACGTGAGCCGCCGTAATGACGATTCCTCGTCCTAAATAGACACCGTTACCGGTCCAGGATTCCTTCGGCGTTCTGGTGATGTGGACGGCATAAAGTCGCAGCGAATCGCCAGCATCCTGGGGCTGCGCCGGCCCAGTGAAAACTGCAGCAGCAATAACGCCGAAGCACAATGATGTGGCAAAACGCATGGTTCTGCGTCGCAATGAGGAGTGCCCCAAGGACCTAGCTCGTAATTGACGTTAACTAACCTAGCACAAGGGCGTCGCCCGATGATCGTTCGTCGGAATGCCGGATGCCTTGCTTCTTCTGTTTATCTTAGAGGGCAAAAAGAAAGACCGCCTCGCGGCGGTCTCTGCGACATCCGATCAGATGTTCTGATCAGGCGGCTACGAGAGCATCGGCGTTCTTACGCTTTCTGCGTCGCGTAAGCAAAGCCATCACGCCGAGGCCGGTGGCGAAGAGCGGCAAGGCGGCGGGGAGGGGCGTAGCTACGCTAAAGAGAAAATTGCCTTCGATCTGTTGCGCGGCTGCGGCGAGATGTTCGTCGTCCGCCCAAAACGATGTTTGAGCTGCATTAGGTGATCGAAGTAATGCCGTAGTGCCGTACAGCGCCCAAGAATTTAAAATTAGAGCAGGGTCTGGATTTATCAATGCGGTCCCGTTTGGTCCATCGACATTCGAGATTGACGTAAATCCGTACGCGCTTGGATTAGCAAAGATTGCTTGCTGTACGGATTGGAAATCCGCTTTGATAAAATGAACATTGTCCGTCGTGAGATCGGCAAAAAGATCGTTGTAGTAGGTCGAAGTTAGCGTGCCAATAACCCCTGTACTGTTCGCAACATATCCATTTGAAACAATGATGGAGTGTGCACCGGCAGTCTGCAACTGAGAGAGCGCGGTAGCCGCCGCGCTTGCCGCACCCGCAACCCAAGCGGTCTGATTACTGGTTCCGGATAGCGTTTTCGCATATTTGATGTCATTGCCACCGGAGCTGAAAAGATACAATGCGTTGGAATTGGCGCTGCCGCCGTGAGTGGATAAATAAGTATTTATTTGGCTCACGGTAGAAGGAGCACTTGGATTGGTGAAGTTGGCATTATTTTGAGCACCACTCGCGGCATAATTGGTGCCGCCGGCACCGTTATCAGCGGGGTTAGCGAAGAGACCAAAATGCGCTGCCAGGATTTGCGCCGCACCTAAGCCGTAAGGCGTATCTGGTATACGCCCGCCATCAGCGAGTGATGCTGCCGCTAAATCATGGAGAGGTTGAGTATTGGGGAGCGGCTTGTACCTGAACCAACCCGTATCGACCGTACTATCGCCGAAGACAAGAACTTGATTAAAGGTGCTGGCGGATGCGGGCTTTGAACCAAAAATGACCCCAAGCAAGGCCAGGCTTGCAGCAAAACCCCAGATGGTGATTTTCATTTTCATTGCAATCAGCCGTCTCGGTCGCGAACCTAATCAAGGCTAAAAATAATTTAAACACTCGTCAATGCAACCTCTTTAGCCATCGCCAGAAGATATTCTTTGTTTATATCGCGTAGTTCCAACTCTGAAACGGCGTAGGCGGCAGTAAACTTGGGGTTCGCTGCGTGTCTGAAAGGGGCCCGGACGTTTTCTCGTCATCTTTGAGCGCAAACAGAAAGACCGCCTCGCGACGGTCTTTCCGAAATCCGATCAGGTGTTTTTTAATCAGGCGGCTGCGAGACCAGCAGCCTTCTTCTTAACCCCGCGATAAGCAAAGAAGCCAAGACCAAGGAAGCCGGTAAGCAGCATCATCCAAGTCGATGGCAAGGGCGTCGCTTCCACGACGCTTTGTACTACGAGGGTGTTTGGAGCAAGAAAAAAGACGTCGCTGATGTCTTGCGGTAGGCCAGTCTCGAGCTGCGGCAAAATGAAGGCGAAGTGACTGAATGGCACACCATTGAAGGTAGTTTCGTTGAAGTCGGAAGAAACGAATATATGCCCGCTGGTTTGATCCACCCACGCGATGTCACTCAGGTTACTCTGGACGAACGGAGCGTTTTCGAACAGTCCCGCGGCAAGGGTTGGATTAAATCCACCTCCCGGGAACAGTCCCGTATCAAAAGGGCCAGTTTCACTTGGTTCGCCGAAGTTAATCCCACCCATCGGAAAGGTGTTTACCCAAACGGTGTCACTGATCGGGACCGCGTTCGCTGGCGCCACGGACCACCATGCACCACAACAGATCGCGACTAATGAGAAAACCAAATTGCGGGATTTCATGGCGCTCCCCTCTAGCCAACAATTCCCCGGACGAACTTTAGAACGGCGTGGATTAAAACAAACGGCGGGGTTCCCCGCAAGCCATAGGCGGGCTGCTCACACGTGTCTTACCGAAAAGGCTAAATTGGCGAATTTACCACTAAAAGGGGCGATCTTAACCGACTAAGCTATAGGTAGTGTGGTACAAGACCCTGAGGTATTCAGTAAAGCAGCGATCATTTGTCGGAATCCCTCCGCGGTCAGCGGACCGCTGAGCTTAACTACAAGTATTTGCTATGCCTGCCGATTGGGCGCGCCAGCCAGTAAAAAAAGCAGCCGGTTTCTGATATTTAAATTAAATTACGTTGTTGTGCCGACCTAACTAAGGCGTGAGTAGCGCGGGTCAAATAACGAAGTGTGATGACCGTGCGTTGGGGCGTATCGCGTCATGAATTATGAGCGTTTCAAGCACGCTGTCGACGTCGTCAAAGGCGACACGGTCGAGCGGCTCGTTGCTCTGCCCCAGCGATCCTCGCGCTGGACGATATCGTATCGTGCAATCGCGCCGCTCGCGATGGCGGCGGATGCGCTCCTGATCTTTGCGACCAGTGTCCTGAGCGGCATCGTCTATCATTTAGCAACCGTTGGCCATTCGGGCGACGTCGTACAATTTACCGGCATTGCGGCGGTGATTGCGGCTCTGTTCATCGCCCTGGGGAACAGCCGCGGCTCCTACACGATGACCCAGTTGCTGAATTTCAAATTGCAGCTGGTGCGGGTGATATTTCATTGGCTGATCATCTGTCTTTTTCTTGCGATGGTCGCCTTCGCGATGAAGGTCGGCGACGAATTCTCCCGCGGCACGACGTTCTCTTTTGCCGTTTTTGGTCTAATCGCGCTGATAGGGGCACGTGTGGTTTGGCGGCTTCTTCTCGATGAGGGTCTTGCGGTTCGCCGGTTTTCTGGCCGCAAGATTGTCCTGATCACGGAAAAAGCCGCGGAGGTTGAATCCGGGCTTGTCCAAACTCTAACGCGCCACGGCCTGCAATTGGCTCAGCATTTCGTGCTGCCGGCCAACCAGAACCATTTACGGCGTCGCCGGGATGTGATCAGCCAAGTCATCGCATCGGTTCGCGGATCGGATGTCGAAGAAATCGTCGTCGGCGCCAATCCGGACCATTGGCAGCAGTTAAACGACTTGTTGTCGGAGTTGCGGGTGCTCCCGGTGCCGGTCAATTTCGTTCCGGTCGGACCGGTGTCCGAGCTCTTCAAATTGTCGGCGCATAAGATCGGCGACACCGTCACCATCGAACTGCAACGCGCGCCGCTGACTTCTGCCGAGTTAATCGCGAAACGCGCCTTTGATATTGTCGTGGCGGCACTGGTGCTGATTGTGCATCTCCCGATCTTCCTGATCGTTGCCCTCGTGATCAAGCTGGATTCACCGGGGCCCATCTTGTTTCGGCAACGGCGCTGCGGGTTCAATGGCCAGCAGTTCCGTATCCTGAAGTTTCGTACCATGTCGGTGATGGACGATGGTGACACAATCATCCCAGCTCAACCGCGCGATCCTCGCGTGACTCGGGTGGGCCGCTGGTTACGCAACACCAGCATTGATGAGCTACCGCAACTGGTGAATGTCCTCTCTGGGACAATGTCGATTGTCGGGCCGCGCCCGCATGCAGTAGCGCATGACACCCAGTTTGAGAAAGTTGTGGCGGCTTACGCGTTTCGTAACCACGTCAAACCGGGGCTGACCGGGTGGGCCCAGGTGCATGGTCTGCGCGGACACATGCGCACCGTTACCGACGTCGAGCAGCGAACCCAATACGACCTTTGGTACATCGCCAATTGGACGTTCGCCGTGGATTGCAAGATCATGGCGATGACGCTGGTCGAGCTGCTGCGCGGTGAGAAAGCGTATTAGGTCTGTGGCCGTCGTTCGCGATCGAAGGTCTCGATGTCAGCGATAGCGCGCACAAAAGCCATTCGAATGAACTGCCGGTGACGACGCTCTTCGACTTCGTGACGGTCGCCTGTTTCCTGGCGATGGCCGGCGCGTTTTTCATGCTGACTGAACGACAGCCAAGAACACTGTTGCATCTGCTGCTGGCCGGGATTGCGTTCGCCGTCGCTAATCAACTGGGCAACCATGATTACATTCCGCTGGGATCAGTTCTGATCGCGGCCGGGATTGGTTATGCCGTTATCGTGATCCGGCGAGGCTAGGCCGATGGGTCGTGTCCGCCGTCGTATCAGCCGCAACGGTATTGATAGATCGCTCTTTTTTGGCTTCGTTCTGCCAAAATCTAATTGTAATAGGAATAATATCCTATATTGAACACGTTACAATTGTGACCTCGGTGCCGTCCCGCTACAAATTCAGATTACTGCGTGTGATATTGCTGAAGCTGTCTGATCGCGCGCTTTCGCCGTGAAAGCGCGCGGCGCTCATACCGATTAATCGGTAGCAGTTGCGGCAAGATTTCAACTAGGTCTCGCGCGAAGGCCACCGATGGCGCGCTACTCGTCGATCGTGGCGCCGCCTGCTCCAAGATCGCGACGCGGGCGGCGCGGATCCGAATAAGATCAAACTCGGTCTCTGCCACAATGGCGGCCTGTTCGAACCGTTGCGGATTGCCACTGTCCCCGTCGATAATTTTAGCCAGCCACACGATTTCTTCTAACAAGGCTGGACTACTCACAATTCCGATGGCCAAGCCGTGTCGAAAGGCATTGCGCCGCGTATGCAACTTCCCCAACGCAGTGCGCGGCCCCGTACTGCGAGTGGCATTAAATCTATTAGCGGCGCGCTTGCGGTCGGATAGCATGAATGAGTTTTCCGGCAAGTCGCTCTAGTCGTCGCTGATCGCGGTCGTGCTCGGCGTTGCCTCGATGAACTTATCGGAGGCTTGGCGAACGCGCCGAGCGAAGATCTCTCGCCGAAATTCAATCTCACGCAGTGTGTTGTTTCGACGGTTTAGAGCTGATGTGAGCAATTGATCGATAATCTGGTATGGGGCAAGGCAGTTCTGGAATATGTCGCCCAATTTCCAGTCCTTCTGCCGCAACGGACTGCCTTCTTGCACGGTAGTTGCATCGGCGCTCTCGCGGCCAACTGCCGAACGACCAGGCCGAGGATCCGATAGTCTGTGCATGCGATGAGCGGCGGACTTCATCTCGCGCTGCCATTCAATAACGAGCGCCTTCATCTGCTGCAGCCGCCAGACCTCCCAGGTGCTATCGGTGACATCTTTTGCCATTAGCCACTCGGTCGCGCCATTTGGCTTCACGTCATTCACGATCGCATTGCGCAGGTTGAAGTAGGCCACCGGGTCCTCCATCGAGGTCACGGGAGCGTCGACAAACAGCGGTTGAATGTCATCCGGAATTGGAATCGTATTTTTGCTGAGCTTGCCCAAATTAAACTCGCGACGACGTCGCGCCTCGATCAGAAATAAAAAGAATCGAATCTTAGTATGATGACCGTTTTCGATCCCGGCAAGACGTGGCGAGCTTCGTACGTTCAAAAAAATATTGTTTCGAGGCCGGCGCTGCGATCTTTGCGATCACCGCGGCCAACAGCGTAACGGTCCATCCGTTAGCTTTCTTTTCATTTGCGTCCGGTTCGCTGATTAGGTTTTACTGCGCTGCAGGGCCTGTTCAAGCGCCATGCGAATAAAACGCTGATAGGGAACTCTCTCTTGTTCTGCTCGATTGCGTACGGCGTCTAGCAATTGCTCGGGAAGCCGAAGATTGATGGACTTGTCTTTACGCTTGAGTTCAAAACGAACGAGCTTCGCGCCAGATAGATCGTAATCTGTTAGATCGGCTTTCGCGACGAATGCATCTGCTTCTTTGTCACTCTTAAAGATTGGGATTTTCTTTTTCATAACTCTTCGCCTCTTTGTCGTGCATGTAACGAGCGCTGATCGGACGTATGAAGATCTCGTCGCCGCGACGGCGCAGGGTAAAAACCACGAAGATCATCCGCCCTGCTGCAGTCCTGCCAATTGCACGCATCCGCTGTTCGGTTCGCGAATGCGTTTCATCAGGCAGTACGGCGATCGGCCGATCAAAGACACTTTCAATGACCTCGGCGGAAATACCGTGTTTCTGACACTTCTCACGGTTGCCACGGTCCCAATCAAAACCCGAAAACTCCATACAAACCCTACGCGCCATTATAGGCATTTGTATATACAAATGCCATCAAAGCTCGACACCCTGGGGCTAAGAGTTTCACCTCATATTGCAGTCCTGATGAGCCGAACCCCCGATCCCGCGCCCTCAGCCCTCTCAAGAACTTTGTTGGGTTTCACGGCACCAGAATCGATGTTCCTATTTTGTTCTAACCCAAAGTAATGTTTCATTCAACTGAGGATCAAACAGCGCGGGAAAAAGGATACCGAGCCGAAAGCCAGGTCAGCCCGAACTCGTTGATGGCGAACAGCTATTTCGACTGCTTCGGCCGTTGTCGTTTGCGCAGCCGCACACCCGGTCCGCCGCCGTTCTCGTCGATGAATTCGACGCCGCCGCGCTCAAAAGCCTGCCTTACGACTTCCAATGTTGAACGCCTGGGTGCATTCACGCCGGCTTCTAGCTGTCTGACCGTCACGATACCAACGCTGGCATAATCTGCCAGATCTTGCTGACTCCAATCGAGGAGGCCGCGCCCTGCTCTGCACTGTGCCGGAGTGACCATGCAACCAATATGCTCATTCGCGCGATTCCATCAATTCTGTCGAAAAACGATTGACTTGCAAATGTATCTATTATAGTCATTTCAATCGTTATTAGATATCGCAAATAGAAAGTACCCATGGGAGCTGCGCCATGAACCTCGAGTTCGCTGCCATCACCTACCGTTCTATCCGCGACCGCGTCCGTGCCCAGGACCCCCAGATCGACGATCAGACGCTGGCCGATACGGTCGAGGGCCTCACGGATCTGCATGAGATCGTCCAGGCCATCATCCGCGCCGCACTCACTGATGAGGCGCTGGCCGGCGGACTTAAATGCCGGATGGGCGAGATGGAGGATCGACTGAGCCGGCTGCAGGATCGCGCCGCCAAACGCCGACAGATGGCGCGTGACGTGATGGTCGAACTTAATCTCAAGAAGCTGAATGCACCCGACTTCACCGCCTCGATCCGAGAGGGCATCCCCTCGCTGATGGTGATTGATGAACAGGCGGTGCCCAGCATCTACTGGGAGCCACGAGAGCCAAGGCTCAAACGTCAAGAACTAGCGCAAGATCTCAAGCACGGTGATGAGGTTCCTGGCGCCACACTTTCCAACCCACAACCCGTTCTGAGCGTGAGGACACGGTGATGGGCTTCTCAGCACGACAGAACATCGCACTCAAACGCAATCTTGATCACCGCTATATCCGCACCCGTTCCGCCAACGGCCGCGAGCTCTCATATATTGAGGGCTGGTACGCCATCTCGGAAGCCAATCGGATCTTCGGCTTCGATGGTTGGAGCCGTGAGACACTCGACTCTAAATGTGTACTCGGCCGTGAGACCCGCGGCACCTACATCGCCGTCTATATCGCCAAAGTGCGCATTACCGTTCACGCCGACGGCGCAACTGTGATCCGGGAAGGCCATGGCACTGGCCAGGGGCAGGGATCCTCACCAGGCGAAGTCCATGACATGGCGCTCAAGGCCGCAGAGACCGACGCCACCAAGCGAGCATTGGCCACGTTCGGCAAGCCGTTTGGGCTGGCGCTGTACGGCAAGACGGCTTCGGCTCCGAACAGCGCAGCAGCACATGAGCGCGCCGCCCCTAATCTTGGCAGGCCGCAGCCCAAGCCTCAGGTGCATCTGCCGCCCGACGACACCACACCGATCCCGCGGCCGTCGCGCTTCTATGGTCGTCGTCAGGATGTCGTCACACGGGATCGGGCTCAGGCAAGACGGCAACTGGCACCGCAACCATCAACCGAGACATCGATTGTTCCGGCATCAGCTGATCTGCCTCCAGCTTCGATTGACAAGAGCGCACTGACTTTTGCAGAGCCTAAACGCCTTCGTGACAAAGCTCATTTGAGGTTCGTTGCCTCACAGCCTTGTCTTGTCTGCGGACGCCAACCTTGCGACCCGCATCATCTGCGCTTTGCTCAACCCCGCGCACTCGGTCTCAAAGTCAGCGATGAGTTCACAGTGCCGCTGTGCCGCAATCATCACCGTGAGCTTCACCAGGCCGGCAATGAACTCTCGTGGTGGCACAATCTCAATATTAAACCGTTGCCCATCGCAAAAACACTCTGGGACGAGAGCCGCACCATGATCGTGCAAAAGGCCGCGCAGGCCTACGCCGACCCGGCACCCGCGGATCCATCACAGGAGGCTCCACTTCAGGATACTAGCGAATTACCAAACGAAGCCAATTGATGTGGGCGCCTTACGCCTCTGCCTCTTGCAATTGTGTATCTTTTTTGGTACATGAGAACTTAAGTGTCTGAACGCCTCAAGCCCATTCCCCTCGCTTTTTGGAGATCGGCTGCGGGCCGGGAGCCGGTTCGAGAGTGGCTGAACGAACTGCCCCGTCAGGACAAGCGGATCATCGGCCGCGACATTGCCAAAGTGCAATTCGGTTGGCCGATTGGATTACCATTATGTCGGCCCTTAAGTGGCGGATTGTGGGAAGTGCGCTCGGCGCTGCCGAGTAAACGTCAAGCGCGGGTATTCTTTGGGTTTTACGATGGCATGCTGATCGCCCTGCACGCCATCATCAAAAAGGCCCAGAAAACGCCGGCGGAAGAATTGGTGCTCGCAAAATAGAGATTAAAGGAGGTGCAATCATGGCACGTAAAAACCCGCACATAGGGTCCAGCTTCGAAAGCTGGCTTAACGAAGCTGGAATCCGCGAGGAGGTTACGGCTGCCGCTACCAAGGCAGTAATCGCGCGTCAACTCGCTAATGAAATGAAGAAAAAGAAAATTACTAAGCAACGCATGGCCGAACTCATGAAAACCAGCCGCGCGCAAGTCGATCGCCTGCTTGATCCTGACAATGGTGGCGCCACGATCGAGAGCCTTCAGCGCGCTGCCCGGATTGTC
>Ga0207125_10049_pt1 | contig 29717 bp, 29 predicted proteins | sample Alteio_BWMinHeat_19_FD_153556 | JGI IMG/M metagenome (GOLD analysis project Ga0207125, IMG submission 153556) | Enriched cells from forest soil in Barre Woods Harvard Forest LTER site, Petersham, Massachusetts, United States -... | ecosystem: Environmental > Terrestrial > Soil > Temperate forest >...
CGTCGCCGCGCTCAAGACCGTCTACGACCCGGAAATACCCGCCGATCTCTACGAGCTTGGTCTGATTTACAAAGTCGACATGGACGACGACCGCATGGTCAAGATCGACATGACGCTGACGTCGCCGAACTGCCCGTCGGCGGCCGAGTTGCCGGGCCAGGTGGAGAACGCGGTCGCGGGCGTGTCCGGCGTGCGCGAAGCCAAGGTCACAATCGTCTGGGAACCGCCGTGGGACCCCAGCCGCATGTCGGACGAGGCCCGCACGGTGCTCAATATGTGGTGACGAATATCGTTGCGCCGTCAACCCTGGCGCATTAGAAAATATTAAGTTAGTTCAGGTTTTTGAGCTGGGTCCAGGAGATTTTCGCGTTTTTGCCGCGACAATCGCCGCGCTTGGTGACGAAATTGAAGACGCCGCCGCGGCCATTGGCGTCGCCGGGATACCAGTTCTGGATGGTCGAATATTTGATCTCAGCGTCGTCGAGCGCGATGAGCTCGACGACCGCGGCGTGCAGCTGGTTCTCGTCGCGCATCGGCGCGGTGCAGCCTTCGAGATAACTCACATAGGAACCGCGATCGGCGATGATCAGGGTACGCTCGAACTGGCCGGTATTGCGCTCGTTGATGCGGAAATAGGTCGAAAGCTCCATCGGGCAGCGCACGCCCGGCGGCACGTAGACGAACGAACCGTCGGAGAACACCGCGGCATTGAGCGTGGCGAAGAAATTGTCGCTGACCGGCACCACCGTGCCGAGATATTTCTTTACCAGTTCGGGATGCTTGTGCACCGCTTCTGAGATCGGCATGAACAACACGCCGGCCCTGGCGAGCTCGGCCTGGAAGGTGGTGGCGACCGAGACGGAATCAAACACCGCATCGACTGCGACCCGGCGGTAGCTGCCGCCCTCGCGTTCGGCACCGTCATCCTCGCCGTCGGCCTTGGGGCCGTCCGCCTTCTGGATGCCGAGCAGCGCTTCGCGTTCGCGCAGCGGAATGCCGAGCTTTTCGTAGGTGCGCAGGATTTCGGGATCGATCTCGTCGAGCGAGGCCGGCCCGCGTTTCGGCGCGGAGTAGTAATAGATGCCTTGGTAATCGATCGACCCGTATTTGACCTTGGCCCATTTCGGCTCGCGCATGGTGAGCCAGCGCTTGTAGGCGTCCAGCCGCCAGGCGAGCATCCATTCCGGCTCGTTCTTTTTCGCCGAGATGAAGCGGACCGTGTCCTCGGAAAGGCCCTTGGGGGCCTTTTCCGATTCGATGACGGTCTCGAATCCATACTTGTATTGATCAACATCGATGCGCCGGACCTGATCGATGGTCTCTTGTACGGCCGGCATTCGTCCCTCCGCTCACGGTTTCAAGGACCGCGGGTTGGATTAAGTCGGTTATGGCGATGTTCTGGCTCGGATTTGTGCTCCGCCGGTCACCGCATGTTGGCCGTTTGAACCATTCGAGCGGCCATGAAAACGTTCGCCAATGCAGCCATTTAGGCGGCGATACTGTGCCCCCTACATAGTGCATTTGCAAGCCTTCTCCGAGCGGCAAGAAAGCGTTCGATATCGGCCTGTCCGGTGCTCGAACCCGGGCTCACGCGCACCGCGCCACGCACGAGCGCAGGGGAAATCTCCACGGCCGCAAGCACAGGGGAGGGCTGCACTAGCCCGAGGAGCAGGCGGCGCCGGAGAAAACGGCGATGCCCTCAAGATCGAAGGCAATGACCGCGGTTTCGGCCTTCATGCCCTCGAGCGTGAATAATGTCGTGTTCGGCAGACGTTCAGCCGCTTCGCCGAAGATGACGGCGTGCGGCGACGCCTTGAGGCCGGATTCCAATCTCGGTTGCGCAACGGGGATCCGGCTAGAGAGTCTCGTTGCCCGACGCGCGCAATTACGCTAAATCCCCAGTGGTATTACGCTTGGAGGGATGCGATGGACGACCACGGTCAGCTCGAATATGCCACAGCAAGGGGCAACGATTACCTGGCTCACGAGCAGATGTATCACACGTTTGTAACGCTGACGAAGACCGGCGTCGCGGTGATCGCCGTCATTGTGATCCTGATGGCGATTTTCCTCACCTGAACGCAGAACTGCGCGACGATGGTCGGATTGTCGGCTGCGAGCCGGCCGGTACCGGGCGTGAGGTTGTCTGCGCGGGCGCGGGCGGGGAGGTAGCATGAAGATTGCGGTTGTCGCCTAGAGCGATGCGGGCGAGCCGCAGGTTGCGGCGACGCCAGACACGATCAGGAAGATGGTCGCGCTTGGCGCCGATGTCGCCGTCGAACCGGGCGCCGGGACGAAGTCGGGATTATCGATCCGACTATGCCGCCGCCGGCGCCACGGTGACGGCCGACGCTGTCAATGGCGCTGAAATCGTTCATGCGTCCGAGAGCAGCTGACGGGAGTACTGCGCTCAGATGGCAAGGCAAATCGCTCAAATCGGGCCCATGGAGTCACATTTGGGGGCCCAACCGAAGGCGACGGCCAGGAATCAAGGCAGACCTTCCGGATCGCTGATCCCCCAACCCGAAGATGCCTGTCAGAGACCACATTCGCGGTGCAAAAATCCGCCGGCAGCGGCTGGCATCAGGCCGTACCATTGCACGATAAATATGTATTTGATACTCATGTACCGGCACCGCCAAAACGGGCCGTGATCGGGGCAGATTGGAGCCGAGAGTGATGCCGGGATTGTCACGTTTGAGCGCGATTGCGCTAATTTTTGGAATTTTGCTTGCGAGCGGTGCGGCGCTTGCCGGCCTCGGCCAGCCGACGCCCTGGCAGATCGATTTGCAGGATTCGGCCACACCGGTCATGGATGACATCACGCAGTTCAATACGTTCGTCCATTGGATCAGCGCCGCAATTACGCTCTTCGTTCTCATCCTGCTCGCCATCATCATCGTGCGCTTCAATGCGCGCGCCAACCCGAACCCGTCGCGCACTACGCACAATACGACGCTTGAAATCATCTGGACCATCGTTCCGGTCATCATTTTGGTGGCGATCGCGGTGTCGTCTTTCCGCCTGTTGTTTCTGCAGCTCGACGTGCCGAAGCCGGACCTAACGGTGAAAATATTAAGTTAGTTCAGGTTTTTGAGCTGTTGCAAATTGCAGCTGACGCGTTGGCTGATACCGAGCCGCGCGCGGAGGATGAGACGATGGCCGCTCCCCGGCCGAAACCACAAGTGATGCGGCTCACCGAAGCCGCGGCCGAACGCATCAAGGCGGTGATGGCGAAGGCCGACCGCCCGATCGCAGCGGTGCGCGTCGGCGTCAAAAACGGCGGCTGCGCCGGCATGAGCTACTACATGGAATACGCCGAAAAGATCGATCCGCTCGACGAGGTGATCGAGGACAAGGGCGTGCGCATTCTCATCGACCCGAAGGCGGTACTGTTCCTGCTCGGCACCGAGATGGGCTACAAGGTAGAAAAACTGTCCGCGCAGTTCATCTTCAACAATCCGAACCAGACCGCGGCGTGCGGCTGCGGCGAATCGGTCCAGCTCGAGCCGGCGAGCGAAGCGTCGTAGCACGGAGGATGAGACGATGGCCGCTCCGGCCCAAGGCAAGCTGGCCCAAGGCGACCTACGTCTGGTTGCGCTCGCGCTCATCGCCGAGGCGCCCCGTCGCGGCTACGAGGTCATCAAGCTGATCGAGAAGAAGACGGCCGACTGGTACTCGCCAGGTCCCAGCATCGTCTATCCGACGCTGGCCAATCTTGAGGAAGCGGGCTATGTGACCGCGTCCGCCGACCCCCCGAGGCTTTTCACGATCACCGACGACGGCCGCGCCTATCTCAAGCAGAACCGCGATCTCGCCGATGTCGTCCTCAACCGCCTGACTGCGCTCGGCGAACGCGTCAGCCGCTGGCGGCGGGCCCTCGGAACCGACGGTACGCGACTGGAACCGGACGCGGATAGCACAGAAAGCCTGACGGAAATCCTCGCCCGCGCGGCCGGCGATTTGCAGCAGCGAAAATAAAATATCTTGCTCAGACCGGCACGCGCACGGCCACCCCTTTATCCGCCTTGGCGACCAAGCGTGATGTCGCCGCCATGCGAGCGCGCAATGTCGCGCGTGATCGCCAAGCCGAGGCCGCTGCCGCCTCCGTCTTGATTGCGCGCGTCGTCAAGTCGCAGGAATGACTTATCAGAAAACAAGGTCTTGATGCGTCACAGTCGCGTCACCTCCCCGCTGCCTACATCATGCGGTAATTGAGGTCGAACATGATCCATAGGGTGCCGCCGACCAGAATGAGGAGCACGACGGCGGCGAAGCACAGCGCGATCAGTTTGTTCTGCGACGACGGTTTCAGGTCCAGGTGCAGAAAATACCGCAGGTGGACGACGACCTGAGTGATCGCCGCAGCGCCGATGACGATAAAAATCTGTATCGGCCGCAGCGTGCGAGCGGCGACGAGGCCGAATGGAATCGCGGTCAGCACCAACGCTAGAACGACGCCGACCAAGTAGGGCTTAATCGTGACTTCCCCGCCGTGCGGCGAGGTCGGCATTTTAGACGATTGCGGCGGGGCCGGCATGCTAGAGAATCCCCGGCAGGTAAACGACGGAGAAGATGCTGATCCAGACGATAACGAGGAAATGCCAGAACAGGCCCAGCCGGCAGAGGCGGGAGGCGACGAATGGGTTCAGCCCGCGCAACGCGATCTCGCATCCCAAGAGGACGATCCAGACCAGGCCGATGCTGACGTGAGTGCCGTGGGTGCCGACCAGCGTGAAGAAGGCCGAGAGAAAACCGCTGCGCCACGGGCCGGCGCCGGCGACGGCCATGCCGTAGAATTCCGAAATCTCCATGGCGACGAAGCCAACTCCGAGCAGGAACGTTACGCTCAGCCAGGCCAGTGTGCGCCAACGTTGCCCGGCTGCGATCGCAACGCTGGCGAAACCGAAGGTCGTGCTGCTTGCCAGCAGCAGCATGGTTTCCGCAAAGGTGTGCGGGAGCCGGAACAACGTGTGCCCGCCAGGCCCGTCAGCGGTGTTATGCGACATCACCACAAAGGTCGCCAACAGCAACGCGAAGATGATCGCGTCGCTCATCAGGTAGATCCAGAAGCCGTACGCCTTTTCGTCGATGGCGCGTTTGGCTTCTTCGGCTTCGGTTTGTTCGCTGGAACCGGTGGTGACGACGGCGCCGGTCACGTAGGCGCCCCGGGTGCCAGTGCGGGGGCCATGGTGCGACGGTTCTCGATCGCTTCGACTTCGCTCGCCGGGATGCGGTGCTCGGCATGATCACGGAAAGTCTGCGACAGCACCGCAGCGAACATGCCGAGCCCGCCGACGGCGACCAGCCACCAGATTTGCCAGACCATCGCAAAGGCGAACACGAACGACATCGCTCCAAGCACGACGCCGGCGCTGCTGTCGTCGGGCATGATGATGTCGTGGAAGCGAGCGGGTCTGTGGCCCGCCGTCCCCGCCTGCTTCATGGCCCACCATGCATCGATGCCGTGCACGTGTGGCACGACGGCGAAATTGTAGGCCGCCGGCGGCGAGGCAGTCGCCCATTCTAGCGTCCTGCCGTTCCACGGTTCGCCGGTCGAGACTGCAAGCGCGGCGCGGTCGCGGATGCTGACGGCGAGCTGAATGGCGAGGAAGGTGATGCCACACAGGATGAAGAGGGCGCCGAATTCGGCTACGATGAGATACGGCTGCCAGCCGGCGACATAGTAGCGCTCGAGGCGCTGCGGCATGCCCATGAAGCCGAGAATATAAAGCGGTACGAAGGCCAGATAGAAGCCGACGATCCAGGCCCAGAAGGCCCGCCGGCCCCATTTTTCCTCGAGCCGAAAGCCGAACGCCTTGGGGAACCAATACTGGTAGCCGGCAAGATAGCCGAACAGCGCGCCGGGGATCATCATGTTGTGGAAATGCGCCACCAGAAAGGTTGTATTTTGCATCAGATAGTTGACCGGCGCTACCGCAAGCAAAACGCCGGTCATGCCGCCAATGACAAACGTTACGATAAAGCCGAGCGTAAACAGCATCGGCACGGAAAATTGCACCCGGCCGCGATACATCGTGAATAACCAGTCGAAAATCGTCACGCCTGCCGGCACGGCGATGAGCGGGGCCACCCTACCAAAGAAGGCGTTCACATCGGGGCTGGCGCCCATGGTGAAGAAATGGTGCAGCCAGACGCTGAGCGAGAGCACGGCGGTGACCGCAGTCGCGTAGACCAGCGACTCGTAGCCGAACAACCGCCTGCCCGAGAATGTCGCCACGACTTCGGAATAGACGCCAAACGCCGGCAAAAGCAGGATGTAGACTGCGGGATGGCCCCAGATCCAGAACAGGTTGATATAGTTCTTCACGTTGCCGCCGTCGCCATCGGTGAAAAAGTGCATGCCGAGATAGCGGTCGAGACCAAGCAGCGCAGCGGCAACGGTCAAAGCCGGGAAGGCGAACACTATCAAGATGCTGGTACACAGCGCCGACCAGGTGAACAGCGGCATCATCATCAGCCGCATGCCGGGCGCGCGCCGCTTGACGATAGTGACGAGGAAATTGATCCCGGTCAGCATCGAGCCGACGCCGCTGACTAGGATCGCCCAGATCCAATAATCCACGCCGACGCCCGGACTGAACTGCGCTTCTGAGTAGGGCGGGTAGGCGCTCCAGCCAGCGGTGGAAAACTCGCCGATGACGAGCGAGATCATAACCAAAGCGGCGCCGGATGCGGTCAGCCACAGGCTCACCGAGTTCATAAACGGGAACGCCACGCCGCGCGCACCGATCTGCTGCGGAACGACGACGTTGAACAGGCCGACCAGGAACGGCATCGCCACGAAGAAGACCATGATGGTGGCGTGGGAGGTGAAAATCTGATCGAAATGGTCCGGCGGCAGATAGCCATGCGAGTCGAGTGCGACCGCCTGCTGGGTCCGCATCATCATGGCATCGATGAAGCCGCGCACCAACATGATCAGCGCCAACGTCACGTACATGATGCCGATCTTCTTATGGTCGAGGCTTGTCAGCCATTCGGTCCACAGATAGCGCCATTGGCCGAGCCAGGTGATGAGCGCAACCACGCCAAGTACGCCGAACACGATGATCAGCGCGCCGCCCAGGGCGATGTCACTGTAAAACGGCAGGGCGTCAATCGTCAGCTTACCGAGCATGTCAGTAGTCTTCGGACAGGGTGGCGGGTGCTATCGCGATTTGTGTTGGAATTGGGCGATGCATTCTCCGGCATTTCGAGAGTACCGAGCCAGGCCGCAAGGTCAATTGGCTGTATTAGCTGGAATTCGATCTGACAGTCGGTGCCTAGAGCAGATTCCGCTCGCATTCACACATACCCTGCGTGCCTGAAATAGTTGCGCGCTTCGCGGGCGGTTAGGCTGCACGGGAACCTGCCGATTCGTCGCAGGCGAGGAATTGTGCGTTCCGCCGCCTTGCGCAGGGACGCCTTGAGCTTGCTGATCGGCATCTCGATGGGGGATCAGGCGGGCGAGTATTGCGGCAGATAGCGCAGCCGCCTCGCGCTGACGCCCCAAGCCATTCATTTCACCTGCCGGAGCCGCGAAACGCGCTGGAGCCCCGCGCGGCGACGGGCACGCGGCCGCAAAAAAGCGCTAAGGTCTCAGGCGGTCGCCGGCGCCTTCCTGGCGACGCCTTTGTCCTTTAGCAGGGACTGCAGCTCGCCCGACTGGAACATTTCGCGGATGATGTCGCAGCCACCGACGAATTCGCCCTTGACGTAAAGCTGCGGAATGGTCGGCCAGTTGGAATAGGTCTTGATGCCCTGACGCAGCTCGTCGTTCTCGAGCACGTTGAGACCCTTATAGGCCACGCCGAGATTATCGAGGATCTGCACGACCTGGCCGGAGAAGCCGCACATCGGAAACTGCGGCGTGCCCTTCATGAACAGCACCACCTCGTTTCCCTTGACCTCGTTGTCGATGAACTGATCGTTGGACATTCTCGTCTTCCTTGCTGGGCAGCGGGGAAAACCCTCCCGCGCCGAATCCCATCCGCTGCCGTGCAATATATTTAGCGCAAAACGGGCGCAAAGCCCATGCCTCGGATTTCATGGTCAAATGGCCCGGGCTTCGCCCGCCTTGAGCCCGCCGAACGGACTTATCGGAGAATGCGATCCCAGGAATGACCCAACCGGGAGAACGGCGCAGCCGTTCGGAACAAGCTCCGCGCCAAGGCATGGCCGACCGACTGGTACCGCTGGCATTACCCACCGCATCGGATACTTCCGTTATGGGGCACGCGCCGCGTGATCGAGCAGCAACAACGACGCCAACGCCCTCTTCGGCTTGATCAGATCGGCCAGTGTATATCCGTCCAAGACAGCGAGAAACGCCTGAATCGCATCGCGCAACACGCCGCGCAACACGCAGACGCGCTCGATCCGACAATAACCGCTCCGCCCCAGACAGCCGATAACATCGAGCCTGTCCTCGGTCTCGCGCACCACTTGGCCGATATTGATGTCGCGCGGCGGGCGAAGCAGGCGGATGCCGCCCCCACGACCGCGCACGGTATCGAGATAGCCCTTCTGGCTGAGATCGCTTACGACCTTCATCAAATGCTGCTTTGAGATGTCGAAGCTTTCCGCAATATCGCCGATCGTTACCAGCTTGCCGTCCGCGACCGCGACGTGAATCAGAACGCGCAGCGTGTAATCGGTATGAAGCGTCAGCCGCATTTTCTTCTCCGTGAGGCCGGGTCCGGCCGCCGATAGCGCCGATTCGGACCCGTTATGGGGCTTAAAGGCACGCGCCGCAAGCTTGCGGCAAGCAAAAAACATGCCATCCGCAGCGGGTGGCGCTTCGTCGTCCCGGCTGTGGCTCCGACGACGCTGGCTTTGCTGATTTCTGTCGCCGGGCTGCAAGTCGGCGCCGGATTGATGGGGAAAGGCGGCCTTTCAGTTGGTGAAGAACCGGCGGCTGGCCTATGGGCGCTGACGACGGCGTAAAATGTAACGCCGGCCGAGGTCCTGTTGAGCATCAGTGATCGTCCTTGATTACCGTCGCGCGCATAATATAATGCCCACAAAATACATCTTTCTGGGGGGAGAGATCGTGAAGCCGTCGCGCGTCATCTCGGTTGTTCTTACCGTCCTGATCATGAGTGTCGCCGCGGTTCGGTTTTCTCTACGCCAGCCATCAAGAAACGACTGACGGAGTAGAGGAAACGATGGAGCGGCGCCATGAGTATGCTACCCTAATTCCCGCCGCACATGTAAACCCTGGCCTGAGCCAGATTGGCGTAGTGGTTTATGATGACGGTCTTTTTGGGGATGCTCTCATAGCTCGATGCGCAGCCGGCCTGGTCGCCTCAGGTTACCGGCTGGGCGGCGTCGTCCAGTCAAACGCGCACCGGCGTGGTCGGCGTCGATGCGATATGTACGTGAAGGACCTAATGGGCGGTGACGAAATAAAGATCTCGTTGGACCGTGGTAACGAAGCGAGGGGTTGTCGCCTTGATCCGGACGCTTTCGCGCGCATCGACGCATGGGTCGAGCGTGCGGTGCTTGAACGTGTCGATCTGCTGATCATCAATAAGTTTGGCAAGGAAGAAGCCCATGGCCGGGGACTGCGACCGGTAATTGCCGAGGCTCTGATTGCCGAAATCCCGCTGGTGATCGGTGTCTCCAAACAAAATCTTTGCGACTTTCTGAGTTTCGTCGGGGATTCAGCCAAACGTCTGAGGCCCGACGTCGAAGCAATTACGGCCTGGTGCCGGAACGCGATTGAGCGTGGAGCTCACCATCGATTCCAGCCGCGGCCATCATCCGTGCAAGCATAGGGGACGACAAAATGGCGGATAACCGAACCTCGATTTCGGACTGGAACCCGGAGAATGAGAAGTTCTGGGAGTCGACAGGTAAATACGTCGCCTTCCGCAATCTCATCTGGTCGATCGTCGCCTTGCATCACGGCTTTGCGATCTGGCTGATCTGGAGCATCGTCGTAACGAGGCTGCCGCAGGCCGGCTTTCATTACACCACGGACCAGCTCTTTCAGCTCGCAGCGATCCCAGGACTGATGGGCTCGCTGTGCCGTTTCCCGTACGGCTTCGCTCCAGCCATATTCGGCGGCCGCAATTGGACCATCATCGCCACCGCGTTGCTTTTCATCCCCGTGGTTTCGCTCGCCTATTTCGTGGCGCATCCCGAGACTCCGTTCTGGGTTATGATGATCGTAGCGGGGACCGCTGGGTTTGGCGGCGGCACTTTCTCCGGCAGCATGGCCAACATGTCCTTCTTCTACCCCGCCCGCCTGAAGGGTACGGGGCTCGGCTGGAATGCAGGCATCGGGAATCTCGGCGTCAGCGTCGTGCAGTTGCTTGTCCCGCTGCTGCTGGGCTTCGGCATTATCAATCTTTACCAGGCAACCCCCACCGGGGAGGGCCTCTATCTCCAGAACGCCGGACTGATGTGGATCCCGACGCTCACGATTGCCGTGATCGGCGCGTATTTATTCATGAACAATCTCACCACGGCGCGCGCGTCCTTGAAGGAGCAATTGGTGATCCTCAAGCGCAAGCAAAACTGGGTGATGTCCTACATTTATATCGCCACGTTCGGCTCGTTCATCGGTTATTCAGCGGCGTTTCCCTTGCTGATAAAGACACAATTCCCCGCGTACAGCGTAGGATATGCCTTTCTCGGCCCGCTGGTTGGCTCGGTTATCCGTCCATTCGGTGGTATCCTCGCTGACAAGATCGGCGGCGCGAGAGTGACGTTCTGGACTCTCATCGTGATGTGCTTCGCGGTGCTAGGCGTGATGTACTTCGTGGAGCAAAAGAACTTTGCCGGCTTCCTCGCCATGTTTCTGGCTCTTTTCACTCTGACCGGCATCGGCAATGGCTCGACCTATATGACGATTCCCGCGATCTTCCGCGCGCAGAAGCTGAGCGAAGCCGAGGGCAAGGGCGAGACTGGCCGCGCGCTCGCGCTCAAAGCAGCGGGGCTCGAAGCCGGGGCCGCGCTCGGCTTCATCGGCGCAATCGGCTCCGTCGGCGGCTTCCTCATCCCGCGCGGGTTCGGCGCCTCCATTGCCGCAACCGGTGGGCCCTATCTCGCGCTTGAAATCTTCCTGGCGTTCTACATCACCTGTATCGCGCTCAACTGGTGGTACTACATGCGCAAGTCGACGATCTTTGCCAAAGCGGGCGTGTGAGCATGAGCATCAACCGCTTGCAACGACCGCGGTTGGTGGTCGTCGGCAACGGAATGGCGGGAATGCGAACGGTCGAGGCGCCCGTTGCGCGGGCTCCCGACCGCTTCGACATTACCGTGAGCGGCGGCGAGCCGCACCCGAGCTACAACCGCATACTTCTGTCCTCGGTGCTGGCGGGCGAGAGGATGCTTGCCGAAATCGCCATTCAACCTTTCAACTGATACGACGTGTTGTCGAGGTTTAAGTCGGCCAAGAGTGTTGGGCTGGCCTCGACACAACGGGACTCCAATCGTGACCGCAAAGGAACCTGCTGATGAGCCAACGGAACCGAACCTCGATTTCGGACTGGAACCCAGAGAATGAGAAGTTCTGGGAGTCGACAGGTAAATACATCGCCCGCCGCAATCTCATCTGGTCGGTCGTCGCCGAGTTTCTCGGCTTTGCGATTTGGCTGCTCTGGAGCATCCTCGCAACGAGGCTGCCGCAGGCCGGCTTTCATTACACCACGGACCAACTCTTTCAGCTCGTAGCGCTGCCAGGACTGATCGGCTCGCTGGCCCGTTTCCCGTACGCCTTCGCTCCAGCCATATTCGGCGGCCGCAATTGGACCATGTTCAGCGCCGCGGCGCTTTTCATCCCCACGCTTTCGCTCGCCTATTTCGTGACGCAGCCCGAGACTCCGTTCTGGCTTATGTTGATCGTAGCGGGGACCGCTGGGCTTGGCGGCGGCAATTTCGCCTCCAGCATGGCCAACATATCCTTCTTCTACCCCGACCGCATGAAGGGTTGGGCGCTCGGCTTGAACGCAGCCAGCGGGAATATCGGCGTCAGCGTCGTGCAGTTGGTTACCCCGCAGCTGCTGGGCTTCGGCGTTATCAGTCTTTACCTAACAACCCCCACCGCGGACGGCCTCTATCTCCAGAACGCCGGACTGATGTGGATCGTGCCGCTCACGGTTGCCGTGATCGGCGCGTATTTATTCATGAACAATCTCACCTCGGCGCGCGCGTCCTTTAATGAGCAATTGGTGATCCTCAAGCGCAAGCACACCTGGGTGATGTCCTACATTTATATCGGCACGTTCGGCTCGTTTATCGGTTATTCGGCGGCGTTTCCCTTGCTGATAAAGACGCAATTCCCCGAGATCACGGTAGGAATTGCCTTTCTCGGCCCGCTGGTTGGCTCGATTTCGCGTCCATTCGGTGGTCTGCTCGCGGACAAGATCGGCGGCGCGAACGTGACGTTCTGGAATTTCATCGCGATGGGCGCGGCGACGCTAGGCGTGATGTACTTCGTGGATCACAAGGAGTTTGCCGGCTTCCTCACCATGTTTCTGGCTCTTTTCGTTCTGACCGGAATCGGCAATGGCTCGACCTATCGGATGATTCCCTCGATCTTCCGCGCGCAGAAGCTGAGCGAAGCCGAGGGCAAGGGCGAGACTGGCCGCGCGCTCGCGCTCAAAGCAGCGGGGCTCGAAGCCGCGACCGCGCTCGGCTTCATCGGCGCAGTCGGCGCCTGCGGCGGCTACCTCATCCCGCGCGGGTTCGGCGCCTCCATTGCTGCAACCGGTGGGCCCTATCTCGCGCTTGAAATCTTTCTGGTGTTCTACATCTCCTTCACCACGCTCACGTGGTGGCACTACCTGCGCAAGAAGTCGAGCTTTGCCGTAGCGCGCGTGTGAGTGGTGGTCGTCGGCAACGGAATGGCGGGAATGCGAACGGTCGAGGAGCTCGTTGCGCGGGCTCCCGACCGCCTCGACATTACCGTGATGCCGAAATCGCCATTCAACCTTCCAGCGGGTACGAGAAGCACGGACATTCACTTGATCGCCGGCAACCACACCACTGCGATTGACCCGGTTACGAGGCGAGTGGCGCTCGCCGATGGAGCCCCTGTTCCTTACGACAAATTGCTTCTGGCGACCGGATCGAAGCCGCTGACACCCCCAATTCCGGGCCTTGACTTTGCCAATGTGCGCGCCTTGCGCGATATCGCCGATGTCGAGGCAATGATCGAGGCCGCGAGAAATCATCGCCGGGCAGCGGCCCGCTCGGGCTCGAAGCGGCGTGGCGACTGAAGCAGCGCGGCATGTCGGTCGCGCTTGTGCATCTGATGCCTACGTCGATGGAGCGGCAGCTCGGCGAATGCATCGAGCATAACGGCCAAGTGTTTGGCTTGACTCGCGCCGGGAACGGCACGACTAAAATCGAAACCAAAACGGCTCTGGTGATCGTATTGGCATAAGGCTCGTGCTTTGATTTCTTCGGTGGCTAAGAAAACGGGCCTGCGTCGGGATACCGACACAGGCCCGCTGCAGTTCGTTCAGCCCCGTTAAATCGGGATGATCGCGACGATTTCAAAGCTCTGCGGATCAATGATCAGGAGTTCATCCTTGACGAAAAAGTAGTCGCCGCCGCCGGGGTCTTTAGTGCGGTACGATATGATGAAGTAATCGAAGCCGCGATACTGCGGAACGATTCGCAAGATCTCATCAGGCAGCGTGACAAAGCGCAAGTTCCGCGGAACCCGAGACCCAATGGAGACGCTGAATTTGAGCTCGCGCCTGTCAACTCGCGGAACGTTCCCGCGCGCGATAGCCACTTTGATCTGCGAGTGCTGGTCCTCAGACACGGGCTGCGCGCCGCTCTTCTGCTGGATCTTGTTCGACGTTGTTCCGGGCGGGACTTTTTCGCCGCCCATCTGCGATTGCGCAGCAGCGAACCCGCCGAACCCGACTACCGCCGCCACGGCGACCATAGCCAATAACCTGTTTCTCATTTCTGCTCTCCTCTGTTCTCTCTCAACGAAGAACGTGCGCTGCTATTATTTCTGCAAAGTATGAGTGTAGTACCACAGGGTGCCGTTTAGCACCATCGCACCCAAGATATTGCCGATGGTGACCGGGATCTGATTCCACACCCACCAGTCGTACAAGCTCACGTGGGCACCCGAGAGGATAGCGGTCGGGAAGAGCCACATGTTGACCACGGTGTGCTCGAAGCCCAGCGCAAAGAACATCCCTATCGGTAACCACATCAGCACCACCCGGCCCACAGTGCTGCGCGAGGCTTTGGACATGATGGACCCCAGGCTCACCAGCCAGTTACAAAGGACCCCCATGCCAATGGCGGCGAACCAGCCGAGGACGCCGTACTTGATATACTCGATCTTGTGCTCGGCGGCCTGGGCGATGACGATGAGCAGCTGCCTCTGGCCTGGCACAGGGGGATCGACGGACCCCCCGTAGGTCCATGAGAACCAGAGCAGCCAGGCGAAGAATATGCCTCCGAGCAGGTTGCCCGTTAGAGTCCAGGTCCAGTTGCGAACTAACTGCGACGGCGTGATCGTCCCGGCGTACATGCCGATTGGCATCAGCGCGAAGCTGCCGGTCGCCATCTCCAGACCGAGGAAGCTCAGCGTGACGTAGCCAGCCGGGAAGACAAGTCCGGCCACGGCGAGCGGTACGCCAGAGGCGACCATGACGAATACCGTAGCGGCTCCATAGCCCAGAAAGGGCGTGCATAAAAAGCCGCGAATGATTAGATGAATGGTGCCGAATTTGGCTTTCTGGGCGGCATCCGCGGCCAGCGCAGCTCCCATCTCCGCTGGCGGCACTGTCTCGAGTACTATAGTGCCGGCAGCGCGCGGCAGACTTTCGGCTGCACGGCCCGTCTTCGCATATTCGGTCATTTGCGTCGGCGCCATTTGGTTCTCCCTATGCTTGCACAGATGACAACCGCGGCTGGAATCGATGGTGAGCCCCACGCTCAATCGCGTTCCGGCACCAGGCCGTAATTGCCTCGACGTCGGGCCTTAGACGTTTGGCTGAATCGCCGACGAGGTTCAGAAAATCGCAGAGATTTCGCGTGGAGACACCGATCACCAGCGGGATCAGAGCCTCGGCAATGACCGGCCGCAGTCCCCGGCCACGCGCTTCTTCCTTGCCAAACTTATTGATTTCCTTGCCAAACTTATTGATGATCAGCAGACCGACACGTTCAAGCACCGCACGCTGTGGTTGCTCGGCGACCTCATTACAGACGCCGGCGCAGAGAAAACCGCGGGGACATTTTTTGGAGTACGGCGCCATAATCCATCCCGTGGTGCGCGCTGCTTATTCTGAAGTGCGCGCGGCTTACTCTCAGCGGTGATGTCCATAAAACGGTATATTGTACGCCGCGAAAGTGAAGCCGACGTAAAGCGGTATGTCAACTGCATCTTTAAGACAGTGAGGCATATCTTTGGTTTTGGCGAGTGGTCGAAATTGTTCGTACTCTAAAAACAGAAAAATCAGGCACTCCTCAATCTAGAAACTCACTCCTCACGGGAAATCTCGGCGGCCACTAGCGGAATGGAGCGCAGGCATCAGACCACTGACAAGGCTATGAATGAGCCCAACGAAGGTCGCCGCCCAAGCCAGCAGGGCCACGTAAACGAACACGTGAGCGATGGGGAGCAGAAAGTCTAGATTCATGGCGCGCGCCATCTCGAAGGTACAGACCGCGTACATACCGAGCGGAAAGACCGCGCCCCAATACAGAGGATCGTACCTGAGCGGGAATTTCCTATAGAGATGCCGCCAAAGGACCAGGATGATGAGCATCGGGATCCACCAGGTTCCCGTCGCCCAAAAGAAGACCGTGAACCCCTTGAGAAAGGGACTCAACGTCTCAAGGAAGGGCGCATCCACGGTATTCTCAATCAAGACCGAGCCGGCGAGCGTCGAGATGGCCATCGCTCCCATGTTAATCCAGTAGGAGGACGAGAAATCGGCTGGCGAGAACTTGAAAAACGTGTAGCGATAGAAGATCAGCGAGATCATCCAGATGTACATCATCCCGCCCCACAGCCACATCGAGAGGGCGACGAAATTGATATGGAGGCGGATGGGCTGCTCGAAATGTCGTGCGAGGAGCGCGCTCAAGAGCGCGATTGATTGCGTCGCGACAACTGCAAGCAACCACGCCCCGGTAATCCCCTGATCGATCGTCGGCTTGGTCTCCTTGATCGTCAGAGCAGTGAAAATCGTGTAGGTCAGGGTGACCCAGATGAAAAGACCAAAAATCCAGAGCGCCAAGGTGAGGTCATACGCGCCAGTGAGTATAAATTGATTTCCCATTACGCTGGTGGCAGCCACGGCAGAGAAGAATCCCGGCCCCGCCTGATGATCCGTCAAGTCGTCAACCAGTGCTCGGCGGTAGCGCAAGAGCCGCCACAACGTGAGAATCAAGAGCAGCAGATACTGCCCCGCGTTCAGCCACAGCAGGACAGCAGCAGTGATACGGAACTCCGCGCGGTCCGCGGCGATGGAGACTATCCCTGTGGCCATGACCAAGGTGAAATAGGCCGGTGAGAGGCCCCGGACTCCTTCCGCCAGCCAGTTCATGAATGGCAAGCTTCCACCCTGCGCATAAATTCGCCGGCGTACCCGCGCATCACCCGCTGGAGCACGACGTGCATCCAACCCAAGTAGATGGCGGCAGCGAGCGCGAAATACACCCAGCCTCGTTCAGATTCCGGTGAACTAGAGAAGGAGGCCGAAGACGATCGGAAAGCAGAAGCCGCCGAGGCCGCCCACAAGACTGCCGTTCACGCTCCCGGCCTAGAGGCCACTCTCGACCAAGTGATGTGGGCGAGAGATCATGGACACACCTATGACGCTATGGAGCCCACCAACTTGGCGAAAGCCTGCCGGCGACGCTCAGGAGCGCCTCTTAGGGACACGTCTATCGGTTTCTGATCACGACGACCGAATAGCGCGGTTTCTGATTACGAGCTGATAGGGCCGCCACAAGTACCAGAACGGGAACATTATCAGGTGCACCAGCCGTGAGAACGGGAACAGGGCGATCACCAGGAACCCGGTGACCATGTGCAGCTTGACCACCAAGGGCAAAGACGTGACGTACTGGGTCTGGGGATTTAGGCTCACCAGCGAGATAAGCCACGGTACGGCCGTGTCTACATACCAGTCGGCGCCCCAGCGGTAGACCAGCGAAACATAGAAGCCGAGCGCCACCTGCACTAGCAGCACTGCCAGCAGCGCCCAGTCCATGGGGCTGGTCACGGCGCGGATGCGCTCATAGGTGAAGCGGCGCACGAACAGTACGCACAGCCCCACCAGCGCGGCCAGCCCGAACGCGAAGCCCACTATCTCGATCGTATACAGGGCTGTAGGCGCAGCTGTCATAGCCGCCCACATGCCGGGCATAAGGAACCCTGCCAGGTGCGCCAGCAAAACGATGACGATGCCGTAATGCCACGGCACCGAGCCCCAGAACAGCATGCGGTTTTCCAGAAGCTGCGAGGACAGGGTGGAGTAGGAGAAGCGATTGGTGCGGTAGCGGTAGACGCCGCCAAAAATCGCGACCACGACAGCCACGTACGGAAAAGCCGCGAACAGGACGATGTCACTCATGATATGTGCCTCCTCACGCTCGCAAACCTAACATGTCGTCTGGGACGACCTCCGCGAGCGGCTTGAAAACCTTGAATTGCTGACGCCCGGCTTGCGTCCAGAACACGAGGTGCGTTTCGACCGGCGGGCAGCCGGGATCGGAACAGGGGAGCTCCGACACCATGATGGTTTCCTCCTCGCCGAGATTGAAATGCTCGCGCGCCCAGGTACGAACGCGTTCTTGCTCGGCAGAGAGGCCAGGGCTTTTCTTCGTCAAGCCAACATGCAGCAAAAGACGCAGCGCCTCGAGCGCCTGATGGTAGGGGTGCACTTGTTTTTCGGCGGCATCCTTGTCGTAATCTTCGCTCAGCGCCAGCAGGAAGCCACCGGCAAGCTGGTCGCCCTGGCTCTGGCCTTTGAGCTGCTTGCGTTCGTCGCGATCGTCGATCTTCGCGCGTTCTATGCCGGTGTGGCCGTCAATATCAATCGGTCCGTCGTGTTGGTGGGCGTCGGATTCGGGCTTGGTCGTCATGCGATCGAGCGCCGGCAGCACCCCCCGGTTCAGGAGTTCGTCGATTTCCTCCCCGCCCTTGCTGTGGGCAACAAAGCGCAGGATGATCGACAGCCGATCGGGAATGTCAGTGGTGTCCGCTTCAAATCCCTCGTCCCGATAGGCCTTCTTGAGCCCGACCAAGAAGCTGCTGCGTTTGTAGTTCTCGCCGAACAGCTGATAACCCACATACGGATGGCAGATCGAGTTCAGGTCAAAAAAGCCGCTGTAAAACTCCTGCAGCTTGCCGAGCGGGGTCTCCTCGGCGAAGCCGCGGAAGCGGTCCAGCATCGCGGCCGCCTCCGGTTGCGCCGCGCCGATCAGCGCGGCGCATTCGGCCGCCTTGCGCGCCAGTCCCGGGGCGGGATAATCGAGGATGTCGGCGAACAGCCCCAAGACCGCTGCTCGGCGCGAAAACAGGATCTCCGCGCGGTTCGAAAAGCGGCTCATGGTCCTCTAGCGGGATCAGTGTGAAAGCCGACACCCTCTTCGCCTTTGCGAACCGGATAGTTGCGCGAGATCGGATCGAGCGCCGGAAACATAGACTCGACCGCCGTCTCGCGCTCCATGGCCGGAACCACGAAGCGCTCCTCGAAGGTGGGCAGCGAGGTGAGCCGCCAGATCGCCTCTACCTCGGCCGCATTAGTCTTGCCTTCGGCGAGCGCCCTTGCCACCTCTTCCGCAGGTATCTCTCCCTTGACCTTCTTCGCGCGCATGTATACGCGCACCGCAACTAGCTTGCGATAGACCTCGCGCATGATCTCTTCATTGCCCCCCGACAACAGGCTCGCCATATAGCGCAGGGACACGCGCGAGTTTTCGAGCGAGCTCATCAACGGCCCCAACCTTGCGTCCGAGGCCACGTTGTCGTAGACGCCGTTGCTCGTTTTGGCGAGCACCGGGCCCAGCGGCGGCACGTAGAAGAGCATGGGCAGGGTGCGGAACTCGGGATGCAGCGGCAGCGCGAGTTTCCACTTCTTGACGAACTGGTAGACGGGCGACCTTTGCGCCGCCTCGATCTTCAAATCGGGAATCCCGCTCGCCTTGGCAGCCGCGATCACCTCCGGATCGAAGGGGTCCTTGATCACGTCGCGCTGCGCCTGCACCAGCTGGTCCTGCGGCGCCATGGCCGCCGTCTCGATGGCGTCTGCATCGTAGAGCAGCAGGCCGATATAGCGGATACGCCCCACGCATGAGTGGAAGCACGCCGGAGGCTGCCCGCTTTCGAGGCGCGGATAGCACAGGATGCACTTCTCGGCCTTGCCGGTCGACCAGTTGAAGTAAGTTTTCTTGTAGGGGCAGCCCGAGACGCACATGCGCCAAGCGCGGCATCGTTCCTGGCTGACAAGCACTATGCCGTCCTCGCCGCGCTTATAGATCGCCCCTTGCGGGCAGGCCGCCACGCAGCCCGGATTGAGACAATGGTTGCAGATACGCGGCAGGTAGAAGAAGACGGTACGGTCGATCTCCTGTATCTGGCGCATTTCCTCGTCGGTGGCGCCGTCGAGGTTCGGATCATTGTTTGCGTAGACCTGCGAGCCGCCCAGGTCGTCGTCCCAGTTCGGCCCCGCCTCGATGGTGTCCATGTACTTGCCAGTAACCATTGAGATGGCGCGCGCGGTGGGCTGGTCGTCGCCTAAAGGCGCGTCGAACAGATTCTGGTAGTCGTAGGTCCAGGGTTCGAAATAGTCGTCGAGCTGGGGCAGATAGGGGTTATAGAAGATGTTGCTTAGCGTACCCCATTTACCCTGCAGGCGCAGCCGCAGCTTCTTCTGCTTCTTCCCGTCGACCACCCAGCCGCCGCGGTATTTGGTCTGGTCCTCCCAACGTGTCGGGTATCCCGTGCCCGGCTTGGTCTCCACGTTGTTCCAGTACATGTACTCGGTGCCCTTGCGGTCGGTCCAGATGTTCTTGCACGCGATGGTGCAGGTATGGCAGCCGATGCACTTATCCAGGTGAAACACCATTGAAACCTGAGATCGGATCTCCATGTGTAGTTCTCCTTCAATCCTCTACCTTGTTCCTATGCCTTGCCGCATCCGGCTGTCGCCGGGGCATCGCGTATGGCCACCACACAGACCTCGAACTCGAGCGTCATCCCGGCGAGTGGGTGATTGGTATCAACCAGCACGAAGCCGTTTTGTTCATCGACCTCGGTGACCATCACGTTCTCCACGCGGCGGCCATCCTCGCTATGCGCGAGAAAACACATCCCCGGTTCGACTTGGTCCACGCCGCCAAAGGTTTCGGCGGGTACTCGCTGCTGCAACGCCTTGTCGCGCTTGCCGTAAGCCTCTTCGGGCGGCAGGGTCGCCACGATGCGCTCGCCCTCCACCTTGCCCTCGAGGGCTCGTTCGAGGGCGGGCAGCAGCCGCCCGCTGCCGTGCAGGTACACCAGCGGCTCGTCGCCCCAGATCGACGTACGCATGTGACGGATCGCGCCGTTGGTGCGCAGCGTGTAGTTGATGGTCACGTACTTTCCGACGCCGACTCGCGCTGGCTCGCTGACTTGCGCCGGCGCGACAATTGAATGAGTCGCGGCCTTTCCGACGCTGATTTGCGCCGGCGCGATGTCATGCGAATGAGTAGCGGCGCTAACTACCATTCCAGCTTCTCCATTTTGCGCACGACGACATGGGTATCGCGCGTCATGATCCCGGTGGGCCCCCAGTAGTTGAAGCCGTAAGTGAACTGGGCGTAGCCGCCCGCCAGAAACACTGGGTTGATGCGGGTGCGCGTCACGCTGTTGTGTCCGCCGGCGCGCCGCCCCCCGCGCTCCTGCGATTTCGGGATGTACACCGTGCGCTCGACCGCGTGATAATACATGCAAGTGCCCGGCTGGATCCGGCGGCTCACATTGGCGCGGGTCACTATCACGCCGTTGTCATTGTAGACCTCGACCCAGTCGTTATCCTCGATGCCTACCCGCTCGGCGTCCCTGTCGTTGATCCACACCGGATCCATGCCGCGCGACAGCATCAACATGCGGTGGTTGTCCTTGTAGGTGGAATGGATGTTCCATTTGCCGTGCGGCGTGATGTAGTTCAACACCAGGGAGCGCTCGTCGACCCGGCTTTTCACGATGTCGCCGGTCTTGCGCGGCTCGAGCTTGGGCTTGTAGGTCACTATGTGCTCGCCGAAGTCCAGGTACCAGGGGTGGTCGATGTACAGCGTTTGGCGGCCGGTGAGCGTGCGCCAGGGCACTAGCCGCTCGACGTTCATGCACCAGGCCGAATAGGCGCGGCCGTCGTTGACCATGCCGCTCCAGCACGGGCTGATGAGTAGGCGCTTCGGCTGGCGCGTGATGTCGCCGAAGTTCATAGTGACGTCGCGTATCCCTTCGGCGAGGTCGACGAGCGGAAGGCCGACGCGCTCCTCTTCATGATGGAAGGCCTGCCAGCAAACCTCGCCGTTGGTCTCCGGCGCGGTCGCCAGCAGAGTGTTGCACGCGTCCAGCACGTCCTCGAGGCTCGGATAACGTTTGCCGCCCCACTCGACGCAACGCATGTGCCTCGGGTCGGGCATCGGCATAACGGGATTCTCGAGCATTTGGTCGTACTGCGCCTTGATCGGGTATTGCACGCCGTTAGCGCCGAGGCCGTCTTCGCGCGCCAGCGGCCCGAACGAGATGAATTTGTTGTACAGGTTCGCGTAGTCGCGCTCGACCACCCGCAGATGCGGCATGGTCTTGCCCGGCACCGGCGCGCACTCGCCCTCGGCCCAGTCGAGGACCTGTGGCTGCGCCAGTTCGTCAGGCGTGTCGTGCGCGAGCGGCGCGGCAACCAGGTCGCGCACCGGCTTGGGAAAGGCGAGCGGCGCCATTTGGCTCACCTTGCGCGCGAGCAGCTTGAAAATATCATAGTCCGTTTTGGATTCCCACACCGGCGGCACCGCCGCCCCGAGCGGATGGATGAAAGAGTGCAGGTCGGTCGAGTTGAGATCGTTCTTCTCGTACCAGAAGGCCGCGGGCAGCACGATGTCGGAATAGAGCGCCGAGGTATCCATGCGGAAATTGATGTCGACCACCAGGTCAAATTTTCCGCGCGGCGCCGTTTCGTGGTACTTCACCGTCTTCATCTTGCCTTTAGCGCGGTCGTCGGCGATGGCGTTGTCGTGGGTCCCGAGGTAATGGCGCAAGAAGAACTCCGCCCCCTTGGCGCTCGACTGGAGGGCGTTGCCACGCCAGATGAACCACACCCGCGGCCAGTTCTCCTCGGCATCGGGATCCTCGACCGAAAAGCGCAGCTTCTTGCTGACGAGCTGCTCGACGACGCGCGCAACGATCTCGCTTTCGGTCTTCGCGCCGGCGCGCTCGGCCTCGGTCACGATGTCGAGCGGATTGCGGTTGAAGGCCGGGGCGGAAGGCATCCAGCCCATGCGCACCGACTTTGCCACGAGGTCCATCGCATGGCCCTTGGCCCAGCGCGGGTTTGGGCTCGTCAGGCCGTACTCGGTGAACTCCCTCTCGTAGCGCCACTGACAGCTATTGGTGTAATGCCAAGTCGGCGACTGCACGAGCCGCGGCGGCTTGACCCAGTCGCGGGCGAAGGCGATTGTGCCCCAGGGTGCTTGCGGGGCAAGCTTTTCCTGGCCGACGTAGTGGTTCATCCCGCCGCCGTTGACTCCACAGCAGCCGCACAGGATCAGCGCTTGGATGGCCGAGCGGTAGATGAGATTGTTGTAGTACCAGTGGTTGGCGCTGGCGCCCACGATGACCATGGACTTGCCATTAGTGAGCTCCGCGTTGCGGGCAAACTCGCGCGCAAACCTTAGCACCGTCTCGCGGCCAATGCCGCTGTAGCGCTCCTGCCACGCCGGCGTGAAGGGCGCGTCCGCGTCGTCGTAGCTCGACGGGTAGGCGCCCTCGAGGCCGCGGCCGACGCCGCACTGGGCCATAATCAAGTCGAAGCCAGTGGTTACCAGTACCTCGCCGCTCGCGGTGGCGATGCGCCGCACCGGCACGCCGCGCGGGACGGTGGGCGTTTCAGCGCCCGGCACTCCATTGGCGAAATCGTCGAACTCCACCTGGACCACAGCATCAGATCGATCGATGAAGCTCAGCACTGTATCGATGGGGCTGTTGTCCAGGCCGTCCTCCTGGGAGAGGTTCCACTTGCCTTTCTCGGCGCCCCAGCGAAAGCCGATCTGGCCCTTGGGCATGCGCGGCTCGTTGCTTTTGGCGTCGAGTACCAGCATCTTCCAGTCGCCGTTGTCGACGCCTTGGTAGCGCGCCAGGCGCTTGGCGCGCAGCAGCTGACCGCCGCGATAACCCTTCTTCCCATCGCGGACCAGTTCGACGAGGAACGGACAATCGGTGTAACGCTTGAGGTAATCGACGAAATAAGGGACTTGGCGGTCGACGTGGAACTCCTTGAGGATGACGTGATTGACCGCCATCCATAGCGCGGCGTCCTGTCCCGCCTGGATTGGGATCCACTCGTCGCAGTACTTGGCGATTTGGCTGAAGTCCGGCGCGAGGACTACGAATTTGGTCCCCTCGGTGCGCGCCTCCGAGATGAAGTGCACGTCCGGGGTGCGGGTCATGTTCAGGTTCGACGCCATCGAGACGATGAACTTGCTGTTGTACCAATCTGCGCTTTCGCACACGTCGGTCTGGTCGCCCCAAACTTCCGGGAACGAGGTTGGCAGGTCGGCGTACCAGTCGTAGAAGCTCATGTTCACGCCGCCGAAGAGCTGGAGGAAGCGCGAACCCGCCGCATAGGAGAAAAACGACATCGCCGGGATCGGCGAGAAGCCCATCACCCGGTCCGGCCCATATTTGCGCGCCGTGTACAGGCTGGCAGCGGCGATCAACTCCGACACGTCGTCCCACTTGGCGCGGCGATAACCGCCTTTGCCGCGCGCCTGCTGGATGCGCTTACGCTGTTGTGGGTCCGCGACCAAGGCGCCCCACGCCTGCACCGGATCGGCATGCTTGCTTTTCGCTTCGCGCCACAGGTCGAGCAGCGGGCCGCGTACATATGGATATTTCACCCTGATCGGGCTGTAGACATACCAGGAGGCCGAGATGCCGCGCTGGCAGCCGCGCGGCTCATAGGGTGGCAAACCGGGCTCGAGCAACGGGTAGTCGGTCTGCTGCATCTCCCAGGTGATAATCCCGTCCTTCACGTAGATCGCCCAAGAGCAGCCGCCGGTGCAGTTGACACCATGCGTGCTGCGTATGACGTTGTCGTGCGACCAGCGGTTGCGGTAGAACTCCTCCCACTTGCGCTCCTGAGGGTTGACTAGGTCGAGTATCCAGCTCATGAGCGTCTCCTCGGTACGTTCGTGGGGCGGCGAGGCGCGTCGTTGCCGCTCGGATTAAACCTGGCCTTCCAACCATCGTGGAACGGACCCTTAAACCAACCGCCGTGGTACGGACCCATATGCTGGCCCCTTTCATCGGCGATGGTTCGATGAAAAGCGCCAGGCCCGGTGGTGGGTGCGGCCACCATCGGACGCCATACCCCGAAGCGCAGCCGCTTCCGCCATCTGAAGCCCGCGACCGCCAGCAGCAGCACAGCGCCCAGCGCAGCCAGACCCCCGAGTTGCCATATCGCTTCCGCCGGACGTTCGCTCACGCCCGCCTGAGCGAGGAAGGCGACCACGTTCGCGCGCTCTTCGGTGGTCAGTGGGTGCTGCGACCACACGGCTTTCATGGTGGGAGTGGGCGTGCCGGCGACGAAGGCGTCGACCGCGGCCGGTCCGCCGAAGCGCGAGACCAATGTGGTCAAATCGGGCCCAAGCTGCCCGCCGCCCAGGGCCCCGATGCCGCCGGCACTATGACAGGCCATGCACGGCGGCCCGCCGTTGCCAAAGCGCACCACGCCGGTGAACAGTTCTTTGCCGATCTCAGTGTTACCCTGGACAGCGGGCGCGCTCTTGGCCCCGGTTGCCGGCGCAGAGGGCTGCGCCGCTGCAGTTTCCAGATAAGCGAGGATGGCGGTGATCTCGGAGGCGCTGAGCCCCGGGTTGGGCATCGGCACGTCGTGGAACTGGTGCAGCAAGCTGGTGGCAATCGGGTCTTTCTTGGCGAGCATTGCTTCTGGTGCTGCGATCCACTGCTCCAGCCATGCGCGCGGACGTCTCGCGGTGACGCCCTTCAGGTCGGGGCCAACGAGATCGCCCTTGCCCACGGTGTGACAGGCGACGCATTTTTCCTGGAATAATTGTTCGCCCGCATCGGCAGCGTTCGCCACGGCCGGCAGTGCGGTCACGCCTGCAATCGTCGCGAGCGCGACAATGGACAGCCATCGCAGGGGCGCCAAGGGCTTCTCACTCATCATCCGTCATCCTCAGACACATGATGCCTAAAATAATTTTAGAGCGACGATTGTAAAACACAAGGGCGCCGACCCACAAATACGTATTTATTTCGCATCTTATTTTATTATACGCAGCCAAGACCGTGACGCTGGCCGGGCGCGCTACATCGTCTGCCGCAATCACCCCCACTGAAAATGTAGTGCCAAGCCGCCGCGCGGCGCAGATTGCTATTCCCGCTCAACTACTTAATCGCACTGTGGAAGATGGGCGAGACATGGGCGCGAACCACGGTGGAATCGAACATCTGCACCAGATGTGCCGATGAACTGCATGAGGCCAGATGGTCGAAGAATCATGTCGAAGACGGTGGCCTTGCTCAACCGCTCGAACCACTTCCACACGCTGTTCCATTTGCCGAAGCGCTACGGCAGCACTCGCCAGGTGATGATGCAGCGCTTCCAGAAATAGCCGATCGTTACGGGCCTTGGCGCCGCGTCGCGGCAGCGACGCGCGGAACACCGCAACCGCCGCCTGCCAATCCAGTTCCGTCATTGTCGTGGACATGCCGACCCTCCGAACCAGTCGGCAATCCATGAATCACATTGAAGAATCCCAGCGCGGAACCCTCAAAATGTGCCTAAGTCAATTCGTCCACACGGCCTAGGAGAACATAATGGCTAAGACGCAGTTGCCCGCGTTCATGCAAAAGCATGCGGGCCTTGGCAGGCTTAGTGTTGGCGACCTAGAAATGCCGCGACTGAAACTGCTTCAGGCACCGTCGCCCGAGCTTGCTGAATTCAACAGCGCCAAGCCGGGCGAGTTTTGGCACAGCCTGATCGATGAATCGTTCGGATCGACGGTTCGCATTTGCCCAGTTTACATCGACTGGCGCTTTATTCTGTGGCGTCCGCGGGAGGCGGGCGGCGGCATTCTTGCTCGAGCCGACGACGGCAAGCATTGGACGCCCGCCAATACCGAGTTTGCGGTTAAGCTCAAGAGCGGCCACGAAGTGAAGTGGCGGACTGCCCGCACGGTGGCGGCATCGCGTCTTGATAAACGGGGCAGCTATAATCCGAGCGATCCTAATTCGCCGCCTGCTGCCACGCGCATGTATTCGATCGTATGTTCATTTCCGGATCGGCAAGATGTGCCGCCTGCGGTGGTGATATTGCAGCGGGCGGCCATCAAGGTGGCAACCAAGTTGATCGGTAAATTGAAGGTCCTGCGTGCCCCGTCTTTTGGCGCGATTTTTGAAATGGCTTCGTTTAAAGACAAGTCGCCATCCGGCGAGTTTTATAACTACGCCTTTGAGATCGTCGGGCCAGTGGAGGACAAAGCTTTCTATGAGGAGAATTTTGCGCAATACCGCTTTTTCATGGAGCAGGGCCTCAAAGTGAAAGACCTGGAGGGTGCGCAAGAGGATGAGGCCAGTAGCGCTGGAGAGAATTTTTGATGGCCTTAATCGCTTTCACTGGACAGAACATATTGATAATTACTCGAACGGCTGTTCGTTAAAGAATGCCGTCGTCTCAGGATCATTCCGAACGCGTTCGGCGAATGAGCCGTCTTAACCGGCTTCCACCATGCACCGCCAGCACAGCGATGCCCAGAAGGTTCAGGCCGGCGCCGGATCCGACGTGGTAAGGCTGTCGATCGGGATCGAGGACACGCACGACATTATAATATTATCGCCGACCTAGATCCGACACTGGCCGCCTGAGCGGTTATATCTGCACCGGCCGGCGGGCCGGCGCGCGGCGCGGCGAGCGTTCAGCAACTGACGCGGCATTCAGCGACGCTACCGTAAGCACAATCATCGCCATGGCCTGGTGCAGGAGTGCAAGCGACAGCGGCACGATCGCCAGCAGCGTCCAGACGCCCAGCGCCGCTTGCAGTGTCACGGCCACCGTCAGTGCTACGGCGCCCACGACGACCGGACCCTTTTTCAGGACGCTCGCCGCATTAAACGCATGAAGGAGCGCGACCACCCAGATCGTATAGGCGAGCATGCGGTGATCGAATTGCACCGTGAGCGCATTTTCGAAGAAGTTCCGCCAGAGCGGCACCTCAAAAAACAGTCGCGACGTTTCCGGCACGAACGCGCCGTCGATCGTGGGCCACGTATTGTAGGCGGAACCTGCGCGCAAGCCGGCGACCAGCGCGCCGAGATAAATCTGCGCAAGCACAAGAACAAGAAGTCCGATCGCGCCGATGCGAATACCGGCGGACGCCGGCGTTGATGGTCGCTCATCCCATCGCCGCGCCGTCCACAGCAAAGTTGCGTAGATCAGACAGGCGAGCGCAAGATGCGTCGCCAACCGGTATTGCGAAACTTCGACGCGGTCCGCCAACCCAGACGCTACCATCCACCAGCCGACCGCGCCTTGTAATGCGCCCAGTGCGAAAATCACCCACAGCCGACCACGCGATCTCGGCGGAATCCAGCCGCGCCACAGGAACCACAGGAACGGTAGGAGAAACGCGACCCCGATCGTTCTGCCGATCAGCCGGTGCGTCCATTCCCACCAATAGATCGTCTTGAAAGCATCGAGGCTCATGCCGCGGTTGAGCGCGAGGTATTGCGGAATGGCCTGATACTTTTCAAACTCGGCCTGCCACTGCGTCTCGCTCAGCGGCGGCAACGTTCCCGTCACCGGCTGCCATTCGGTGATCGACAGGCCGGATTCGGTCAGCCGTGTCCCGCCGCCGACCAAAATCATGGCGAGCACCAGCGCGGCAACGGCATAAAGCCATAGCCGGACTACGGCGCCATGCCGGTCGGGAAGTTCGGTAGTCGTCATCGTTGCGTGTTCGCTGGTGTGTGCGGCGCGCGGACCATAATATTCTGGGATTCCCCAGATGACTCCCGATCTGGCGTGAATATTCGCGTATTTCCTACCTTCCCGCAAGACAAACGCGAGGTGTGGACCGCTACCAACCCCTCGGGTAACTCGAATGCTGGTCGAGGGCTTGATCTGGCTATTTTCGCTGGAAGCCGGATTGCATACTCGATCCGCTCGCTTTCAAGAACTCGTAGACCTCAGGGCTCGCGAAGCCGGCATCGGCGCCGAAATAGATGCGCGAGACCTTGCCCTGATAGCGCGCCACGACGGGCTTGAGCACATCGTCCCAGCCGTCGGCGTTGTGCGCGTTGCCGGGACGCAGAGCACAGCGTTTGAGATCACCGAACTGGTTGAGCACAAACAGCGGATGATAACAGGTGCAGGCGTAATGGCCGTTCCAGACGCTCATCTCCTGTTCGCCGTGGGTCGGGCTCACGCTCGAATCCATGTCGAGCACCATGCCTCTCGGCGGACGGCGGCCGTGCACAAGTTCGATCCACTTGCCCCCAAGTCGATCTCAATCGCAAGCCTTCAAAGGGTCCAGCCCAAACCAAAATATCCAGCAGTTCTCAGACTTGACCCCAGATGATGGTGCAATTATGCAAGACGCTGTGTTGCGCGTCCAAGCAAGTAACTCAGGCGGATTGTTTCGAGTCATCTTACTGAATCCGATGGACAAAGTGCAGGCATTCGAATTCGACGGCGCAGCCGCCAAGCGGGGGCTGATCGATCCCTTTGGCCGCGCCATCTCTTATCTGCGCGTCTCGGTAACGGACCGGTGCGATTTCCGCTGTGTCTATTGCATGGCGGAAAACATGTCATTTCTGCCGAAGGCCGAGATTTTGACGCTGGAGGAACTTGACCGGCTGTGTTCGGCCTTTATCGCGCGCGGCGTACGCAAACTTCGGCTCACCGGCGGTGAGCCGCTGGTGCGACGTGGCATCATGACGCTGGTCAATTCGCTGTCGCGGCACCTGCATTCGGGCGAACTTGACGAACTGACTTTGACGACTAACGGCTCGCAGCTTGAAAAATATTCGCGCGATCTCGTTGCGGCGGGCATTCGCCGCATCAACGTTTCGCTCGATACGCTCGACGCCGGAAAATTCCGCGCCATTACGCGCTGGGGTTCGCTCGACCGCGTGTTCGCCGGCATCGATGCGGCGCAAGCAGCGGGCCTCAAAATCAAGATCAACGTGGTTGCGCTCAAAGACGTTAATGAGGACGAGTTTCCGCGCCTGATCGAATGGGCACATGGGCGCGGCATGGATTTGACGCTGATCGAGGTGATGCCGCTCGGCGAAATCGGCGAAGGCCGTCTCGACCAATATCTGCCGCTCTCGCTCGTGCGCGCGCGCCTTTGCGACCGCTATCAACTCAACGACATTGACGATCGAACCGGCGGCCCCGCGCGCTATGTGCGCGTTGCGGAAACCGGCGGCCGGCTCGGCTTCATCACGCCGCTCACGCACAATTTCTGCGAATCCTGCAATCGCGTGCGCG
>Ga0207125_10051_pt1 | contig 29363 bp, 29 predicted proteins | sample Alteio_BWMinHeat_19_FD_153556 | JGI IMG/M metagenome (GOLD analysis project Ga0207125, IMG submission 153556) | Enriched cells from forest soil in Barre Woods Harvard Forest LTER site, Petersham, Massachusetts, United States -... | ecosystem: Environmental > Terrestrial > Soil > Temperate forest >...
TCGCGGGGCGTATCCTGGATATTGGGGATTTTGTAAGTGCTGGGCGAATGCGAAACGAGAAAGCCCTTGGCGTTGTAAAAAAGCTTTTCGGTGGTCACCCACCCCATTCCCTGCACGAAGCCGCCGTAAACTTGCCCGAGATCGAGCTCTTCGTTCACCGGCCGCCCGAGATCCATGAGGATATCCACCCGGCGCACTTTCACTTCGCCGGTGTCTTGGTCCACGCCCACTTCCGACGCCGCCACTCCTTGCGTGAAATAGAGGAAGGCATTGCCCTTGCCGGTGAGCTTGTTGAAAGACAGGCCCGGAAATTTGAAATGAGCGTAATCAGAGAGCGAGATGCGCTGGTGATACGCTTCGTGCACGAGCCCTGAGAAGCTCACGCGGCGGGAGGGTTCACTTTCGTGCCACACGTGCCCGTCGGCGAATTGAACGCCGAGGTAAGTGGCGAGGCCGCTCTTCCAGTCGCCGTCTTGGTTGGCGTCGTCGCGCTTAAAGGGGATGTCGGTGACTTCCACTTCGGATTCCGTGCCCAAACCGGCCGTGTGGCGGGCCCAGCGGTTTTCCGGGATTTTCAGAATTTTCACTGCGAGCTCGCTCAGGCGCCGCTTGATTTTCCGCGTGGCGAGCAAGGCAGCGGCGCCATTGAGATCCGTGCCGCTCGACGCCGCCGTGGGGGAAGTGTTCGCGTTCTTGTCGGTAGTGGTGGGCATCAAGCGCACGTGGTCGCGCGTGATGCCGAGTTCGGAGCAAACGATTTGCGCGATGCGGGCGTTCACGCCTTGCCCCATTTCGGTGGCTCCGGTGCTCACCTGCAGGGTTCCGTCTCGATGCACGAGCACGAGCGCGTTAGCTTGATTCAAGAACCGGGTGGTGAAAGAGATACCGAATTTCACCGGCGTGAGCGAGAGCCCGCGCAGCTCTCCCCTGCCCGAACGCCGTGCTTCCCGGTTCGAAACTTCTATCTCGGCTCTGCGAGCGCGGTAGCTCGATTCTTTCTCCAGCGCGGAAAAAAGTTCGGGGAGAAGATTGTTCTCCACCTTCTGGCCGTAATGGGTGGTATCGCGGCCCGGGGCATAGCTGTTCAGCTTCCGCACGTCGAGCGGGTCGAGCCCGAGCGTATGCGCGATTTCTTCCACGATGCGCTCGATCGTGGCCACACCTTTGGGGCCGCCGAAGCCGCGGAAGGCGGTATGCGGATGAAAATTCGTGCGGCACACCTGGCCCGTAACGCGCAAATTGGGAATAAAATACGCATTGTCGATGTGGAGCATGGCGCGCTCCATGATCGAGGTGGAAAGGTCGGCGAACGCGCCACCGTCGGAGTAAAGTTTTGCGTCAAGCGCGAGAATTTTTCCCGTTTTGTCGAAGCCCACCCGGTAGAGATTTTCAAACGGGTTGCGCTTGCCGGTGGAAATCATGTCGTCGTCTTTGGTGAGCACGCAACGGGCCGGCCTGCGGAGTTTCTGCGCCACGAGCGCGCAATACGCGGCGAAGGGCGCTCCCTGGCTCTCCTTGCCGCCGAACGCTCCGCCCATCCGCTTCACGATGCAGGTAACGCGGTTTTGCGGCAGCCCCAGCGCGTGCGCCACCACGTGTTGCACTTCGGTGGGATGCTGGCTCGAAGAATGCACTTCGATGTCGCCATTTTCTCCCGGGTAGGCCACCGCCACCTGGCTTTCGAGGTAGAAGTGATCGGCCCCGCGAATTACGGCGCGGCCCTCAAAACGGTGAGGCGCGCTTGCCAGCGCCTCCTCCACCGAGCCGCGCTCGATCGTGCGTTCGGAGCCGATGAAGCTCTTGGCGGCCTTGGCGGCTTCGACACTGAGAATGGAAGGAAGCGTTCCGTATTTCACCCGCACCATGCGGGCCGCTCGCCGGGCCTGTTCCGGCGTATCGGCCGCCACGAAAGCAATGGGCTCCCCCACGTAGCGAGTTTCATCGCTCGCGAGCAGCGGCTGGTCCTGAAAAATCGTTCCCCAAAGATTGGAATGGAAATCGTAGGCGGTGAAAACGCCCGCCACGCCCGGAGCCAGGCGAGCCGCCGCGAAATCGATCAGGAGAATCTTCGCGTGTGGCTCGGAGCTGTACACGATCTCCACGAATAGCTCGTTGGCCATGCGTGGCCGATCATCCACGTACTCACTACGGCCGCTTACGTGAAGGTGCGCGGAGTCGTGGGGCAAGCCGCTCATGACTGAATCTCCAGCTTCTCGCGGAAGAAGCGTTTCAGGAGATTCCCCGCGAGCACGCGGCGAAACGCGGAGCTGCCGCGAACATCCGAAAGCGGGGTGAGCTCATCTTGCAGGGAAGCCTGGGCCTCACGCAATAGCTCAGCGCTTGGCACTTTCCCTTCGAGAATCTTCTCGGTACGCGCAACCCGCACCGGCGTGGCCGCCATTCCGCCAAAGGCGAGGCGGGCGCCGCGGATCGCGCCTTTTTTATCCAGGCCCAGCGCGAGCCCGGCATTCACGCAGGAGATGTCGAGGTCTTTGCGTTCGGAAACTTTGTACAGGGCGAAGAGTTCGCCGGCGGCCGGCAACGTAAATTCAATCGAGGCCACGAGCTCACCCTTGCGCAGATCGGTCTTGCGGTAGCCAAGGTAGAATTCCTTCAATGGCACGGAGCGCTTTCCGCGCGGGCCCGCAATTTTCACCACGGCGTTACAAGCGAGAAGAAAGGGCGGCGTATCCGCGATTGGGGAAGCGTTCGCCACGTTCCCCACCAGCGTGGCGATGTTTTTAATCTGGGGCGAGGCGAAGAGGTCGAGAAAGCGGGCCACTTCCGGGCATTTTTCTTTCAGCGCGCGGCGAAGCTCGGCGAGCGTAACGCGCGCCCCGGCGCTTACCACGCCGCTCGAAGAAATTTTCAATGCGTAGAGCTCCGGCACGAGGTGCAGACTCAGGGCCTTTTCGATCCGGCGGATTCCTTTGTTGTGAACCACGCCGAGGTCGGTGGCGCTCGCCAGCGGGCGCGCCGCCGGGGCGCGAGCGAGAAAACGGCAGGCCTCCCCTAATCCAACCGGCGCAAAAAATATGAATTCCTCGCTCGCCAGCGAAACCGGTTTCGCCAAGGCGGCTTTGAGTTCCTTTTCCTGAGCGCCATTGTAAAACCGCTTCCCCACGCTATCGCAGGTACGTACTTCGAAACTGGCGGCGGCGTCTACAATTTGCTGATAGCCCGTGCAGCGGCAGAGATTTCCGGTGAGCGCGTTTTGCGCTTCCTTACGATCCAACTTGCCGCCAACGCCGGCGCCGATTTTTTTCTCCACGAGGCCGCTCAAGGCCATCACGAAACCCGGCGTGCAGAATCCGCACTGGCTACCGTGGCAGCTCTTCATGGCTTCCTGCACGGGGTTCAGTTCGTCGCCTTTGGCGAGAGCGTCGATCGTGACGAGGCTCGAGCCATCGAGCTGCGCAATCGTGGTGATGCAGGAATTTACGGAGAGAAACTCCCGGGAGCGGCCCGCATTCTTTTTGCCTAAGCCGGGAAAAAAGCGCAGCACCGTACAGGCGCCGCAGTCGCCCTCCGCGCATACGATCTTGGTGCCGGTGAGCCCCATCGAAACGCGAAGATAATCGGCGAGCATCCAGCCGGCACGGTCCGCCCCAATTTCGTGGCGTACGCCATTGATATAAAGCAAAACAGTTTTGCGTGGTTTCAGGGCCATGAAAACAAAGCCTAACAGGGAAAACCTAAGCCAGAAAGGCCCCGAAGACAGGTTTTATTCTCTGGATTCGCCGCCCGCCTATGCCAGAATTGCGCAATGACCAATCTCAAAAAGCCTGGTTTTTCGTTTCGGCTGCGCGGCATGGGCCGCTATCTCCCTGAGCGCGTGATGAAGTCGGAGGAGATCGATCAAAAGGCGGGCTGGGCGGTGGGCACCACCGCCACCAAATTCCGGATCAAGCAACGCCATTACGCGAGCGACATGGAAACCACCACTTTTATGGGAGCCAAAGCGCTGGAAGAGGCCCTGAATGAGGCGGGACTAAAAGCCGGCGAACTCGACCTCCTGATTTCCGCCGCGGCCTCCGTGGAGCAGCCGATTCCCTATCAGGCGTCGCTCCTACACCGCGCGATCGGTTTGGAGAGGAGCGGGATCCCCTGCTTCGATATCGACACCACGTGCCTCAGCTTCGTAACCGCGCTGCAGGTGGCGGCGCATTTTCTCCAAGCCGGCACCTATAAGCGAATCGCCATCGTAACCTCCGAGATCGCCAGCATCGCGATCAACTGGGAAGTGCCCGAGTGCTTCACCCTCTTCGGCGACGGCGCCGCCTGCTGGATTCTCGAAGCCGATCCCACCGGCGAGCACGGCCTGTTCGCGCATCATCTTAAAACCTACTCCTACGGCTCCGCCTTTTGCGAAATGCGTGCCGGTGCCACGAAGTTCAACATGCGGCGCCCGCCTCCTTCGCCGAACGATTATCTCTTCTCGATGGACGGACCCGAAGCCTTCAAGCTGGCCGTTACCTACGTTCACGAGTTCATGGGCGAGCTGATGGGAAAAAGCGGCCTTTCTTTGAAAGACATCGACCTCATCGCTCCCCACCAAGCGAGCCCGCTGGCGCTTCACCACATGAAGACCCAGCTCAAGATTCCCGACGAAAAATACGTGAACTACATCGCCGATTACGGCAATCAGGTGGCGGCTTCCATCCCGATCGCGCTCTACCGCGCGCGCGAGGAAGGCCGCTGGACTCCCGGCAAGAACCTGCTGCTCGTGGGCACGAGCGCCGGCATTTCGCTCGGTGGAGCGATTCTGCGGCTATGAAAATCCTGGTTACCGGCGCCACGGGTTCCCTCGGCTCCCGTCTCGTGGAGAAATGGGCCAGCACCCGAGAAGTAACGGCTACGGGACGGAAAAAGTTTCTGGGCCCCACGGGTGTTCCGTTCCTGCCGGGCGATCTCGCCGATGCCGCCTTCGTGCGAAATGCCCTAAAGGGGCAGGAAATTGTGGTTCACTGCGCGGCCCTCGCCTCCGCTTGGGGCCCCTGGGAGAATTTTTACCGGGCCAACGTGGTGGCCACGCAAAACGTGGTGGATGCCTGCCTGGCCAACGGTGTTCGCCAGCTGATTCACATTTCTACTCCCTCCGTTTATTTTCAACAGGCCGACCGGCGCGGGATCCGAGAAAGCGATCCCCTACCTCCGCCCGCCACCCACTACGCAAAATCCAAGCTGATGGCAGACGAAATCGTAGCTTCCGCAAAGGGCCTCCAAACCGTGATGCTCCGCCCACGGGGAATTTTCGGTCCCACGGATCAGGTGATCCTTCCCAAGATCCTGCGGCTGCTCCGCAAGGGCCGCTTTCCCCTCGTGCGAGGCGGGCGCCCGCTCGTGGATCTCACGCACGTAGACAACGTGATTCACGCGATCGAGCGCTGCGTGGAATGTGGAAGCGCCCCCGGCGTGAGCGGGGAAATTTTCAACATCTCCAACGGCGAGCCGATCGCGGTAAAGGAGCTAGTGGACCTCATCGCCGGCCAGCTTGGCCTGAAGGTAACGATGATTCCGCTTCCGCTCGCGTTTACGCAAACGGTGGCCGGCGCCTTCGAGCTGGCTTACAAAATCACCCGCGCCGAGGGCGAACCTCCCCTCACGAAATACGGGCTCGGCCTTCTCTCTTACGATCAAACTCTCGACCTTACCAAAGCCCGCGAGCGGCTCGGCTATAAACCACCGGTAGGCCTACGGAGCGGAATCAAGAGCACGCTGGAGAAACTGGCGTGACTCAAATCCGTTTCCACTGGCTGGAAGGCGGACACTGCCGGCACATGGAAAAATCCACGTACCGTGAGGGATCTTTCAAAACGCGCGCCTACCCTTCGTTCTTTGGGGTGCTGGAGCATCCGAAGGAAGGCCTTTTCCTTTTCGACACCGGCTACTCCCCCCGCTTCGAAGAAGCCACGAAATCGTTCCCCGAAAAACTTTACGCAATGATGACGCCGGTGACCTGCTCTCCCGAGGATACTTGCCAGCACCAGCTCAAGCAGCGCGGTTTCTCTGAGGCCGACGTAAAGGGCATATTTATCTCTCACTTTCATGCCGACCATGTAGCCGCTCTCCATTATTTTCCTAAAAGCAAAATTTACTTTGCGGGAAACGGCTTGCGCCGAATGGAAGCCCTCGGGCGCCTACGCCAGGTAACAAATGGATTCCTTCCGGGGCTCCTCCCCGCCGATATCTGGAAGCGTGCGGTTTTGCTGGAAGACGCCAAACCCGTCTCGCTCCCAAAAATCCTCTCCCCCTTCAAAGATGGCTTCGATCTTCTAGGAGACGGCTCGCTCCTCGCGGTTCCGCTGAGCGGACACATGGACGGGCACACCGGCCTCTACTTCCGTTCCCAGAAGGGCCCCGTTCTTCTCGTGGCCGATTCCGTTTGGCATTCCGACTCCTACCGCAAGCTCGTGCCGCCCCTCGCGGCCGCGCGGCTTCTCATGCACGACTGGGCCGAGTATCAGCGCACTCTTCATTCGCTCCATAAAATCTGGAAGCGGGAGAAAGAACTTCACCTCGTGCCGAGCCACTGCACGGATTTCAAGGGAGTGTTCCTTGGTTAAAGCGTGGCTATTTTTCTTTCACTACGTGGTGGCGAAGCTTCGCTTACGCTGGTTCGAGCTGAGCCCGGATCTCTACCGAAAATTTCACCTCGCTCTCGCGCTGCCCCGCTGGCGGGAGTTTCCTTTCTATCGCGGAATTAGCGGAGGAATCGAAAGCTTCCCCGAGATGAACAAAACGAAGCTGCTGTCGAATTTCGTATTCCTCAATCGCTTCGGCGCCCGCTATGAAACCTGCCTCGAAGCCGGCCTCGCGCAGGAGAAATCGCGGGACTTCCTCGCCGGTAAACTTCCCTACAGCATTGGACTATCCTCGGGAACCAGCGGGCGGCGCGGGGTTTTTCTAACTACCGAGCGCGAGCGAATCCGCTGGGCCGCCACCATCCTCGCGCACGCCGGCTTTTTGTCTCTCCGGAAAAAGCAACGCGTAGCCTTTTTTCTGCGCGCAAATAGCCCGCTCTACGAACAAGCGGGCGGTATGCGGCTGCAGTTCCGATTTTTCGATCTCGCGCGAGACTTCCGTGAACTTCTCCCGGAGCTGCGCGTTTACAACCCCACGGTTCTGATTGGTCCGCCAGCGCTACTGAAAGCGTTACGAGAGGCGGAAGGTGTGGAGAAATCGGTTAGGCCCTCGGTCGTGATTTCAGTGGCTGATAAACTGGAAAAAGACGATCGCGCCCGCCTGGAAGCCCACTTCGGGCGAAAGCTTTTCGAGGTGTACCAGGCCACGGAAGGATTCCTGGGCATCAGCTGCCGCGCCGGCACGCTTCATCTCAACGAAGACCTGCACTATATCGAACGCCGCTTCATCGACGACACTAAAACCGCCTTTGAGCCCGTCATCTCCGATTTTTTCCGCCACTCTCAGGCGCTCGTGCGCTTCCGCCTCGACGATGTTCTCGTGCCCCTCAACGGCACTTGCAGCTGCGGCTCGAAGCGCCAGGCCATCCGCGAAGTTCGCGGCCGCGCCGACGACGTGCTGCTATTCGCCGGCGTAGACGGCGCGATCACGGCGATTCCGCCCGATTTCGTGCGGCACGCGATTCAGAACCATCTCGAAAGCGATCTCGACTTCAAGGTGATCCAAGACGGCACCCGCCTCCAGATTCAGCTCGAAAGTGAGCCTGCCGCCGCGGCGCTGGCTCGCGCGTCGACCGAGCTGCGTGGCTTTCTCGCCAGCCGCGGCATTGAACCGCCGCCCTTGGATTGGAGCTTTGGCCTCCGTCGCGGCCTGGGCGACAAACGTAAGCGAGTCGAGCGTCGCTGAGACGATTCAGCGCTTATTCCCCAATCCGCTCGATAAACGAAGACTGACTCACTCCCGGCTTTTGATGAAAGCCAGGAAAGATCTTTGCGACAACCAACTTTTGGTTTTGAAATCGTAAAAATATCGTCCTGAACCGGTAAGGGCGGGCGGAGGCTCTTTGATAGGTAAATAGGCTGACGTCCTTATTTAACGCGACAAGCTCCATCACCAACTTAAGGCCTTGAAGCGTCACGAAGAAATAGGCGTTCCCCTCTTGAGTCTCTGGAGAAATTGCCGATTCGCTGACGACGGTCGAGGATAGAAATCCAAAGGACGTGATAAAATAAGTCTGCAAATCGGTTCGGAAATGATTCCGGAAAATATCAAAATTTTGCCAAGGAGTTTTTTCAAGTTCCTTCAAGTAGACTGCATGTTCCCGTTGCGTTTCAGGCCTCAACTCTCCCAGGCCAAATTTTTTAGTCCAGTTTTTTAGAACTTGGAATTTTATCTGTTTCGAATTCGCGTCGCGAGGATTCACAATATCCAAGGACTCAAAATTTTGGTGAAGAACTCGATCAATATCAGGGGTCGCAAATCCACCGCCGAGGTCGTAGTACGCATCTGCGTGATCGGGAAAACTTGAGTATCCGGTCTTATCTTTGAATTTTGGATAGCTGATCCAATCATAGACACCGAGAATTGTGTGCGTCCCACCCGAAATAAGCCTTAAGTCTTTTTTACGCTCATGGATCCAAGTATAAATTTTTTCGCCTGAATAGAGACGTCTTAGTAAAACCTTGGTCTCCTCTGGTAGCTCATGAGGCCAAGCGCAATCGGCAACGGATTTGCCAAACAGGTCACTGATGGCCTGAATCGACATAACGTCAATGTATGGTACGGTCGGTCTGCTTCTCGCCACTCTAAGCAGGATTTCTCGGGCGGAGCCGTAATTCGATTCGTACATTTCGAGAATAAACTCTGCCAGTTGATTTGTCTGGGCGTGCTTATGCCATTCCCGCATTATGACCGCGGTCTCTCCTGATTCATCCTCGGTGGCAGAACGCCATGCGGGATGCTGAAAGCGAATCGTGGGCGGCGATGTTTTCTCCGTTGTTAAAAGCCTTGCGGCCCAGAAACTCGCTTCATTTATCGAATTAGAATCAATCTTAAGGCTCTTCAACTTATTCAAAGAGACTGAACCCGGAGTCAAGTGGGTCTCCGCTAATCGTCTCGTCAACTCAATCAAATCCCACGACGAAAACTCCGGCGAGGCAACGACCGGGGGCCGCTTCACCCATTCATAAGAAGCGTATAAAAAAGCGGATGAGGCAATAAAAAATAGACTCAGCCCAATCCATCTATTTCGGACCATAAGAACCATGATTAACCTTAGCATTAAATGCCGCGGGCATTCGAGCTCCCCCATTTCTGTTCTAATCCCCTTAAACGCGCCTGGGGCAGAGTAGTGCCCCCGAAACTCCGAAAGAGCGAGTAACCTGGAGCGTGGGAGGTTCCACATGGCCGACAATCCAGATTTCGGAAAAGACGGACGCATTCATATCTCTGAGGTACAGGAGCTACGCTACTGGACGAAAAAACTAGGGGTGAGCAGCGATGCGCTCATCAGCGCGGTGAGAGCTGTTGGGTCAAATATGGAGAGGGTGACGGAATACTTGCGGACGCACTAGGGGATGCAAGGCCGGTTCAAGTTCAAGTCACAGTTTGGGTACCAGTTTTCAAACTGATAACCGTGACTTGAACTTGAACTTGAACCGAATTAAAGCCCCCCGTAGGCCGAGCCAAACCATTTGGCTTTGCCCGCTTCGATGGCCATGTGAGCGGCCTGTCGGAGCGGGTTTTCGTATTTGGGCAGATAGTGGCGCAGCTCTCGGAACGCCTCAAAGAGCGCTTCGAGATCTTCCGCCGAGTGCAGCGTGGTCACCGAAATCCGCAGTACGCCTCGTCCGTGCGGCACTTCCGGGAACGAAACGGAGCTCACCAGCACTCCGAGATCGAAAAGCTTGCGGCCGGCCATGAGCGTCTTCAGGTCGCGCCCGATGCTCACCGGGATGATCGGCGAATCTCCGGGCGGCACCACGAAACCCATGTCTTGCAGCCGGGCCCGAACCTGACGGCTCGTTTCGGCTAATCGGGCGCGAAGGCGGCGGCCCTCGGGAGAGCGAGAAATTCGCACCGAGGCGAGAGCTCCTTCCACTGCGGAGGGCTGAAGAGACGTTCCGGCGGGGCTGTAGCCGAGGCTCGCAAGGCGGAGCAGCTCCACGAGCGGCGCGCTGCCGGTAACGAAAGCGCCGTAGGCCCCAAAGGCTTTTTGCAGGCTGCCTACGAGAACGAGATTGCCCGTCCCCACGCCGTAAGCTTCGGCGGTGCCGCCGCCGCTGGCGCCGAGAACGCCCACGCCGTGCGTGTCGTCTACGTAAAGAACGATTTCCGCTTCCCGGCAAAGCTCGTCGAGGAGCTGAAGATCGGGGCTATGCCCGTGCACGGAGTAAACGCCGTCTACCAGCAGAGCTCCCCGCTTGGCCCGCTCCGTTTTCACGATGCGCGCGAGGGCGGGAGGATCGCTTACGTCTACGCGAACGATCCGGGCGCCCTTCGCGGTGGCGGCGGCGCAGGCGTGATGCATTTCACGGCTGGAATGCTTGTCGAGAAAAAGAACCGAATCGGGTTCGCCGAAGAGCGCGGGGATCGTCTCAAAATGGATTTGCGCGGTGGTGTGGCCCACGAGCGTGCTGTCGGTGCCGAGAAGTTCGGAAATTCCGCTCTCCAGCTCCAGGATATTGCTGTGGCTCGAGGTGAGGCGGGAGCAGCCCGTCTCGGTGCCCAGTTCGTCGATCGCGCGTTTCGCGGCGTAGAGAACTTCCGGATGCTGTTCGAGTCCGAGATAGTTTGAAGAAGCGAAATGCAGCACGCTTTTCCCGTTCACCACGCAACGGCGCCCGTTCACTTCGGAAGTAACCATATATTTAAGGTGGAAGGGTTCGAGGAGGTGCCCGAAACGGCGCGCCCGGGTGAATTCTTCTCCGTGCTGGCGTGCCCCGAGGAGGCGCGAAAGCGGCGAACTTTCGTGAAGAATCAGTTTCGGCAACGAGCGAGGCTTCATCTTTTCAAACTCCCCCGGAAGCGCGGATGCGTCTTCGGATGGGCAACCTACCAAAGTAGTCGGAATTCTTCAAATAAAATGGTCGGATATAGGGGCTCCGGAGCCCGGAGGATATCCCCTTGTTTTTATTGGACTAAATAGCAAACGGCCCCGAGGGCGACACCAATGGCGATTGCCTATGCAATCGCGAGGCGCTCAAAAGTTTGTCACCTGTCGACACCCAAAGCTCATTAACTTCAGCCACTTACACTTGGCACTCCCCCTGCTTTATCCCCGGCAAACCAATGTTTTGGAGCATGAATCATTTATGAAAAAGCCAACCCTGTTTCTCGCCGCCTTAGCCCTTACCCTTTCGGCCGCCCCCAAAGCCCGCGCTTTTGACGACTCTGACCGCGCCTGGGAAGCCCGCGAACGCCACGAAGAAGCGATCGAAAAAGCCGAAGCCGCCAAGCGCAGAGCCCATCGCAAGATGGAGATCGACCACGCCTGGGCCAAGATTGAAAACGCCGCAGACGGCGTGCGCGACGGAATCGAAGAAGCCTTTCTCACCGTAAAGAAGCACGTGGAAAACCTGGCGTTCGACGCCAAAATGGTAACCATGGAAGCCACCCGCGGAGTGCGCAAAGAAGCCCGCGCTATTCGAGAAGAGCGCCCCTTCCTCTTCGGCGATTACGTCGAAGTTTTGAAAAAAGGGAACCAAGTTTCTCTTCTCTACTGCGACTCTCGTCTCGCTAAGTTAGCCAATGCTCAGCGCTGCGAAAAGCTCCACTCCGGTTCGTTCAACGTGGCTGAACTCAAAGGCTGCCTCAAGAACGCCGGCGAGAACAAGCAGCCGGGCATGGTTCTGAACCGTCAGCTCTCTTCCGATATGGCGCAAGACAAAGATTTCAATGTGGACCGCTTTAAGATGTTCGACTCCAAAGCCGACTACAAAGAATATCTGAACTCTTGCCACGCCCGCATCGCCGCCCGCCACAAGGCTGCTCCCGCGATCGCGAAGGCTCCCCGTCCCACTCCTCGCGTGATCGCATCTCCGGCTCCTTCTGCCATGGTGCAACAGCCGAAGATTGAGTTCCTCCCCGTGGATGCTCCCATCGAGGCTCCCGCAAACGTGTCCTCCGAAGGCTCGCTCTAAGTTTTCGTGATTCTATGAGGGACGTAATTTAGGCAAACCGCCGAAATTACGTCCCCTCTGTTTTTGGAGATTTCCCCTATGAAGTTCACCCTCAGTATTTTCTTCGCGATGATTGCCTTAGCGCCGATGGCGCACGCTGAGCGAGTAGTTACGCGCGAACACATCGAATGGTGCCGAGACCACAACTTAGGGGAAATTGCTTGCGCCTCCGCGCCGGGCCCGATTCCGGAAATCGCGCCTCCTCCGGCGCTTGCGGAAGAAATCGCTCTTCCGGAAGATTCTCGTTGCCCAAGCCTCACCGAAGAACAGCAGAAAGACACGCCCGGCTGCGCACTGTACGAGTTTATTGGTAACTAAAGATTATTCTTAATAGCGTTCGCAACATTCTGCTTTACCGACCTGATCTCATCGTACACAGGATCCCGCTTATCGCACTTTTCGAAAGTAGCTTTGATGTCGGCCGGAAGTGACGGTTCATTCTTCAGGTCGGAGATATAGACCAGCCCCTCGATCGCGTTCCAAGCTTTCTGCGACTCCTTATTCACCTGGTTGCTGGAGTCGCTCAAATTTCCCGTGAGGCGAGAAATGACGGCGAGATTGGTTTCGCCATTGAGGCTATCGCTCGCGTCCTTAATTTGCCGATTAATCTCGGGAAGCTGAACCGAGAGCTTGCCGGCATCGTCGTAGTATTGAGAAACCTGCTTTTTCATTTTTTCGAACATGAGGCTGTTACTGCCGATGGGCGTGCGCGCGAGTGCCTTGGAAAGCGCGGAGCGATTTTTTTGGTACGCGAGGTAGCCTTGTTGGCAGGTTTCAATGAGGCTAATCGCATGCTGCTTCTGCGCATCAAAAGGAAGTGAATCGGCCTTGGCCGAGAGCGCGAGTAAGGAAAGACCACTAAATAAAACGCATTTTCTCATAGAGCCGTATCGGCTTTTTTGAATACGCCCTAAAGCGAGTTAATTATTTGATATTATTGTTTTTTAATCAGCCTGGATGATCGCGAGGAAGGCGCCGGCCGGATCGCGGATGCAGGCGAAATCGCGCTTGCCTAGTTTTCGGGGGCCATCGATCACGGCTCCGCCCAGAGCTTTCACTTTTTCCACGCTCTCGAGCACGCTGGCCACGTTCACGTACACGAGCCAGTGCGGAGGAAGCGCGCCGTTCGCGCCAAGGGCGTGGCAGATGCCGGCAATCGTGGATCCGTCATCGGGAAGATTGAGACAGAAATCTTCGTGACCGCCGCAATCGAGCGTTGAAACTTGCCAGCCCACCACTTGCTCGTAGAAATCCTTTACGCGCGGGGCATCTTTCACGGTGAGATCGATCCAGCCCACGCGGCCCACGTTGCTGGGGGTTTTCTTTTTGGTCTTTTTCTTGGCCGCCACTACAGATCCACCACTTTGCCGGGATTCATGATGCCGTCGGGATCGAAAACGGATTTCAGTCCGCGGATGAGCGCGATCTCGGTGTGGGAGAGGCAGTAGTCGAGGTAGGGCTTCTTGATGGTGCCTACGCCGTGCTCGCCGGAGATGGAGCCGTGGAAGTCGCGCGTGATTTCGGCTACGGCTAAGTTGATCTTCTCGATGGTGGCCTTCCAGTCGGCATCGCTCATTCCCGGCTTGGGGAGCGTGTTGAGGTGGAGGTTGCCGTCGCCCAGGTGGCCGTACAGGAAAAAATCCACCTTCGGAAATCGCGCGGGCAGGCGCTTCCCGAAGGTTTCGAGGAATTCGGGAACTTGGTCTACCGCCACGGAAATATCGTTCTTGTTCGGGTTCTGGCGGAGGGAAACGCTCTCGGCGATACGCTCGCGGAAAGCCCAGATCATTTTCGCTTCCTCGCTCGACTGGGCCATGCGGCCGTCGACAAAGCCGTCCATCTCCATTACGGGATCGAACCAGGCGCTTTCCCCTTCCCACTCGGTGAGAAGATACCAGGGCGCCGTCGTTTGCAGCGGGTTGGGCACCTTGCTGAAGTGAGAAACGATCTCCATGCAGGAGCTGGAGAAAAATTCGAAGGCGTGAAATTTAGCGGCGCTTTTGCGGCCGTGCTGGAAAATGCGGTGCACGGCCTGCACATCGCTCACGCCGATGAGCACGGTGTTTTTTTCTCCGGGCAGCGGCGCGAGCTTCAGGGTGGCGCCCACGATGATGCCGAGGATTCCTTCCGAGCCGATGAAGAGTTCGCGCAGATCGGGGCCGGAGTTATTTTTCTCGAGCTTGCCGTTGAGCTTCACGAGCTCGCCGCTCGCGAGTACCACGTCGAGGCCGAGTACCCAGTGGCGGGTGTTTCCGTAGTGGATCACGTTGATGCCGCCGGCGTTGGTGGCGATGTTTCCGCCCACGGTGCTGGAGCCTTTCGAGGCGAAGTCTACCGGCCAGGTGAGTCCGTGCGCTTTGGTGGCTTCGTGCACGGCTTCGGTGATGGCGCCGGCTTCCACGTCTATGGTGCGGGATACGATGTCCACCGCGTGAATTTTGTTCATCCGCGTGAGCGAGAGCACCACTTCGCCGTGGAGGGCGCAGGCGCCGCCCGAGAGGCCGGTGCGTCCGCCGCTCGGTACGATCGCCATCTTGTGTTTGCGGGCGAGCTTTACGAGGGCCACTACGTGATCTTTGTTGCGCGGGAAGAACACGGCGCAGGGATCGGGGTTTTCCGGGTAGGTCCAGTCTTGGCCGAAGTGTTTGCGCTCCGCTTCTTCGGTACTCCACAGCTCCGCGGCAAAGGTTTGCTTCAGCTCGGCAAGAAAGGCCTGTTTTGCGCTCATGGGCCAGATTGTACCCCAGGGAATTCCTTTGACAAAGGGTTGGCGCGGTTCTGAGATAATAGGGATGGAAACCCCTCGCCAGAAAGCCGACTCTTTTCTCCGTGTAGCCGCCGATTTCAAACTGGGCAACTTGCCCACCGAGCAGCGCCATCCGAAAACGCATGCGCTGGCGGATCTTTCCCGTAACGATCCCGCGGCGGCGCTTAGGATCTTGAAAGAGATCGACGTAAGCGTGATCAGCGGCGTGATGGCGCGCGAAGCGGAGCTGGCTCGTCTCGAAGATGCCATCCGCGATACGCTGAAAAACGGCGGACGGATTTTCTTCTACGGCTGCGGCGCCACGGGGCGCCTCTCGATGTCGATCGAGTATGCCTGGCGCTACATGCACAAGGGCCGCCCGGCTGATGCCGACCGCGTGCTCGGCTTCATGAGCGGCGGCGACCTCGCCCTCGTGCATTCGATCGAGAACTTCGAAGACCACCCCGCCTTCGGCGCGCGCCAGGTGCGCGAGATTGGATTCCGTGAAGGCGATCTACTGGTGAGCACCACGGAGGGCGGCGAAACCCCTTCGGTGATCGGCGCCACGGAAGAGGCCGCGAAGATTTCGCGCCGAAAACCCTGGTTCCTCTACTGCAATCCGGATGAACTTTTGCGCGCCCAAGTGGAGCGCTCCCGCCGCGTGCTGGATAATCCGGGTATCGAGAAGATTTGTTTGTTCGTGGGGCCGATGTCGCTTTCGGGATCGACTCGTTTGCAGGCGAGCACGGCTCTCATGCTCGGCGCGGGTTCGGCGCTGCTGCGCGCGGCCGGCACGGGAATCGCGTCGCCCCGCCTGGTGGATCTGCTCTCCTTCGTGCGCGAAATGGATTTTTCGTTTTTGGTGCCTTTCCTCGAAGAGGAATCGCGCATCTACGCGGAGGGCGGCTACGTTCTCTACGAAACCGACGAGCACGGAATTACCATCCTCACGGATACCACCGAGCGCGCCCCTACTTTCAGTCTGCTGGGTTTTGAGAACCAGAGTAATCCGGCGCGGGTGCCTTCCCTCTCCTACTTGCGGCTGCCGCTTGCGAACACGCCGCTCGAGGCTTGGAAAGCCATTCTCCTGCGCGATCCGATTACGTTGGAGTGGGACGAACTCAAAACCGTGGCGGGACGAGAGCGCCTGCTCGGCTTTGATTTTTCCGCCGCCGCGTTGGCGCAACGGGAGAAGCTCGTGGCCCCGCAGCGTTTGCACCGGTTTTTGATTGAGCGCAACGGACGCGAGCTCCGCTTTGAGCTAGAGAATCATCGCCACCGCGTGAACATTCACGGCTTGCATCCTTTATTCGAGCATCTCTTTCTCAAGATCGCTTTGAACATGCATTCCACGCTGCTGATGGGCCGCTTTGGCCGCTTCGAAAGCAATGTGATGACTTGGGTGAAGCCCTCGAACAATAAGCTGATCGATCGCTCGATTCGTTACGTGGAGTTCTTGCTGGGTCCCTCCGCCGGGTTTTCTTACGAGCAGATCTGCTACCAGCTTTTTGAGGAAGCCGAGAAAATGCAACCGAGCGAATCGGTGGTGCTGCGTACGGTGGCGGCGCTGAAGGCTTTGCCTTAGTTCGTTATGAACTACTCAACGGAAGTGGCCTTTGTCTCGGGATCGGCAGGCCCCTGATCGCTTTCGCGCTCGACCGCATCGGGAGCCGCTTTTTCGCGCGACTGAATTGCTTGAAGTCTTTTTTGCATATCGCTTAATGAGGCTAGGCGGTCAAAGCACATTTCGCCATCGGGTGCGCTAGCCGGAATCGCTTTTGCATTGGCGACGGCACTCTTTTCGGTTTCATTGAGCCAGGCCTGGGGGATATAGCTTTTAATTCTCGAGAGCTCTTTGTCGATGGCGGTCTTGGCTGCTTTGTAATCCGTCTGGCAACTTTTTACTTCGGTTTTTCGAGCCCCATCCGCTTTTTGTTTTGCCATTAATTCTAGAGGCACTAGAGCCGCGCGCCCGGCTTTCGCTATTTTGTCTTGATCGATCTGGCAGTTTCCCGCCTCTAGAGCCGTGGCCCAGGAGTTCTTGTCGAGTTTCTGTTTAAGCAGCGTTTCCCAGCCATACACTTCAAAGGGTCTGTCATGCGTGCTGGGATATATGGCCGACATCTGAACTTCCGCCTTGTATCCGGAAAAGAGCGGCGCCCATGCGGTTAACGTAAGAAGACAGGCCATCGTCTTACCGCTTATGGCTTCGTTCGCGGCGCTGAATTTTTCGCAGATGTCTTTCAGCTCCGGATTGCTTTTGAGCGATTCGAGATCCGCCTTCATCTTTTCGAGGCATTTATTTCCGTTGCTAATTTCTCGTTCGAAGTTCTCGTTCGTCAATTCGAGCGCGTCCGGGAAATTCCCATGCGGCAGCCCTAATTGGGAAAATGTTTGGACGCTCTTGTCATCCGTTAGTTTGATGTGTGCAAGGGCGCCGTTTTGGTTGCCGTCAAAGCCGGCCATCGCCGCATTCAGGAACGAGAGCTGAAGCAAGGCGCCGAGAGTCCATCGGACTAGGGTTTTCATGGAGATTTTATCGGTAGTTTCATTTGTTGAAGTTAGATCAATAAATTTAAGGAGGATTTTGATTTAACCGGAAACGGGATGACGTCCACCGCCTCCTCTCCGGCCTTTTTGCCCGTAGTTTCCATGTACCATAAATGTACCCTTTTGCACCTTGACTGTACCCATAATGTACTATTATTCTGGCCATGGCCGGTGCTCTCCCTGGCCTAGAGGCCCATCATGCTTGCCGTACTCCAGGAACTGCGCGCCCGCTTGGGCGTTTTCGAAAGCCATTTTCAGCGCGAAGCGTTTCCCTGCTCGCGGCTGCCGAATGGCCTTCCGCGTGGGATTCTGGCGGAGATTACGGGAGTGGGAAAAACGGAAAGCGTGGCGCAGCTGCTGGCGGAAAATCCCGCGCTTCGCTGCGCCTGGATCGAAAGTCGCTTTTCCCTGCTTCCCTCCGCGCTCCTCCAGCGGGGCGTGAGTCTCGAGAAAATCTTCTTCATTGAAGCGGGAGAAAACGCTGCCTGGGCCGCCGCCACAGTGCTGCGCGCGCAGCTTTTCCCGCTCGTGGTGTACCGCGCGCCTTACGGAGATCTGCGGGAGCTTCGGCGCTTTCAGCTGCTGACGGGCAAGGGCAACTCCACGATGATCCTGCTCGGCGATCAGCCCGCCGAGAATGCCTGGCCGATCCGCCTTTCTCTTGAGGCGCGCGAAAAGGGCCGCCGCCTTGCGCCGCTGCGGGGCGCCCGATGAAAGTCGTTTGCGTGCTGATGCAACCTGGAGAGAGCCGCGGGCAAGCTCTCGCGGAAGCGTGTCTGGCTTTTTCTCCCCAGGTGGCGCTGGGAAGCGACGCCGCATTCGTGGAGATCGAGGGCTCGCGCCAGCTTTTCGGCGAAGAGGAGTGCATCCGCCGCCTGAAAGATATGCTGGAGCTCCTCGATCTTAAAGCGAAGATTGCCGTGGCTTCCTCCGTGCCCGCGGCCCTCGCCTTCGCCCGCTACGGAGTAACGGAAGTGGATCGCCTTCCGGTGGCGGCGCTCGCGGATTTCCTCGCGCCCTTCGCCCCTCAACCTTTTGATGAACTGGAAGTGTTCCGCAAACTAGGCGTGGCAACGATCGGAGATTTCAAGAAAATCCCGCGCGTGCAGATCCCGAGTCGCTTCGGTAAACAGGGTTTATTGGCCTATGAACGGCTGCTCGATGCCGGCCGTGTAGCCTGGCCGCGCTGGGCGCCCGCGGAACGCCTGGAAGAGCGCGTGGACTTCGACTGCGCGGCGCAAATCCACAGCTTCGAGCCCGTGCTTTTTCTTTTAAAATCGGCGTTTCAGCGGATCTTCTTGCGGCTCTACGCGAGGCGCCTCAAGCTAGCCGCCTTCCGCGTAACCTTTCACTTGAACAAGTTCTCGGCCGGCGCGGAGCGCGTGACGGAGATTTCCCTGCCGCTTCCCCAGAGCGAGCTCAAAAGCGTGGTGCTGCTTACCGCCGAGCGCCTGAGTAAAGAACTCGAAAACCGCCCGCTGGAAGACGCGCTCGAAGGCGTAAGCATTCTCGTGACCGACACGGCACCGTTTCACGAGGCCCAACGCGATTTTTTCTCCAAACGCGAGGAGGAAAACCTCGCGTGGGCATCTCTTGTGGGGCGCCTGGAAGAACGCCTCGGCCCGCAAAAGGCTTTCCTGGCCACGCCCTCCCCGCGCCTGCTGCCGGAAGCCTCGTGGGGAAAAACGCTCGACGAAACTGACCGAGGCACGCAGGTAACGGTGCCGCTACGCCCGTTGCGGCTGCTCGAACCACCGCTGCGGCTGCAGCGGCTGGGCCACGAGCTCGTGAGCGCGCAACGCCGCTGGCGCTTTACGAGCTTTCACGGGCCGGAGAAACTGCGCGGCGAATGGTGGCTCGGCGGCTTCGAGCGCGAATACTTTCACGTGGAAACTTCAGAGGGCGAAACACTCTGGGTGTTTACCGCGCCGGTTTCTCCGGGCGGCCCGCGCGGCCTATGGCTGCATGGGATGTTCGACTGATGGCCTACTGCGAACTCGAATGCAAAACCAACTTCTCCTTCCTGCGTGGCGCCTCTCATCCCAAAGAGCTGATCGCGCGCGCAGCGGAGCTGGAGTTCCCCGCGCTCGCGCTCAACGATTTCGACGGCGTTTACGGCATCCCGAAAGCCTTCCACTGCGCAAAAAAAACTTCCGTAAAGCTGATTACCGGCGCCTCGGTGAATCTGGAAGGTCACCCGCGCCTCACCCTGCTCGCGCGTGACCGCGCAGGCTACGGCCTGCTCTGCCGATTGCTCACGGCTTCGCACGCCGGGAAAGAAAAAGGGAAAGCCGTGCTCACCTGGGACGAACTCACCGCCTTCTGCGCGGAAAGCGCGGCGAGCGGCTTATTCGCGCTCGCGCCGCTCGAGGCCGAGCTGCACCGCCTGCTTCCCCTCTTTCCCGATCGGCGTCTTTTCCTCACGCTCCAGCGCGTGCTCGACGGACGCGATGCCGAACGCACCGCCAAAGCGCTCTGGCAGCGCTCGCGTTTCCAGGTGCCCCTCCTCGCCACGAACGATGTGCATTACCACGCGCCCGAGCGCCAGCGCCTGCAAGACGCCCTCACCGCCATCCGCGAAGCAACCCCGCTCCAGAAGCTCGGGCATAAACTTTTCCCTAACGGCGAGCGCCACCTCAAGAGCCCAGCCCAGATGGCGGCGCTCTTCAAGGATCTGCCGGAGGCAATTAGCGCGAGCGAGGAGATCGCTGCGCAGTGCGAGTTTTCTCCTTCCCAGTTGAAGTATCGCTACCCCTCCGAATGGCTTCCCGGCGGGCATACGGCGCAGAGCTATCTTGAAGAGCTCTCCTGGCAGGGCGCGAAGAAAAAATATCCGGAGGGCGTTCCTTCAAAAATTGCAGGGATCATCCGCTCCGAGCTCGACCTCATCGCGAAGCTCGACTACCCCCACTATTTTCTCACGATTCAAGACATCGTGGCCTGGGCCCGCAGCCAGGATATCCTCTGCCAGGGCCGTGGCGCGGCCGCTAATAGCGTTGTTTGCTATTGCCTCGAAATCACCGCGGTGGATCCCACGAAAGTAAACCTTCTCTTTTCCCGCTTTCTTTCGGAAGAGCGAAGCGAGCCCCCCGATATCGACGTGGATTTCGAGCACGACCGCCGTGAAGAGGTTCTGCAATACGTGTACAAAAAATACGGCCGCCACCGAGCCGCCATGGTGAGCGCCGTGATCACGTACCGATCCCGCTCCGCACTCCGCGAAGTGGCGAAGGGGCTCGGGATCGAGGTGGGCACGCTTTCGGCAAAGAAGCTGCAAAAGGTCTTCGAAGAGAGAGCGGCGCATTCCGCCACCCGGGAAGCCGCTCGCCTGGTAGAGGAACTCAGCGAGGAGATGAGCGGGTTCCCCCGACACCTCTCCATTCATAGCGGAGGCTTCACCCTCTCCGCCGATCCGATTACGGAGATCGTGCCGGTGGAGCCCGCGCGTATGGAAGGGCGCACGATCATCCAGTGGGATAAAAACGATCTCGATTTCCTGGATCTCCTGAAAGTAGACCTACTCTCTCTCGGCATGCTCACCGCGCTTCGCCGCACGCTCAAACTCGTGGGCAAAGAGCTGCATTCCCTCAATCCGGAGATGGACGACAAAGAAACCTATGCCATGATCCAGAACGCCGACACCGTGGGCACATTCCAGATCGAGAGCCGGGCGCAGATGAGCATGCTCGGTCGCTTACAGCCGGAAAATTTCTACGATCTCGTAATCGAAGTGGCGATCGTGCGCCCAGGCCCGATCGTGGGCGGGATGGTGCATCCCTACCTCAAGCGGCGGCGAAAACAGGAAAGCCCCGATAGCCCGCACCCGAAGCTCGAGGCGATCCTGAGCCGCACGCTGGGGGTGCCGCTCTTTCAGGAGCAAGTGATGCAAATCGCGGTAGACCTCGCCGGCTTCACGCCCGGCGAAGCCGACCAAATGCGCCGCGCGATCGGCGCCTGGCGCTCTTCGGGAGAAATAAACCAGATGCTCACAAGGCTAGAGAACGGCCTGCTCGCGAGCGGACTCACGCAGGAATACGCCTCGCGGATTCTCGGCCAGATCCACGGTTTCGCCGAATACGGTTTCCCCGAAAGCCACGCCGCGAGCTTCGCGATGCTGGCGTACGCTTCTTGCTATCTTAAGTGCCACCATCCCGCCGAATTCACCTGCGGTCTGCTGAATTCCCTGCCGATGGGTTTCTACCAGTCCCATTCCTTGATCGACGACGCCAAAACTCACGGCGTAACGGTGCTGGCGGTGGATCCGCAGGAGTCTGATTGGGAATGCCAGATGGCGGGAGACCGCACCATCCGTCTCGGCTGGAATATGGTGAAAGGCCTGCGCCGCGCGGAAGCGGATCAACTCGTAGCCGCTCGCCCCTTTTCCTCGATGTACGACTTTCTCCGCCGCGCTTCCCTCCGGCGCGACGTGCTCCTTCGCCTGGCTATGGGAGGCTGCTTCGCCTGCTTTGGCTTGGAGCCGCGGAATGCGCTCTGGGAGGTGCTGGAATTTCAGCGGCGGCAGCTGCCCCACCAGGGTGATCTTTTTCTCGACCAGAATTACCAAAAGAGCGCTCCGCCCACCGCGTTCGCCTCCATTGGCGATTTCACGCGCATCCAGGAGGAATACGCCGCCTATTCTCTCTCCACGCATGGCCATCCGATGATGGCGCTGCGAAAGATGTTGCGCGTGCCGAAGTTAAACACCCAAACTGCGAAAGCGCTCCCGAATGGATCGCACCTCACGGTGAGCGGACTGATCCTCGTGCGCCAAAAGCCGCCCACGGCCAAGAACATGACCTTCAGCACATTGGAAGACGAGTTCGGCTTCCTCGATATGGCCATCGCGCCCGACGTGTACGAAAAGGTGAAAGAAGTTTTTCTGGAGAACTGCTTCCTGGAGGTGCGCGGAAAAATGCAGAGAGACGCGAAATCCTTCAGCCTCTGGGTGCTCGAGCTAAGGCCCTTGTGGCGGGAAAACGAAACGCCCGAGCTCTTCATCGAGCCCACGCAATACTTCCACTAATTGGCCATCGTGGCGGCCGCGAACTTCCCCTGCTTTTCGTCCCACTGATAAAGAAGTTCTCGCCCACCGCAGAGGCCGTAAGTCATCGAGGGTAGCTTCACCGCCAGCTTAGTCTTTTTCCCCGCCACGAGCGCCGTCCGGTCTCCGGGCAAGGCCAGCATGAGATAGTTCGTGCCTTGGGTGGCGTCATCTTCGAAAAGAAATTTGGGCTCTTCGGCGCCATTCATAAACAGCGCGAGGCGAACCTTATGGGTCTTTTTATTTTCCAGAAGACGAGCGATATCGAGAGTGCCGTCATTATCGAAGTCGGTGATTATGACAAATTCCTTCTTCTTCCCTTTCACCTTACAGGAATTTTTCGCAGTCACCGGCATGGGATTCCAGTCGCCCACCGGGGCGGCCTTTTTTACCGGCGCCTGGGCTTTGCCCTTAGTCGTGGCGAAGGAAATGGGAGTGAGCAGCGCGAGAACAAAAAGCAAAATCACGGTCAGATCCCCTTCCCGTTCCAGTCCATAACGAAATCCGTAATTACGCCACGGTCGCGGGCCACCGTAACGTTCAAGCGGCCGTCTTTAGAGCGAAACACCAACGTGCCTTCATCGCGAACGGCGAATGCGGCCGCAAACTTCGCCGCCGCCGGGCCGCTCAGCCACAGGCGAGCGCGTCCTTCGGAAGCGGAAACGTCGATCAGGCCCGGACTCTTGCGGAAAATCACGGTGCAAGTTCCGCTGTTCAAGATCATTTTGGAAAACACGCAATCGACGTCGAGGGCCGGCGAACCGTTGGCCGCACTGAGCGCGAGACGCTTCGACCACTTCCCCTGGAAATCTTCCGGGGGCGCCGTGAGCGCGTTGTATAGGCCGCTCGGATCGGGGTCACCAGGCATCCCGGCGAGAAGGATCGATGCCTGCGAGCCGTCCTCTTTGTAAAAGGGAGTGGTAAGCGCATGAGCCGAGCTGCCGAAAAGAAGAGCCGCTAAGGCCGCCAAAATCATACCGTTCCGCATCATAATCCCGCCCCCTTAATAGTAGATCAAACTTATCCGTGTCCCGTATTTAATCACGAAAAACGGCGCGCACCACTAAACAAAATTCGCTGAGTTTATCGGCCCTTCCGGCGAACAATGCGGCGCACTAATGGCGAATAAAAGTCAGAATCGCCGCACCCTCAAGACCAGCCGCAGCATCGCGGAAAATGGTTAAATTTCACAATTTTACTGGCGGCTGTTCTACGCAAACCTTACGATAAATTTAGGTCATGAGACCGCAATCTTCTTGGTAGGTGATCTCCTTCGAGGGCCACTCCGCAAACCGCTGAGTGGCCCTTATTTATTTCCCGCACTTCAGATCTTTTTCTTCGCAGTAAATACTGCTCTTCGCTTTCGCATTGCACTTCTCGAGTGCGCCCGCGCGAGCGGCCGTCTCCGTAGGTTCGGTGGCGCTGAACGTGCCGTCGAAAGGCGTTTTGATGTAGCAGGTGGTGAAGGCAGATGCGGCGGGTGGCGTGGCAACCGGGCGAGATTCCAAATCGAAAACTTTTCTTTGCAGCTGGTCCACGGCCTGTTCGAGCCGCTGCACCCGCCACTGCAGATCGCGATCGCGGTTTTTTCCGATTTCAATCCGGTACACATCCTCCGCGATGAGCGGAACCGCGCCAAAAAAAAGGGCAGACACTACAAAACCGAAAATCCAGGAACGCATACTAATTAACCCAACCCAATACGAGCGAAGCTTGGTCATTCTCTACGCCTTGCGAGAGGGAGAAGTCGGCGAGCGTAGTGGCGCCTTTGAGATGAAACAGCGCGCTCGTGGAGTGGTAGGTACGAGTGGTGGCATTTCCGGGCTCCGACACCCAGTAGAGAATTTCCACGGCGGTAGAAGAGCCGCGGGAACTTTCATTCACCACCACGTGCGCCGAATAGGTCTTTGTACCAAAGGGGGTGACGCAGGTTACGTCCCAGTCGGGCAGATCCCGAACCTGCGCGTGGATACAGCCGCTGGCGGGGGTTTCTCCGTCGGCCGGTTCATAGGTGAATTGCATCTTCGGGGGCTCAGCGTGGGCTAAAGCGGCAAGCAACAGAGCGACTAAAGTGTTCATGACGAAAACGATAGCAGTCTGATAGCCTGTGGCCATGAAAATCGCGATCGTTACGGGAGCGTCTTCGGGAATCGGCCAAGCCGCGGCACGGCGTTTGGCTTCAAGCGGCTTTCAGGTTCTGGCCGGGGTTCGCAAAGCGGCCGATGCCGCCGCCTGGGAAAGAGTGCCGAGCGCCACCCCCCTTTTGATCGATGTAACCTTGGAAGACAGCGTAAACGCGGCATTGAAAAAATGCCGCTCCCGCCTGGAAAAAGCCACCGAAGTGCATCTCGTGAACAACGCCGGCATCGCCGTGGCCGGCCCCGTGGAGGGAGTGAGCCTCGACAAGTGGAAAGAACAGTTCGAGGTAAACGTGTTCGGGCTGATCCGCGCCACGCAGGCGTTCCTGCCTTTCATTCGCGCCACGAAGGGCCGGGTCGTGAATATCAGCTCCGTGAGCGGCCTCGCTACTTCCCCTTACTTGGGCCCCTATAGCGCCTCGAAATTCGCCGTGGAAGCGATCTCAGACGCGCTTCGCCGCGAGATCGCGCAATTTGGCTGCCGCGTCGTGGTGGTGGAACCCGGGCCGATCGATACACCGATCTGGAACAAGGGGCTCAGTAAGAAGGATTTCCTTCTATCGGATCTCAGCGACGAGCTGCAGAAAGTTTACGGACACGATCTCGCCACGCTTCACAAAGCGGTGGAAAAAAGCGCGCGGGATGCGGTGCCAGTGGGTCTCGTGGCGGATGTGGTGGAAAAGGCGCTACTCGCCCGGAGGCCACGCACCCGCTACATCGTGGGCACCCGCGCCCTGCATGCCCAGATGGCGGCGGCGCGTTTCGCCCCGGATCGCTTGCTGGATGCTTTGGTAGCCATGGAGTTCCGGTAGGCCCGGCTTACCAGGCTAGCGGTTTACCATCGCGGAAGAAGCCGCCGGTAGGACCCTTTTCGCTCAGCAAAGCGGCCCAGAGAATGCTCGCCACACCTTCTTCGATCGAGCGATCCGCACTATCGCCGCCCATGTCGGTCTTCACCCAGCCGGGGCAAACCGAGTTCACGCGTAAACTTTTCCATTCCTGCGAAAGGTATCGGGTGGCGGCGTTAAGGGCGCATTTTGACAATCGATAGGCCGGATAGCCGGCCCCCATTTCCGTAAGGCCGCCCATTCCGCTCGAAACGTTCACCACGTTCGCGTTTCCGGCCGCGAGGGGCCCGGCGAGCCCGAGGGTAAACTGCAGCGGCCCAAGTGCGTTAACCTGCATCACCTCTTCCGTCATGGCACGGTCGTAGGCGCCCGCTTTTTCCGGAAAGATCCCGGCATTATTCACGAGCACGTGAATGCCACCCGAGTAGGCCCGCTTTACTTCCACTATGGCATGGTCGATCGAAGTTACCTCGGAAAGATCAAGGCGAAAAACGGTGGCCGAGCCGCCGGTTGTTTCAATCTCTTTCTTTCTGCCTTCCAGTTTGCCGGCATCGCGGCCCAATAAAGCAACGTGATACCCTTTGTTCGCCAGCGCCAGAGCGGTTCCCCAACCGAGGCCTCGAGCGGAACCCGTTACTAGCGCGATCTTTTTCGCCATCGGAATGCTCCTCATAAATACAGCATGTAGTATACCGTATTATATATACTGTATTCATTTTATTTAAGCTATTTTTCTGGCGACGTTTCCACAAGCGAAAGTTCGCCGCCCAAGAAGTAACTCTGCGGCCGATCGGCTCTTCCCGTGATCGCTTTCTTTCCCCATACGTATCCGTGCTCGATCATCAGCACGGTGCCCGCTACTCGCCCTAAAATCAAAAGCAGGGTGACGGCGCGGGCGCGGTGAGAATGAGGAGCGCCGGCTAATAGCCAGTCCCAGTGGCCGAGCATGGCGTGGCGGGCTAAAACGACCACGATCAAAGTGCCGAGGCCAAGCCCCAGCGCGCTCAGCGTACCAAAGAAAATCCGGCTACGCATAGGCAGAAGGCCGGAATCGAGCCGCCAGCGTGACTCAAGGTACCCCACCCAGTCGTGGCGTTCGTCGATGAGGTGCGCAAGCTCCTGGCTGAGGTGAATCCACGCTGCCGGCGCGACGGTGGGCAATGTGCCCACCTCTTCCCCGGCAACGGCCTCGTCCCATTCCGTAACGAACCGAAGTGCAGGCTTCCAGGCAAGCTGGTTAGACCAGTCGAGAAGGAAATGAATCTCCTGCAACACTTCGCGTGCGGCGGCTAATTCGCGGCGGATATGTAACAGCGCCGCCTTGCGAAACAGGATCGCTAGGCGTTTTTCGGAAAACGAAAGCAGCTTCGGCTGGAAGTTCATGTCACAAGCGATATAGCAGAAATCGGCGCGCGGGGTTAGTGTTCCGGGGTATGTGCTACTCCGCGATGATTAAAGCGCAATTGAAGAAGCTCGCGCATGAATTCGGCGCGCACCTTGATCTGGAAGAGTTCGAGCGCCTCTACCAGGCGCGCCTGGAGCATCCCGAATTGAAAATCCCGCTAGGGATCGATCGGTATTTTCTCCTTTCCCAAGATAGTGCGGAACGAAAGCTGGCTCCCTTGGCCCGGCAGCATCACGCGTTGGAGCTGGAACGCACTAAAGCGGCGATCGCGGCGGCGGAGCACGAGCTGCGCGAACTCGCCGCGGGCAAGGTAACCGTGGCCGTGAAAAAGAAAATCGACGTGCGCCAGCGGCGGCGGGAGAAGCTTCTCGGAAAGCTGGATTTCTCCTTCGACCGAATTTCCCCCATCGACGAACGGGTTTTCCCCGGTACCTTCGCGCCCGTGATCGCCTCCCGCGAGGGCAAGCGCCTGCTTCTGCCGATGCGCTACCGCGTTCGCCGGCCCGATGGAGGCGAAATCCCATCTCAATATAATGTATTTAATGCGAGGAAGGATTCGCTTCAGTCGGCCGCCACGTGGAAGCCGCTGTTCGGCCATCGCCATGCCCTATTTCCCTTCACTAAGTTTTTCGAGTGGGTGGAGCGCGAGGGGTGCGCCCGGGAAATCGCCTTTTCTCCTTCGAGCCGCTCGATGATGTGGGCCGCGTCTCTCTACAGCAATACAAATGCGAAGAACGCGCTCCCCTATCGCTCCTTCGCCATGATCACCGACGACCCGCCCGCCGAAGTGGCCGCGGCCGGGCACGATCGCTGCCCGATTTTTCTGCAGGAAGACCGCATTCAGGACTGGTTGGAGCCCCAAGGAAAGAGCGCCGATTTCCTGCTTGGTTTACTCAGCCATAAAGAAAAAACGATTTATCTTAATGACTTGGTGGCCTAGGCGCCCTGTGTACTACGAATGTACGATTTCGCTGGACGTACTACGAATGTACGATTAGGATTAATTCTATGCTCACCCCCAAGCAAAAAAACGTACTCGAGTTCCTTCAGCGCTTCATGCAGGAGAATGGCTACTCGCCTTCTTATCAGGAGATCGCCGATGCCTTCGGTTTGAGCTCCCGGTCCACTGCGCAGAAATATGTGGAGCGCCTTCGCGAGGCGGGCTTCCTCGATATGGAAGCCGGCTCTAAACGCGGCGTTACGTTAAAGCAGAGCGGCTGTCATCTGCCCCTCCTCGGCCGCGTGGCTGCCGGCCAGCCGATTGAATATCATATCCACCAGGAATTCGTGGAAGTGCCCTCCTCCTTCTTGCGCATCGATGCGGAACATTTCTGCCTGATCGTGCAGGGAGATTCGATGATCGAGGCCGGCATCCTCAGCGGCGATTACGCCGTGATTCGCCGCCAGGATCACGCCGATAACGGCACCGTGGTGGTGGCTTCAGTAGATGGGCAAGCCACGCTCAAAACGATTTTCAAAAAGAAGAGCCGTGTGGAGCTCCATGCGGCGAATCCCAAATACGAACCGCTCATTGTGCCCCCTACGGCCCAGCTACGGATCGAAGGCGTGCTCACGGGCGTGCTGCGAAATCTCAGCGCCGCCCGATAACTCAAGCCCTCTAGATTAAATTCCCAACCTTGAACCTGGAACTCAAAGGAGTGTGACCATGTTTGTTGCCTCGTCGTGCCTTGTACCGTCTGTAGATAGCCCTACTCGTGAGAGCGTTGCCCCCGCGAGCGGGCCGCTGCACGCTCTCCCTGAGGAGGGCCTTCTCCCCGAGGGCTCTCTGATTGAAATTTCTGGCCCGGATGCGCGCCTTCAAGCGGCCCGCATTCTCGCGGAGAATCGCCAGCTCCCGGCAGCGTGGATCGAGCAAAACCTGGAAGCATTACCTGATGAAGTGTTGCGCACGCGCATGGATTTCAAAAAGATCCTCTTCATCAATGGGCGCCGCGATTCCAGCTGGGCGATCTCCTCGGTGCTCACGTCCCAGCTCTTCCCGATCGTGGTCTTTTACGCCCCCTATGAAGACGAGAAATTCCTCCGCCGCCTCCGCCGGCAAGCGCGGGAAAGCGGTGCATCGGTTCTCCTGCTGCGGCCCGAGCCTTGCTTCTCTTGGACCATACGAGTGCAGCTGCGAGCCCAGAACGGGAAACTCGATGTACTGCGCTGGAGGAAGCAATGAAACTTGTCGAAACACAAACCTCGCAGCAGGTAAATCCAATCCCCTTGCGCCGTCGCGGCGCCTGGCTGATCGCGCCGGCAGGAAGCTGGCAAATGGCTTCGGTGGAAGGCCCCTTGGAACTAAAAACCGCCGCCGATCGGCAATACTTTCACGTGCGCACAGCTTCGAAAGAACTGCTTTTGGTTTCGCGATCCAGTGGGGAAAAGGGCATGCGCGAGCTGCGCTTAGATTCCATTTTGTCGGCTACGGAGCAGCGGAGCGCGTAAGCTAATCCATTTTCTTAGGTAGTCCAGGGCCCGCAGGTTCCTCTTCATCTCCTGCGGGCCCTTTTTTGCAGCCTCTTAGG
>Ga0207125_10052_pt1 | contig 29233 bp, 26 predicted proteins | sample Alteio_BWMinHeat_19_FD_153556 | JGI IMG/M metagenome (GOLD analysis project Ga0207125, IMG submission 153556) | Enriched cells from forest soil in Barre Woods Harvard Forest LTER site, Petersham, Massachusetts, United States -... | ecosystem: Environmental > Terrestrial > Soil > Temperate forest >...
CGTTCCTCCTCGCCACCGACAGCTCGCAACTCGAGATCATCCGTGATCTCCTCGACAAATTCATCATCATGGACGACGTTGAGTTAACTCCCACCCCATCCAACGAGCGAACCGTAGTTCTACTGGGGCCGAAGGCCTCCGAACTCGTCCACACCTACTACGACACCTTCAAGTTCGGCAGAGGCGTCACCCACGTTCCCGTAAACGCGCTCGCCTTCCTACCCGACGACGTCGAACAGGTCGCGACACGTCCCGATGGTGACCGCATCGCTTTCGAATGCACCGGCAAGAATATCGATATCTTGATGCGTTTCGCCAAAGAGCGGGGCGCAGTGGAGGTTTCCCCCGAAACTCTCGAAGCCTACCGCATCCTGACCGGCACGCCTCGCTTCGGCGTCGACATCCGCGACAAGGACCTTCCGCAGGAAACCAACCAGACCCACGCGCTCCACTTCAGCAAGGGCTGCTACCTCGGCCAGGAGATCGTCGAGCGCATCCGCTCCCGCGGCCAGGTGCATCGCACGTTCAGCGGCTTCCGTCTGACGAGCCTCCCCACCACGTTCCCCACGCCGCTCACAACCGACGGCAAACCCGCCGGCGAAATCACCAGCGCCGCCACCGTTTCGCTTCCTGAAGGCGACGCCATCCTCGCCCTCGGCTACGTCCGCCGCGAAGCCCTGGACCGCGGCCAGCCGCTCGCCTACGAGAGCGGTTCCGCAACTCCTGCGGCTCTCCCCTTCCGCGTGACAACATCCTGAGCAACTTGAGCGACAATACAAACTGCACCGTTTCCTTCGCGAAACTCCACCCTTAAACTTTGCGCCCTTTGCGTCAAGGTTTTGCTTTTGTAGTCCGCATCAAAGAAACTGAGAAAACACCATGGCCGACAAACCTTTCGTAGTCAACGACCGCCGCAAGTTCAACGCCGACGGCGAACCCCGTCCCGACGCCGCACCCTCCGAGCCACGCCCACCGCGCGATACCACGCCCGAAGAGTTCTCCTCCGCCTCGCACGCGCAACCCAAAGGGCCGCAGGCCGTGCCACCCCCTCCGCCGCACATGCGCGAAGAAGAAGAGCAGAGCCCCAACGAACTTCCTCCCCCGCCCACGGCCGAGCAGACCGAGCAGGCCATGCGCGCTTACGACGCCACGGTCGACCGCCTCGACAACGCCATCCACACCGCCAACCCCGGCATGGACCGCATGCCCGAGATGAGCTTCGAGCGCCTCGTCCAGTCGGTCTACATGCAGGCCATCATGCAGCTCGGCGGCGCGGCTGAACCCGGCCAGCAGCCCCAGGTGGACCTGCTCGGCGCGCGCCAGTCCATCGACATGCTCAACATCCTGAGCGCCAAGACCAAAGGCAATCTCTCCGAACCCGAAGACAATCTGCTGCAGTCCGCGCTCTTCGAATCGCGCATGGGGTTCCTCGAAGTCACGCAGCTTCTTGCCCGCCAGGCCGCCGCCAAACAGGGTGCGCCGCCGCCACACCCAGGCCCGAGCATCGTTCGCTGACAGAATGGAAGCAACCCTCACCTTCCTCGGCAGCGGAACGTCGATGGGCGTCCCCACACTGGGCTGCAACTGCGCCGTCTGCGCGGACGCCATCATCCCCGGCTCGCTGAACCGCCGCACGAGGCCGTCGCTGCGTATCGAGTATGCCGGCCACACGGTCCTCATCGATACCGGGCCCGACTTCCATGCGCAGGCCATCCGCGAAAACGTCCGCAGCGTCGACGCCGTGCTCTACACCCACGGCCACGCAGATCATATTCTCGGCATGGACGACCTCCGCCCTCTGAGTTTCGGCAAGCCCGACGGCATGCCGCTTTACGCCGACGGCTCCACTGCGAACATCATCGAGCGCGTCTTCGAATACACCTTTCGCAAGGTCGACCGCTACCCCACCAGCGCCCGCGTCGTCCTCAACCGCATCGACGAAAAACCCGGCGCTGCCATCGAATTGTTTGGTGCGAAGTTTCTCCGCATCCCCGTCACCCACGGGCGCGAAACCATCACCGGCTACCGCTTCGGCTCGGCCGCCTACCTCACCGACATGAGCGACATTCCACCGGAAAGCATTCCGCTGCTGCAAGACCTCGACATCCTCATCCTCGACGCCCTGCGCCGCGAGCCGCATCCCTCCCATTCGCACCTCGACCGCTCTTTGGAGTTCGTGGCCCAGCTCAAACCTCGCCGCGCCTTCTTCACCCACATCTCGCACGACCTCGACCACGACGGCACCAACGCCACGCTGCCCCCCAACGTGCACCTCGCCTGCGACGGCCTCCAACTCACATTCGACATTTCCAGCGAGGCAGCCTGATGCAAGTCTTCCACTCCATCAGCGAGCTTCCTGCAGCCACGCCATCCGTCGTCACCATCGGCAACTTCGACGGCGTGCACCGCGGCCATCGCATGGTGATCGACGCGGTCATCGGTCGCGCCCGGGAACTGAACGCGCAATCGGTCGCCATCACCTTCGACCCTCACCCCATCCGTGTCCTTCGCCCCGACATCGACGTTCGCCTCATCACACCCCTCCCACAAAAGCTCGAGCTTTTGGCCGCCACCGGCCTCGACGCCACTGTTGTCATCCCCTTCACGCGCGACTTTTCGAACCTCACTGCCCGCGAGTTCGCCACCCAGGTCCTCCGCGACCGGCTGCATACCGTCGAAGTCCACGAAGGCGAGACCTTCCGCTTCGGCCACGACGCTGCCGAAGATGTCGCGGGCCTTGCCCACCTCGGCACAGACCTCGGCTTCACTGTCCGCGCCTATCACCCTGAAGACTTCCGCGGCTCGCCGGTCTCCTCCACCCGCATCCGCGACCTGATCTCCGCTGGCGACATGCCCCACGCCCGCGCCCTCCTCGCGCGTCCATTCGCCATTCGCAGCACGCCAGCCTCGGGCCGTGGCTATGGGACGCTCTATACCGTCCCCACCATCAACCTCGCGCCCTATGCCGATCTGCTGCCCGCCAACGGCGTTTACATTTCGACACTGCGTGTCGGCACGCGCATTTTCAACGCCGTTACCAACGCCGGCAACCGCCCAACCTTCGGCGCCGACTCCTTCGCCGTGGAGTCTCACCTTTTAGACTTCGAGCCCGTCACTCTTACCGAAGACACTCCGCTCGAACTCACCTTCCTGCACCGCCTGCGCGGCGAAATTAGCTTTCCGTCCCCCGAAGCACTCCGCGAGCAGATCGGCCGCGATGTCACCAGGGCTCGGCGTTACTTCGCCCTTTGTGAAAGCCTCACCCACCACGGATAACCTCACTCCCAAAGCCAACCTCTGCAAACAAAACAGCGGCGCCCAAAAGGGCGCCGCAGCATTGCTTTGATACTGCGCTTTGTGTCTTAGCCACGTAACGCGCGAATACGCCGGTATCCTGCACCCAATCCGGCGAAACCGGTCAGCACCAGCGCCAATGAGCTCGGCTCCGGTACCGGCGTGACAGCCGCCGCGCTTTGGTATCGCACATCGTCAACACCAATCTCATCTTCCCCACCCGAAGCGCCCGGCCCAGCCTGGCCGGCACTGATCGTGATGCTCGTGATCGACTTGCCAGCATCCGTGAATCCCACGAAGGCGAGCAGACCATTGCTGCCGTCCGTGCCCCCGTTGGGAACGTCGGTCACTTCCGTCGTCCCGTCCGAGAAAGTGAACATATCCGTCTGGCCGAAGTTCTGAACACCGGACAGGTAAGCGCCGAAAAAGTGCGTCGGTGTGGCGAAGGTAAAGGTCACGAAACCGCCAACCACGTCAACATACTCTGTGCCGCCCGATGTGGTATTGAATCCGCCCAGCGCGGGGGCAGGCGGAAAAGCTGTCTGGTTCTTGACCGTTTGTGAGTCGCCGAACAGGTCTGTTCCCGTCACCGTGACGCCGGGAGCGGCCGTCAGACTGGTGAACGCACCAACGGGAGCGCCTTCGAACGTAATCGTAGAACTGTTGCCAAGTAAAGCAGCCGCCGTGTCAAACGACGCTGCCGCAGCAGCGGAATTCGGATGAGCGGCGCCTGGACCGGCATTCAAATCCGTGCCTACATAGGTGATGACGTTCGCGGAAGCCGCAAAGCTCGAAAGCGCCACAAGGCATGACGCCAAAGTAACCCGCCGCACGGCGCGGACCGGGAATAGATACAGAAGAGATGACATGGTGATTCCTCCAGACGATTGCTCTTTGGCCAAGGTCGAACGCCGCGAACGCGGACAGGGGAGTCTCGATAGCACTAAAGTAACATGGCCCGAGGTGCATGGAGCAACTTAGTTTATAAAAATTCTGGTATTATTTTTGGCTTCGATTGTTTCGCCAGGCACTCCCACACACCTACGGCTGCGGCAACTGGGGCGGCGCTGGCCGAGGCGTCTGTGGAGTTGAGGGCGGAATCGAGGGGGGCTGATCCACCGGTTTTTCCGGTGGCGCGTCGGGATTGTCCGTGTCGTCCTTGCTATCCGCGTCGTCATCCTTCGGCGGCTTCGGAATCTCATCCCCCGGCTGCGCCGCCGGCAGATCCAGCTGCTTCTTCGGTGCGTTCGGCTTCGAGAAACTTTCGGTCGGCTTCCCCGCCACCGCAACCTTCATGAAGTCCATCCACATCGGCAGCGCGGCCTTCGCTCCCGTCTCTTTCTCTCCTAGCGACTCGCGATCGTCAAATCCGATCCACGTCCCGCACGTCACCGACGGCGAGAAGCCGATGAACCATGCATCCGTATAGTTGTTCGTCGTCCCAGTCTTGCCCCCGAAGGCGTGCTTCAGCGACGAAGCTGCGGCGCCCGTGCCATGCTGCACCACCGCCTGAAGCAGGATCATCATCGTCCGTGCGGTGTCCACCGAAATAACTTCCTTCACCTCCGGCGACTTCTCCTCGACCTGCAGACCGTCCGTCTGCACAACCTTGCGAATGTAGTGCGGCTGAATGCGAATGCCGTCGTTGGGAAACACGCTGTAGGCCCCCACTTGTTCGGCCAGCGTAATGTCCGCCGCTCCAATCGCCACCGGCAGAAACGCCGGCATATTGCTTGTAATCCCAAAGCGTTTCGCGGTCTCGATCACCTTCTTGATGCCGTACTTGTTCGCCAGCCGCAGCGCGGGAATATTCTTCGACTCCGCAAACGCATTGGTCAGCGTCATCGCCCCGCCGTACGAATTCGTCTCGTAGTTATGCGGCGTATACGGCCCGTTCGGCGTATAAAAACTCGTTGGAGCATCGATCACAATACTGTTCGGTGTCTCGCCTGCTTCAATCGCGGTCGTATACACATACGGCTTGAACGACGACCCCACCTGGCGCTGCGCCTGGGTCGCGCGATTGAACTGCGACAGCGCGAAATCCCTTCCACCCACCATGGCCAGCACTTCGCCGTTCGAGTTGTCGACAGCCATCAGCGATGCCTGCGCGCCGCTATCTTCCTCCAGAGTCACCTTTGGCCCCTCGCCGCCCGTGGCGCTCACCACTTTGACATACACAATGTCACCGAGGTGGACCAGCTCATCGCCTTTCACCACCCGTGTCCACGCCCAGTCGGCGGGCGTCAGCGTCGCCTGCTGCGACCCCATCTTCACCACAATCCTCGTCGCGGTCACATCCGTTACAAGCGCGTGGATATAGTCGCCATCCTTGATCGGCTGCACCCAGTCCGGGTGCCGGTAGCTGTCCAAATCACCGCCCTTGAGCACATTCTGCAGCTTGCCCTTCCACCCATGCCGCCGCTCGTAGTTTGCCGTGCCATCCAGCACGGCCTTGTTGGCTACTCTCTGCAAATCGATGTCGAGCGTCGTATAGACCTTCAGTCCCGCTCCGTGTGCTTCTTCGACGCCGTACTGTGCTTCCAGTTGCCGCCGCACTTCCTCGACAAAGTAGGGCGCCTCCGTATTCACGGGGGGTTCGATATGCAGCCCCAGCGGAGCGGCCTTCGCTGCGGCAGCCTCCTGCCAGGTAATCTTCCTGTCGGCCAGCATCTCGCTGATGACAAGGTTTCGCCGCCTCAGGGCGCGGTCCGGATGCCGCACCGGCGAGTACTCCTCCGGCCCCTTGGGCAACGCCGCCAGCAGCGCCGCTTCCGGAAGCGTCAGGTCATGCGCAGGCTTCGAGAAGTAATACTCCGAACCGGCCTCGAACCCATACGTCCCGCGGCCGAGATAAATCTGGTTCGCATACAGCGTAAAAATCTGCTGTTTGGTGAACCGCCGCTCGATCTGCAGCGTCAGAAAAATCTCCTGGACCTTGCGCGCATACGTCTTCTCCGAAGACAGAAACAGGTTCCGCGATAGTTGCATCGTCAGCGTCGATGCACCCTGCGATTTTCCCTTGGAGTGGACGTCGTGATACGCCGCGCTCGCTGCGCGGATCAGGTTGATCCCGCCATTGGTCTCGAAGTCCTTATCTTCAATCGAAAAAATCGCTTGTTTCAGTAGTTCCGGAAACTCCGTATACGGCACCACCACCCGCCGCTCCAGAGCAAACGATCCAAACACTTTTCCGTGGATGTCATAGAGCTCGGTCGTCGTGCTGGGCCGATAGCGCGCCAGGTCGTCCATCTGCGGCAGGTTGATGGAGTAGACCAGCATCAGCCCCACCATCACGCCAAACACCGCCGAAACAATCAGCAGCGAAAAAAACGCGCCACGTACCGCCATCTTGCGGGTCGGATAGGTAGGTTCGCGAAATTTTTCGAGGAATCGCCGCCACGCCGGCTTTTCGCCAGTCTCGCGGTCTTGTTCTTCGTCCTGATAATCGGTTTGCACGGCGGCTTTCAGTCTACGATGCCGTAATCATCCGTGCCGCTGCCTGCATCCGCTTTGCGGCGCGCAGATATCCACTATCTTTGAAATCTTCACGAAAAAAGACCCGGACTTTGGGTCCGGGCCTTCTTCCAATGTGCCATCCGCTGCCTTACGCTGCCTAAAACTGCCTTACGCTGCCTTGGCCTTCAGCATGTCCAGCGCCTTCGTCAACTGGTCATCCTGCTGCACCGCAGGCTTCTTGACCGGAGCCGGCGTAGCTGCCTTCACGCTATCGTCACCGTCGTCCGCGCCCAGGGTGTCCTGGTTCGAAGCCACCAGCGTCGCCGGGGTTACCGCTTCATCCTGAAACTTCTTGCCCAGCGGCGACTCATACTTTGCTACCGAGAGAATCAACGCCGCGCCGTCCGGCAGTTCGAACGTCTTCTGCTGTGCGCCTTCGCCGAACGTCCGCTCACCCACCAGGTCGCCCCGCTTGTTGTCGGCGATCGCCGCAGCCACCAACTCGCCCGGTCCCGCCGTCCCGCGATTCACCAGCACCACCACCGGCGCCGTTGCGTTCACGGTCTTCGTGGGATCGGCCGCAAACGTCTGCTTGGCCACCTTCTGTCCCTCCAGCGACGCGATCGTTCCCGACTTCAGCAGCAGGTTCGCCAGCCGGGTGGCCTCGCCCATATCGCCGGCGGCGACATCCCGCAGGTCGAGCAAAATCTTCTTATTGTTCGACTTCGGCATGGCCTTCAGCTTCGCTTCGACCTGCCCGACATGATCGTGATCGATGATCACCGGCTTCAAATACAAAATCGACGAGTTCTCATACATCGCGTCGCTCACCGGCGGCTCCGATACGAGAACACGGTTCATCACAATCTTTTCCGGCTCGGCCTTACGCGGGCGAATCACCGCAATCGTCAGTTCGCTGCCCGGAGCACCCTCCAGCAGCCGCTGGATCATCGCCAGCGAAATATCGCGCGTATCCAGATTGCCGATGCCCTCGATAATGTCGCCATCATTCAGGTTCGCCTTGTCCGCCGGGCTGCCCGGGACAACCGACACCACCGTCGCATAGCCAAAGCGCTTGGACACATTGATGCCCACCTGCGCCTTGCCACCCTTGTCTGCCTTGTAGGTCTTGTAGTCGGCCGGCGTGAGGTAGCTGGAGTCGGCATCGAGAGACTCAAGCAGGCCACGCAGTGCGCCGTTGGTCACGGCCTCGATGTTTGGCTCTTCGACATAGTCGGCCTGGATGCGCTGCAGCACTTCGTTGTAGACATCCATCTGGCGATAGGCGCCGTCCTGCGGTTTCGTGTCCGCAGCGCGTACCCCGCGCGTATTCATTACCAAAACACACAGCACCAGGGCAACCGACGAAGCGAGCAAGAGGATCTTGGCATTCTTAAGCATGAGTGAAAGCGACTCCGAGACAACTTTCCCGGACAAACTCCGGGCCTGGTACGTTAGACGTACCCCAACATCAAAATGATACTCTGACTTGGAAGTTGAGGCTTCGCGGGCAAGGCTCGAGCATTTTTCCTGTGGGTATTCCGGTGCCAAAGCTTTATGGGCGTTTTCCGAAAAGAAAACGCCACTACAGGGCTGTTCCGGGAACCCAGGCAACAGGAAAATGCTCAAATGGTGGCGGTGAGTGGAATCGAACCACTGACCTACGGGTTATGAGTCCGTCGCTCTAACCATCTGAGCTACACCGCCGGGTGGGGAGACTGCATCAAGCGGCGCCAGGGAAAAAATGCCGCGACATCAGCCGCTCCTCCATCATAGAAGCCCCAACTTCGCAGGTCAAACCTGCCGAGGTCCTCGCTCTGCGCATTCGCCCCAGCATCGCCGCCGTTGCCGCCCTGATCGGTGCCTCCGCGCACCTTCTCGCGCAGGAAACCAACTGCGCCATCGACCCCCACAACAGCGCCTGCGCCTTCGACAGCACGGACCATCTGCTGCACATCATCGCTGTCATTCTCGGCGTCATTCTGGCCATCATCATCATTGTGGCGGTCATCGCCTACCGCAAAGCCGAAAAGAAGAAACTCACCCCGGATGACTAAGCTTCCTCTCACAAGGTACCTGGCCGTGGGATACCTCGCCTTGGGATACCTCGCCTTGAGATACCTGGCCTTGAGACACCTGGCCTTGAGACACTTGGCCTTGAGATACCTGGCCTTGAAGGGTACGGGCTTCAGCCCGTACGTTAATGACTGCAATGCAGATAGGGGCTTTAGCCCCGGAGGGATAGATGTCAGCTAGCACACTCGGCCGCGTCCTCGGCGTCATCCCCGCGCGCCTCGCCTCCACCCGCCTGCCGCGCAAGGTGCTGCTCCCCATCGCCGGCGAGCCGCTGCTGGCCTGGGTGTACCGCGCCGCACAAGCCTGCCCGGCGCTCGATGACATCGTCATTGCCACGGACTCCGAAGAGGTCGCGGCGCTCTGCAACAGCCGTGGCTGGCCCTACCTCCTGACCTCCGCCGATCTGCCCAGCGGTACCGACCGCCTCCACGCCGTCTCGCAGCAAATTGCCGCCGACATCTACGTCAACATCCAGGGCGACGAACCCCTCCTCCGCCCCGAGCACATCGACGACATCCTGCGGCCATTCGCGCTACCCGGTGTCGACGTGACGACACTGAAAGTCGTCTGCTCCCCCGACAACATCACCAACCCAAATGCCGTAAAAGTCGTCACCGCCGCCGACGGCCGCGCCCTCTATTTCTCCCGGGCCACGATACCCTTCGACCGTGACGGCACAGGCCTGACCACCTACTGGAAGCACCTCGGCCTCTACGCCTACCGCCGCGCCGCGCTCGAACGCTTCGCCTCCCTCACCCCCGGCGAACTCGAACAGACGGAACGCCTCGAACAGCTTCGCCTACTCGAAAACAACATCACCCTTTACGTCGCGGAAACGCAGTTCGACACGGTCGGCGTCGACACCGAAGAAGACCTCAAACGGGTCGAGAAAATTCTTCTCTCGCAGCACCGCTAGGTTTCGGCCACCAATCCGGGTGGCCCATCCTTCGCGTATTTTGCGAAGGGTGGGGTATCGAGCGAAGCTCGACCGCTCTCTTCCGGATTGTCACAAATCTGTCGTCCTCAGCGAACCGAAGGACCTGCCAAGCCGCTCGCATGACTCCAGCTTTTCGACCGTTTAACACCGAAGTCCACAAAGCAACAGCTCAACTTCACGACGCGCCCAAGCTGGCCTCCAACCATTCTTCATACCAACCTGCAAACGTCGCTAACGAGCCATCAGCCAATCTCAGCGGCTTGAGTCCGCCATATTCACTTCGTCTGTCTTCCCACAAATACCCCGCAGCTGCTCCGCTAACCACCAACAGAACTCGCAAAGCACATCCTTCATGGCATATCGGGAATGCACCGTTGAGATGCGAAGCATTCCAATATGCTTCCTCGAACATTTCCATTTGCCTGTCGTACGCGGATAGGTTCTGATCCATTAACTCTTCGCTCGGCAACGTGGATAGATCGTTCCATTCCGCATGGAAAGGAAATGGACGAGAAAGAATCCCCGCCATGCCGTCTCCCTCCTGCCACTTTCGATAGCCGAAATTATCGTCCATCTCACCAAGACGAAAGACGCCATAGAACGGCCCGGCTCCGCCATTGCCGACGGCAGTTAGAAATTGCCTGAAGTCATCAGGCAGAGTCACGAGATGTTCTTGCTCGAATGCGACAACATCAGCTTCGGATAACGTTGGATTCACGCGGAAAACGTGAGAATCCGCCCCAAAAACGGGAGGCTGTGCAACTGTCAAACGAGTGAGAGCGTCCTTGATTCGAGAAGAGTTAAGGAGTGGCACGAGGAAAGTATAGACGTTCTAAACAGCCTCAAACCTCAACTCCAGCCCATCCCCCACAACCTTAGCCCTGACCCCAACAAGCGACGCCACCACCCACTCCGCTCCGGCAGCCCTCAACTCCTCCGCCGTATGCGTCCCCAACACTCCCAGCACGCGACATCCTGCCGCCACACCAGCTCCAACCCCGCTCGGAGCATCCTCAACAACAATGCAGTCCTTCGGCGCAGCGTGAATCAATGCAGCTCCGCGCATGTAAGGCTCCGGATGCGGCTTGCCGTTCACCACTTCATCCCCGGCAATAATCCGCGCGGGAATCGGCAACTGCGCCGCATGCAACCGCCCAAGCAGCAACCGCCGCGTCGCCGACGTCACAATCGCCCACCGCTCCTGCGGCAGGCTTTCCAGCAACGCCTTTGCTCCCGCAAGTACCTGCAAGTCGGCAAGGTCTTCAAGTTCCATGTCCTCGATCAACTTGAGACCTGCCACCTTATCGATTCCCGGCGCGATCATGTCCATCAGCTCCGACGCGCGAACGCCGTGGACAACGTCAATGCTCTCGGCATTGGGTACGCCATAGTGCGCAGCCCAGCGCCGCCAGCAGCGCACGACGCTGCCAATCGAGCTGACCAGCACGCCATCCATATCAAACAAGATCCCCGCAGCCGAAACTTTCACTTCAGCCATCAGGCAGCATCCCCTCGCAGCACGAAAGCCTGTGCCGCCTGCAGCACGGTCTGCACACTATCCTGCGAACAACTCTCGCAATACACGCGCAACAGCGGCTCGGTCCCACTGGCGCGCAGCAGCAGCCACGTCTCGGCGGCGTTGGGCAGGCCCACACATGCGGGGTTCTCGAGAAAGAACTTGATCCCATCCAGCGTCTCTTCGCGCAGCACCTTCATGCCGGCAATGTCCTTCACCCCCGACTTCGCGCGACGTATCGCCGACTGCTTCAACGCATCATTGATATGCATGTCGATGCGCCCGTACTGATGCTCGCCGTACTCGGCCTGCAACGCGGCGACCAGCTCTCCGAGCGTCTTCTTCTCATCCGCCATCACGTTCGCCAGCAGCAGACTGTTCAGCAGCCCATCGCGCTCCGGCAGATGCTTGCTGATGCCGATGCCGCCCGACTCCTCGCCGCCAATCAAAATTTCTTCCGACAGCATGAAGTCCACAACATACTTGAACCCGATCCCATGCTCATGCAGCGTGCGTCCGTGCTTGGCCGCGATGCGGTCGAGCATTTTCGTTGTATTGAATGCCCGCGTCACGCCGCCCGGCCAGCCTTTGCGTTCGAGCAACCACTGCAGTAGCACCGCGTAAATCTTGTGCGCGTCGACGACGTTCCCGTGCTCATCGACAGCGCCGATACGGTCTGCATCGCCATCTGTAATCAGCCCGGCGTCGCAGTTCGCATCGATCACGGCCGTGAGGGTTGCCGCAATATGCGGCAGGATCGGCTCCGGGTTGATCCCCGGAAACGCCGGGTTCATCTCCGCCCGAAACTCCACAAACGGAATCCCCGCACGCCCGAAAATCCCGGCGATATATCCATGCCCTGCGCCGTACATCGTGTCGATCAGAAAGCGATATCCGCTCTCCTTGATCGCCTTCAAATCGATAAATGCTTCAAGAGCCGCGACATACGTCGGCGCGAAATCCACTTCCTCAATCACACCCGGAGTTTCTGCATCCGCCAGCGGCTTCAGCAGGTAGCTTTCAATCGCGGTAATAATCTTCGGATTTCCGGCGCCGCCGTAGCTCGCCTTATACTTCACGCCGTTCCACTCGGCCGGGTTGTGGCTCGACGTAATCATCACGCCACCCGCGGCCTTGCGCGCGCGCACAGCGAACGAAAGCTCCGGCGTCGGCGTAAATTTATTCGCCAGGAACACCGGAATCCCCGCGGCAGAGAGCACCTTCGCGACGACTCCTGCAAACGACCGCGAACCGAAGCGCGTGTCATAGCCAATGCAAACGCCGGCCGTCGCGTCTTCCTGCTCGATCACGTAATGCGCAATCGCACGCGCCGCAACGCGCACGTTCTCATACGTAAAATCGTCGGCAATAATCCCGCGCCAACCATCCGTCCCAAACTTTACAACTGTCTCTGCCATCTCAACCCTCTAACTTGTCATCCTGAGCGAAGGCTCGCGTTTTTGCGAGCCGCAGTCGAAGGACCTGCCACACTCCCAGCTCACCTCAACTCATAGAACCGTTCAACCACGACGCACTCTTTCGCAGCGCCACGACTCAAATCACATCCTCACGACCGGCCTTACGCAGCGCCGCAACAATCTTCCCAACTTCCTGCGCTCTATCCCGCGTCGTCACCAGCAGCGCATCCTCGGTCTCCACAACGACCAGGTTATGCACCCCGATCAACGACACAACCTTGCCCGGCGCGTACACATAATTCCCGCCCGCATCCATCGTGATGCTTCCCGGATCAGCCGAGTCCATCACGTTCTTCTGCCACAGCAACTGCGGCGAGCAGTCTGCTTTAAACTCATGCAGCGCCGACCAGGAACCCAGGTCGTTCCATCCAAAATCCGCGGGCAGGCAATAAATCTCCGATGCAGCTTCGCCCTTCTTCGAACGCGGTTCCAACACCGCAAAGTCCACGCTGATGTCGGTACACTTCCCGTACTCTGCCGCAAACACCTGCGCAAACTCCGGAGTGCCATACGCCGCCGCAATCTTTTCCAGCGGCGCCACCATGTCGGGACAATACTGCCGAATCGCGTTCGTCAGCGTCTTCGCGCTCCACAGAAAGATCCCGCTATTCCACGCATACGCGTTGGAAGCGAAAAAGATTTCCGCGCGGTTGCGGTCCGGCTTCTCGACAAATCGCTTGACGCTCCACGCCGGCACGCCATTGCTCGGGACGGCGGCCGAATCCACCTCGTGTCCACGCTCGATATACCCGTAGCCGGTTTCAGGCCGGGTCGGCGGAACGCCCAGCACTACAATCCGCTCGCCGCTCGCCGCCAGTTGCACACCGGCCGCGACCACTTCGTGAAACCGCCGCGCATCGCCCACGACATGGTCCGACGGAAAAATTCCGAGCACCGCTTCCGGCTGTATCCGTTCCAGCAGGAAGGCCGCCAGCGCACACGCCGGCGCCGTATTGCGCGCCTCGGGTTCGCTCAACATGTGGGCCGACTCCACCTCCGGCAACTGCTCCAGCATTGTCGCCCGCAGCGCATCGTTGGTCAGCACCCAGATGTCCTCAGCGCGGGCCACCGGCAGCAGCCGCTCCACGGTTTGCTGGATCATCGAGGTCTCGCCGCTCAGGGTTAATACCTGTTTGGCGCGCGTCTTTCGGCTGCGCGGCCAGAACCGCGTTCCACTCCCACCAGCCAGAATGACAGCGATCAGCGGCGGCGTTGACACTTCTTTACTCATCATCACTGCACCAACAATAAGCCTCGACGCATCGCTGCGCCGAGGCTTTCTTTCTATCCCTACTGAAGCTTCGTCAGGTACTCCCGAATCCGCTCCACACCCTTGTCAATCACGTCCGCCGAAACCGCGTACGACAGGCGAATATGTTCGCTTGTCCCAAACGCCTCGCCCGGCACGACAACCACGTGCGCCTCGGTCAACAGGCCGGCCGCGATATCGCTCGCCGTTTTGACGCCGCCCTTGCCCAGAAAGGCTTTCACATTCGGATACACATAGAACGCTCCCTGCGGCACCGTGCACGTCAGTCCCGGAATGGTCTCGAACCCTGCCAGCACCCGATCGCGCAGCGTAATGTAGTCCGCGCGCATGGTCGCGACGCACTCCTGCGACGCTGTCAGCGCCGCAATCGACGCTCTCTGCACCATGCTCGCCGCGTTCGATGTGCTCTGCGATTGCAGCTTGCTCATCGCCGCGATAATCGGTTTCGGTCCCAGCGCAAATCCCGCGCGCCACCCGGTCATCGCATACGTCTTCGACAGCGAACCGAGCACGACGATGTGCTCTTTGCAATCGGTAAACGACCCGCCGCTCACCGCTTCGCCGGTAAAGTTCAGGTAGACGTAGCACTCATCCAGAAGCACATAAATCCCGTGCGCATGGGCCAGCCGGACAATCGCTTCGAGGTCTTCCCTGCTGACGACCGCGCCCGAAGGGTTCGACGGCGTATTCAAAATGATCGCCTTGGTCTTTGGCGTGATCGCGGCCTCGATCATCTTCGCGGTAATGCGAAAATTCTCCGCCTCGTCGCTCTCGACGTACACCACCTTGCCGCCCGCGTATTGAATGATGTCCTTGAAGCTCACCCAGTACGGCACCGGCAAAATCACCTCATCGCCGTGATCCACCAGCACCTGGATTGCGTTGAACAGCGCCAGCTTTCCGCCGGTCGTAAACACGCACTCTTCCACCGCGTAGTTCGAGCCGAAATCAGCCGCATGACGGTCCACAATCGCCTTGCGCACTTCGGGCACGCCGGGTACGGCCGTGTACTTCGTAAAGTTCTTCTGGATCGCTTCAATCGCCGCGTCCTTGATGTGCTGCGGCGTCGCAAAATGCGGCTCGCCCGCGCCGAAATCGGCAAGGTCAATGCCCTGCGCCTTCATCTTCAGCGCCTCGGCGGTAATGGCCATCGTGGCCGAAACTTCAATCCGGTTGATCCGGTCAGTGAATAACTTTTGGGCTATCTCTACACTCATCCTTCTAGTCTTTCAGATTTAGCCCGCGAGATAAAGCGCTCTCTAAAATCGCGGCTTACTGTCAGCAGGACTACCATGAGAAGCAGCGGAGGATCCTCGGAATGAAAACGGGCGATTCAGTCAGATTAATTCGTATTCCCGAAGGATTAGTCGATTCGCCGGAGCTCAAAACACGCGCCCTCTTCGAGAAATGTCTGGGGAAGAGTTTTGTGATCGACCACATAGAAACCTTCGCCGGCGTTTCTCACAAGTTTGCGGCGTTGGATGTAGGACATATCGTCGGGCAAGAGTCCTATATGCAAACAATCGTCGTCGAAGAAGAGCATCTGGAAATCGAAAACTCCAGCTGACAAGACATCCACGATCGAGCAACCGGCAAGCGAATCCCACCGAAATCAAGCTACTCTTCTGACATGGACAATCCCACACCGAGCCCGGCAGCGGAGGACTCCGCCGGTCTCCTCACCGCCCTGATCGGCGATGGCCGTCCCCTGCTCGCGCTGGTTGCGCTGGGCTTGATGCTTTCCGGCATCTTCGCGCTCTTTCTTTCCATCACGCGCACGTTCCTTCCGCACGATATCGCCTTCCTCGGGATGGCTCCTCAGGCCCTTTGCGACCTGCACCAATGCCGCGTCGTACACTTCATCTTCCACGACCGCACCGCATTCGGCGGGACCCTCATTGCCATCGGCACGCTCTACCTGTGGCTGCTCGCATTTCCTCTCCGCCTTGGCGAAGCGTGGGCGTGGTGGACGCTTCTGCTCTCCGGCAGCGTCGGCTTTCTCAACTTCCTCAGCTACCTCCTCTACGGATACCTGGACACCTGGCATGCCGTCGCCTCGGCCGCATTGCTTCCACTCTTCGTCGCCGGCATCTGGAAGACCCACGGGCTGCTGCTGCCACGAAGCGAAAGCTGGCGCACCCTTTGGCGCCCCGGCATGCCGCTCGCGATCGATACCCGCGCAGGCTTCGGTCGCGCCTGCCTGATGTTCGTCGGTGCGGGCATGACCGCCGCCGGCTCGGTCATCGCCAGTCTCGGTTCCACTATCGTCTTCGTGCCGCAGGACATCACGTACATGGGCTTTACCGCCGCCGATCTCAACGCCATCAACCCCCGCCTCATTCCGCTCATCGCGCATGACCGCGCGGGCTTTGGCGGCGGCCTGGCCTGCTGCGGCCTCATGGTGCTGATGATCGCCTGGAAAACACGCCCCGCGCGCGCCCTGTGGCAGGCCCTGCTCATCGGCGGCCTCACCGGCTTCGGCTGCGCCATCGGCGTGCATTACATGATGGGCTACGAAACCATCTCGCACCTCATCCCCGCCTGGGCCGGCGCGGTGATCTACTCGGTCGGCATCATCTGCTTCTTTCCCGCATCCACTGCGCGGTCCGGATGACCCACCTACTGCTTCCGCACCACCCACGTCGTCATGCAGCGATGGTTTTGCACCACCGTCGTCTTCAGCGGATCCACCAATTCCCCACCTAACTCGCTCGTCAGCGTCATCAAAATCGCCTCATCCACCAGGAACCACTCCTGCCCATCGCCAACGCGAAAAATATTCCCGCGCACGCATTCGAACTCCATGCCGATGTTCGATGCCAACCGGCAAAACAGCATCCCATGCGGTCGCAGCACGCGCCACAACTCTTCTACCATCGCGGAAAAGTGTTCGCTGTCCCGTGCAAAGTGCAGCACCGCATTGCAGATCACGACATCGGCGCACGCATCCGGAAAAGGCATTTGCTCGATCGCCGCAACCTGAAAGTTGTCCGCCGGCAGCCCCGGCGCCAGCTCCGCCGCCGTGTCGCGGACATACTGCACCGCCTCTGCGCTGCGGTCGCATCCGAAAATCTCGAAACCTTCGCGCAGCAGATACACCAGGTTCCGTCCGCCGCCGCATCCGGCATCGAGCACGGTCATTCCACGAGCGATATTGCCCCGCAAAAGCTGGTCGAACACGTAAATGTCGACCCGCCCGAACTGTTCCTGGAGCGTCATTTCGGCGTGCCTAGATTTTTCGCCTTCAGCCGCTCCATCACCAACGGGGGCACCAGCGCCGTCACATCCCCGCCCAGTCGAAATACGCCTTTGATCAGCCGCGAGCTGACGTAGGTATATTTCTCCGCCGGCATCATGAACAGCGTCTCGATATCCGGATTCAGCTTCCGGTTCATCATCGCCATCTGAAACTCGTACTCATAGTCCGAGATCGCGCGAATCCCGCGCAGTACGGCCCGCGCTCCCTGCGCCTTCGCAAAGTCCACCAACAGGCCATCGAAGGTCGCGACGGACACATTGCCGAGCCCCGCCGTTGCCTCGCGAATCATCGCCTCGCGCTCCGGCACCGTAAACAGCGGCACACCTTTTTCCGAGTTGCGCAGGATCGCCACCACCAGGTGGTCGACAATTTTCGCCCCACGCGCAATCAGGTCGAGATGGCCATTGGTCAGCGGGTCGAACGTTCCGGGATAAATTGCCTTGATCGTTTCCATCGCAAACCGAGCATATCAGCGGCGCGACGGTCCCTGCGCCCTCGCCGCGCGATAAAATAGCCATCAGTGAAAAAGTCAGGCAAACCTCCAATTTTTGGCGTCCTCTGGTTCTGCGCCACCATGCTCGTCCTCGCTTTCGGCTTTTACAAAGCCATGACCGCGCCGACCGAAGCCACCATGGGCAACCTCTACCGCGTGTTTTTCTACCACTTCCCCCACGCCAGCGAGAGCTACCTCTTCCCCTACCTCAATTGCGGGGCTTCGTTCCTCTATCTCTACTGGCGCGGCCGAAACCCTGCCCGCGCACTGGCCGCGGACGCCTTCGCCCTCGCGTCGGCTGAAATCGCCGTGCTCTACACTACCCTTGGCCTCGCCACCGGTATGCTGTGGGGCCGCGCCGCGTGGGGCATCTGGTGGACGTGGGACGCCCGCCTCACCACATACCTGCTGCTTTGGCTGCTCTACGTCAGCTACATCCTGCTGCGCCGGTTCGCCGCGCCCGACCAGACAGCGCTCCTGTCCGCTGTGCTTGCGATCTTCGCGGCCATCGACATTCCTATCTGCTATATGTCGATCCGCTGGTGGCGCACCCAGCATCCCGCCCCCGTCTTCGGCGGCGGAGCCGACTCCGGCATCGATCCCTCCATGTGGCCCGCCGTCCTGTGGAACGTTGCCGGCTGGCTGATGTGGGGAATCTTCCTTCTCGGTCTGCGCTATTCGCTGGAACGCCGCCGACAGGCCCGCGCTGCCGCCGCTACCGAACACTTTCTCGGCAACATTGCCCTCACGGAGGCCCAATGACGATCCCCTTCAGCACGCTTCCGCAGCGCCATCTGGTCTACGCCTATTGCATCGTCTGGCTGCTGCAATTCGGTTACGGGACCTGGGTCGCGATCAACTGGTTCCGCGAGAAACGGTCTTAAACAAAAAGCAGCGAGGCGTCGATCACTCGGCGCCTCGCTGTTCCGAGGAGTCCTGCTGACGATTCGTCCGCTGCATGATGGCGTCCGTGTCTTTGACGCTGACCCGCCCTTCGTCACATAGTTGCGCTGTCTCATTACAATTTCCTGATTAATTTCTGTGTCACACAACGCACATAGTTCCAGGTTCCCGGCCCATCCTCAAAATCACGCCACAGCAGCCAATGCTCTACACTCCGTAAAGATGTTTTCCGCCATCCGCCGTCATAAAACCCGCGCCACCGCTTGTCTGCTCACGGCTCTGCCCCTCGGCCTGACCGCGTGCGGCCGCTACCACTTCCCCAAATACCCGGCGAATTACCGTGAATTCGCCTACGTTACCGGTGGCGCAGCCAACACCGTCGCCGTCCTCGATCTCGTCTATCTGCGCCAGGACCGCATCCTGCAAGTCGGCACAAACCCCACGGGAATCACCGCAAACCCGGTTCGCAACGAGGTCTACGCGGTCAACTCCGGCAGCGATTCTGTTTCCGTTATCGATACCTCTCAGAACCAGGTCATCTGGACGATTGGCGTCCACCATCAGCCCTACTTCATCGACGTTGACCCCGACGGCAAGCGCGCCTACGTCGCCAACTCCGGCTCCAATACCGTCAGCGTCCTCGATCTCGACCGTCACCGCGAAATCTTCGCCGCCGCGACTGGCGAGCAGCCCGGCGTGGCCCGCATTTCCAACGACATGCGCTCACTGGTGGTTACCAATCGCGCCAGCGGCAGCGTCTCCGTCTACTCCGTTTCGACCGACGACCACCACCCCCTGACGCTACGCTCCGCCTATCCCGGCTGCCCGGGCGCGACCGATGCCGTCATCCTGCCGGACTCCACCAAGGCCTTCATCGCCTGCTCGGGTTCGCACCAGGTAATGGCGATCTGGCTCGCCGTCACCCCCGACTCCTGGCCCGGCAAGCAGGACGCATCGCTGCAACAGGACCATCTTCTCGCGCGACTCGATGTCGGCAATACCCCCACCCACCTCGCGCTCAAACCCGACGGTGGCGAAATCTTTGTCACCAACTTCGGTTCCGACAGCATCTCCGAAATCAACACGGCAACCAACGAAGTGGGCGGCACGTACATCATCGGCTCCAAGCCCTCGCGCGCCGTCATCAGCCGCGACAACAGCAGCCTCTGGGTCACCAACTTTGGCGCCGACTCAGCCAGCCTCTACTCCATCGACGACGGCAAACTCATCTCCGGCGTCCGTACCGGCTCCGGCCCCGACGCCATCGCCTTCTCCGCGGACGAGCACTTACTGCTTGTCGCCGACTCGCACACCGGCGATGTCGCCATCTTCCGCACCCAGGGCACCGAACCCGCCCTCGTCACCATGCTGCCCGCCGGCGGCCATCCTAACGATATTGCTATCAAGGCCTTCACAGCGAAGTAGAGGGCCCAGGGTTTAGGGCCCAGGGCCCAGAAGACCAAAGCAAATTTGTGGCTGGGACTGCGGGTCTCTCCGCTGCGCATCGCAAAGACGCGATGCTTCGGTCGAGATGACAAATTGAGGTTTGCTTTCTGGACCCTGGACCCTGGACCCTGAACCCTCGGCTCTAAACCCTGGGCCCTGCCTTCAACTCTGCTTCCCTCGTCTCCCGCAACGCCTGCCGCGTAGCCGAAACATACGCTCCGGCCAGCAACAGCAGCCCCGAAAGAAACGCCCACATCATCAAGCTCACCGACACATCAAACGCCCCATAGACAGAGTGAAAATCGAGGTGCGGCAGCGCGAAAATATAGACATACTTCGCCGCCGTCCAAAGCACTCCCATCACCACAGCCGTCGGAAACACGGCACGAAACGGCACCTTCCGGTTCGGCAATCCCCAATAAATCAAAAAGAACAAACCGATACTCGCCGCCAGCGCGCATATCTGCAAAAAGACGTTCCCGATGGCATTGAACACCCAGTTATCGGTGTGCCCAAAGAACACCCATCCCATCACCGTCCGTTGCGCCGCGGTCAGCGCCACCGACGCCATTGCCAGCACGCCCACCCCCACCGCCAGCCCAATCGACACCACCTGATTGGCCAGGTACGACCGGTTCTTCTTCACTCCCCACACACTGTTCAGTGCGACCTCCAGCGGCAGAAAAACACCGGTCGTGGTCACCAGCAACATGATCAGCGAAAAGATCTTCGTCCCCGCATGAGAGTTCGCCAGCGCCTTCATATTGCGCATCACGAAGTCCTGATGGTTCGGCAGAAAATTGCTCATCATATCGCCGACCACGTCCGCCATTTTCTCGGAGTGAAACACCTTCTGCGACAACGTCAGCAGCAGCACGATGAACGGGAACAGCGAGAGAATCACCTGTGCCGCCACGCTAAATGCGTAGGTATGCACCTCGGTCTTGGTCATATACCGACCCAACGCGACCACCTGCGCCCACGTCGCGCTCTTATCCACATGCACCGAAGGCGCCGCCTTCAAGGATGCACTCACCGCCTCGTCACCGGCCTGCGGCGCCAGCACTTTCTCATCGCCCATGCCAACAGTCTACCGGCAACGGAATAATGAGAATTCACAACTCATCACTCACAACTCATCGCTGATCCAAACCCGAACCACCTCGACCACCAACCCCACCTTCCAGTTCCCGTACCGCCCACACCGCAGCTTCCGCCAACACTGGATCCTCTCCCGCAGCCCACGCACGCAGGCGCGGCAAAAATGCCCGGTCCCCAGTATTCCCCATCGCAATCGCCACATTCCGCAGCATCCGCTTCTTCCCCGTCCGCTCCAGCGGAGACCCTCGAAACCACCGCTTGAACTCCGCCCCGTCCATCGCCGCCAGCCACTCCAGCGCCGGATTCACCAGTTCCTCACGCGGCGGCATCGCACTCTTCCGCACCACCGGCGCGCGCCCGTTCCACGGACAAACATCCTGGCAGATGTCACAGCCAAAAACCTGCCGCCCCATCTTGCCGCGCAACTCTTCCGCGATAGCTCCCTTCTTCTCAATCGTCAGGTACGCGATACACAACGAAGCATCCATCTGCCGCGGCGCAACCAGCGCATCCGTAGGACACGCATCGATACACCGCGTACACGACCCGCACCGGTCCGCCGCAGCCACCGTCCACGCCTGACGCGCCAGCGGCACCGAGGTAACGATCACCCCCAGCAGCAGCCACGATCCCATCTGCTGATTCAGCACACACGTATTCTTCCCGATCCACCCCACACCCGCGCGTTCCGCATACCCGCGCTCGACAATCGGCCCGGTATCGACGTAGCACCGCGTCTCGCATTCTGCACCGAACTTCTCTTTCATCTCCGCTTCGAGCCGCCGCAATTGCGGCAGCATCACATCGTGATAATCCGCGCCGCGGCTATCCTCGCCCCCGTCGTCCGGTTTCCCACTCCACGCATAGCGCGCAATCCACCCAGCCTTCGCATCCGCCGCATCAATCGACCGAGGCGCATCCGCGTTGTAATTCAGCGCACACACCACCACCGACCGCGCCCAGGGCATCGCCCGTCGCAGATCGCCACGCAGCATTTCGCCGGACTCATCGGCCCGCTTCAGCCACTCCATCTCACCTGAATGTCCAGCGGCGATCCACTCCGCAAACCGACGCTGCGCATCAGCAGCCGACTCACTTCCCGGCTCCGGCACATCAGCCACCCCCGCCAGATCGAACCCCGCCGCACGCGCACGCGCCTCCACCCACTGTTTCAGCTCGCGCGTAAACTCCATGCACTCATTCTAGAAACATCCGCGCGCCAGCGCCGCTATCTTTCTTCTTCGCTCAAAACCTCTTAGCTCTAAGCTCATTAAAACCGCTCTGCTCAAGCACGCACACCGACAAGAAGCACACCACCCTCGACACGCAAACTTTTTTGTCAGCGGAGCCGCCTTAACACCCAGTGTTACCGCGTCGAATTCTTGCCTCGCCTCCGCTCGGATGATACCTTCCATTCATCACCTGAAGCGAAGCCGCTGCCCACTCCGCAGCTTTCGTCGTCGCCTGCTTCGGCGGGCTTTTTCTAGTCTTTTTCTAGTCATGGAAGGCCCTCGATTCATGCGTTTTGCTTCACGATTTTTCCGTCTGCTCGCCGTCGCCTACGTTCTGCTCGTTGCCCTCAACCCATCGGCTTGCGCGCAATCGTCAGACACCGCCGGCCTTGAAGTCGACATTCACGACACCAGCGGAGCACTCGTCACAGGCGCCAGGCTTAGCTTGATTAACCACGCCACCCACATCTCACGCACCGGCGTCAGCAACGCCGAAGGCCGCTACCGCTTCACCGACGTTCCCATTGGCGACTACACCCTCACTGTCACCAGGAACGGCTTCAACGACCTCGTCGATTCCGGCATCTCGCTCTCCGTCGCGCAGTCCGCCTCGCTCCCGCTTACGCTCCAGGTCAGCGGCTCGCAGCAAAGCGTCGAAGTCAGCGGCGAAGTTTCCATCATCGACACCAACCGCACCACCACCGGCCAAACCATCTCCACGCAGGAGATCGAAAACCTTCCATCCAATGGCCGCAGCTTTACCGACTTCGCGCTCACCGTCCCCGGCATCACGCCCCAGGCAACCAGCGGACAAGGCAGCGGCCTCAGCGTCAACGGCCAGCGCTCACGCTCCAACAACATCATGATCGACGGCGTCGAGAACAACGGCCAGCTCAACGGGACCGTGCGCCAAACTCTCTCGCAGGACGCCATCGCGCAGTTCCAGGTGATGACCAACCAGTTCCTCCCCGAGTACGGCAACGCCGGCGGCGGCCTCATCAACGTCGTCACCAGGACCGGCACCGACAACCTCCATGGAGACCTGTTCTACTTCGCGCGTAATCAAGCCCTGAACGCGACACCCTACTTCGTTGCCAAACCCATCTTCGTGCAGAACGACTTCGGCGCCACACTCGGCGGCCCCATCCACAAAGGCAAAACCTTCTTCTTCGCCTCAGCCGAATACCTCGGCCTCAACACCAACGTCTCCAACAATCTCAGCTACGCGAACGACATCAACACCATCCTCCGCCTGCGCCCCATCGTCGGAGGCGACGTCACCTCCGTCAACGGCTCACCCACCACCAACCAGACGACCGCACAAACCGTCGCTTCGCTTCGCGTCGACCACGCCATCAACTCCGCCAACACCCTCACCTTCCGTTTCCTCTACGGCCACTACATCCACGCCAACCCGTCGCTCGACGCCAGCAGCATCAACAGCGATATCAGCAACTACGGCTTCGACCGCCTGCAGGACTTCAGCTACCTCGGCGAGTACACCCACATCTTCACCTCGAATCTCCTCAACGAATTCCACTTCCAGTACTCGCCGCAGCACCTCATCCAGGTCCCCAACGACCCCATCGGCCCCGCCATCAGTATCACCGGTGTCGCCGTGCTCGGCCGCAACATCAACTTCCCCACGCTCCTCGATGAGTCCCACTATGAATGGATCGATGCGCTCTCCTGGTCCAAGGGGAATCATCTGCTCAAGTTCGGCACCGACGAAAACCTTATTCGTGCCCACACCTCGTTCCCCACCGACTTCGCCGGCGTCTTCAACTTCGACTGCCTTTACGCCCCCGCCGCCAGCACGCCTGTGGGATTTCCCGGCCCCGCCGCCGGAGCCACCACCTGCACCAACAACTTCGAGCAGGGCAAGCCCGCGTCGTTCACCCAGGGCTTCGGCACACCCTCCATTCGGCTTCCCGACTGGCTCATCGCCTTCTACGCGGAAGACTCCTGGAAGCTCACCCCACGCGTCACCGTAAACTACGGCATCCGCTACGACCTCGATCTCCAGCCGCAGGGCTACAACAACGACGCCAGCAACCCCATCCAGGCCCCCCTGCCCAAAGGCATTCCGCGCGACTATAACAACTTCTCTCCACGCGTCGCCGTCGCCTGGGGCCTCGACAGGAACGGCAAAACCGTCCTCCGCGCCGGCTTCGGCGTTTTTTACGACAAAATCTTTCTGCTCGTCGCCCGCAATACCCTGCTGGCCCGCAGCACCCTCACATTGGGCGCAGCCGCATCGGCAACCCAGTTCCTTTCCGGCCCCTATCCTGAAAGCCTCACCTATCCCACCGGCACCAACGTGGCGCAGCCCAGCACCAACGCCATTCCCAATTCGCTGCCCATTCCTTCCGCCCAGCAAGCCGATCTTTATGTCGATCGGGCCCTCAGCAGAAACTGGTCGCTCGAAGTCGGATACGTCTACGTGGACGGGCTCCACCAGCTCAAAGCCTCGAACGTCAACCTCGGTCCGCCGACCATCCTGACCGCCGCCAACAGCAGCAGCGTCTGCGGCTGCACACCGAGCTTCCAGCAGCTCGGCCGCCCGTACTACGGCGCTGCCGACCGCCTCAACAAAGCCTTCAACAACATTCAGGAAGTCGGCTCCTGGGGCCACTCGCGTTACAACGCAATGCAGGCCTCGGTGGTCCGCCGCACCTCCAACAACCTCACGCTACGCGCCAGTTGGACGTGGTCCAAAGCGCTCGACGACGCCAGCGACTTTACCCAGGCCCAGCAGCCCGACAACCCCTACTTCCCGCAGGGCGAGCGCAGCCTCGGCAACGAAGACCAACGCAACCGCTTCGCGGGCTCGGGCGTGTACAAATTTCCCTACTACGCCCGTTCCGGTTCGGACCACTCGGTCGCTCGCTGGATATTCGGAGACTGGGTCGGCTCCTCCATCGTCAGCGTCTTCAGCGGAACACCGCGCGCCATCACGGTGGGCAGCGACGTCAACCTCGACGGCAACAGCTCGCCCGACCGCCCCTATATCAACGGCCTCAACGGCACCAACGGCGGCTTCATCGTCAAACGCAACCACTTCCGCGGCCCCCGCCAGCAGAACGTCTCGATCCGCCTGCAAAAGCGCATCAATTTTGGCGAAAAGCATCAGATCGAGTTCTCGGCCGAGGCCTTCAATACCTTCAACCACGCCAACTTCTCCAGCGTGTACTCGATCTGGGGAACAGCCGCTCTTCCCAAAGGCCAGTTGGCCGCGAACCCTCCCATCATCTGGGGCGTCCCTGCAGGCCACACCGCCGCCGGCATCGTCGAAACCACAACCACCTTCGGCGCCTTCACCAGCGCCAACAGCCCGCGTGAAATCCAACTCGGAATAAAATTATTCTTCTAGAGCAAATCTCCTGTTGCTGTGGTTCGGATCAGACCTTGCAGTACCGTTTTTCTGGGGAAAAACGGACATGAACCTCTCCGCCTCGCACTACACCCACAGGAGATTTGCTATAGCGGCCTCGCCGTTGCAGTTGCTTTTCGATCGGGCGTCCATTCCCCCTAAACCGACGGTCGGCAATCGATAGCTGGCAGCTCGCGGCTCGAAGCTCGCAGCTGAAAATCGACCCACAACCGTCAACCAGCCAGCGAGCCATGGTGACGGAAAACTTACCCGAGCCGGTAAACCCGTTTCGCAGTCAGCCCAAAAATCTTTTCGCGATCGGCCTCGTCCAGATCGGCGGCCCACTCACGCAACGTGTCCCACCATCGCCCATAACCGCTCGCGAGCAAACACACAGGCCAGTCTGAACCGGCCATCAACCGCTCCACGCCGAACGCCTCCAACGCGACGTCCAGATACGGGCGCAGATCTTCGAGCGTCCACGCACCCCAGTCGGCTTCCGTCACCAACCCCGAAAGCTTGCAAAAGACATTGTCATGTTCCGCAAGACGCATCAGGTTCTCGCACCAGGGTTCGAGGATTCGTTCCCTGATCCGCGGCTTCGCCAAATGATCCAGAACAAAAACCTGTTCCGGATGACGCCCCACAAACGTCGCAGCCTGTGGCAAATGCCGTTCATGAATCAGGATGTCGTACACCAGTCCCGTATCGAGCAGCGCTGCAACACCGCGATTGAAATCCTCACGCAGAATGAAGTTGTCGTCCGGCTCATCCTGCACCACATGACGCACGCCCTTGAGTCTGCTGCAATCCGCAAACTCGCGCAACGCACCCGGAAGCTCCCCACTCACCAGCGGCAGCCAGCCGACAATGCCGCGGATCGCCTCATCCTCCGCAGCAACCTCAAGCAGCCATCGCGTCTCTTCGACGCTCTGCCGGGCCTGCACGACAACCGATCCATCAACGCCCGCAGCCCGCAACTCGCGGTCGAGATCGCGCGCCACAAAGTTTCGTCGCAAGACATCCATCTCCGGCGAAATCCAGCCGTAGTCTTCGGCGGAGTACCGCCAGAGATGATGATGAGCATCGATCGTTTCAGCCATAACTTTCCCTGGGTCTAGACGTTCTGCGGCGCAGCCTCAACTGCTTCCGGACCAACTTCGCGAGTCAGCTTCGGCACCATAAACGCGTACAGTGCAACAACGACATATCCAGCGGCAGGCAGCAGATATCCCAGCGCCAGACTGCCCGTCTCTCGCGCAATCCATCCCAGCAACGGAGGAAAGATCGCACCGCCAAGAATCGCCATCACCAGGAAGCTGCCGCCAAGTTTCGTATCGTCTCCGAGACCCTTGACGCCCAGCGCAAAGATGGTGGGGAACATGACCGACATAAAGAAGCTGGTAATCAAGATCGCGCTCGCACCTACAATTCCCGGATGCACGACGCCAACGCCCAGCAACAGGATGTTCAGCACCGCATACAGCCCAATCATCTTTGCAGGGCTAATAAACTTCATCAGCGGAGTCGACACAATCCGTCCGATAGCCAGCGCAACCAGCGAACCGGTCAGAAAGTATCCGGCAGCCTTGTCGCTCATCGAGGTATAGGCCTTGAGATAGAAGATCAGTGAGCTCCACGTACTGATCTGCGCACCGACGTAGAAGAACTGCGCCGCGACCGCCCACATCAACCCCGGATTGCGCAGCAACCTGCCATACGCTCCACTGCGAGGCGCGGCAACCTCACCGGTTTCCTCGCTGGCATCCATGCTCGCCGGGAACTTCGCTCTCCCGATAAATATCGCCAGCACGATGACCGCTACACCGAGCGCGACATAGGTCGGGACCACACGCAGAATTTCTCCATGCAAATACGCTGCGTAGGTACCCTGCGCCTTCATCGCAGCAATTTCCGCGGGATTTTTCTCAATCCCCGAAAAGATAAACCACGTCCCGAACAACGCTCCAGTGATCGTCCCCGGTGGGTTGAACGCCTGGGAAAAGTTCAACCGCCGCTCCGAAGTCGCCGAATCGCCGAACTGCGCGATCAACGGATTAGCGGCGGTCTCGAGCACCGACGATCCGCTGCCCACGATGAACAACGCAAGCAGAAATGGAGTGTATTGCCCAATCACCGCCGCCGGCCAGAACATCAGCGTCCCAATGGCGAACGTGACTAACCCCACCACAAGCCCCATCTTGTACCCGAACCGGCGCATCAGCAGCGCCGCCGGCATTGCCATTACGAAATAGGCCAGGAACACCGCCGTCTGCACCAACTGCGCCTGCACAACGTTCAGCTCAAACGACTTTTTGAACTGCTGCACAAGAATGTCGGTAAGGTTGTTCGACATACCCCAGACAAAAAAGATCAGCGTCGTCAGCAGGAAGGTGAGCATGTATCCGCTTGGGAAAATGGACGCGTCGCTGGACTTTCCGGATGAGGTTTTGGGGGCCTGGTTTACGGCAACATGCATCTCGAAACTCCACACCCGGCGCGATCGCCGTGCTCATTTGAAGGTAGCTATGACTGCGCTGAATAGCCGTCTCTTTTGCGCAGATCATCGCGTTCTGCGAGACGCAAACTCTTTGGCATTGCCAATGTAGACTAAACGGCCTATAAAAGTCACTTTTCATTCCCGGAATGAAGTGTCATCCGCTCAAATCTAGAGACCAAGCTCCAACATCGCTCTACTTCCGCGCTTCGATGCCTTTGCCTTCTGTGACGGTATAGATCGTATCGAGTGCGGACGGAGGGGTGACGACTTCTACCTTGCCGCTGGGCCAGCGAATTTCGATTTTGTCGATCTTCGTCGCAGCTCCGAGCCCGAAATGAGGCCGCTGATCCGAACTCGATGCGAAACTTCCCCCGGCCAGCACGTCGGCGCGTTGCGTGAAGCCGTTGGCGGTGACGTATACCCTCGCGCCCACAGCATCGCGCGGGCTTCCCTGCTTGCCAGGCGCGCTCGAGGGCGCACCGATCAGCCGGAAGGCAATCCAGTGATTGCCATTCTGAACGACGTTGCGGAATAGCGACGGCGGTTCGTCCATATTGTTGACCACGACATCGATGTGGCCATCGTTGAACAGATCGCCAAAGGCCATGCCACGAGCGGCGGCAAGTTTTGCAAGACCGGTGCCTTCAACGGCAGGCACCAGTTTCAATTTCCCCGCGTCGCTATGGAAGAGCAGCGGACGTTCCTTCCAACTCGTTCCCCAGGCTTGTTGATCGACTCCAGGATAGACGTGGCCGTTGACCACGAAGAGGTCCAGCCATCCATCGTTGTCGTAGTCGAAGAAAGCCGTACCCCAGCCAAGAAACGGTACCGTCGCTTCGGCAATGCCATCCTGATACGAAGTGTCGGTAAAGTTTCCGTCGCCGTCGTTTCGATAG
>Ga0207125_10053_pt1 | contig 29224 bp, 23 predicted proteins | sample Alteio_BWMinHeat_19_FD_153556 | JGI IMG/M metagenome (GOLD analysis project Ga0207125, IMG submission 153556) | Enriched cells from forest soil in Barre Woods Harvard Forest LTER site, Petersham, Massachusetts, United States -... | ecosystem: Environmental > Terrestrial > Soil > Temperate forest >...
CAAGTCCGCGAAGTCGCTAAGCATCGCGGACATTAATGCCGAAATCAAGGCGGCAATCACGGCAACACGAGCACCGAAGAAAGCTGCCGCGAAATCCGCCAGCGTGAAGAAGGCAACCTCAGCCAAAGCCGCTCCTTTAAAAGCAGTGGTGAAGAAAAAGGCAGCCGCCAAAAAGCCGAGCGCATCGAAGAAGGGCACAACGAAGGGGGCGAAAGCTCCAGGAAAGACGGTCTCTAAAAAGGACACGTCGAAGAAAGCCTGATAGGCTGTACATCTTCAGAACACATTTGCACAACACAATGAAAAAGGCGGCGAGCTCCAAGCTCGCCGCCTTTTCTTTGGTTGCAGTTAGGTTAGGTTAGAAGTTCAACTTGAGTTGGAACTCCGTGGTGCGAGGTGCTCCCTGATCGAACGTGCCTGAACCACGCTGTGTGCGCCCAGCATTGAGCGTGCTGGAGTTATTTCCCGTGAGATAACCAGTGTTGGTGTTCGTGGCACCTGCGGTGGTGGTGTTCAGCAACACCCCGGAAGGATTCGCAGCGGTGTAGTTTGCAATGTTGAACGCATTGTAAAAGGCGATACCAGGCTCAAGGGTAATGCTCTCGTGACCGATATAACGACCCAAAGGAATCGGATAGCTGATGCTGGCGTCGAAGGATGCAAAGCGTGGGAATTGGAAGAAGCTGTTGGAACTCGGAGCGGCAATCGGTTGAATGGTAGCGCCAAGAGCGACCATCTGCGCTTGCGTAAGAATACCTGCGGAGACGACGGCCTTTCCAGCCGGAGTCAAGGTTCCCGCAGTTGTCGAATTGAAGTTGCTGACATATCCGGCGAGACCCGAGGCCTTGATGCTGTGACCGTAGTCTCCCTGAAGGGTTCCCGGCGCAAGATCGCCGGTCGAACCGTCACCGGTAATATCCGTGCGGAAAATATCGCCCGTGGGATCACCGGTATCCAATGACAGAGTTGCGGGGGCCGTATTTCGTAGTGGCCGATCCGCCAAAGGTGAATTGGTTGGTATGGTCGAGACTCGCACGGCCCATGTATGCCGTGGGGTTGTCGTTGTCCTGAGAAGGAGAGGAGAAGAAGGAATCCGATGTTGCGGTGCCTCCCGTGGTAGTGATAATCCGCGAAAGCGAATACGCAACCTGCACGTTTGAGCTCTTCAAACCGTAGAAGGGATGAGACGACTGCGCACGATACACCACTTGCAATGCATCGTAGCCGGTCTTGCCAATGGGAAGCAGGAATAGTCCATTGCCAAGGAGCGGGTTGGCTCCGGGGAAAGCGGCACCCTCTGCTGGTGTAGCCGTTGGGTCGCCCGCTGCGAAAGAAATCGGATAGCCGCCGAGATACTGGTTTCCGGAGTCGAGGCCGTTGTTTGCGAAGTCGTCGATCGATGCGGCGTAGGGTGTTGGTGCGGGGGCGGTTGGCGTTGCGGAAGGATGGCATCCGCCGGGCAAAATCGCTGCGTTGACTGTAGCTGCATTGCAATACGTCAGGGTAGCTGCTACAGCGTTCTTCGCCGCGGTTGTATTCAGGTACCGGGCCGCGCCAATGTGGTTTTGATCGACGGTCTGCGCAATCTTCAGGGTTGCGTTGTGAACGTAATCTACGCTCAGCACTGCGCCCTTGAAGAGTTCGCGCTGCACACCAACACTGTACTGCTCAGAGTACGGCGTGCGATAGGGTGCACCGTACGCGCCGCCCGCGGCAAGAGTAGCGCCGATATAGCTGGAGTTCGCAGAGGTAGCGTGGGCCTTGGTAGCGGCCTGATATTGCTGTTGCATAGCAATCAGCTTTGGCGCTGCAGTTCCGATGGATTCATTGTTGCAGGCGTCGCTGAGAAGCGTGCCATCGGGAGTTGTGCTAACCGTGGTGCCATCAGGCGAGTGGAAGGAATAAGCGCCGCCACCGGAGCACAGAGGCTTGTAGTCAAGAAACGCGCCCTGCTTGATGACATTCGTCCGAGCATTGGTCGTGTTGTTGAACACGTCGCTCTCGTAGAAGATGCCGGCAGACAAACGAATCGAGGTCTTATGGTTACCAGGGCTGAAGTTAAGGCCGAGCTGAGGTCCGAAGTTGGCATACGGCTGATGGACCTTGCCGGCCAGAATCGGGTTCCACAGGGCCGCAAGGGAACTCGACGCGGTCGAGCCTGTGCATGGTGTGGCTACCACGGCCGTGTTGACGTCCCCGCAGGTCGGAGCAGGCAGATCCTGGTTGGCGCGTCCTGTATCCACGCTCCAACGAACACCAGCGGTGACTGAAAGATTGGAACTTACCTTCCAGTTATCCGAGATATAGGCAGACTGGCGCCAGTCCCCTGTACCACCACCGATGAGACCGAAGCCCGGGTTCTCCGTAAAGAAGCCCTGTCCGTTACCGATGTAGAGAGTGACCACGTGGTAGCCGTTGATGGGATCGTTCTTGCAAGGGGCTGCTCCCGGAACCGCATTGCAACCGAGAGCGTTAGGGTTCGTTGCCGTGGGGCCGGTGAACGCGCTGGCGGCGCTTTCCGAAGCTCGCGGCGAAAGACCGAAGAAGGCCGCGTAACCACCTCCCTGAATACGGTTGACAGCATAACCGAAGCGGATGTTGTGCGCTCCCTTGGTCCAACTGCCGTCATAACGGACCTGCTTGTCCGACTGATATGTTCCTTGAGGAGCGAGATAGTTTGGACCAGAGTAAAGATGTTGCGAAGAGTTGTAGAAAGCAAACCCGGGAATTCCGTTGTAAATCGAGGAATTGCCGGCGGTCGAATCACTGATCAGGTTATGGAACTTTTCGTAGCCATAACGGATGGAGTGAGTAGTATTACCCTTCTGGAAATCAGCGCCACCCACGATGCCCGGCGTGTTGTCACGGTTCGCATAAAGCCAGTATCCGTCGCCGAAGTTGGAAGCATCGGAGTTGACCTCGTAGTTGGCGCGAACAAAGTAATGTCCGCCAAACGGTCCGTTGTAATCCAAACGAATGGTCGAGTACGTGTCGTTGAACGGTGAAGGAATGACGGGATGGGCAGATGCAATGGAGCCGAACAAACCGCCGTTCGCTGTTGATGTAACGGGAGTGGCAGCGGAAGCCTTCTGCTGAATGCGTTCGGAGTTGGCGAAGAAGAACAACTTATCCTTGATGATGCGACCGCCGACGCTGCCACCGAACTGGTTGCGCTGGAACGGGGTGGTAGTTCCCCTGTACGGAGCGAAGAGCGCCCGGTAATCCTGGAAATTGTAGAATGCCTGACCATGGAAAGCGTTTGTGCCGGAGTTCGTAGTAACCAGAACCTGGCCCTGCGAGGTCACTTCACCCGAAACGTCCTGGGTGGACCGATTCAGTTGGAACTCACTAATGGCACCCTGCGACACATTGAAGATCGTCGTACCAACCGTCTCATCCGTGATGTCCTGGCCGTCCAGAAGAATACGTGTGGTGCGGCCTGAAACGCCGCCGACAGAGATAGCCGAATAGCCGGCCTTCGTGGGATCGAAGGATTCACCGGACTGGAGGATGACGCCCGGCTCAATCTGAGCGAGATCAAGGAAGTTACGTCCATTCACCGGTAGAGTATCGATTTGCGCTTTGGTGATGACGTCCGAGAGAGCGATCTGGTCGGTGTTGACCTGGATCGCGCTGGCGTTGACTTCAACCGTTTCGCCGGCAGTACCGACAGTCAACTTGAACGATCCTGGTGTGGCTGTACCCACTTGAATGACCGTGGTAACGGAAAGCGTCTGAAAACCGGCGTCCGATACCGTGAGCTTATACGATCCCGGGTTCAGGGGACCCACCGCATAGTAGCCAGCTTTATCGGTCAGAACTGTTCTGGAAAATCCCGTGTCGCCGCCGGTAACGGTGACCTTGGCTCCCGGGACAGCTGCCCCGCTTGGATCTGTAATCGTTCCTTGAATAGCACCGCCATTGGTCGACACCACCTGGGAGTGCGCCAGAGGGAGGCTTATCGCGGCCAAACCCATTAGGCTTATGCCGACTACGATTTTTTGAGCTACGGAGACGATATTTCGCATGTTAGTCACTCCTCGACACATGGTTCAACGGCTGACTTCGACGACCCCAGAAGTTTCCTGTGGTTCACTTCAGCTGAATGCTCATCCTGGTTATTTGTCACTGCTTTCGGATATTCATCCCAGCTTTCAAGACTCTCGTCACACAAAGGCACGCAACAGACCAAAGTTGGATCGTTATGCGAGTATTTTCGTAATCCGCTGAAAATGAATGGGTAGCGTAGGGACATGGCTTGTGAATGCAGAGAACCCGGAGCCGGGGTCTATGAGATTTGAAAGGCAAGCCCGGCGTGGAGACTCTGTCTCACAAATGTCACTGGTTTGTCATCGCCGTACAACTACAACTAACGTTGTATTTTGTGTAGCTTACGATCAACACTCTTTTCTTTCATTTTCTGGAACCAAGACCTCTAAGCCCCGATGAACCTCACCCTCGCTCACCTTCATCCCCGCCCTGGCTCTCCGCTTCCAATTGAGAGGGAAGTGGCTCATTACGTGAGGCTTACGTCGCGCTGGTTTGTATTGCGGTCGCCCGGAACATCACGCCAGAGGCCGGAATTCGCCTCAAGCGCGAGTTCAGCGTTTATCCAAACTCGGTAGAAGACCGCCGCCGGCGCGAGTGGGTCCTGATGGACTACGTCGACTTTATCGTCCACGTCTTCTTTGCCGAAAAGCGCGCGTTTTACGGCCTGGAGCGCCTGCGCAAGTCAGCGAAGTCGCTAAGCATCGCAGACATCAACGCCGAAATCAAGGCGGCGATCACGGCAACGCGCGCGCCGAAGAAGGTTGCTGCGAAGAAGACAGCTCCGGTGAAAACCGCAACTGTAACTGCTAAGCAGGCAGCAAAAAATATGCACTAAAAAAATGCTCCGGTAAAGAAAACGCCTTCCCAAGAGGCGGTAGCGTGAGTTAGAAAGCCACAAAGAAGAAGTGATCAATCGAAGGCAGAAATGATGGGTTTCATCAGCAAAGGGCACCCCGAGGGGTGCCCTTTGCTGATGAAAGATTCAACAAGATTAGAAGGTGAATTTGCCGGAAAGCTGAAGGGCACGTGCGTGAGCCGACCATTCTTTTCCCGGCAAGTTGAAGTTTGGATTTCCAGCTGTGAGATAACCCGCATTCGCGCCAGCCGTCGATGTCGATCCGATCTGGTCGATCTGCCCCGGAACATACTGAGCGTGATTGAACAGATTGAATGCCTGGGCTTGGAATTCCAGACCATAGTGATCGAAGAAAGTGAGCTTCTTCGTTGCAGACATGCTGATATTGTTGACAGGGAGCCCTGGGAGCGTGTTGCGTTGCGCATTCGGGAGAGTGCCCTGACCGGCAACGACATAGTACGCGTTCGGGTTCTTAGCAACATAACCGACCGTATTGGCAGCACAGGTTGTCGCAGGAGGAGTGCACTTGGACGCCAGCGACGAGCTGTAGACCGTAAATACGGCCGAGCCGATCGCAGTAGTGTTAGCGTGGTTCACGCTGGAGCTGACGTTGGGATTGATCATGGTGCGAGAAATGCCGCCCGCGTCTGCGTTGAGGTTCGAGTTCGTTCCTGATGTGACAGTCACATACTCCGGCGACTCGTACGTATAGATGGGAGCTACGAGCCAGTTACCGACAAGGTTTTTCATAAGCCAGTTGCTGTGTTTGAAGTAAGGCACATCGTACAACGCTTCAAGAGTGAGACGATGCGTGCGGGAAAGAGCAGAACGGCTGTAATCGGCCGCCAGGTCCTGTGAATTCTGCGGACGGCGCTGGCTCAGGGCGTTGGCGTTAACTTCGGTCGTCGCATTGTCCATGGTCTTGCTGTACGTATAAGACATGTTGTACTGGAGACCATTGATGAGGTTCCGGGTCAAGTTCAGGCCGAGCCCGTTGTAGTTCGATCCCGAATAGGGCTGATACGACGTGATCTTGCTGGTGAAGTTGTTTGCAAGAAACTGGGGAAGGATGTTCGATGTCGCCGTGATCGCCGACAGCGTGTTCACGTTCGCCGCTGTAGCTTCGCTGTACCCAGTAATTGCGCCAGAGCTGTTCGTGATGGGCGTGAGGCTTGTCGGCGAGAAGAACGTCTGTAGCTGGTTTGCCGCGTTGACTTTGGGTTGGATGTTCAATTGAATCTGAGTCGGCAAATGAATGCCACGGGATCCAAGGTATTGAATTTCGGCCGTCATTTTTTTGCCGATGACATGCTGAATGGTGAGGTTATAGCTTTCCGCGTACGGTACAACCTGGTTAGGCAGGTAAGCCGCAGTGGCAGCACGCTGCAGGGCTGGAGTTGCGTACGTGTTCAAAGTGCCTGTGCCTGGAGGCAAACCACCGCCAGCAAGGAAGGCAGGGGCTCCATACGCCTTATTAGTACCCGTATTCACATCGTTGGTCGCAGAATACTGGGGCGGGAACGAAAGCAATCCGAGGTTGTCGAACAGTACGTCGTACGCCACTCCGAAGCCTGCGCGGATCGAGGTTTTTTCATTCGGCGCGTAGGCAATACCAAAGCGTGGGGCGAAGTTCTTACCAGCGGGCTGGGGGGCGCCGAAGGTGATGAGGCCCGGGACGCTTGCACCCGCGTTGAGAGCTTGAGCACGTTCACCAACCGGAACCGATGTGAATTCGTAACGAAGACCCAGGTTCAGAGTCAACTTCTCCGAGGCGCGCCATGTGTCGTTCGCATATCCGTAAAGCGCTGTCTGGTCGCCATAATAGAAGAAGTTACCCGTTGATCGCTCGCCGAAGTAGGTCGGAGTGAGATCGTGCAGATACTCCGTGAGGTAACCCCACTCGTAGTCTCCACGTACACGTTGAGTGAAGCTTTGAGGCGAGATGTACTTGCGACCGTCGAAGCCAATTTTGAACGTGTGGCGGCCCTTGACGTAAGTTACGTTGTCAGTGAGTTGATACAGGTTCTGAATCCCTGACTGGGGAGCATTACCGTCAGGACCATAGCTGATTTCGCCTTGATCGTTGAATTGCAGATTCGGAAACATGTCGAGTCCCGGGTAGGTGAAGGGACCGGACGGAGTGTTCGAAGCGCTGCGGTTATAGCCGATACGGATCTCGTTGGTGAGGTTCGGGGTGAAGTTGTGGAACTCCGACAGGGTGCCTACATGGAGCTTCAGAGGCAAGGACTGGAAGAACACCGGGAGATTGGCAGCAGTGTCCTGCGAACCCTGGGTAAGGTAGCTATAGCGGAACCGGAGGCTATCCCGGGTGGAAATGGTGTAATCGGCGCTCCCCGTGGTCTGATCCTCATTCGTGAAGACAGGTGCTGAAACCAGAAAATTACCCAGGGGGATGTTGGTAAACGCGCCGGAACCGAACACGCCGCCGCCGGGAGCATTGGTCAAGCTGCCATATGTTGGGTTGGGATTATTTGTAGTTCCCTGGTAGATGGTAATAAATTGACTGCCCGTCTCTTGATTGAAGCACGCACCATCGGCTGAGGCATCAATCGCTCCGGTGCCAAGATAATTCGAGGCTGGAGTGTACTTCAGATATTGCGCGAGATTGGTGGCGTTCAATCCATACGTTGTGCCGAGACCCGTCAGTGTCGTGAGACCGGCGGCAGTCGGCGTGCAGAGGAGATATTGCTCACTCTGGCCGGTGGTCGCACGCTCATAATTGAAGAAGAAGAAGAGCTTATCTTTCAGGATCGGGCCGCCGACCTGGCCGCCATAACGATTGAAATCGTAGCGCGCGTTCGGAACCTTCTGGCCTTGAGGCGCGTCGATCGCGTTCAAATTGCGATTTTGGAAATACTCATATCCGCGACCGTGAAAGCGATTGGTGCCCGAGAGAACTGTCGTATTGAACTGACCACCGGAAGAGTGACCGAACTCCGGAGAGAATTGGTTAGTGATCAAGGTGAACTCGGCTGTCGCATCATTCGGGATCGTGATGAGTGGGCCCGTGACGCTCTTGTCGTTCACGTCGATGCCTTCGATTGTGTAGTTGTTGTTACGGGGACGCTGGCCGCCGATAGACGGGCCGGTTCCGACACCGACACCACCCGGCGAAGCGACGTTAGGCGCCAACAGAGACGCATTCAGTGCGCCGAAACCTATAGTCGTAATCGGAAGATTCGATATCTCTTCATTACCGATTGTTGTCTCCAGATTGTTCGTCGTGGTATCCAGAGTCACGCCAGCGTAAGCTTCTACCTCTACGGAGGTGCTCGTTGCAATAGCAAGTGTCGCCGTCGCCGTGGACGTCGTATTCAGTTGCACATTGAAGCCCTTCAACTTGTAGGTCAGGAACCCAGGGGCTGTAATGGTGAGGTCATACGCAGCCGGCAGCAGGTTGCCCGCTCGGAATTCGCCTGCCGAATTGGTTTTCACATTCACGGCGACACCGGTGGTCTCGTTCGTGATGGTTACATTCGCGTTCGTGATCAGCGCACCTGAGGCGTCTTTTACGGTGCCGACAATATCACCGCTGGTCGACTGACCGAAAACCGGGTTCGCCGAAAAAGCCAGGGCGGCGAGACTTAGAAGGCTCGCTCCGACCATAAACTTTCGAACTACAGAGATGACGTTTCGCATGTGTATTACTCCTCGATACATGATTTACTAGCTGACTTCGACGACCCCAGGGGTTTCCCTGTGGTTCACTTCAACTGCTTGCTCATCCAGCGATTTGTCCCTAATTCTGGATATTCATCACTGTTTTAGATACTCTCGTCACAGAAATGCACGCGATAGACCAAAGTCGGATCTACGTGAGTATTATTTGTAAATGATTGAAAACAAATGGATAACTGTGATTTATGGAGGCTGGATCCAAATTGCCCTATCGCGGGTCTATGAGATTTGAAAGGCGACTCGGGCGCGGATGTCGTGTCTCATAGATGTCATCGGTTTGTCATGCAATACAGGTACAACTAATGTTGTATTTTGTATAACTTACGATCAACACGCCTTCCCTTTCATTTTCTGGAACAAGACCCAGGCCCCGATGAACCTCACCCTCGCCCACCTGCATCCCCGGCCCGGCTCCCCGCTTCCATTTGAGATGGAAGTGGCTCATTACATAAAGCTTACGTCGCGCTGGCTGCCGTCACAGACGCGTGGCTTTGCCTCGGAAGCCACCTTCGCTGCCTTCCTGGAAACCTCCCGCCAACGTCCTGTGCTGGTTCTTTGCGACCAGCGCGGCAAGGCGTACACCTCCGAGCAGTTTGCCGCGTGGATCGGCGCACGGCGCGACGCCGGAGCCGGCCAGATGGTGCTGGGAATCGGGCCGGCGGACGGCTGGTCGCCGGGGATGCTGGAAAAAGCCGGGCTACGACTCTCTCTGGGCGCGATGACGCTGCCGCACGCACTCGCCCGGCTGGTGCTGGCAGAGCAGATCTATCGGGCCGCTACGATCCTCGGCGGTCACCCGTACCACCTCGGTCACTGACAGCGCTCTACTGTCTATACTCGGGTCTTATGGCAGACGAAACGGCATCCCAGCGGCACGGCCTCATCCTCATTAACACCGGTCCCGGCAAGGGCAAGACGACGGCAGCCCTCGGCACAGCGTTCCGCGCCGCCGGCAATGGAATGCGGGTGCTCGTCCTGCAATTTCTCAAGGGATCGTGGCACTACGGCGAGCTGGACGCGGCGGAAGCCTTATCCGGCGCTCTCGGCGACGGCAGTTTTACCATCCGGCAAATGGGGCGGGGTTTCGTCAAAGTTGGCGGAGCGGAGACCGACCCGGAAGACTTGCGGCTGGTGGAACAAGCCTGGGATGAAGCGGCAACCGCGATCCTGTCGGGCGAATACGACCTCATCGTGCTGGACGAGATCCATTACGCCATCGGCTACAAGATGCTCGATCCGGAAAAAGTCGCGGATGTGCTGCGGCGTAAGCCCGAGATGCTGCATGTGATCCTGACAGGCCGCAACGCCCACCCGTTACTGGTGGAACTGGCCGACACCGTCACGGAGATGCGCGAAGTGAAACACGCCTATGCCAAGGGCATTCTCGCGCAACGAGGCATCGAGTTCTGACTTCTATTTTTTTAGAAGCGGATAGCCAGACCGGCTCCGGCCTGCTGCATAGTGTTGCTATTCGAGCCAAGAAAGCCGAGCAGTTGGCCAACACCGTACTCCGCGCGTAGATCGATGTGCGGAAAGATAGTGAAGTCGGCGCCGAACTGCACCTGGTAGGCGAAGTTTCCGGTGTTCGAGGAGTTCTGCCCGTAATTGGTGCTGGCGCCACCGACTTCGGCCTGAATGTAAGGCTTGGCGGGGAGCAGAGGCGCGTGGAGCGCAAGCCGCAAGCCAACCAGGCCGCCGCGGAGTTGGTTGCCATACGTGTTGTTGGAGTTCGAGCTGTGTTGGATGAAGCCCCGCACATCGCCGCCCAGCTTGATCGGCCCCAGCTTCAGGAAGTCATCGTAGATCCCCGCCGTTCCACCGTAAGCCCAGAAATTCCCGGCGGAGTTGACGCCCGGGTTCGACCCGCTGGTCGCATAGATGGAATTGAATCCCGAAAGCCCGCCCGCGCTACCCATTCCATAGACCGCGAACTGCGCGCGCGCAGAAGTCGCGCAAATCAGTACGACGAGAACCGCCAGCCAACGCTTCATCCTTACACCTCACGACTGAGTCAGTTGGATGCCATAACGGCTGCGTGAGGTTAGATCACGCGGCTGTGACGATAGCCTGCTGTGGTGAGAGCGGCGAGCAATTCATCGACCTGCTCGCGCCCGCGGGTTTCCATGGTGATGTCGATGACCGTGTCGCCGAGGTTTACCCCATAATAGGCACGATTGTGCAGTGTATCGACGATGTTGGCACGATGCTGCGCGATGAGCTGCGTCAGATCGGCAAGCGCTCCGGGCTTATCGAGAAGATGGATGCGCAAACGGATCAGGCGGCCGTCCTGCACCAGGCCGCGCTCGATGATGCGCGAGAGCAGCGTGACATCGATGTTGCCTCCGGAGACCAGGACGGCGGTGCGCGCATCCGCCGGAAGCGACGTGCGTTGTTGCAGAAGCGCGGCCAGCGCCGTTGCGCCGGCGCCTTCGGCAAGTGTCTTCTCGCGTTCCAGCAGGGTGAGGATCGCGGAGGCGATTTCGTCTTCGTCGACCGTAACGATCTCGTCAACGTACTTCTCCACGAGAGGGAATGTAACTTCGCCGGCACGCCGCACCGCGATACCGTCGGCAATGGTCGTTGCCGGATCGAGCGTGATGGGATGATGCTGGCGGACTGCCTCCGCCATCGACGAAAGACGCGAAGTCTGCACCCCCACAATGCGGATCGCTGGGTTCGACTCCTTGATGGCGCACGCGATGCCACCGATAAGACCGCCTCCACCGATCGGAACAACGACGGCTTCGAGATGCTCGATCTGTTCCAGCAATTCAAGGGCAATCGTGCCCTGTCCTGCCATGACGAGCGGGTCGTCGAAGGGATGGATGAAGGTCATGCCCTGCTCTTCACACAGCCGGGTCGCCTCGATGCAGGCTTCGTCGTAGTTGGCGCCATGGAGGCGCACTTCCGCGCCAAATCCTTTGGTCGCAGTCACCTTGACGAGCGGCGTGGTGAGCGGCATCACAATGACAGAACGTATGCCGCGCTGGGTCGCGTGATGCGCGACACCCTGCGCATGATTGCCGGCGCTGGCCGCAACGACACCGCGTGCGGCCTGCTCGGGTGTGAGCGTGGCGATGCGGTTGAGCGCGCCGCGCTCTTTGAAGCTGCCGGTCATCTGCAGGTTTTCGAGCTTGAGAAAGACCTGCTGACCGGTCATGCGGGACAGCATCTCCGAACGCGAGCAGGGCGTCATGTAGATCGACGCGCGAATGCGCTCGCGAGCGGCGAGGATGTCGTTCAGTGTGATCGAAGAAGCGGCAACGTCCATCAGACTTCCATGGTATCGGAGACTGGGGCCCAGACTGAGTAGGGCCAGCCACGCTTACCGCAGATGAAGCTGGGCCTGCGCCGTGCGGCGAAGATGCTCTGGAACTCCGGAGAGCAGGTGCGCCACTTCATCCGGCGGCCCTCCCCAATAGGCAAACCGGTTGCCGCCACTGCGCTTGGCTTCGTACATCGCCTCGTCCGCGCGATGGCGCAAACCGTCGGCATCGCGAGAACCTTCCGGATTAATAGCAATGCCGATACTCAGGCCCACTTTAATTTCGTGGTCGTCGACCACCACGGGTGCGCTGGTTGCCGACATGATGGCGCCAACGGTGAAGCGGAGGTGCTCGAGGCTCTGCAAACGAGTGAGCACAACGGCGAACTCGTCACCGCCGGTGCGGGCCAGTGTGTCACCGGCGTAGATATGCCAGGAGAGCCGCGTGGCCACAGCCTTGAGCAAACCGTCGCCGACTCCGTGGCCTAGGGTATCGTTGGTCGTCTTGAAGTTGTCGACATCAATGACCAGGCAGGCCATCATGGTTCCGGTATTCGATGAGCCGGCCAGCACCTGCTGGAGACGGTCTTCGAACAGGCGGCGATTGGGCAAACCGGTCAGAGGATCGTGCATGGCCAGCGTTTCCGTGCGGCGCACATGCTCTTCGATGATGGTGAGAATCATGCCGTAAGCGACGATGTAACTTGGGAATTGCGCGACGGCATCGAGCAGCGGCGAGGTGATCCCGAAGTAGTTCAGCACCATCTCGATCGGATAGACGAGACCCCACACAGCAAGGCCGCTGACGGCCGTAAAGACCCCCGTTGAACTGTCGGCGGCATAGTCCCAATAAAGTGCGGCGCTGCCCAGGAACAGCAGGCAATGCACGACGCTGAGCGCCATCTCGGCCTGGAAATAAGCAAACGGCGCAAGACAAAGAGCCGAAACAATGAAGCCCCACGCCATACGCGCGCGGGGGCGGCGCCGGCCTCTCTCCATGCGCAACAAGTGAATGCCCGGAACGACCATCAGCAGCGTGCAAATGGTTTGCACCACAGGCAGATGAACCCTGAAGGCGACCAGCGCCGATTGCACAAGGATAGGAAGCGCCATTTCAGCGCTGATCGTGAAGCTTTCCAGCGTGTTGGGATCGCTGGCCGCTGCGCGCAGAAAGCAAATGCCGCCGAGCTCGACCGTCCAGTACGCGATCAGGGTAACAACGACGTGACCCCGCGGACCGGTTCCGCCGAAGATAAGAGCCGCGTTATGCAGCAGGACAAATATCCAGGCTAAAAACCAGGCATTGGTGTGCGGCCCCGCGCGACGTGCCAGGGGGCGGAACGCGCCGATAAAAACAAGCAGGGCGCAGAGATTTGGAAGGAGCGCTAGATTCAAGGGACCCTCCGGCAAAAACAGAAGTGCCGGCTATTCGAAATGTACACCGAAGCATCCCAAAAACGAGCAGAATCTTCAGAACTTTAGGGTTAGTCCCGGGTGAAATGGGTTAGTTGCTTTTCGTGATGGCGTTCCAAAGCAAGCTGAAGTAGGCGATCAATCAAACTGGGATAGGTCAGACCGCTGGCGGCCCACAGCTTGGGATACATGCTGATGGACGTAAATCCTGGTAAAGTATTGACTTCATTGAGGTAAAGCTCCGACGGTTCACCCTTTTTCCCGGGAGCCATCAGAAAATCGACACGGGCCAGACCGGCGCAATCGCATGCACGGAAGGCGGCCAGGGCCATGGTGCGGATACGTTTGGCGTCTGCCGCGCTAAGTTTGGCGGGGATGATGCTGACGCTCTCGTCGGCGCCGTTGAGCTCGTACTTCGCTTCGTAGTCGTAAAACTCCTTGGCGGGGACGATTTCGCCCACAACGCTGGCTTCGGGAGTGTCGTTGCCGAGGACGGCGACCTCAAGCTCGCGGGGCTTGACGCCCGGGCCTCCGACGCCCTGCTCGATGACGAGTTTCCGGTCGAAGCCGGCGGCGAGGTCCATCGCAGCTGCGAGATCGGCGCGTGACTTTACCTTGCTGATGCCGACCGAGGAGCCAAGGTTCGCAGGCTTTACGAACACTGGGTAAGTGAGGGTCTTCTCGATGAGACGGGTACACTTCTTCGGGTCCGCGCTCCACTCGGAACGCAGCAGAGTAACGTGCGGCGTCAGCGGAAGGCCGGCGGCGAAGAAGAGACGCTTCATGGCGTCCTTGTCCATTCCGGCCGCGGAGCCGAGAACTCCGGAGCCCACGTAGGCGATGTCGGCGAGTTCAAAGAGCCCCTGGATTGTGCCGTCTTCGCCGAAGGTGCCGTGCAGGACGGGAAAGATTACGTCAACGCCCAGGGCCGAGGCTGATTCGAGCTCGCCGCCGGAGGTGTCGGCAAGGCGTTTAGATTTCGGCTGCGTAAAGGTGCCGGAAAGGAGGGCCTTGGCGTTGTCTGCCTGCAGCCAGCGGCCCTGTTTGGTAATGCCGATCTCGACGACATCATATTTCTTGCGGTCGATGGCGTTGAGGATAGAGTTGGCGGAACGGAGCGAGACTTCGTGCTCGCCGCTCTTGCCGCCGAAAAGGATGCCGACGCGGAGTTTCTTTTTCATGTCTGTTTTAGTTTGAGGCATGGAAGGGTGTGAAACCCGGGAAAGCGATTTGAGTGAATCTCGGTGGTTATCGCGAAGTGCTGGGAGTAAACTGATGCCATGGCGACCTTGACCGTCCAAGTCGATGAGGAGATTCTTGCGAAGGCTACCGAAGTTCTCGCGCGCCGGGCGTCGACTGTAGCGGAAGAGGTGCAAGCGACTCTTCGCAGGGTCGTGGAGGACGAGGGACCCAGGAAGCGAAGCGGGGAGTCGTTCCGAGACTTTCTCGAAAGCTTTCGAAAGTACGACACCGGCGGACCGTACACTCGCGACGAGATGAATGAGCGGTAGGTCATTCTTTGATTCCAACATCGTCGTCTACGGCTTCGACAGAACTGACTTCGAAAAAACACTGGTTTCTCTTGGTTTGTTAGCCGCTGTTGCTGAAACTGGCGGAGGCATCATCAGCTATCAGGTCATTCAAGAGGTTGTTAACGTCGCTCTCAATAAATTCCGCCCAGCCATGAGTCCCTACGAAGCCGGAGAGTACGTTCGCGGGCTTATGGAAGAGTTCGAGGTTGTCTTGTGGTCACCAGGTCTTGTGAGTCGCGCGCTGGATATTCGAGAACGTAACAAATTCGCCTGGTATGACTGTCTCATCGTTGCAGCGGCCCTCGAAGCAGAATGTGATGTGCTTTACACGGAAGACTTGCAACATGGCCAGCGCATCGAAGGATTGACAGTGGTGAATCCTTTTCTCTGAGGATTGGCAATGCCTTCGAGGGTGATTCTCGGTGTGAGGTATTTGCCAGATGCACGGGTGTTGGTGATCGTCTATCGCGGTGGGCGTGGCACGTATCGTTACTTCGATGTGCCGATGGAAGAGTGGACGGCGTTTCGGACGAGCGGCTCGAAAGGGACCTACTTGAACGAGGTGTTCAAGGCGAAAAATTACCCCTATGAAAAATTAGCCGATGCGCGGCTGTCCCGTTCGCTAGTGATACAGGATGAACAACGAAACGCTGACGAAAACGATCAGGCAAAGCAGCAGGCCGAGTTTCTTGAGTGGGGAGAAACCTGGGCCTTTCCAAAACCACGACCGCAGAGAAGCAATGCACACAATCGCCAGTAGAACGATTTCGACGATCTGGCGAGTAGTCACTTAGGCAGTCCCGAGAGCCTTGCGACGTTCCGTTTCGAGGTAGGTGTAGCGTATGCGGTGGATAACGGTAATCGTCGACATGACAGCCAGCACCCACAGCGCGGGCGCCATCGCTCCCCAGCGGTTAAACAACGCGCCGAGGATGATGAGGACGATGCGCTCGGGGCGCTCCATGAAGCCGACCTTGCAGGAGCCAATCAGCGCTTCGGCGCGGGCACGGGTGTAACTGACCATCACCGACGCCGTCATGCAGAAGGCAGCCAGCACCACATAAAAGAAGCGATTGCCGCGCGCGTAGAAGACCAGCAGGCCAAAAAACAGGGCCACATCGGAGTAGCGATCGAGGACCGAGTCGAAGAAAGCGCCGAAGACGGAAACCTGATTCGTCTGCCGGGCGACGCGGCCGTCCACCATGTCGAACAGACCGGCGCCGATGATCACCAGGCCGGCGTAGACGAACATGCGGACGTTATTTTCCTGTCGCGCGTAGCCGAAGAAGAATGCGGCGAGGATGTTGATCAGCAGGCCGATGAAGGTGAGCGTGTTAGGCGAAATCTTCGACAGCGCGAGGCCGTTGACGATTTTCTGTAGCAGCCATCCGCTGCCTTTTCCGAATGCACTTGTCCAGGTCATTACGCAAGTTCCAGTTTAGCGCAGGATGTGGGCAGATAGAGCAGTTTCGGTAAGGGTGTAGACCGGAGAGAGGGTGCTGACGACGTTTTCTCCCAATGAAAACGGCCTTCTCCGCCGCCCGGGAGATCACAGCATTACCGAAACTGCTCTAATGGGATGGGGAAGCCATGCCGCAGCACTATCTTCGACGACTGACCGGGAAGGAGCGCACGCAGGCCGCGAATCGCGAGTTGGCGTTCTTTCTGGCGTTCGTGGCTGGAGCCGCGAATGCAGGTGGGTATCTGGCGGTGCGGCAATATACGTCGCACATGTCAGGGGTGGTATCCGCTATGGCGGATAACCTGGCTTTGGGGAATGGTGGATTGTTCCTGGCCGGCGCCGAAGCGTTGGGTGCGTTTGTCGCCGGAGCCGCGTTGACGGCGTTGCTGGTGAACTGGGGCCGGCGACGGAATCGGCAGGGAGCCTATGCGGTTCCCCTGGTGGTGGAAGCCGTGTTGCTGCTGGTATTCGGAATGATCGGGCATCGCTGGGAGGAAGGGACCACTTTGGTGGTTCCAGCAACGGTGATGCTGCTTTGCTTCACGATGGGACTGCAGAACGCCATCATTACGAAGCTTTCGAATGCCGAGATTCGCACGACGCATGTGACCGGCATGGTGACGGACCTGGGAATTGAGTTGGGGAAGGCGCTCTACTTCAATCGCGCAGCGGCAAAACAGCAAGTCGTCGCCGATTGGGCGAAGGTTCGGCTTTTGGGCTCGCTGGTCGGGTCGTTCTTTTCGGGAGGAATGATCGGCGCCCTCGGCTTCAAGTACGCCGGGTTCGGATTTACACTACCGCTGGCTTTTGTGTTGCTGGTCCTGGCGGCAGTGCCGGTTATCGATGACCTGCGGCGGCCGAAAAGTTATTCGACGGCACCGTGAATTGTGGTCAGCTTGAGGACTTCCAACTCGCGCTTGCCGTTGGGTGTGACGACCGTCGCGACGTCGCCAATCTCCTTGCCCAGCAGCGCGCGACCGATCGGAGAGGTGGTCGAGATCAAGCCCTTGGAAACGTCCGATTCTTCTGAAGTGACCAGTTTGTAGGTAAGTTCCTCGTCCTTGGTGCTATCGAAAACGACGACGGTCGAACCGAAGCCGACCTTATCGCGAGGAATGTTTTCGAGGTTCACCATGGCGAGCTCGCCCATGCGCTTCTTGAGCTGGCCAAGGCGGGCATTCACAAACACCCGGCGCTGCTTGGCCATGTGGTATTCGGCGTTTTCGGAGAGGTCGCCGAGCGCGACCGCCTTCTTGATCTCGGCAGGCAGTTCCGTCGTGAGCTCGTACTCGAGCTGCTTGATCTGCTCTTCGATGGCCTTTTTGATGTCTTCCATAACAAGGGTCTGCTTTGCTGGGCCGCGTGTGGCCGGGAGTGGAAAAGATGATTATACGGAATGGAGAGGCAGGGATTAGGGAATAGGGATCAGGGAGTGGGGTCTGCGTCGGGGTCGGGAAGCAGGGCGGGCGTCTGGCGGCGCAGCCACGCTTCGAGGATAAGCGTCGCGGCGACCTGGTCGATGACCTTGCTGCGCGCGGCGCGGTCTTGCGGCGTCTGGCTGTGGCCGGATCGGTTGAGCAGCGAGTGAGCGTCTGCGGTGGTGTGGCGTTCGTCCAAAAGCTGAAGGTCAGGTGGCGGGGTGAGATGTTCGGCGAGATGCGCTCGAAGGGCGTCGGCGAACACCTCGGTTTTAGAGGACTGGGGACTGGCTTCTCCGCTGGCGTGGACGGGCAGGCCGATGAGCACCGTCGCCACATCATGGCGGCGTATGAGACGCGCGATCGACTTCAAGTCAGCCTTAAGCGTTCCGCGATAGATCGTCAGCAGCGGCTGCGCGGTGTAGCCGAGCGCATCAGATAGAGCAACGCCGATGCGGCGGTTACCGATGTCGAGGGCGAGAATGCGCTGCAGAGACATTCTCCAAGTGTACGGCGGCTCTAGAATGCGGATGAGGTGTGTGCGTGCGTCTGTTGAAGGCGATCTTTGTGCTGGTCCTGCTGGCTGCCGCGGCAGTCGGGTTCTATGTCTATCTGCCCTACGGGCCGACGCAGGAGACCTTTGTCGATATCCTCTCCGGCACCGGGACCCAGGAGATGGCCGCGCAGCTACAGCACGCGGGCATCATCCGCAGCCAATATGCGTTCGACGCCATGCGGATGGCGCACGGCGGCCCTCTGAAAGCGGGAGAATATCGCTTCGACCATAAGGCGTCCCTGATTGAGATTTATCAGCGGATCCGCAAAGGCGACGTCTATACCCGGACGCTGGTCATTCCGGAAGGCTTCAACATTTACGACATCGCGCAGGCCGTCGAAACAGCGGGACTGGGCTCCAAAGCGGCGTTTCTGGACGCAGAGCGGAAGAACACCGGATTGATCGCGCAGTGGAACCCGGGAGCAATTTCGCTGGAAGGCTATCTTTTTCCGGACACGTATCGCTTCAGCCGCCATGCAACGCCTCCGCTGATGCTGGCGACGATGGTGAAACGGTTCGGGCAGAAGATGGCAGAGCTGAATATGGGCCAGGGCGCCGATGTTGCGCGTGCAGTCACGATGGCTTCGCTGATCGAGAAAGAAGTGCATATCGACGCCGAGCGGTCGCTGGTGGCGGGAGTATTTGAAAACAGGCTGGCCGCAGAAATGCCCTTGCAAACCGATCCCAGCGTCGCGTACGCCTCGCTGCTGAACGGCACGTGGACCGGAGTGATCCACCAGAGCGAACTGCATGCAGACTCCGGCTACAACACGTATGCTCACGTTGGTTTACCGCCCGGGCCGATCTGTAATCCCGGGGTTTCGGCACTCAAAGCGGCCCTAAATCCCACAAAAACGGAGTTCCTATACTTTGTCGCGGACGCGAGTGGCGCAACGAGGTTTTCGAAGGACATTACCGAACATAACGCCCAGGTAGCAGCTTTTCGTGCCAGTAGCAAGTAGAAGAGGCTAAGACCTCTGCAGAAGTTTTTCTGCTTCCACGGTTGTCATCTCGACCGGAGCGCAGCGTAGTGGAGAGATCGCGGCATTCTTCCGCCCCGGCGAGAATGAGTAGCCACACCCAGGAAATGCGGGGATCTCTCCACTACGCCTCGCAAAAGACGCGACGCTCCGGTCGAGATGACAATTGCAAAACAGGGAAGAAAGGACATCCGTGGGAATTGTGCAGGCTCTGCTTAGCAGCTATGGATGAGGCGCCGCATTTACGATTGACCCATGCGCATCAAGCTCCCTTTCGGACGGCACTCCCTCGAAATCGAGCTACCCGCGCAAGCTGACGCAACCATCGTCTCCAAGCCTGCCCAGCCCGGCCTTGCTGATCCATCGGCCGCAGTCCTCCACGCCCTCGACAACGCCATCCAGTCGCCGCCCCTCGCCGAAGTCGCAAAGGACCGCCGCAGCGCCTGCATCCTGATCTGCGACATCACGCGCCCGGTCCCCAACCACCTCTTCCTCCGCCCAATGATCACGACGCTCATCGCCGCAGGCATTCCTGCGGAAGCAATTTGTGTCCTGATCGCCACCGGCCTCCACCGCCCCAACGAAGGGGATGAACTCGCGGAACTCATCGGCGATCCCTGGGTACTCGAAACCGTCCGCGTCGAAAACCACTTCGCCCGCGACACCGCTGCGCACGCTGACCTTGGCCGCACTCCCACCCGCGGAACTCCCGTACAGATCGATCGCCGCTTCGTCGACGCCGATCTCAAAATCGTCACCGGCCTGGTAGAACCGCACTTCATGGCCGGCTACTCCGGAGGCCGTAAAGTCATCGCTCCCGGCATCGCCTCCGCTGAAACCATTCGCACCTTCCACAACGCGCGCTTCCTCGAAACCCCCGAGGCCCGCTCCTGCAACCTCGCCGGAAACCCGCTCCACGAGGAGCAGCTCGAAATCCTGAAACTTATCGGCGAAGCCTACAGCCTCAACACCGTCATTAACGAAGACCGCGAACTCATCCACGTCACCTTCGGCGAAATCACCGCCGCCCACGAAGCCGCAATCGACTTCACGCGCCACGCCACTGCTGTCCCAGTCACACGCCGCTTCAGTACCGTTATCACGTCCTCCGCCGGCTTTCCGCTCGACAGCACGTACTACCAGACCATCAAGAGCATGGTCACACCGCTCGACATCCTCGTCCCCGGCGGCACACTCATCGTCGCCGCGAAGTGCGACGAAAGCTTCGGCTCCGCGGAGTTCCGCACCGCGCAGCAAACCCTGCATGACATCGGCCCCGAAGCGTTTCTCGAAAGCATCCGCAACAAACCCCTCGCCGCCATCGACGAGTGGCAAACCGAAATGCTGCTGCGCGCCACACGCCACTTCCGGGTCCAGCTCTACGCCCCCGGCCTCTCGCCCGAAGACCGCGACATCACGTGCGTCGAAATGATCGACTCCATCGAAACCGCCGTCGCGGATAGCATCACCCGCAGCGGCGACCCGGCGATCGCCGTAATCCCTGAGGGCCCCTACCTCATCCCGCTTTACACGCCAACCGTCAATCATTCGTAGACCCGGGCGTCCGCTTCGTGGAACATTTGCAGTACCCTACCCGTACCAGATGTTCACAGCGCCACCTACTTAAAAATCGGAGCCCCAAAATGTCTCTGACCATCACTGGTCTTTCCAAGACCTACCCCAATGGCGTCCAGGCGCTCAAGAATATCTCGCTCACCATCGGCAACAACATGTTCGGGCTGCTCGGCCCCAACGGCGCCGGTAAGAGCACACTGATGCGCACCATCGCCACCTTGCAGGAACCCGACTCCGGAACCATCACGCTCGACGGCATCAACGTCCTCACCGACAAGAATGCCGTCCGCCAGACCCTCGGCTACCTGCCGCAGGAGTTCGGCGTGTATCCCAAAATGTCCGCGCTCGATATGCTCTCGCACCTCGCTGTCATGAAGGGCATCACCAACGCCGGCGAGCGCAAAGCCATCGTCGAAGCTCTGCTGCAGCAGACCAATCTGTGGGACTTCCGCAAGAAAGCGCTCAGCACCTACTCCGGCGGCATGAAGCAGCGCTTCGGCATCGCGCAGGCACTGCTTGGCAAACCACGCCTCATTATCGTCGACGAGCCCACTGCCGGCCTCGACCCCGCAGAACGCAACCGCTTCCTCAACCTGCTTTCGTCGATCGCGAGCGACGTAACGGTCATCCTCTCGACGCACATCGTGGAGGACGTTCGCGAGCTCTGCCCGCGCATGGCGATCATCGCCGGCGGCAAGCTGCTGCTCGAAGGCTCGCCGACCGAATCTCTCGAAGCCTTGCGCGGGAAAATCTGGTCCAAGGTCGTCGCCACCGACGACGAGCTCCGCGCTCTTGAAGCCAGCCTGAACGTCATCTCCGCTCACCTCGTCGCCGGCCAGCACGAAGTTCGCGTCTACGCCGACGCCTCGCCCGGCGAAGGTTTCCGCTCCGTCGACTCCGGCCTCGAAGACGTCTACTTCCTCAACCTCTCGCAATCAGCGCAGCCGCAACCCGTCAACTAGCCACCGCTTCTGGGGTGCCCTGCTGTCGCCTTTGGCTGTTGCCGTTGTCTTTCTTGTTGTTGCCGTTGTCTTTCTTGTTGTCATCCCCGCAGGGGATCTGCTTCTTCTGTTGCTTTTGCACTTGCCCTTGTTTCTGAGATAGGTCCGGGCTTCAGCCCGGACATTAGAATCGACGCACAAATCGGGCTTTAGCCCCTGGGACCACCAGCCGCACACCGCACCACCGGAGATCGAAACGATGGCCCTCTTCTGGGAGTTCTTCACCTTCGAACTGAAATTCCGCCTCAAAAGCTGGTCGACCTACATCTACTTCCTGATCTGGTTCACCTTCAGCTTTCTTTGCATGGCAGCCGAAGGCTTCATCAACCTCGGCAACGGAAAGGCGCTGCTCAACGGTCCCTTCGCGACGACGGTCATCTATCTCCTCGCTTCGCTGTTCGGGACCATTGTCATGTCGGCTATCTTCGGCATCTCCATCCTGCGCGACTTCCAGCGCGACACCTTCCAGATCATCTTCACCAAGCCCATCACCAAATTCGCCTACCTTGGCGGCCGCTGGGCCGGCTCCTTTGTCACTTGCGTCCTCGTGTTCTCCGGCCTGATGTTCGGCGAAGCCTGCGGAAGCGTTATGCCCTGGGCCGACCAGACCGTTCTTACCCACGGTCATTTCTGGTGGTACCTTCAACCCTTTCTTTCCATCGTCGTCGTCCAGATATTCTTCCTCGGCTCCATCTTCTTCCTCGTAGCGGCGCTCACACGAAAGATCACCATCGTCTACCTGCAGGGCATCGTCATCCTGATGGGTTACTTTCTGCTGAACGCGGTCTTCAGCGCCACCCGCTCGCTCGAGCACTTCTGGTCCGGCATCTTCGACCCCATCGGCGTGCGCATGCTGAACAACGTCACTCGCTACTGGACGGTGACCGAACAAAACTCCCAGCTACTGTCCTGGTCACCTCACGAAGCGGGTGGCGTCTTCCTCTACAACCGCCTGTTCTGGACCTTCATCGGCCTGCTCTCCCTGGCCGTCACCTACAAGCTTTTTCCCATGTCGGTCGAAGCTCTCACCGCCAGGTCGCAGGGTCGCCGCGCCGCCAAAGCCAAGCAGGAGGAAGCAGCGGAAGTCCGTCCGCGACGCTCTCTGGTCGCAACTCACCTTCCGCAGGTCCATCAATACTTCGACAGCAAGCTCAACTTCAAGCAACTCATTTCGCTGACGCGCCTTCGCATCTCGAACATTACCCACGAGCTGCTCTTCTGGGCGCTCGTCATCCTGATGGCTTTCTTCGCTTTGCTCATCGGCCACACCGCCGGCAAAGTGAATGACACCAATGTCTGGCCGGTCACTTTCCTGATGGTCAGCTCCGTTGAAGGCCTCGCCATTGCCCTGCTCTATATCATCGCGACCGTCTATGCGGGCGAGTTGGTCTGGCGCGAGCGCGACACGCACTTCGACGATATCCACGACGCCCTGCCCATGCGCGAAACTGTCGACTGGCTCTCAAAGTTCTTCGCCATCGCCTTCGTCGAACTGGTCCTCATTACCGTGATGCTGCTCTGCGGCATCATCCTGCAGACCACCTCCGGTTATTACCACTACGAGCTTCTGCAGTACTGCCAGGAGTTCTACCTCATCGTCTTCCCGGGTGTCATGGCATACACCCTGCTTTCGTTCTTCGTGCAGACGATGGTCTCCAATAAATTTATCGGGCACGGCATCGTCATTGCCATCTTCTTTGCCTCGCAGGTCCTGCCTCGGTTCAACTTCGAGAACTCGCTGTATGTGCCGATGCAGACCCCGTCGCCTACCTACTCCGACATGAACCGTTACGGCCACTTCGTCGCGGCACTTCTCTGGTCGAACGTGTACTGGCTCGCCATCGTTGCCGCTCTCGCCGTTCTCTCCATCGCTCTAACCCGTCGCGGCGCTGAAGATAATTGGAACGCCCGCTGGATCCAGGCGCGCCGACGCCTCCCCGGCCTTATCCCTGCGCTTGCGCTCTTCGTCTTAATCGCCATCGGCAGCGGCTCGTGGTACTTCTACAACACGCACGTCCTCAACACCTTCTACACCCAGAAGCAGATTCGCGACTTCCAGGCCCAGTACGAGCGCGATTTCAAAAAATACGAGCACTTTCCCCAACCCAAAATCACCGCCGTCGACGCCAACATCGACCTCGACCCTTATCACCGCTCTTTCTCCGGCAACGGTCACTACGTGCTGCAGAACAAAACACCTGACCCCATTCAGCAGATCCAGATCACCGACCAGAGGCAGTCAGTCTCCGCTGTCCAGTTCGATCGCCCATTCCATCTCGTCAGTTCTTCTCCGCGTGACCTCTTCTCTATCTATCAGCTCGAAACTCCCCTCGCGCCTGGAGAGACAGTGAACATGACCTTCAAGGTCGGCTATCTTTCCCGCGGCTTCCGGGATGGTGGCGAGCGGCCAGAGTTGGCCTACAACGGCATGTTCTTCGACTCCGACTACTTTCCCAGCATTGGCTATAACAACGGCGTCGAACTCGACGATCCCCATCGCCGCCGCGAAGAGAAGCTTCCGCTCGTTGCCGACCTTCCTCCTCGCGGCGATCCCTGGGGCAGCGTCCACAACGGCTTCACCGCCAACTCCGACTGGATCAGCTTCCACACCGTCGTCAGCACTCCGGACGATCAAACCGCCCTCTCCCCCGGCTATCTCCAGCGCGACTGGCACGCCAACGGCCGCCACTACTTTGCGTACGACATGGGCAGCGTCAAAATCGCGGACTTCTTCTCTTACATCTCCGGCCGCTACACCGTGAAGAAAGAAAACTACAAAGGCACCAACATCGAGGTCTACTACGACTACCACCACCCCTGGGCCATCGACAACATGATGGCCGCCACTCGCGCCGGCCTCGACTACTACCAGACCAACTACAGCCCCTTCCAGTACCAGCAGTTCCGCATCATCGAATTCCCACGTTACCGTGGCTTCGCGCAGTCGTTCTCCAACACCTCACCCTTCACCGAGACCTTCCTGCTCTCGCGCGTCCTCGATCCGAAGAAGGAAATCGACCAGACCTACTTCGTCGTCGCCCACGAGCTCGCCCATCAGTGGTGGGGACACCAGCTCATCGGCGGCTCCGTTGCCGGCTCCAACATGATGTCCGAGTCGCTCGCCGAGTACTCCGCGCTGCGCGTGATGGAAAAGAAATACGGCGACGACAACATGCGCAAATTCCTCTCCCACGAACTCGACGGATACCTCAGTGGCCGCCGCGGCGAAAGTCGCAAGGAGTGGCCTCTTGGCCTGGTCCAGCGCGAATCCTACGTCTGGTATCAGAAGGGATCGCTCATCCTCTACGCTCTCTCCGACTACATCGGAGAAGACAAGGTCAACCTCGCGCTGCATAACTTCCTCATGCAGTATCGCTACTCCAACGCCGACGATTCACAGTCCGTCCCCTATCCCGACACACGTCAACTCGAGGACGCTCTCCGCGCGCAGACCCCACCCGATCTCCAGTACTTCATCGAGGACAGCTTCGAGAAGATCACGCTCTACGACGACAAAGCCGACGAAGCAACCTACGTCAAAACCGCTGACGGAAAGTACAAAGTCACTCTCACTGTCGAAGGCAAAAAGCTTTACGCCGATGGCAACGGTAAGGAAACCGAAACGCCCATCCACGACATGATCGATGTTGGCGTCTTCACCGGCAAGAAGGACGACCTTAAGGTCCTCTCCATCCGCAAAGAGCGCATAACGGGCGGTAAACAAACCTTCGAGTTCATCGTCAACGACCTGCCCACCCGCGCCGGCATCGACCCCTACAACAAACTCATCGACCGCAACCTCGACGACAACTCCATCGACGTTAGCAAGGCAAAGTAACTACCCAACTTTGTCATCTCGACCGAAGCGCGTCAGCGCGAAGTGGAGAGATCGCAGCATTGGCTTTTACACTTGCCTTTGTCCTTGCGCTTGCCTTTCTTGTTGTCATCCCCGCAGGGGATCTGCTTTCTTGCCCGACGCGCATCAGTCTCAGCAGAGAAACTGCGCGCGCCATGTCCACAACTCTAAGCGCTGAAAGCGCGACGCTATACCAGCCTGGGCCGAACGGGGTCCCCGGCGGGCGCGCTTCTGCCCGCTGGGGAAGGAATGCCTAGGTATCGGGCCGCAAAAGGGCCGAGGGCTGAAGGCCCGACACATCATGCGACCAGCTACAGCCTCGGGACACACCACCTCGATGCTTCAAACAATACACCTATGTCTCGCGCCTTCAGCGCCTGGTCCGGTGCCGGTTCCTAGCCTAAGCCTGCGCCTGGGCTGCTATGTCTTCGGGCCTCTGACCCTCAGAGCTCCTCTGCTTCGCGTGCCCGTAATCTACCCTCACCGTCTGAATCTCAAACGGAGTCACCGGCACAGTCACTTACCGCCACTCACAGCAATCGCCAACCCTTCCCGCTTCTCCATCGGGTGCGGCCGCGCTTGAGGTTGTGACGAAACTCGTTGAACCTTCGTTCTTGCGCCAATCACTGGCGAGAAGCCGACTTAGCGTTACCTATCCCTGACGCTAGGCTGTATTCCCCATGAAGGGGTAAACCCAGAATGGTCGTTGACGCTTGGTTCATCTTCGCTACCCTCCGCGATTTAGAGCGCGAGCTCCCGCTGACGATGGAGCCACAGTAGACCGGGTCGCTATCACCGAGACACTTTGGATGGAACTGTCTGGTAGATCAGGATCTTCACACTATAATTGCCCCAGAACACATGGCCACCCCAGTAAGTTCCCAGCTGCTCCAGATCGATTTGCGCGGTGATGAAAGCCAATTGCCGTTGCTTCTCGATGTGACTTCGTTCCTCTATGACTTCAACCTCCTGTATGAGTTCCTGCGGATGGGGCTGGATGAACGGTATTTCGGTTCCTCATTCTCGCGTTATTCGTGGAATAGGAAGGGCCGACCGCTCCGTAATGAGGATCGCCTCCGAGTTGTCCGGCTCCAGCACGAATCTCCGATTCAGTTGGTCACCGTTGCGATTGCCACACCCGGTGCGGTTGCAGCTGCGTGGGGCATTCTTCAGATCGTTGAGAAGATCCGCAATTGGCCTTTGAATCGCGAGATTCTGAAACTTCAACGAGACAAGCTGAGGAAGGAACTCTCTGCTGTACAAGCCGAACCTGCTGGTCAGGCCAAATCAGCGATCGGGACTGGAGGTGCAGTCCAGATTCCTCCAGGCTCACTGCTTTCTGAAAAATCTTTACGATTCCAGCTCGAACAACGCGAGGCCGAGTATTTCGTAGACCGAACGGCAAATCGACTGGAGCGCGGCGTGGTCAGGGTTAAGGAAATTAGGGTTGACATCATCACAGGATCGCAAGCCGAAGAGCGTTAGGACTTCGGTTATTCCGTGGTCCTCGACGGCACTTATGCTGGCGGCAGTGCGCGCCCTTCGTCACCAACAAGATTGTAAGGATTTTTTGATGAGCGACATTCTGCCAATCTCGGTTAGATACGTGAAAAACGGAAGCAAAGGACGATGGTGGACAGCGGCGCGGGAGCGTGAACAGGTTCAACTTGGATGGATGGAAATACCGACTGCGCTATTGCGGAAGCCTAATTACGCCGAGATCGAACGCAGAATCAGGCGGTTCTGGGACAAGAAGCAAGGAATCACAGGATCGGGTAAAAAGGGCGGAGCCACGCAGGATTTCAACCAACTTTGCGATCTACTCAAGTCTCCGTCTCAACATATATGGATCACCTTCGAAGACGGGTTCATGTGGTGGTGTACGGTACGCGATGGTGCCGTTCCAAATCCGGCCGGGGAAAGCAAGGAGGAAGGTCACTTTTGGTTGGAATGTAACCGACCATGGTCGAATCGTTCGGTTGAGGGCAAACTTCTTGCCTATGCTGAGTTACCCGGCACGGTAAGTCGGACGGCCGGATTTCAGGGCACGGTCTGTGAGCCTAACGCGGCAGAGACTGTCTTGCGGATAATTCGGGGCGAGAAAGATCCTAACGCGGCTCTGGCTTCAAAGGCTCGTCAGGAGTACGAGTGGGCAACCCGTCAAATGGTAGCGCAGCTCGGCTGGAAAGACTTTGAACAACTGGTGGACCTCATCCTAGCGCGGAGTGGTTGGGTTCGCATTTGCACCCTCGGCGGAAAAACGGAAGGAGTCGACATCGAGGTGGAGAACCTCGCGGCAGCAGAAATTGCTTTCGTTCAGGTAAAGAGTTCCGCCACTCAAGCAGTCCTGGATGACTACATAAAGAGGTTCAATGCGAGACGTGATCGCTATGCTCGTATGATCTTTGCAGTCCATTCGCCCGGCGGCAGATTGGCCCTGCCGAAGAACACCCCGTCTGTGCAGATTTGGGAAGATGGCAGGATCGCAAATCTCGTGGTCCGCTTGGGACTCGGCGAGTGGGTGGAAGGCAGAATCGCATAATAGCGACTTACGCTGTACAAGTCTGCGATGACACGGCATGAAACTCTATCCTCCGCTCAGCCCTTAATAAGCAACGAAGTGTCGGCCAGTACCTGGCAATCCAAAATGAGTCGTAGCGACTCCAAAGGCAATTCCATCGTCGGGGGACGAGTGAAATTCGATCAATCCTCATAAACGCCGTTCTCATTAACCGGGATACGCCGCGAATGAATGGTTGACCCGGCTTTTGTGCAACGCCACGTCTCTGAGGACCAAGGCAACACAATCACGATAAGCCTGCCCTACTTCCCATGCCCGTACTCCACCCTCACCGTCTGAATCTCAAACGGAGTCACCGGCACAACCACCTTATTTCCGCTCACAGCAATCGCCGATCCCTCCGGCTTCTCCATCAGGTTCACCAGAGTCGCTCCAGTCGCCCCCGCAGGCACAGTTAGAGTCACATTCCCACCCTCGCCGGCCCACTCATAAAAGCGGAGTATCAAGCCGTCGCCCTCGGTCTTCTTCACCGCGGTCAGCACGACATGCTGCGCATCCACGCCGACAAACGAATGCTCCGCCGGCAACGCTCCAGCATGCGGCGCCACCTGCATCGCCTTCAGCCGATAGTTGAACTCGTATCCATGCCGCTCGCTCAGCGCCTGCTTCCAGTCGCCCGCATGAGGATACAGAGCGTATTCAAAGTGATGTTCCTCCTGGTCCGCATTCGCATCCGGCCACGTCGGCGAGCGCAACAGCGTAAGCCGCAGCAAATTCCCTACCGAGTCGTACCCATACTTTGAGTTGTTCAGAATGCTGAAGCCATGTTTGCCATCGCCGGCATCGGCCCAGCGCAGCGCGGGAACTTCAAATCGCGCCTTCTCGAAAGTGTTGTCCCGCGTCGTCGCACGCTCGATCGTTCCATACGGAATCTCGTACGTCGCCTCTCCACTCGACGCCGCCAGCGGAAACGCCGCCTTCAGCAGAACATGCTTCTCATGCCAATCGATGTCGTTCGCGACGACGGCACGGTCTGCGCC
>Ga0207125_10054_pt1 | contig 28563 bp, 16 predicted proteins | sample Alteio_BWMinHeat_19_FD_153556 | JGI IMG/M metagenome (GOLD analysis project Ga0207125, IMG submission 153556) | Enriched cells from forest soil in Barre Woods Harvard Forest LTER site, Petersham, Massachusetts, United States -... | ecosystem: Environmental > Terrestrial > Soil > Temperate forest >...
CTCTGGGGCCGAGACGGCAGCCGAAAGCCCCGGCGTCCATAGAAAACGACGTGTGCAAATGGGTGTCGCCCCAATAGACTCTATCGGGGAAATGGCGGCCGGCATATGGAGAGTATGGAGGCTTTTTCGGAAAGACTTTCTCAAGATCCTGCGATGGCGGCGCCGGTTCCTGCGAGAACGCATGTTCCGAAGTTGAGAGTGCCAACCAGCACCCAAGCATTGACACGAGTATCATTGACAACTTTTTCCTGGTCATCCTACCTCCTGATGCGAAACCAGCCTACAAGCGGAAAATGTCTCTTGATCGGTGCTTACGACGTCAGCCCGGCAAGAAGCAACTGGGAGAAACTGCTGAGATCAGGCAAGTTGCCGTGTCGCCGGCTTTCCGGACAAGTGCCCGCCGTCGGAGTGCTGTGTTCCATTCGCATGATGCGTACCATTTCTCCTGCGCAACTCCGCTGATGGCCTGTAAGTGAATCCGGCGGATTCCGCAAATGCCTGCAAGGATCTATTTGAGAGCGTTGCATAAATAGAGATGTCGTCAAACTGGCATTTCTGCTAGTGGTCAATTCGGTGAGCGCTCTGGATAATCGAAAGGCAATAACAGTTCCACAATCACACGGCAGGCAGTTTTGGTGCTCATTCGCCAGCCGGCGATTTCCTACAGGCCGACGAAGTGAACTGCCCTGAGTGCGCCTTTGATCCACGAAGATTCAGTCGCAGATGCAGTATGAGGCCCTGACAGGTGAGAACGCGGTCCGCATTTTGTTTTGCAATGTTAGTACGTCCTTTTACCAGCGGATGACTATGCCAGGGAGACATCGATCATGGAGATCACAAGTAAGTTCGCCCTTTTAGCGCTCGCAGGTGCGGTATCCATCAGCGCTCTTGCAACTCGGGCCATCGCTCAGAAGAGCGAATCCGCGGGAATTGTGACTGAATCATTCGCAGAAGCCGCATCGCCCAACGACGCTGCTGCTGCGGAAACTTCCACAACTCCAGCGCCACAAAACACAGGGACAGACCCCGCTGACGTGTGGCACTTCTCGGTCACTCCGTACCTCTGGTTCGCGGGAATTCACGGGACGCTCGGCGCCAATGGCCACGATGTAAGCCTGCATGCCGGCTTCTCGGACATCTTCAACTACCTGAACATTGGCTTGATGGGAGCCGCCGAGCCCCGGTATAAGAAATTCGGAGCGCCAGTCGATTTCCTGTGGATGAAGCTGTCCGACGACAAGGGTCTGCCATTCGAGCGGGGCCCATCCTCAATCAAGGCTGAAATTAATCAGACCATGCTTGCTCCGAAGGTGGCCTACCGCCTGGTCGACGGTGAGATGGTCAAAGTCGACGCCAACTTTGGAATCCGCTATTTTCATCTCGGCGCGACCTTAAACTTTGTGGGTACGGGTCCCCAACCGAGCTTTTATCAATCGGCGAATTGGGTCGATTACATAAGCGGCGCAAGGATCGTGGGACAACTCTCTCCGAAGATACTGATAACGGTTTTTGGTGACGTGGGTGCAGGTGGCGCGGACCTGGATTACCAGGTGGCCGGCGTCTTGGGATATAAGCTCAAGCCGAGCATTACCCTACAGACCGGCTGGCGCTACCTGGATGTAAGTTACCGGCCGAGGTCCACTTTTATATATGACACCGCTAGCACCGGGCTAATCATGGGAGCGACGTTCCATGTGAAATAAGCATATTCGTAGGGAATTGCTAGCAACTGCTCCCATCCGAGACGATACGGGACGACGATACGGGGACATCATATTGGAGTGAACCCCTGAAGTGAGACACGATAATGAGGGGACAGGCAGGTTAGTGGTTATAGGTTAGCGCCGACAGCTGCGGTTGAAGCAGTAGCGGTCAGCGAAATGGTGGAAATAGGTTTCGTGTCTTCCCGCGCTACGCAGGTTAATCTCAGTCAGGAGATAAAAAACGTACACTTATAATTGTGCTGACATCGAGTTGCCGAATTGTGTTGTCTCCAAATGGGACTTCGCTATGGTAAGTTCCTCTCAGTTCGGCGTGTAGTGAAGATGTCCGTAAGCCCAGCACTTGTTGATGTACAGCAAGCTCGAAGCGCCGCGAAGCCCTACTTCTTTTATCAGGAGGGTAGTTCAAAGTGAATCCCATCTTGCACGGTTCCCCAGAAAGGGCTATGCCGTGATCGCTAGCAAACACAAGCCCCTCGACGGTGATTACCTTTCCATCGAGGTTTTTGCTTTGCTCCAATACGCTGCAAACAGGCAGCGGTATCGGTTTCTCGACAGCGCACGCAGGAATACCGAATAGTATGAGTAATGTCGTTAGAGCGTTTCTCATGGCTTCTCCGTCAGGATCAAAAGCAGCCAGCAGCTCTTCAATGTACAGAGCGTCGCCTTAGTTCATGCTGTTGCGCTGGTTCACGAGCGCCTGATCATAACTGTCTATCCGGATAACTCCGATTCGCGGAAACTCAAGATCGATGATCGTGTAAACAGTCAAAGTCAGCGCTGTGACATAGACCACTGTGTGCAGCCACTGTCGTTTGCCGGTATCACCCATTCCGAATCCCGCAATAAGCGAGCTGGCCAGTGCGAGCAATACCAGCGTCACGTAGATTGGCATGGGGGGATGCGTCCGCAGCGCAACAAAGCGCGTGGTGGTGATATCAATCATCTCGTTGAGAGAGCCGACGACGAGCGTCAGGACGGCAGGCGAGGATGTCTGCTTCGCTGCGGCAACGGATTCCGTCCAAATCTTCTTCTGCAGTTTTTCCGAAAGGGCCAATTCGTCCAGAGCCTTCTCGCGGTCGGGGACCAGGTAGCTGTAAAAGGCGAGGCGCGCATCGAGATACGCGCGATAGTCGTCGCGGATCTGAGGTTGGGTCGCCTCCGGCAGTAGATCAATCCGAAGCCAGGCCGTGCCGATGGCGTTGGTCTCCTGCACGATGAGCTCGCGGCGCGCGTCGAAGCGCGAGACGGCGCCAGAAAACGAAAAGCCGAGAAGCAGGCCCATGAGTCCGAAGACAGCGCCGTCGATCACTCCCAGTCCCGAACTAGACTTTTCCTCGCGGCTGCGAAGCCGGATACGGCGGCCGAACTCGATGCTCGCCATCAACAGTCCGACGATGAACAAAGCGGTAAAAAGGAACATAGGCATCGGCGCTGAGTATACTCCGTCGTCGTTCAATCGAATCGCGTTTTCGGTACGAATCGGACGGACGGCATCTCATGATTGCCCGTGACTAGGAGCAATCCTCTCAAGCTCCGACGGTCCTGTGCGGGCTGGCAGTTTTGCTAGTTATCCCTACCGCAGGGGGCATATAGACTGCTCCCGAGATTCGAAATCCGGGACTGACGGGAAGTTCCCATAACTTCCGGCAATGTAGAAACAACTACTCTTCCAGAAAGAGTTTACTCTGTCGGGAATCTTCTACGATCTTTGCTGGACGGCCCCTGTTTTCGGCGACAAAGACCGTTGAGTTACCTCTTCCAGATCACGCACAAAGGATTCGTCCCCGAGAGGACGTCCTCGACCCCAATTATCAAATCAGAGAGAACCGTCCCGTTTGTCCCCAGGTTTCGAAAATCTAATGTTTTTCCGACAGAGCCCGGTCAAGGGGAGAATCGCAAGTCCTATGAACGCGCTGACCATGAGTTGTATCGAGTTCGTACTTGTCTTTGGAGGAGCGCTCGCCGGGATGGCAGTTCGTCGCGCTAAGCCAGACGACCGTTTCACACAAGAAGCCAGGGATTCGATACGGCTCGCTATTGGTCTTGTGATTACCATGACCGGACTGGTGCTGGGGATGCTCGTGTCTTCGGGAAAGACCTTCTACGATTCGCAAAAGAACCAAGTCGCCGAACTGTCGGCGCAGGTCATCTTCGTCAATGATTTGCTGAGCGCCTACGGACCTGAGACGAAAGAACTCCGCATCGAAGCTCGCAGTTCTATCGAGGGAATTGTCGATCGGATTTGGCCAAGAAATAAGAACCAGTCGTTTGAACTCAAGCCGTCGACCTATGGCTCCAATTTTTATGACCACGTGCAACTGCTTGTGCCGAAGAATGAGGCACAGGCCTCTATGAAAGCCCAGATCCTGGCGTCGACTCTAAACTTGAGGAAGACTTACTGGTTACTGTTTCTCCAGTCACAACAAACTTCGATAACGATTCCCGTCCTGTCGGCTGTGACAGCATGGCTGGTGGTCATTTTCTTCAGTTTTGGCCTCTTCGCTCCGCGCATTCCGAATGTGATCTTAACTTACGTAATCTGCGCGATTGCTGTTTCCATTGCGATCTTCATCATCCTGTCGATGAACTCACCGTTTAGCGGGGCATTCAGAATCTCTCCCGCCGCAGTTCGTGATGTGCTGGATGAAATCCCACCAGGCCAATAAACAACTCGACGTGTTGCCTTCAGTTGAAAGGCTCTGAAGACGGCTATTCTATGGGCGACAGGGATAGCCTAAACCGTGTCGATCTAAGAAAGATTACCCGCAAAAATCCGGGGACATAAATCCGGGGACAGACGGGCCGTTCCCATAAGAAATCCGGGCATTTGACCTCCATCACGCTAGACCGAATCTGACCGTTCCACCCTCAGCGATCGCCTTTTGCGCAAGTGTTATAAGCGCTTCCAGCTCCGCGCTTACTTCTGGATTAGTGGATTTACTTTTCGCTCTTGTGCATTCATCGATTAGCATTGACGTCTCTGTAGAAGACAGATCGATTGGATCAATACCCATCCAGGCAATTTTCGAAAGGACAGGATAGTTGGGAACGAAAAGAACTCCCTCATCGGTTCTTCCGAGACTCCCATACCCATACTTCTCCTGCCATCTGGAGAAGTCATTTGGGCCCACTCCTACTGATGCGTAGATTTCGTTTACAAAATAAATCGGAACTTCAACTTCTGATCTCTTGTTCTCTGGCTTTGGCCCTATGATGTACGCTCTGGATACGGGCGTCCGCTTCAACTCAGTTTTCTCACGCCTATTCTTGCTCGATGCTCTCATTACACCGACGCCAGTCACGCGTTCATATAAGAAGGGGCTAATGATAACCATTGCTAAAGCTGTGGCCAAAATAATTACGCTTATTCGGGTCAACATTAGGTCCTCTCAACTGCGCTCAAATCTCTACCAGCGCTACTTCCGTCTCCCCAGCTTCGACAGAAACTTCCCAGCACCCTGCTGCGTCGCGGCGACCCATCGCTCACGCACCGCGTCGCTGGCAAAACCCAGCAGCCGCGGATCGACCGCAACACCCGCCGGCGCCGTCAACTCGCCCTCCAGCGCCGTATCGATCAGCGCCATGCGCCGCGACTCAAACGTCCTGCTCAGTTCCGCCAGAGCCTTCGAGGCACGGCTCACATCCACATCCCACTTCAGCTTCTCCGCCAGGTCCCCATCGGCCAGCGGACTCGTCACGCTCAACCCGGCGTAGCACGCACCCAGCCGCTGCAACAGCGTCCACTCTTCTTCCCAGATTCGCTTCGACGCCGCCACCAGCTCCTGTATCTGCGCGACTGCCGCTACTCGCTCCGGAAGGCCCTCGACAAAAGCAATTACCTGCTCATGGCATCCTTCCTCGACCAGCTCCGCTACCGCGTTCAACGCCGCTTCCGTCTCCGCTCGCCGCTCCTCGATCCGCTGCTCCGCATCCTCCAGCATCTTGCGCAGATTCGCGTCGCCGGTTCGCTCCACCACGGGTCTCACCAGATGCACAAGAGCGTCATCCCTACCCTCGCGCTGCAAGGTGAGGGCCTCGGTGTAACAGGCAGCGACCGCGACCTCCCGCTGCTCGCGCTCCGCCTGCTCCCGCGCGAACTCCAGCAGCTCCGCAACCTCTGTCGTCCACAGCGGCCCGCGACACTGTTCCAGCACCGCCACCGCGTCCGCAAATTTGCGCGCCGTCAACGCTTCGCGCGCCTGTAGCAGGATGCCGTCGCGCTTCTCCTGCGCCGACTGCCGCGCAATCCGGTCGCGGATTCTGCCTTCCAGTCCCACCAGCCGCTCGTCCCCGGGGGAGAGCAGCAACGCCGCGCCCACCACACCCAGCGCCTGCATCGGCTTCGCATCCAGCAGACCCAGCGACTCTTTCACCGCCGCATCGACCATCGCATTGCGTTCAAACTTCCGAATCTCCGCATCCACCTGCGCCTGATACCGCAGCAGTGTCGGATCGCTTGGCGCATTCTCCAGCGCCCTGTGCAGCACGACCACGATGCGCTCCACATCCTCGCGCGTCATCGCCGCCGCCATCAGGCTGTCGATCTCCTCCAACACCTTGCGCCGTTCTTCCTGCGCGATCCCCTGCTGCACCGCGTCCCTCAGATCGCGAACGTCTGTATCCGCAGGGGCCGTCTCCTCCGCCTGCTTGATCAGCTCCAAAGCCGCCGGGAAATTCCTCTCCGACAACTCTTTCCGCGCCGCATCCACCAGCCCTTTTACCTTCGCCTTCAGCGCCGCTTCTTCTGCCTGCCTGACCAGCGCAAGATACGCCGCCCGCAGCCGCGAGTTGTTCGTATCCAGCTTCATCGCCTTCTCGACAATCGCCTGGGCCGCCGCAAAATCGCCATCCTGCCGCGCCGCATCGGCCTGCCGCAGATAGCCCACGATGCGGTCGTTCTTCTCCTTGCTCTCACGGACTTCGGTCAATCGTTCCGCGAAGCTGCGGTCGTCGGGCACCAGCTTCTGCGCGTCCTGCAGCAACTGGATCGCGTTATCGTAGCGCCGCTCGTTGAACTCTTCTTCCGCTTTCAACCGCTTCTGCTGCGCCTGTTCCGCGCGCACCTGCATCGATAGTTGCGCGGTCACCTCAGCCAGAAAACGCCGCGCCGGCGCGTGCTGGCTATCGACCCGCAGCAGTTGCGTGAGCACATCCCGCGCCGCTATCAGCTCGCGTTTCGCCACCAACTGTTCCGCCTGCGCAATCACCTCCGCTGCATACGCACCCTTCAGCGACTCGATGACCTCGTGCAGGTCCGACGCCATCTCCTCCGCCGCCTGATAACGCACATCCGGGTTCTTCTCCAGCGAGCGCGTGATGATGTCCTCAAGCGCCGGCGGATAATCCTCCAGGTAATCGCTCAACGGCCGATGCTGGTCGTTCAGCAACTGATTCACCAGCACCAGCTCTGCGCCCGTAAACGGCAGCACACCGGTCAGCAGTTGATACAGCACCACACCCGCCGCAAAAATATCCGACCGGCCATCCAGGGGCTGTCCCCGCAGCCGTTCCGGCGCCATGTACGGCACCGTGCCGATCACGCTGCCGGCCTGCGTCACCGTGATGTCCGTCCCGTCTTTTTCCTCGCGCGCAATCCCAAAATCCAGCAGCTTCGCGATACCATCCGGCCGCACAATCACGTTCGCCGGCTTCACGTCACGATGCACCACATCGTGGCTATGCGCATACCCCAATGCCAGGCACACCTGCTCCATGATCCGCAGCTTGTAGGTCAGCGACAGCCGTCCTCCACGCTCGATCAGCTTGTCGAGAGGGTCGCCCTCCACGTACTCCATCACGATGTACGGGTATCCATCCTGCTCGCCCAGATAGTAGAGAGTGATGATGTTGGGATGCTTCAGCATCCCCATCTTCTCCGCCTCGCGAGAGAAACGCTGCAGCATCACAGTGTCGTGGAGCAGCACCTCCGTCACCGTCTTAATCGCAACCTGTCGCCCGATCTTCGCGTCCAGCGCGCGATACACCACGCCCATGCCGCCACGGCCAAGGACTGACAGAATCTCGTATTTTCCAATCTGCGTAGGATTTTCCATCGTCAAAAAGATAGTGGGTAGAGTGTAGAGGATAGAGCGTAGTGAAAACGAGTCGGCAAATGAGGAAGTCGCCTACACTCTACCCTCTACGCTCTAATCACTGTAGTTACTGGACAGCCGAGCTCAACTCTACCGCATGCCGGAGATTGAAGTTCGCCAGCAAAAACCGCGCCGCTTCCCCGCGCTCCGGGCTTTCCTTCGCCGGCGTGCAGTTCAGATACAACACATACAGCTCTCCCGCTCCATCGAGATCGTTGCTCGCCGCCTTGGCCCGCGCCTGCGTCAGAATCTTCCCTGGAAGCGCCTGCACCTGTTCCTGCGCCGCCTTCACCATGCTGTCCCGCGCCGCGATCTCGACATCCGTCATCAACTGCACTTCATCCGGCGGTGAGTCGACTTCCTTCAAACCTTTCGTATCGTCCGGCTTGATGTTTTCAAGAATCGTAAACGTCTTCGGGTCGCCCCTCACCACGGGTATCGGCCCGCCAATGACGGTCCCGCTCGCATCGAGTATCCGGAAGGAAAGATCGACGACGTTCTTCAACTCCAGCGTCGTCCGCGTGTAGTTGTAAGGACTCACTACGTTGTCGGTCATCGTCTTCGGCAGCGCATTCATCTTCGCGCGCGCCGTCTGCACCGTCGCTTGTAGCCGGTCGACGTTCTTGTTCGCGTCCTCGATCATCTTCTTGTTGTTCTTGGCAACCGCCCCAGCCAGCGCACTCTGCGCCCTCTGCAAATCGAGGTTCGCTCCCTCGTACTCCTGGTCCGCCTTGTTCCAATCGGGGTTGGGTATCTCATGCGATCCACTGCGATACTCCGATTGCAGCGTCTCCTTCTTCGCATTCCGGATCGGCCGGTGCTCCAGGATCTCTCCGACAAAATGGAAGTTCGGCTCAATCGTCCCCGCCGCGCCTGGTAATACTACCTTCGCTGGAAGCCCCGAAGTCTCCAGCCCTGTCGCAAACGCCTGCTGCAACTGGTCGGCAAACCCGGCACTATCCCGCCGCGAAGTCTGATCGCGGAACACCACGCCGATCGAGAGCTTCGAACGCATCTGGTACGCCGCACCATTCCGCGTCCGTGCATCCCGCACCGCGTCCAGGTTGGGACGATACTGCTGCGCTTCCGTCAGGTACGACCATCCCACCCCCACGCCCGACGACAGCGGCCGGTCCAGATACTTCCCGCCCATATCCACGTAATACGCACTGATCTCATCCGCCACGAGGTCCAGCTTGATACTGATGTCCTGGTCGCCGCTCAGCTTGCTCGCGCGTTGCAGATAGTCATACGCCTGCCGGATCGCGTCCTCATCCGCACGCCCATGGATCGGCGTATGCGCCGTTTGCAGGTCCTTCGCCTTGCGCGTCGTCGCCGTGACATAGACGGTCTCCAGGGCCGTCATATCGTCCTTCACCAGCAACTGCTGCGCCGGCGTCAGGTTCGCGAACACCTCATACGCTCCGATCGGGTCCTGGTCATCCATGTAGGTCTTGCTGCGCACCTGCGCTTTTTCGGCCGCCGCCTTGTTGTTCGCCGTCCACAGTCCAGCCTCAGCCTTGTCCAGCGCGGCCTTCGATTCATCGGTAGCGGTGATTTCCCTCGCCCGTCGCACATCCGCCACCGCGCCTTCCCAGTTGCCCTGCTGCACCTCGGCGTCGGCCTTGTCCATGTGGAACTTGTAGTCATCGCGCACGATCTCGCCCAGCCGCGGATCCTCCGCAGAAAACGAAACATACTTCGCGATGGACGTATACGCCGCGTCGTACTGCTGCGACGTGCGCTGCGCATTCGCTGCCTTGATGGCTGCGTCCAGCGCTCGCGTCTCGTTCGCCACGTTGTTCTGCACGGTGACTCCCGGCGCATACTTCGGATCCACCACGACGACCCGGTCCGACAAATCCTTCGCCGTCACCAGCAGCGGATACCCCGGCCCATGCGCCGCCATCTGATCTTTGAACGCCTTGAGCTTGGCCGCTGCGTTATCGGCGATCAGCTTCATCTGCTGCCGCACACTCTCGCGCAACGCCATCGCTGCGGCATCGCTCGCGACAAGGTCCAACGCCTGGTCCGCACGTTCGCGGGCTGCCTTCAAATCGTCATAGTCCGGAGCAGCCGAGCCCGACGTCTTCACGTAAGCCGCCAGCTTCACCGAGCCATCCGCCACCAGCAGCTCAACCTCCGCGACCCGAGCCTGCCCTGCGTGCGCGCCATTCGTAAACTTGCCAAGATACACGGCCCACGCCGGGATCGTCCGCGACCGCTCGGCCATCAGGTACTCGGCAAGCTCCACGTCCGTGGCCGTGCCAAAGATAAACTTCGCCCCCGGCGCCAGTGCCGGCAACACCGTCACCCCCATAGGATTCGACCCCAGCACCTGCCCCGCATAGACGGACTTATCCACCAGCTCCGCGGCGTTCATCGCTCCATCGCGTTCAAACTTGAAGTTCCCCGGCACAACACACGTCGCAGGTCCGCTCCCCACATCCGCCATCAACGTACCGTCGGGCATCCGCTCCAGCGTCTTCACCGTGGCGAGATTGATCTTCGCCATGTTCTTGTACACCGACTTATCCACCGGCCCATTGCCGCTGCAAGCCCGCAGCTCAGTCTTCCCATTCACCAGGAATCCCGTCACCTGCACATATCCATACCCGCCACCCGCCGGATAGAGCAGCACGCCCGTAATCGGCACGTCCTTTGCCCACGCGCTTGACAGCACCACAGCCAGCAGCAGTGCGACACACAAGCTTCTGTTCTTCAGGACTCTCTGGACAAACCAAACACCACGCAGACAATGGAACATGACTCTCCTGGCGAAGACCGGCGCGCATAAAAATTGAGTAACCCCATACTATTCCGTCCGCGCTTCAAAAATGAATGTTCTTCTGCGCCGAAAATCATCTTTCTCCGCCGCCATTCCCGTAAATTCCCTCTCGGACCCGGCCTGTACCCATGCGATAATTTCCCGACACCAGCCGCGAAGAAACGGTCAAAGGCCCGATCTATTCCTGCATGGGGTGAAGGCCCCATGTCCCGGCATAGAAGAAACCGAGGGCTGAAGGCCCGGCCTATCGTCGCGCCAAATACAGCAGGACCGCGTTCCGATCATGAACCATGCGAACCCCATCCCGGCCGCACCGAAGCCTCGAAAGCCTCGCGCCAAGAAAACGCCGGGCGAAGCACCAACCGAGACCATCCAGGCTGCGGCTTCGCCATCCTCCGAAACGCTCCTGCACGTCGATCTCTGGACTGACAAAACCCCCAATCCCTTCCAACCCCTCGCCGCCCAGATGGTGAGCGACCTCATCCTCGGCACCGCCGGCACCGTGCAAAGCTCCACCGAGTCCGCTATCTCCGCTTCCTTCCGAAGCACCCGCCAGGCCATCGCCGCTGTGCGCAACCTTTGCCTCCTCATCGACGGCTTCTCCACCACCGGCAACGCCAACCTCCACGCGGCGTTTACCCTTTGCTATGCCGGCGACCTCGAACACCGCAGCTCCCCACCTACCGAGCCGCAACGGGTCCTCCTGATCGGCGCCGTCTGCGACGTGGCCCGCACCATTCCCGGCCTCCGCTTTCGCGAACTTCCCCCGAACGCGAAAGCCCCCCACTGCACCACACTCGAACTCCTCACTCCGGCACACCACCAACGCGCAGCTAGTCGACCAACCCCAGCCGCACTGGCGACAGCCAAACCTCTCGAAGTCTCACCCCAGAAACCAGCGAAGCTTCCAGTCGGCACGCCGTCATCGTCCGGACAGCCTGAACCCGCGTCCAATCCAAAGCGGCGCATGCAGATCTTCGCCGCGGCCGGCGTTGCTGGCTTGGTCGTCATCGGGGGAATTGTCTTCGCGCTGCGCCCAGCGACAAAGCCGCAGCCTGCAGCGGTGCCCACCAGAGTCGCCACTGCCGTGCCGGCCGTGGCACCCCCACCGCAGCCCGCAACCATCGCGCCGGCGGCATCGACGACGAAACCCGGCACTCCCATCGAGCCGCGCAAGCAGCCTCCACCTCCGGCGAAGGTCAAACAACCCACACCACCGACGCCGCAGGAGCATGAAACGCCGACGTCGTCATCGAGCGTCACCTTTTCGCCCGATGAGATTCGGCGCATGATCGCCAGCGCCGACAAGCTTTCAGGCGACGGCAACTATGATCGTGCCATCACCTTGTACGACGCCGTCCTAAAGGTAGACCGCAAGAACGCGGCCGCTCTGGGCGGCCGCCAGCGCGCTGTCTATAATCGGGACCACAGATAGAGCGGCTACTTCGGCGGTTTGGTCTAGTGCCGGGCCAATGTCCCATACTAGACATGTGACACGCGAGGGCCATCCATAGTCAGCTTACAAGAGCTATCATCGATTAACTATCAGGCTTGCAGCCGCAGCTTGATATAGAGCCTGCGGTAACGTCGCGCTACCTCCGACTGCCGGTGGATCTCCAAAGCTGTTCGGCAGAAGGAATGCGGCTACCCGCGTGGCACTTGGATCGCTTCCTCCCGTTACAAGTTCCGTGCTAAAACTCCCGTCACATTGGATTGCCGTTCTCGGACTCGCAAAAGTTGGCTTGGTCCACCAACCTCCGTTAACGAAGATGTAGGCTGCGACATAATAGTCGCTTGGCGCAACATGCGTTGTTTGCCCCTGAAGCACAGCGTCGGTTCCAACGGAACCGATCGGCGGGACCGAGGTGAATGCTATCGATGCGGTACCGGCGCCTGAGACTGGAGCAGTGCAACTCCAGTTGTCCGGTATGGTTGCGCCTGCGAAGACATCCGCACCGTACTTCATCGCATTCGTCGTGTCGAAAATCCCCCAATGTGGACCGATCGGGCCCTCGCCTGTCTTCCATGCCTCGTCCCGGAATTCGAAGTAAAAACTCTTACGATTTTCGGCTTGCGCCCATGATTCGAAATTGAGGAAATAAAAAGCGGCATTGGCCAGAGAGGGCACGGCGTTTCCGACCGAGGTTCCATCACTAGGAAATCCTGTCTCCGAGACGATGATTTCTTTTCCTGGAAATGCCTTCTGGAGTTGCTGGTCTTCGGCGTGCAGGTTGGCGATGGCGAGTGAGATCTTCCATCCCTCAAAGTATGGGTAGTAATTTGCGAGGATGATATCGACGTCCGCCCCAACCGAGGGGTTTTGGGTGAACTCATAGTATGTATCCGCGGCGGCCACTTTTACAGCAGGCACCGCCGCTCTGAATTCATCGACATATCCGGTCAATTGCGCGGCGGTCACGTCGCCCCGATACAGGGCTTCGCTTCCGATGACCGCCACATCGACGCAACCCTGTTTGGCCAGTTGTATCAGGGTTTGTACAGCAGTTTCATTTGCAACAGTGTCTTTGCTGATGTATGCGTTGATATACGCTCCAAGCCCGAACTTGTGAGCAATGCAGCCTATGTTCTCCAGCCCGTGATCTACACCAAAACTGCGGACAGTTCGGGTGTAAGGTGCGATCAATCCAATACTCCTCGTTAATTGATCGACGCTAATCTGGCTGCCGGCGTTTGGGTCCTGCCGGTTCTCGTACGGACTGTAGTCGATGCCGAAGACGGGGTAAACGACGCTCGGAACTGAGACGGTGACATTGAAGCTGTACGACGCCCTCATGTGCGCTGCATCGGTAACCGTTACGGAGACTGTGTTCGTGCCGCCGTGATACGCATAGTCGCTCGCCAGCATGGACCCTGCAAGAACTGCTGCAATCGGAGTGGTGTTCGATTGAGCAACGGTGAAGCTGTAGGGCGGTGTGCCTCCAAGGACTTGCTGGCTCAAGTCTAGAGTGGAGAATGTTTGTCCGAGGGCTACCTGCGTCGAACCAGTCGGCTGGAGCGCAACAAGAAGCGGAATGGTAAAGTTGCCCGGTTGCGTAGTGAGATTCGGAGCGAAGGGCGCTGCGGCAGTTGGCAGTGCAAAGAGATCGCTTATGTCTGCGCTGGGGTTGTGGGCGATATCGATGGCAGCAGTTGCCGTTTCCGTGGGGACGGTACCGGTCGATCCCTGAGACTTCGCACTGTTGAAGAGCGTATAACAGGCCGTTGGGTTGGTTGGCCCTGAGATAGTTCCAGCGCTATTGACGCAACTGGCGAGGATATTGGCGAGTGTGTTGATCTCACTCTGCGGTACGATGGCATTTCCAAATGGAGTTGTAGTGAAAGCGAGGCCGGAAGCGATGTCGGCGAGATTTGCGGCATTGGCGAAGGCATCTGCGATGGCAGTCTGATCGAACGCGGAGCCGGAACTAGACACGTGAGTTGCGTCGGTGGCGAAAGCTGCAAAGGAATATGCAGCGACAACGGTAGACACCTCATTGACCGATACGAAAGGCGTGGCGGTCAGGAAGTTACCGGAAGCTGGGCAGTTGCCCAGTACGGCGAGCAGGCCCGCGGCTGTGTTTGTACCAACGCCCGGATTACCACTGAGCGCGTAGATATAGACCTGTGTATTGGGAACACAGCTATAGTCGTCGGTGATGGAGAAGCTCCCCGACGCGTCAGTAAGAACATAGGCGCCTAAGGAATCGGAGTTGTGTGTCGAAGCCGCGTTGAGAAGCGATACGGATGCGTTGCCAGCAGAGGCGGCGACCCCAGGGCCCGCAGTTCCCGTCGTGTTAGCGGCGAAAAGGTAAACGTGCGCACCTGAGATGGGTTGCTGACCACCGTGGACGACGCCTCCTACCGCAACTGATGGATGAACCGAAGTCGAGGCGGTTGGGCCTACGGAGCAACCGGCGAAGAAGAGTGACAGGGACAAAGCAACAACGGCAGGAATTCGCATACACACCTCTAAACACTCTAGAAATTGGCGCTCGTGCCCTTGTGCGTCACCGGAGGATGCTATATCCGGTAAGTCGAAGAATCAACATAATTAAATAGTGTTTTTTTAGAGTAACTATTGAGAGGAAAATGGTGTTACTGTCGTCACCATTATTAGATGAAATGGCTTCTTTTGCTTCGTCATGACCGCATATCATCGGGCTGACTCTCGTAATAACTCATGCCAGGTGCGCCCATGCTTTTGAGACCGGGGGTTGACGAGTTTCGGGCGCGGCGAAACAGATAAGTTAGCTCTTTATCAATGGACAGGCCATCACGGTTCGCGATCCCCGTTGTTCTCGAAGCCCCCACATTTCAATAGCGAGATGTGGGGCGCCCGACCTTGAGAGAGGCGAAAAGATCTGGGCCACCCGCCCATTAAATCGCGCAACGCGATCGTGACCGTCGCGCACTATCGCAGCTTTACGCTCTCTTTCAGGGGTAGATCACGGGAAGAATCTCCGACCGAGACCGCGTACTCTCCCGGCAGCCTCTGCCAAGCATCTTTCGCTTCATCGAATGTCTCGAGCGCCAGCGGCTCCAGCTCAACGTGAACGGTCTTCCGCTCCCCGGCTGCGAGTTCCACGCGCTGCCATCCAGCCAGCCGCCGGAAATTTTCACCCGAAGAATTCGGGAGCTGCACATACACCTGCGCGACATCCGCGCCGCTGCGTTTGCCCGTGTTCTCAAGCACAAACGTCACCGTCTTCGCCCCCGCGTCCACATGCAGATCGGAGTAGGCAAACGTCGTATACGAAAGTCCGAACCCAAACGCAAACAGCGGCTGCTTGCCTTCCGAGTCGAACCACTTGTACCCAAAGCGCACACCCTCCGTCAGGTCTGCAGGAAACGATGCGCGTTCCCGCTGCCTGCTTCCGTGCGCCGCCGGTTTCGCCGTCTCCTCCAGGCCAAACACCTTCGGATGCGGCAAATCCGCTTCCGTCTTCGCAAACGTAATCGGCAGCTTGCCCGACGGATTCACCGTCCCAAATAACAGGTTCGCAATCGCCTGTCCGCCCGCAACGCCCGGATACCAGGCCTCCATCACGCCCGCAACTTCATCTACCCATGGCATGCTCACCGGATTGCCCGTAACCAGCACCACCACGGTGTGCGGATTCGCCTTCGCGACCGTCTGAATCAAAGCATCCTGCTTGTTCGGCAAGGAGAGCGTCGCCGCATCCATGCCTTCGCTCATATACTCGTCGGCGAAGACGATCGCTACACCGCACTTCTTCGCCAGGGCAGCAGCAGAAGCTAAATCCGTGCCCGCATTGAACTGCACATCGGCCTGAGGTGCGTGTTCGCGTATGTAGCGCAGCGGCGCAGACGGAAAATATACGGCCTTGCCCCACTCGGTTTGCGTATGCGGATTGATTGCGTTGCCGCCCGGCGCATCCACCTGCGCCGATCCGCCACCCGACATGATGCCCACATCCGCATGCGCGCCAATCAAGGCAATCGAACGCACCCGCGAAGCATCGAGAGGCAAGATCCCATCCGCATTCTTCAACAGCACGATGCCTTCCTCAGCGATCTTCTGCGCATCGTCGCGCCCGCGGAACGGATCGACAACCTCCCGCGGCAGCGGCGGATGGTCGATCACTCCCGCTGCAAACATGCTGCGCAGAATCCGATGCACCATATCATCCAGCCGCGCCTGCTTGACCTCGCCACTTGCCACAGCGGCCGCAAGCTTCGGCCCAAAGAAGCCATCTCCCGGCTGCTCCATATCAAGCCCGGCGTTCGCAGCCTTAGCCGTCGAATGCGTCGCCTCCCAGTCCGACAACACGAACCCGGGATACTTCCAATCGCCCTTCAGCACATGGTTCAGCAGCCAGTCGTTCTCACACGCCCAGTCGCCATTGAACTTGTTGTACGAACACATTACCGACGCCGGGTGCCCAATCCGAATCCCCAGCTCAAACGCCAGCAAGTCACTCTCGCGAGCAGCCTTATGGTCAAGATGTACGTCGACTACGTTGCGTCCCGTCTCCTGGTCGTTCAGCGCATAATGCTTGATGTCGCCCATCACCTGGTTGGCCTCGACACCGCGGATCAGGTTGCCAACGGTATATCCAGCCAACACAGGATCTTCACCGGGATACTCGAACAACCGCCCATTGCGCGGATCGCGTGCCAGGTCCACACCGCCGCCAATCGACTGGTTGTAACCCTGCGCCCGCAACTCGCGCCCGATGACATCGCCGTAAAGAAACGCCGCATCGTTGTCCCATGCAGCCGCAGCGCCCAGCACCGATGGCAGCAGCGTCGCATATCGGCTGTCGCGCGCCGCCATGCGCACACCGACCGCCGAGTCCGCCTGGTTCAGGTCGGGAATCCCCAGCCGCGGTATCCCCAACACCTCTCCGGCGCCGCCGTTGTTCCCCGCCGGAATCGAAGTGTTCGGCCGCAGCGGCCCCCAGCCAATACCGTGCACCAACTGGATCTTCTCCGCCTGCGTCATCTCGCGGATGACCATGTCGGCGCGCTCATCGGGCGACAGCTTCGCGTTCATCCATGGCTTCGGCGTTGGCTTCGGCGCGTTCGCAGCCGGCTGTTGTGCCCCAACCAATACACTTCCCACCACAACAACGCTACCTGCAAGCAACCGCCAGTTGAACATTCCTATCCTTCTTACAACGTCAATTTGTTGCTTGTCCAAATCATCTCTACGATACCGCGATTTGCAGCACTGCATGCACATATGACGGCATATATCGATTTCGAAAGTTTACAATTTGTTTCGATTCGTATCGTTCGAAAGAGTGTGAGCAAGCATGTTCTCCCGAAAACTAACCAGCATTTTCGCGCTCTGCTGCTCCTCCGCCTCGCTCTTTGCAGCCGCTCCCGCGCCGCGGACAGACCACAAAGTTCCCGGCGAACGCACCGCCTGGACACTCTCGAACGGCGCCCTTCGCGCCACTCTCCCCGCGGACGCCCGCGATCTTTCCGCGCTTGAAATCAGCAGTGTCGCCGACAACGCCCGCCTGCAACCGGGCGAGCCTTTCGTCCTCCAGCTCCAGAACGGGCAGAGCCTCTCCTCAGCGCAGATGCAGCTCACCAGGCCGCTTGCGCTCACACGCATCGCGGCGCAGCGGCGCTCGCCGCGTCATGCTGCCACAGTCGCCGGCAGCCAGCTCTGCGCCGACTTCGCACTCCCTTCCGACGCGGGCAGCGCGCATTGGTGCCTCGTCTCACGCGATGGCACAAACTACCTTCGCCAGGAACTCACACTCCACGCGGCTGCAACCCAGCTTGCCATCGCCAAAGTCATCCTCTTCCGCTTCCACGCACCGGACGCGCAGACGGTAGGCACGGTCGCCGGCTCGCCCATCGTCGACGACAACTTCTTCCTCGGTTACGAAGACCCGCTCGCAACCAACACCGTTACCGATGGAGACATCGAGTGCGCCTTGCAACGCACGCTGCCGCTCGAACCCGGCCAGACGATCACCTACAGCGCCGTCATCGGCTGGTCACATACCGGCCAGATGCGGCGCGACTTCCTTCGCTACGTCGAGCAGGAACGCGCGCATCCCTACCGCACGTTCCTGCACTACAACAGTTGGTACGACATCGGCTATGGAGAGCGCTACGACCAAACCGCAGCGCTCGACCGCATCCACGCCTTCGGCGACGAGCTCATCCACAAGCGCCACGTCGTCATGGATTCCTTCCTCTTCGACGACGGCTGGGACAACACCGGTTCACTGTGGAAGATGGATGCAGGTTTCCCCAAAGGCTTCAAGCCGGTGCGCAAAGCCGCGCACAAATACCGCTTCGGCATCGGAGTCTGGCTCTCGCCCTGGGGCGGGTACTCCAAAGAAAAGCAGGAACGCATCGCCTTCGGAACGCAGGCCGGCTACGAAATTGTGAAGGGAGGCTATGCGCTCTCCGGTCCGCGCTACTACAGCGCTTTCGAGCAGACGTGCCTCGAAATGATCGACAAATACGGCGTCAATCAATTCAAGTTCGACGGAACAGGCAACGTCAACAGCGTCGTCCCCGGCAGCGCGTTTGACAGCGACTTCGCGGCGGCCATTCATCTCATCGGCCGTCTCCGCCAGGAGAAGCCCGACATCTACATCAACCTGACGACAGGGACTTCACCATCTCCGTTCTGGCTGCGCTACGCCGACTCCATCTGGAGAGGCGGCGAAGACCACAGCTTCGCCGGAGTAGGCACCGATCGCCAGCGCTGGATCACCTATCGCGATGGCGACACGTATCAGGGAATTGTTCGCAAGGGCCCACTCTTCCCACTGAACTCGCTGATGCTTCACGGCATCCTCTACGCGAAACAAGCCCACAATCTTGGCACCGACCCAGGCAACGATTTCGCTGACGAAGTGCATAGCTACTTTGGCGGAGGCACACAGCTACAGGAACTCTACGTCACGCCTTCGCTGCTGACACCGGCCAACTGGGACACGCTCGCCGAGGCCGCACGCTGGTCCCGCGCCAATGCCGCCACGCTGCTCGACACCCATTGGATTGGCGGCGACCCGCTGCAACTACAGGTCTACGGCTGGGCGTCGTGGAGTCCCACGAAAGGCCTGCTCACACTGCGCAATCCCTCCGACCAGCCGCAGGATTTCACCATCGATCTCTCCTCGGCATTCGAACTGCCCGCCGATGCGCCGCGAGCCTTCGAGCTGCACTCTGCCTGGAGCGGCGCTCACTCGCCGCTCGATGCCAAAGTGCTGCCAGCGATCGATCCGCAAGTCATCCATCTCGCCCCCTTCGAGGTCCTGACCTTTGAGGCAGTCCCCGCCAAAAACCAGGAGTGAGGAAATCTTTCAAGAACCTGTCTAAGAATCGTGCAAGGGGAAGCAGTTGCTGTTGCCTCTCTTGTTGTCATCCCCGAAGGGGATGACAACAATAAGGACCACAAGAAAGACAAGAGGGAAGACAACAGCAACTCAGTCCCTTCGCCCGGTTTTTTGGGCAGGTTCTTAGCGATATAGTTAGCGTGCAACGATTGAAGCCCAAAGAGGCGATGCGAGGGCACAGGAGGCATATGACATTCACGAGACGGCAGGCGCTTCGCCTGATGGGCAGTGCGGCACCCGCGATGGCCATGCAGAGCAGCTTCGGACGCATGCTCGCGCAGACACAAAGCCGCATCGATCTGACTCCCGGCAAGTACGCCGCCTCGCGACCGTCGTTGAAGGCCTACACCATTCCCGACTGGTTTGCGGATGCCAAGTTCGGCATCTGGTCTCACTGGGGGCCGCAGTCCGCCGTCGGCGATGGCGACTGGTACGCCCGCAACATGTACATGCAGGGCTCGGACCAAAACAAGTACCACGTCAACCGCTTTGGGCCGCCTTCGAAGTTCGGCTACAAGGATTGCATTCCCCTGTTCACTGCCGACCGCTGGGACCCCGAGCATCTGATGGACCTCTACGTCAAAGCCGGCGCAAAGTACTTTTTCAGCATGGGCGTACATCACGACAACTTCGACCTGTGGAACTCGAAGCATCAGCCGCGCTGGAACTCCGTCGCCATGGGACCGAAGAAAGATGTCGTCGGTCTGTGGTCGGCCGCGGCGCGCAAACGCGGCCTGCGCTTCGGCGTCAGCGAGCATCTCTCCAACAGCTTCGACTGGTTTGCTCCAGCACACGGCAGCGACGCCACAGGCCCGCTGGCCGGAGTCCCCTACGACGGCACCAATCCCGCCTTCGCTGATCTTTATCACAGCTATGCGGACATGCCCGCTGACTTCGCAAAGACAGCCCAGGCCATGGGCCGCATTGCGCCCGATAGCTGGAAGCTCCAGTACTTCCATCGCATCAAAGACCTCGTCGACAGCTATCAGCCTGACCTGCTCTACACCGATGGCGGCATGGAGTTTGAAGGCTTCGGCCTGGCGACGGTCGCCGAACTTTACAACGTCGGCCCGGTCGACCAGCACGGCAACAGCGAAGCCGTATACACCAGCAAAACCAAGGCCGATTGCGACGGCGGCATCTGCGTCCTCGACCACGAACGCGGTGTCACCGACAACATCTGGCCCGCGCCATGGCAGACCGATACCTGCATCGGCCAGTGGCACTACAAGCTCGGCCAGACTTACAAGACGCCGAAGAAAGTCATCGATCTACTGGTCGATATCGTCAGCAAGAACGGCAACCTGCTGCTGAACTTCCCGCTGCCGGCCAGCGGCGAGCTCGACGCGGAAGAGAGGCGCATTCTCGAAGGCATCACCTCATGGATGAGCGTCAACGGTGAAGGCATCTTCCATACGCGGCCATGGAAGATCAACGGGGAAGGCCCCGCTATGGCCGTCAAGGTCGCGCAGCAAGGCTTCAATGAAAGCAAACAGCCCGATCTCGGTGCGCAGGACATCCGCTTCACCTCCAAGGGCAAATCCATGTTCGCGTTCCTGCAGGGATGGCCGCAGGGAGAAGTCGTCATCCACTCGCTCGCCGTCAATGGGCCGCAACAGCCGGACAAAGTGACGGCCGTGCGTATGCTCGGCCGTGATGAGAACCTGAAATTTACCCACGACGCAACAGGCCTGCGCCTCACACTTCCTGGATCGAAACCCACGACCGCTGATCTTGGCATTGCGCTGAAGATCAACTTCGCCTAGGAAATCTTCGATCAAGTACAAGTAGCGATAGATCAAGATTTCAGGCGTGACATAAGCCAAGCTGGATCCACGCGGCTTTTGTAAAGGAAAACGCCAAGAGCGCAACGGACGCAACATTTTCGCGACGGCACCCATGGCGTGACCTTTGCGTCCGTTGCGTCCTTCGCGTTTTCCTTTGTCTTACCGCAGGCCATTACCTACCGATCAGCGTTGGTCCGCGAACGCGCCGACAAAATCGCTTTCGGCGTGAAGTGGAGGTCCGCCACAAAGGGGTACGTCGGCACGCGGTATTTGTTCGCCGGAAGATGCACGATGTCCTGATTGATCGAGCCATCCGACAGCGCCATCAAACTCGGATTGGCCAGCGGCGACAGCTCCGGCGAAAGGTAGCCGGACTTGACCACAATGATTTTGAACGACTTCGGCTGTAGTCCCAGCCGCGTGAAATCGACGATGTCATGGTAGGGCCGGCGATAGTCGGAGATCACCAGAGTCACGCCGTCGATCTGAACAACCGCCTCGCGACTGCGTGGAGCCGCAGGCAAAAGGAACAAGACCTTCGCGCGAACCTGCACCGGCCTGCTTCCCACCGGATCGAGCGTCGCACCGATAGAGAGCGGCAACGTCGCACCCACACCCGCTTTGTAGCAGGCATCAGTGGCCGGCGCATCGGTGATGCCGGCGAACACCGTGTTCTGCGCCTTGTACCGCAACAACTCCTGCAGCACTTCCGCGCGATCGCTCGTTCCGCCGCCTGTGGGATTGTCGCCCGAGTCGGCCAGAATCGCCGGCTGCGTCGTCGCCTTCATCGCGCGCTCGATGCACTCATCGATCGTGCAGGTTGTAGTGCCAAACTGAAACTCCTTGCGCGCGTCCCAGTATTGCTGCGCCAGCGAAACCGCAATCTTCTCCTGCGCTGCGGGAGCCGTGCCTGTGACGATCGCGCAGGCTGTCGCGCGCGGCTCATCGGCCCATACATAGCCCACCAGCAGCGACACATCCAGGATTCCCGGCTGAGCATTCAACGCTGGAAGCTGCGCCCACAGGCGCTTTCCTGGCTGCCACTCCGTGCTGGTGCGCTCGCCGGGCAACAGCACGGGGATCGGCGCCCACACCACCCTGGGGCGGATGTTTTCATTCAGACAATGCAGGAGCATCCCGCAGGAACGCTGCATGGTTTGTTCTTTATCGATGTGCGGCGCCGTGCGAAACGCCGAAACCATATCGATGTTGTCGAGCACGCGCTGGCTCATGTTTCCGTGCAGATCGTAGCTCGCCGATACGAGGCACTTCTGCCCGACGACCTTGCGCACGGACTCCATCCAGTCGCCTTCCGCGTCCTGCATACCCACCACGAATGTAGCGCCGTGCATCGCAAGAAACACGCCGTCGAGCGGAAGCAACGCAGTCAATCGTGCGAGAAAATCTTTCTTGATCGCATCGTAGGTCGCACGGTCTACCGGACCGCCGTCGACTGCTTCCGCCATCAACGTCGGCAGGAACGGCACGGGATATTTCTTGAGAAACGCAAAGCGGTCGGTGTTCGTCAGAGCGTCGCCCGTCAGAATCGTAAAGTCTTCCATGCGGCTCTGAATGCGGCTATACGTGCTGCATTCGGTGCCGATGCCGCCGAATGCGATGCGCCATTTTTTTCCAGTCTCCGCAGCCGTCGCATAGCGGCCCAGAGAGGATGTCAGCGCCGCTGCAGAAGCAGTTTTAAGAAACGTACGTCGTTGCATGATGGCGTCCCCTCATTGAAACCAAATCATAGTGCAACATCTATACCGCGGAGCCTCGCGCCCGCCACAGCGCGCCGGCCAACGGATCGACCACGCCATCAAGTACACGAACCGTTGGATACTCTTCGCGAACGGCCGCAATCAATGCCTCACGAACCGGCGCAATCTTCTCCATAATGCTTCCCGCAAACGCCAGCGGCGGCACGATTCCCGACTCCATCTGTATACGGCGCATCACGAGTTTTGCCAGATGGCCCAGGCTCTCTCCCTCGCGTCGCAGGACCTCCATCGCCACGGCATCACCCTGTTCGGCGCAGCGCAGCGTCACTCCAGTAAGCTGCGAAAAATCCGGTGACGGCGGGCAGTTCGCAAACTCCACCAAAGCGTCCAGCGAAGCCAGTTGCCACAAACCCAGCACTGCTTCCTTCAGAGCCGTCGAACGACCTTCGTCCTTTGCCATGAAGATCGCACGCAGGCACTCCACGCCGATCTTGTGTCCTGAACCCTGGTCAGCCAATACCGGCCCCCACCCTCCGGCAAAGGTCAACGTTCCGTCGCGCATACGACCCGCCACATTGGACCCCGTGCCTGCCAGCACCAGCACGCCGCTCGCTCCAGGAAAGGCGGCGTCGAGCGCGATCTCAACGTCGCCCAGCAACAACAAATCGCCGGCCACTCTCGCGCTCATAGCCGCGCGCAACCAGTCGACGACCAGCGGAATGCCATCGCCCGCCGTGCCGACACATGTGCGCGATACGGACTGCATCGAGATGCCGGTCTTCGCCGCAAGCTCCGACAACGCCGCGTCGAGATTTCCAGCGGCCGTCTCTGCATCGGTTCGCATGCGTTTGATCGTTCCGCCGCGCACTCTCGCCAGTTCACGCGTCTCGTCGGCGAGCAGATAATCCGTCTTCGTCCCACCTGCATCAACGGCCAGAAATAATCTCATCGCCCCCGCATTCCATCGTCCAAATCCTACGGCAAATCTTTCATTTATTCTTATAAGCCTTGAGCCTACCCATCGTATTCGAACTATGCGCCGAAACGCTTGAAGCCGCGCTGTCGGCTGAACCCGGCGGCGCGGACCGCATCGAGCTTTGTTCCAATCTGGATGTCGGAGGTCTTACTCCCGGCCACGAACTCACCGAGCAGGCGATCCACACCAGTGGCCTTCCGGTCCACGTACTCTTACGCCCGCACGCGAATGGCTTTGTCTATTCGGCCTCCGACTTCGCTTCGATCAGCGCCGAGCTTCAACATGCGCAACGCCTTGGAGCGGCCGGTGTCGTCCTCGGGATATTGAACGGGGATCACACGGTAGACACAGCTCGCACACGCGCTCTTGTCGAACTCGCCGCGCCAATGGAAGTGACCTTTCACCGTGCGTTCGACGAAGTTCTTGACTTCGATCGCGCCCTCGAAGACGTCGTCGCCACAGGCTGCCACCGTATCCTCACTTCGGGAGGCGCACCGGACGTGCTTGCCGGCGCCGATGTACTCGCTCGCCTCATCACCCGTGCGGCCGGCCGCATCGATATCGCCGCAGGCGGCGGACTTCGTCTCTCCAATGCTCACGAAGTCCGCCGACGCACAGGCGCTCGACATTTTCACGGCTCTCTGCGCTCGCAAGATGACGGCCCGCCTCAGCTCGCCGATCGCACTCGCGCGATGGTTGACATTTTGAACGAGGCGTGAACCGCAAATAGATGCGTTTCGCCATCCTTGTCCGCGTTCCGCGGACAAGGATGGCGAAGGTTTTTGGGGGCTGCTTTTGGCAGGGTCGAAGACGCTGCCCTTCCGTGCCAGCCTCACGTAGACGCTGGCACGATCCGTATTAGATAGAAAGACTCAGCACGCGATTGAGCCGTTGCACAAACGCCGCGGGGTCCTTGAGGGCGACACCTTCCATCAGCAGCGCCTGATCGAAAAGCAGCCACGCGGCATCCTGCGTAACGGCATCGTCCGGGCGTGCCAACAGCTTCTTCACAATCTCGTGATCGGGATTGATCTCAAGCGTCGGCTTGGGCATCGGAATTTCCTTTTGCCCCATGGCACGCAACATCTGCTGCATCTGCAGCGATGGCTCTTCTTCGTCGGAGACGATGCACGAAGGACTATCCGCCAGCCGCACCGAAGCGCGCACATCCTTCACGCGATCGCCAAGCGTGGCCTTCAGCTTTTCCAGCAACGGCTTCAAGTCCTCGGCATTATCCGGCGCCGCTTCATCCTTCAGGTCGTCGCTGGTCGAAGCCTTATTCACCGCCTTCAGGTCGATGTCGCCATACTTCTCGACACCCGAGAAAACGATCTCATCGATATCGTCGTCGAGAATCAGAACCTCGAGGTCTTTCTTCTTGTAGATCTCCAGAAGCGGTGATGTACGCAGCAGCGACTCGCTGCCGCCGGTGATGAAGTAAATGCTCTTCTGGTCTTCCTTCATCCGCGACTTCACATCGGCGAGGCTTGTAAGCCCTTCCACCTTTGTCGACTTGAAACGTATGAGGTCGAGCAAGGTCTCACGGTTCGCATAATCGCCATACAGCCCTTCTTTCAGAGGCCGGTTGTACTCGGCGACAAACTCCAGATATTTCTCGGGATCGTTCTTCGAGATCTTTTCCAGCTCGGAGAGAATCTTCTTGACGCTCGCCGTGCGGATGCTGGTGAGCACCTTGTTCTGCTGCAATATTTCGCGGCTCACATTCAGCGGAAGGTCTTCGCTGTCGATGATGCCGCGCACGAAGCGCAGATACGGCGGCAGAAGCTCCCTGGCATCATCCATGATGAAGACGCGCTTTACATACAGCTTTACGCCAACCTTGTACTCCGCGTGATACAGATCGAGCGGAGCCTTGGACGGAATGTAGAAGAGTGTTGTGTACTCCAGGCTGCCTTCCGCTTTGGTATGGAACCAGAACATCGGGTCCTGCGAATCGCCGGAGATGGACTTATAGAGCTCCTTATAGTCTTCGTCGGTCAGCTCGCTCTTCGGGCGGCGCCACAGCGCGCTCGCGGCGTTCACCTGCTCCGTCGTGCGCGTCTTCTCCGACTTCTTCTCCTCCGCATTCCATTCGCTCTTGTCGTACGTCAAAAAAATCGGGAACGCGATGTGGTTGGAGTACTTCTTCACAACCTCCTGCAACCGCCAGCTATTGGCATACTGCTTGCCTTCCTCGTTGAAGTGCAGCAGCACCGTGGTCCCTGCGACCATCCGCTCCGCCGGCTCAATTTCAAACCCGCTCTTGCCGTCGCTGGTCCAGCGCCAGGCCAGCTCTTCGCCTGCCTTGCGCGATACGACTTCAATGCGGTCCGCGACCATAAACGCGCTATAAAAACCGACGCCGAATTGGCCAATGAGGTTCGAGTCCTTCTTCGCGTCTCCGGAAAGCTGTGAAAGAAAATTCTTCGTGCCAGACCGCGCGATTGTGCTGAGGTTCGCGGTCAAATCCTCTTCATTCATACCGATGCCGGTATCGGCGATCGTCAATGTATTGTTTGCCTCATCGAGTTCCAGGTCGATGCGAGGGTCAAACGCCAGCGACTTGAAGGCATCGTCGGTCAGCGTCAGGTGGCGCAGCTTATCCAGCGCGTCCGACGAGTTCGAAATCAATTCGCGCAGAAAGATTTCAGGGTGCGAATAAAGGGAGTGGATGATCAGTTGAAGGAGCTGATTGACTTCGGTTTGAAATTCACGTTTCGACATGACTCCATTATAAAAAACCGCGTTGACCGCATGGCAACCCCCGTGTTCCGATCAACGCAGTGACTCGAAAACCAACACTTCCGGTGGACGCAATTCTGCCGGAGGTCCTCGCATCCCTGCGGCGCACGGCCAGCCTCGTCATCGAAGCCCCACCCGGTGCCGGAAAGACGACCCGCGTTCCACCTGCGATCCTCGGCATGGTCAGCGGCGAAGTCATCGTGCTGGAACCCCGCCGCATCGCCGCCCGCATGGCCGCACGTCGCGTCGCATCCGAACTCGGCGAAGATGTCGGCGAAACCATCGGCTACCAGGTCCGCTTCGAAGAAAAGATCAGTTCGCGCACACGTCTCCGCTTCGTCACCGAGGGGATACTCACTCGCCGGCTGCTGTCCGATCCGGCGCTCAAGGGCGTCGATGCTATCGTCCTCGACGAGTTCCACGAGAGGCATATCGACAGCGATCTCGCACTCGCGCTGCTGAAGCGCCTTCAGCGCACTCGTCCGGAATTTCGCATGATTGTGATGTCGGCCACACTAGATGCAGCGCCCATCGCAAGCTTCCTCGACAGCTGCCCGGTCATTCGCTCCGAAGGAAGGCTGTTCCCGCTGTCGATCCGGCATCTTCCTTACTCGCCCGAACCGTTACATGTGCAGGTGAAAACGGCGGTCGAGCTTCTCCTGCGCGAGGGCCATACCGGCAACATCCTCACCTTCCTTCCCGGAGCCGCGGAGATTCGCCGGGCGCAGCGCGAATGCGAACCCATCGCCCGCCACGCCGGCCTGCTCGCTCTTCCACTGCACGGCGATCTCTCACCCGCTGAGCAGGACCGCGCCGTTCTGCCCTCCGCAGAACGAAAACTCATCCTTGCAACCAACGTCGCGGAAAGTTCCGTCACAGTCGAAGGCGTCACCGTCGTCATCGACAGCGGCCTCGCGCGCTCTGCGACGTACTCTCCGTGGACCGGCCTGCCCACGCTTCAGGTCGGCCGCATCAGCAAGGCCTCCGCAATCCAGCGCGCCGGAAGAGCCGGCCGCACTGGCCCGGGCCAGGTGCTGCGCCTTTATCCCGAAGAAGACTACATGCTCCGCCCGGACCACACCGCTCCCGAGATCGCACGCACCGATCTCTCTCAGCTTCTACTCAGTCTTCGGGCCATGAAGATCGAGCACCTCAGCAACCTTGCATGGCTGACCGCCCCTCCCGCTGACGCCGTGCGAACCGCCGAATCATTCCTCGACCGCATCGGCGCAACCGGAAGCATGGCGCAACGACTCGCACGCTTTCCTCTGCCGCCACGCCTATCGCGCATCCTCATCGAGGCCCTCGACCGAGGCGTAGGAGAAGACGGATGCCGCGTAGCCGCCATGCTCAGCCTCGGCGCGCGCAGCGAGAAGAACGATCTGCTCGCCGCAATGGACTTGCCCCCCGATCAGCGCCTTCGCCAGCACACCGATCAACTCCTCCGTCTGGCTCGGCCACCCAGGCAGACACACCATGACGACGATGCTCTCCTGCTCTCCCTGCTCGCCGGCTTCCCCGATCGCGTGGCCCGCCGCCGCGCAGGCAATCAGGTGCTGCTATCGACAGGCCTCTCGGCCGAGATGGCCGGCGAAGTGCCCGCGTACGAATTCATGCTGGCCATCGACGCGGAAGACCGCAAAGAAAATCCCCTACCCCTGATCCGCATGACATCGCGCATCGAACCCGAGTGGCTACTCGACCTCTTCCCTGACCACATCGAAGAGCGCTCAACTGTCAGTTGGAACCGCACTTCGGAGCGCGTCGAAAAAGTAAGTGCGCTGTTATACGACAAGCTCGTCATCGAGGAGTCGCGAGGCGCTGCCTCGGAGCCCGAAGCTGCCGACCTGCTGGCACGCAAAGCAATCGAAACGGGCATAGAACAATTCGTCGACAAAGAAG
>Ga0207125_10055_pt1 | contig 28428 bp, 28 predicted proteins | sample Alteio_BWMinHeat_19_FD_153556 | JGI IMG/M metagenome (GOLD analysis project Ga0207125, IMG submission 153556) | Enriched cells from forest soil in Barre Woods Harvard Forest LTER site, Petersham, Massachusetts, United States -... | ecosystem: Environmental > Terrestrial > Soil > Temperate forest >...
ACTGCAACGATTCGGGAAGCGCAATCAGCATCAGCACGCCAATTACGGCAGGTATCGCGCCGCCAACGTAAAACACCGATCGCCATCCAAATGCTGGAATCATCCATGCCGATACCAGTCCCGCCACCACTGCCCCGACGTTGAAACCGTTTGTGACAACAATCATCATGAGAACTCGCAAGCGCCGCGGCGAGTATTCACCCACAAGCGCAACCGCGTTCGGCATGATGCCGCCCAAACCGACACCGGCGAAAAATCGCATCGTTCGCAGTTCCCCGATGGAACCTGCGCGCGCGGTCATGAGGGTAACGGCTGAAAAGACGAGAGTGGTCACGATCAGAACGGGACGGCGGCCGATCTTATCGGCCAGCATGCTGAAGAACAGAGAACCGACGAGAATCCCGACCAGCGCGGCACTGAGCACGGGACCCATTTGCGGCGGCGGGATTCTCCAGTCCTTGATGATCGCGGGAACGAGATAGCCGAGCGCCTGCACATCGAAGCCGTCCATGATCAGGCATAGTCCGCACAAGACGAATATGCCGGTCTGGAAAGCGCCAATCTTGTTTCTGTCCAGAACTTCTGAAATATCGACAGTGTTGCTCATTTGGCACCCGCTTCCGAGCGCACCAGGCGGGCGCCGTCAACCATGGCCTTCATCTTGCCGAATGCAGCATCGCGTGGAAGGTATTTCAAGCCACAGTCCGGCGCAACGATAATCCGGTCCGCGCTGACATGCGGAAGCGCGCGGCGAATGCGGGCAGCGACAACCTCGGGTGTTTCGATTTCGTTCTTTGAAAGGTCGAGAACGCCAAGAATGATTTGTTTCCCTGGAAGTTTCTCCAATATTGAACAATCGAGCGCGGATTGCGCTGTCTCAATGGAAATCTGCTGGAGGCGCGAACCGGCGAGTTCGGTGAGGAAAGCGTAACCCGGCGGCCGGTCGTGAATAATAGCGGCGTAACCGAAACACAAATGCACTGCGGTTGTCCCGCTGACGCCGTCGAGGGCGCGATTCAGCGCGGCAAGCCCGTAACGGCGAGCCTTTTCAGGGCGAGCCTGCATGTAAGGTTCGTCGATCTGCACCACGTCTGCGCCCGCGGCAAAGAGGTCCTTGATCTCTTCGTTGACTGCGGCGGCGTAGTCCATCGCAAGCTCGTCTTCATTCTTATAGAAGTCGTTCTGGGCCTGCTGCGACATCGTGTAAGGGCCAGGCACCGTCACCTTGGTCATCCGGTCGGTATTCGCGCGGAGAAACTGAACGTCGCGGACTTCGACGGGATGCTTGCGGCGAATCCTCCCGACAACTCGGGGGACGGGATTGGGATGGCCGCTGCGATCGAGCGCAGTGCCCGGGTTATCGATATCGACACCTTCGAGCGCAGTCGCAAACCGATTGGAGTAGCTCTCGCGGCGAATTTCACCATCGGTGATGATGTCGAGGCCGGCGCGCTCCTGATCGCGGATCGCCAGGATCGTTGCGTCATCCTGCGCTTCTTCGAGAAACTCGGGCGCCACGCGCCACAACTCTTTCACGCGCGTTCGCGGAGGAAAACGGCCGGCCAGCTTCTTGCGGTCGATCAGCCATTCCGGTTGCGGGTAGGAGCCAACCAACGATGTTGGAAACAACATCCGCAGCTAAGGCTTGTATGGTCTGGACGCCGACTTCACGATTTCATTCAGCGTTGGAATGTTCTCGAGCGGTGGAGCGTTGCTCTTGAACGTCCGGATGTAGGCGTAAATATCTTTCGCCTGCCGGTCGCTCATGGTGTTTTCGGCAAAGTTCGGCATGCTGGTGGACGGAGTCGCCGGCGCCACGTTCGCGCGCGCCCGGAGGAACTTGATGAAGCTATCCTCGGTCGCGAGATTCGAACTCCAGTTGCCTACGAATGCGCGTCCGGTCTCGCCGTTGAAACCATGGCAACCGTAGCAGCTGTAGTTGTAGTACAGCGCTTTGCCATTGACGGCATTTCCGGTCACCGGACTCGTTGGCGGATTGGCGTTGCCAGCCGGAGCCGTGCCGCGGCCACCGCCGCCGCGGCCCTGACTCATAGCGATGATTGGAAGGATCAACGCCAGCAATGCGATCGTTAAAAACATAGTCTTCGAATTTCGCTTCACGTTACGACTCCTTAAATCGGCTACCGCGGCTGCGTGATGACGTCGATCATGTAGGGGTGGCCTTTCTTCACCGAGTCCACGCCGCGCTTCAAGGCAGCTGCCAGCAACTTCGGATCGGAAATCGGCCCTTCGCCGGCCATGCCGTATCCCTCTGCCATCTTCTTGTAGTCAATATATGGATCCCGGAGACTGGAGCCGATATGTCCACGATCGGTTCCGCGCCCGCGAACGCCGGCCATGTATTCGACGAACATGAGTTCCTGGTGCCACGCGCGATTGTTGTGCATGACGGTAAGCATCGGAAGCTGGTGATGAACGGCCGTCCACAAAACGCCAGGAGCGTAGTTCAGATCGCCGTCGGTCTGAATGTTCACAACAAAACGGCCGCGGCTCTTGGCTGCGAGCGCAGCGCCAACCGATGCCGGAGCGCCATAGCCCATTCCGCCCGCGCCCTGGCCGCCGAGATAGCTATATGGCTTATTGTGATCCCACAGTTGAGCATTGTGCCCGCCGGAGAAACCACTCGGCGACGAGAAGCACCAATCTTCATTCATGATCAGGGGCCACAGTTCGGAATAAATCCGAGCCGTGGAAATAGGACTCGCATCCCAGCCGGCTCTTTTCGCCTGCACCGCCTGGGTTACAGCCTCGATGTGCGCCTTCTGGTTCGCTTCCGCGTGCTTCGCGCTGCGGTCCTGAATGACTCTCTTCTTGTCCGAGGTGAGCTGACGCTGCACTTCATCAATGATGGCAGGCAAACTTGCCTCGGCATCGGCCGTGAGGGTTAGCGCATTCCCGCCGGCCGCGCCGCCACGGCCTCCTCTGGCCCCATTATTCCGGCCGCCGGCATTTGGAGAGATACCGCCGAATGCAATATTCGCCGTGTCCCGGCTAAGCAGCGTCGCCAATCCGGGCCCCGTGATCGAAGCTTGAGCGCCGGCAGTTTCCAGACCAAGCGTGTAGTCGTATGTCGTGTTCGCGCCAGGACCGCAAAGCGGATGACGCTGCGGGAAACTCATCGGACCACCGGTCGCGCTGGTGCTGGTCGATGCACCGACCAGTTCGGCGAGCTGCACGGCGTTCTTGATCCCTTGAGGGGTTCGCAAACGGCCCACGGCAATTCTGGGATTCTGAGCGTCGACCAGGCCTTTCGCGATTTCCTTTGCCTGCGCAGACTCGATACCGGTGATCCGCGGCGGCTGATAGCCCGGCACCTTCATCGTCTTCGCTTCTTCTTTTTGAAGTTCGATATCCAGCACCACCAGAGCCGGACCTTGCGGCGGGGTGATGGCTTCGTTATAGGCGCGTTGAATCGCCGTCAGCGATTCTTCGAGCGTCTTCGGCTGAGCATCCCATTTCGTGAAGCTGCGGACCATGCTGGCCATATCGTTTGCAGTGTGCGCGGCAATGAAACCCTCATCGCGGCCGGCCAGCAGGAGGGCAGGCGTCTTATCGTAATAGCATTGATAGATGGACATTGCCGCGTGCTGAATTCCGATCGTTCCGTGCAGCAAGGCGCACATCGGTTTGCCTTCGGCTTTGCCGTATCCATGAGCCATCGTTACAGCGGACTCTTCGTGCAGGGCCGTGATGAACTCCGGCGCTTTGTTTGGAGGATTGCCGTAGTTGATGAGCGACTCTTGCAATCCTTCGAAACTCGAACCCGGGTTCGCGGCCACGTATTCGATGCCGAGATCCTTCAGAACCTGGGTCATCAGGTCGGAGCCGGGACGAGTTACAGCGCGGGCGGTGGCAGCCGGAGGCTGAACGTTCCCTGCATCGCGGGCAAGCTGCGCCGCTGTGGGCGCGGGAGCGCCACCAGCAGGAGCGGCTGCGCCACTGCGCTGGCCCGGGCTGTTGCCAACCCGGGTTTGGGCTTCGGAACTCTCGACGCTTGTAACAAGCGCCGCAGCGCCTGCAGCAGCGCCTTTTAAGAAACCACGACGGTTCACAGAACCATTTTTCGACTTCGCCATTTGTCAATCCTCCTGGGGGCATGAGCGGCTGCGAATGCAAGCCCGACAGGGCGCAGCCATCAAGTGATCGTTGGAGCATTCGTCTAAACAGACGATGTGTCAAGAAATTCCCGCTTAGTTCGCGTTTGATTGTGGCGCCTTGCAAACGAAGTTCGCGGCGTCGTTCGTGCTGCCCACTCCCTTGTACGCCGCAACCTGTGGATATGGGCACAGCGGCCGCGCCATATCGACTCGATTGTTCGTCACGTGGCTGGCGAGCAACTGGTCGGGAGCGATACCGGTTTCGCGCCAGCGCTCGAGGGCTCCCATGTAATTAATCTGGTTGGGGCCGGGGCCGTTGCCGCAGTGTTGCATGCCAGGCGCCATGAACAGCCGCATCCAGTTATCCTGTTTCTGACCCATCTTCGTCAGAACGCTGCTGTAGTAATTGACGGTGTTCTCGGGTGAGATCGCCGTGTCGTTCCATCCGTGATAAAGAATCAGTTTTCCGCCGTGCGCTTTAAAAGCGGACAGGTCGGGATTGACCGCGTTAATGATCGTTCCAACTTTCTCGTCGACGACCTTCAGATCGCGATCCAGGTCATAAGACTTCCAATCCCACTGGAGATTGTCATACGCCACCTGGAACGAACCGAGTGAAACGCCCGGCGGAGCCTGACTCGCGGCAATCACATTCCATCCGGTTTCGCTGCCCGGCTCTTTTCCGGGGAATACCAGCTCGCCGCTCTTCGTCTTCGCGGGCGCATACATGCGCTTCACTGCCTCGATCTGAGGCGCAGTGAGACAACTTTCACCGTCTCCCGACTTGCACAATAAAGTAGTCAGATCGAAATCGAGAACCTTGCCCGAAACCTTGCAGGTGCGTGGATCATTCAGCAGGCCATCCTTCACACCGTCCTTTGCATCGCAGGCCGCCACCACGGCTTTGCTTAACGCCGTGGCCTTGGCTGTCGAAACCGCGCTGGCCGGGTTGTTCAACACGGGAACGGCAACGCCGAGGTCCCATGCATGAAGATGTGTCTGATAATTTGCGGGAGCGCCTGCAACGATTGCGTCGAAGTCATCAGGATATCGCTGGGCTTCCATGAGACCCTGTCGGCCCCCGGTCGAACAACCATTCCAATAGGAGAGACGCGGCCCACGATCGTAGAAGGTCGTCATGATCGTCTTCGCTTTCACAGTGGACTCGTGTACGGCGCGATACGCAAAATCGACGACTTTCTCAGGATGACCTATCGCAAAATTCGCGTTGCCGCCTTTGTGGCCCGTATCCGTGGACGCTGTTGCATAGCCTTCGTTCAGTGCGGCTGCCAGCGCTGGATAACTGATAACGCCGGCCCAACCGCCACCGCCGACGAACTCGAATTTGCCGTTCCAGGTCTCAGGCAGCCACACTTCCATATCGATTGAAGAATCTGAAGTTGGCGTGAGCGTCGCAGCCACTCGGCAGAATGGGGGAACGGTAATTATTGCCGGTGGTGGAGCAGCGGCGCCACCGCCGGGACCTTGCCCTCGCCCACCACCACCGCCTCGCTGCGGCGCCCCGGCAGCAGGAGCCGGCGCAGCTTCAGGAGCTTGGCCTCGCGGCGCCGCAGGCGGAGTGAAAACGCCAGCCGGCACCAGTTCAGCCATCGTGATGGTCGTATTCGGAATCGAGATCGATTTCAGCCCGGCGCATGGAGTTGCCGCAAGCGCAGTACTGAAAAGCATCAGAACAAGGTTTGTAATCATTATTGGGTCCTTTCGAGTGGGGCAAAACTATCACAGATTCGAACCGCGGTCCATGACCAGAAGCTGTAGAAGATGGTCGCGGAGTGGAGCATATCTAAAGGAGCGCTTAGCGGACAGTGGTTTGGAAGATTCTCCTCCTTTTTAAGGCTGTGGTGTCCAAATTAGGAGAACGGCTCAGTTGAAAACCGATGTTCAATGGCTTGCTCAAAGGATAACGGAACTTCGAGGTGTTGTTTGGCGGCAGGATATTTATTTATTCCCCGCCTTTTTAAGGCGGGGTGGCTGCGCGCAGCGCAGACGGGGCGGTTGGTAAAGTCGCGAAGCCACCTTACAGATTTCCGCGAAGCGCTCCTTATTAGTCGGTGCGCTGCGCGACCATCTGTAAGGAGGCTTCGCGACGATACCAACCACCTCGGCTGCGCTGCGCGCAGCCACTCCTTAAAAAGGAGGAGAATAGATAACTAATTGACCAGACTGCTGGTTTTGGGTCGAACAGAAGTAACTGCCTTCGGGCGGAGTTCCAGAAGGTGTGAGGGCTCGAAATCGGTCCTGGACCATCGATAGTTGTCGTCAAACGCAATGCCCAACACGTACCCAGTCTCCTGGCAGGTACAGTACTTCACGACCCCTTCGTATTTGCCGTTCTCATAGTGGAGGGAAACCTTCGTTTCGGCCGGTATTGGATGTTCCAGGTGCAGGCAGGCGCCCGTGGCCGTGATGTCTTCCAGCGCCACTGTTTCGCTTCGGCAGCTACCGCCGCCTTCCGTCCAACGAATTGTCAGGAGTTCAGCGCACATCACGCGGTTCTTTTCACGCCGTTGTTTCATACTGCACGTATCGGCAATCTGGCGTAAAGGTTTAGTGGTACTGTGCTTATCCGTCGGCGTCTGTTTGTTCTCTTGACATAACAGAGCAGCACTTCAATAATTCGGCTTGCAACGGAGGGATGTCCATGAGGCGGAATTTACTAACGATTACCAGTCTGTGCTTCGGTTTGTTAATGGCCGCAGTGCCCGTTCTCGCGCATCATTCGTTCGCGGCGGAATACGACAGAAGCAAGCCCATCAAGTTCACCGGCAAAGTCACTAAGGTGGAATGGGCGAATCCTCACATCTATTTCTACGTCGATGTGAAGGACGACGCGAGTGGCAAGACCATCAATTATGCATGTGAAGGAGGCGCTCCGAACGGCCTCTACCGAAGTGGTTGGAGGAAAGACTCGCTGAAAGCCGGAGACATGGTCTCTGTAGACGGATGGCGCGCAAAAGATGGATCGAACACTGTCAATGCAGGAAGCGTTGTCCTGCCGGACGGCAAGAAGGTATTTGCAGGATCCGCCGATGACGGCGGACCAGGCGCAAAGAATCCGTAAAAACTGCAAGGAGTCCTCCTGCATCGTTTCCTCAAATGCTTATAGGACATCGAACACCTGAAGAGCAACAAGAAGCCCCAACCGTGAGGTCTGAGTGAAACGCAACGTCTTATTCCAATGTACCTGCCCGGGATGCAACACGAAGCTGAAGATTGAATGCGTCACCGAACCGACGCTGACGGGAGCCGGTGGAACCGTGGATTGTCCTGTTTGCGGCGCAAGCAAGATGATCCCGGACGAGCCCGTCCGGATTTCGTATCAGAAAGACGGCGCCTGGGTCGAGTCGATACCGCACACGAGCTACTTCAAATAGAATCGATCATTTCTGGGGAGGCTTGGGAGCGGCGCCATCGTCCGGCGCGCCGGGGAAAAGATTGTCGAAGTTGATTTCGGGACCGGGCGCTGGCGCCACACTTGCCCGCGTCGTCGTAAAGCCTATCCACCGGCCCAGAAAAATGACGGTGATCCATATCACGAGCGACAGGGCCGCCGCGGTCTTACCCGCCAGAGGCGCCGACGGAGATTTGTCCCACTGCTGAGTCGTCCTTCCCGCCGTAAGATCAAAGACGAGCATGTTGATCCCGGCAAGCACAAGCATCAGCATCTTGGTTCGGAAAAAGACGTTGTGATAGTACACGCCGGCATTTGTTGTGAACATCAGCACACCGGTAGCAGCGGTCAGGGCAAAAGCTGCCCACGTCCACTTCAGTATCTCCGACGCCATTCGCGTAAACGGCCGATGAGTCGAGGCAACTCCCAACAACCGGAGATCGATGATCGCAATCGTGCCGAAGACCATCGCCAAGCCAAAGACGTGAGTCGCTTCGAGCAGGGGAAATATGTAAAGCGAATTGCGGATTGTCGTGGCAGGTGCGGACGCTTCGAGTGATGCCAGCAGCGCGGCAATATTCATTTCGTTTCGATCTACTCCAGAATCAGGCCTTCGTTGCCGGCGACCACGAGCCCCAGACATGATCATAGGCGATCAGGCGTCCCAGGATAATAATGGCCACCCAAATCAGGAACGTCAGTATCGCCAGCCATCGGATCGGGCTGCGCTTGACGACTATCTCTTCCCAGTGTTCTTCGTTTTTTCGCAGGGCGATTTGAAAAGTGGCCGCGATAAGCGTGCCCAGGGCCACGAGGAACATTTTGAACCAAAACGAAAACGTCACCAGTTCGCGCACGGGCTCCCCGATCACCATCAGGATTCCCGTTGCCAATAGCAGACACAGCGCGCCAGTCAGCCATGGCCCAAACCGATTCGTGACTTGCCGCAATGTTTGATCCAGGCTCGCCCATCCCATGATGCGGAGATCGATCATGAACACGGAAGCCAGTACGATTCCAATGCCGACGATATGAATGGATTGGATTGTCGGAATAACCCAGCTGTTATGGTTTTGGATGAGGACGCTTAGATAGGTTCTGGACAGCCACTCGGCGAATTGATTCAAGCGAGCCTTCCTTGACTGGAAAATCGGGGCCAGACGGGGGGCCGGGGTAATTCAGGACGGAGGAAAAACTGAAGTACAAGTTTTTCCTCCGTCCTGAATTACCCCGGCCCCCGTCTGGCCCCGATTTTCTCCTCTCCCTTAGAACGCGGTTCCACCGAGAAGCGTGCTGCCCGAAACGGAGTCGCAGGTCTTACCGGCGGCGGGCGGCGTTTTCGCGGGACACTTTGCGATCGTGCCGACGCGGGATCCAAAATTACTGCCGTCCCGCAGGGGATTCACTTTGACGCTGAATATCGTGCCCACTGGGAACGTATCCGCAGTAATACCTTGCGCCGCGACGGCTGCGGCGCCCGCCATCTCGATGCCATAGTCCACGTACTTTCCGTCGGCGCCCTTGGCCAGCTTGCCATCGGGCGAGACAAGATAGAAATGGAGTTCGGCATGGTTGGCCTGAGCGACAAACTGGTGGGCCACTCCCGTTAACGTGACGGTTTTGGTCTGATCATACATGGCGAACGAGTGGTGTGCTAAGGCCGGTGTGACTGTGAGACCAAGGGCAGCGAATGCAAAAAGTCCCGCAATCATCCAGGCTTTGGTTGGTTGCTTCTTCACGGTATTCTCCTTTTTCCTGAATTCTATTTAAAAAGATCAAGTATGTCCTGGGGCAACTCTGTCTGAGGCTTATCCCAGCCGGCTTCGAAGTACTTTTCCCAGTTCTGTGCCCACGGCCGGCCATAGTAGTCGATATAGCGGTCGCTGGCGGCGGTGAGTTGACTCGGCCGGCCATTCACATTCCGAAGATTGCTCAAACATTCGATGTAGGTGAATCGCCGGGCCGGATTGTCCAGGCCTGCCTGCCGGTTAAAGCGCATGGTGGTGTGCAGCGGCTGAACGAACGCTTCGGGATCGTAAAATACCGCTTCGTGCGCCAGGCCCGCGAAGGCGCCGTTCTCGATGATGGGCGCATAGGTTTCCACAGTCTCTATTTTATCGCTGAATTCGTTCATCGAATGCGACAAAGTCCAGCCTTGAACATGCGCGGTCCAAGTGACCAGAGTCGTGCCGTCCCAGAATCCGACGGTCTCTCCGTACCACTGCGGGACCTTCTGCACATGTTCCTTTCCGATCAGGACCTGGCGAAGGAAGTTGGCCGCGATACCGGACAGGAACTGAACCTGATACGGGTTCATTGTGAGCTGGAAATTCCCGCCTTGAGAGGCCTGAGCCCACCAGCGCATGAATCCTTCGGGATAACAAAACGAGGCTTCCCATTGCGGCGCATTGTCCACGCCCTCGTGGAAGTTCATCTGAACCATCCGCTTTTGATACTCCGGGGTGAGCACGGATAGCACTGTCGGCACCTGGTTGACAGTTCCCCAGATCCATTGCGAATTGGAATACGAGTTATCACGGGCGTACCAGCCATCCCAGTCGGGTATCGTCGCCTTCGTGTAGACGGTGGGACCGCCCTTCGCTTTAGCCTTCGCCATCAAAGCCTCATAATGCTCCCTGGCCGTCTTATAAGGGTAGGGGCTGACGATCTGGGCCCGCGGGTAATCCTCGTTGCAGTCACCCCATGAAGCCGAAGCCGGCGGATTAGCGCCAATGCGGCGGGAAGTCCAGATATCCGTTATCTGCCGCGGCGTATTGCACCGGAAGTAGCGCTTGTCCGGCCAAAGCGCTTGATCCTTATAAAAATTCTTTGTTGTAAACAGATCAGTTGGTAACGCCTGCATCCCGGCCGGCGGCCCTGGGAACGTCGGAGTATTTCCGCGTCCCCCGCCGCCTCCGCCATTGCCGCCTCCCCGGCCCTGCTGTGCCGGTGCCGGCTGCGCGCCACGGCCCTGCGACTGCGCTGTCATCGTCAGAACCACTATCGCGGACAGCAGGGCGATCGCTGATAGTGAAGCAAAGGCGAAAGACATGAATCTGGTTCTCATCGTTCCCACTCCCTGATACCTAGTACGTTTTGCTCTGGCTGAAGATTACCGCGGCATGATACGCCGGTCGGCTGAAGCGAGCAAGGCCTCGCGGGCTGGGCAGTGTCTTTATTCCCCGCCTTTCTAAGGCGGGGTGGCTGCGCGCAGCGCAGACGGGGCGGTTGGTAAGGTCGCGAAGCCTCCTTACAGATGCTCGCGCAGCGCACCGACTAATAAGGAGCGCTTCGCGGAAATCCGTAAGGTGGCTTCGCGACCTTACCAACCACCCCGCCCGCTTCGCAGGCGCCCCTCCTTAAAAAGGAGGGGAGTCTTCCTTTCGACTCCACGCCGGGCACTCTTCGCTAATTAGACGTGTTATCGACGCGCTACAGTTCAAACTGAGACACTACCCGGGTCTGTCATTAATGATTGAGGATCGGCGCTCCAAATTGTAGACTACGCGGAAAATAGAGGAGGACCACCCCGATGTTCCCAAAAATGAGAGGCCTTGGAGCGATAGTGTGCGTTATTGTCGTCAACCTGTTCGCATTCAGTTTCCCGTTACTCGCGCAGAACACCTCGGGGTCGATCACTGGCGTTGTGCAGGATTCTTCCGGAGCGGTCATTCCCGGCGCGACTGTTTCACTGATCAACCAGGAACAAGGCGCGGCAGCAAGGACAACGATTACGAACGAAGCGGGTAATTACCTGTTCGGCGCTTTGAACGCAGCGACTTATACGATCACGGCCGAATTGCCGGGATTCAAAACATATAAGAAAACCGACGTAAAGCTTTTCGTCAACGACCGGTTGGGGCTTCCCCCGATCGTTCTCGAAGTCGGAGCGCAAGGCGAATCCGTGACGGTCGAAGCGCAAGCCGTGCAACTGGAAACGGTGTCCGCGGAACGATCCGGCGTTGTCTCCGGCAGACAGATCCTTGACATCGCTTTGAATGGCCGTGACTTCACCAGGCTTCTCAAGACAGTTCCCGGAGCCCCCGCTGACGCAGTGTCCGGCAGCACGACCTTCAACGGCCAACGGGCCAGTCAGAACAATTTCACAGTTGACGGCCAAACGGTTACCGATTCCGGTGTGAACCAGATGTTTGCATATCGCATCAGCATGGATGCGATCGCGGAGTTCAAGGTATCCACAACCAGTCAGGGCGCTGAGTTTGGCCGTAACTCCGGAGCGCAAGTTCAAGTCGCCAGCAAGAGCGGGACCTCGGACTTCCATGGCGGCGGATATTGGTTCAAGCGTCACGAAGGGTGGAACGCCAATTCATTTACCAACAACCGGCAAGGCACTCCGGTGCAGGTCTACCGATTCCTGACTACCGGGTACAACCTCGGCGGACCAATCGTTAAGGACAAGTTGTTCTTTTTCTTCTCGCACGAGTGGAATCGAGCAAAAACGCCCCCGGCGCCACGCCGGGTTACTGTTCCGACGGCGTTAGAGCGGACTGGCGATTTCTCTCAGACGCGGGACGGCGCCGGCATTCCGGTCATCATCAAGGACCCGGTCACGGGCCTGCCGTTTCCAGGAAATAAAATTACATCGGATCGGTTCAGTCAATACGGACCGCAGGCTTTGAACTGGTTGCCGATGCCCAACGTAACAGGGCAGCTCACATACAACTATGAATCGCAGGTCGCGTCCGAGCTTCCGTCGTTCGATCAGTTGTACAGGGTTGATTACAACATCAATTCGAAATGGAGAGCATACGTCCGTATCATCGACAGCAAGCAGACGCAGAACAATCCATACGGCAGAGCGGATTCCGCGAACGCCCTGGCGCTGAATCCCCTCTACGCTCCGACGTTCGGATGGTCCGTGAGCGCAAACCTGAGCACCATCATCAGCCCAACGTTGACCAACGAATTCCAGTTCGGAAAGGCGAAGAATGGCATTCCGGGAGATGCGCCTCCCTCGAACAGCCTGTATTACAGATCCAATGCGAAAATAACAATTCCCCTGCTTTATCCAAACGCCGATCCATCGGGACTTATTCCGAATTTTGGCTTCGGGGGAGTCCCCAGCACGGGCCAGATGACGACGTTTGCAGGGCTGCCGTATTACAACGCGAATCCCATCACGAACGTGACGGACAACATCAGCAAGGTTCATTCAACACACACGTTGAAGTTCGGCGGCTTCGTCGAGTACGCGATTAAACATGAGAGTCCGTTCCGCCCCTACAATTCGACCATCCTCTTTGACAGAGATCCGTTGAATCCAGGCGACACGAACTGGGCATTTTCCAATGCGCTGTTGGGAAACTTCGATCAGTATTCGCAATTCAGCAAGACGCTGATCGAAGATGCTCCCTACTGGAATCTCGAATTTTATGCCCAGGATAGTTGGAAGGCGACCCACAAGCTGACCGTGAACTACGGACTTCGTGCCAACTTCGTTCCGCCGCTCTACGAGAAAAACAACCTGTTCACGAACTTCGATCCGGCTGCTTACGATCCGGCGAAGAAAGTGAGTCTCTATCAGCCGGCTCTCGTCAATGGCGTAAAAGTGGCTCGTAATCCGGTCACGGGAGCCACAGCTCCATTTGTGCTGGTTGGAGCGATTGTGCCCGGCGTGGGCGATCCCGCTGACGGCATCGTTCACGCCGGCCAGAACGGCACACCTCGGGGGCTCATCGACGACCGTGGCGTCCACTGGGGACCGCGTCTGGGATTGGCCTACGCAATGAATAACAAAACCGTATTCAGGGCAGGCGGTGGAGTGTTCTTCGAACGCATCTCAACATCCACTGTCGGTTACACGACCAACTTCCTGACAAACCCGCCGGACGTACAGCTATCGCAAATCTATTATGGGAACGTGAAGGACCTCGGCAGTGCAGCCGGGACGCTGTTGCCGCTGCAGATCACTCAGGTCGCAAAAGATGGTCATGTCCCATCCACATATAACTTCAACGCGGGCATCCAGCGCGAGTTGCCGATGCAAATACTGCTGGATGTGTCCTACGTTGGAACGCAATCGCGGCATATGACGGAATTCGATCCGTTCAATGCATTGCCGTATGGAAGCGCGTGGCTGCCGCAAAACCAGGACCCAACATCGCCGAACGCTGGGAAACTCGACGGCTCCGCTGCGCTGCAGAATAATCTTTACCGGCCTTACCCCGGCTATGCGGGCGGCCGTGTCACCGTTGGACAGTCGGCGCAGGCTCTGTATAGCTTTGGAGCCTCGAGCAACTACAATGCTCTACAGATTTCCGCTAATCGCCGGGCCGGACATGGATTGGTACTGGGCGGGACCTACTCATGGTCGAAAGCGCTGGGTGTCGACAATGGCCATCTCACGAACACGCGTGGGGTGAACTACGGCCCGCTTGGCCTGGATCGGACGCAAGGCCTCACGTTCAATTTCATCTACGACATTCCGAGTCTGGCTCGCTCGGGTTCGTTCCTGGATAACAAGGCCGGGCGCCAGATCTTCAGCGGTTGGGAGCTCTCCGGGTTATCCAGTTTCAGCGTTGGCGTGCCACAGACGCTAAGTTACTCACTCACAAACGCCTCCGCCGGCGCGGCTTTGAATCGCCTGATCACGGGTAGCGAAGACTTTGCGCCGCGCGTCGTGATGACCTGCAATCCGAATCTGCCCAGAGGTAACCGCACGATCCTCGCATACATAGATACGAACTGCGTCGCTCCCGCTCCGAAGGGCAGCATCGGGAACGATTCCGGCATCAATAACGTTCGGGGCCCCGGACTGAATAATTGGGATATGTCGCTTTTCAGGACCATCAAGCTCGGAGAATCCGGGAAGCGTTCCATTCAGCTTCGGATCGAGACCTACAACACGTTCAATCATACAAACTGGACCACCCTGAATACCGCGGCCCAGTTCTCAGCTACAGGAGCGCTCGTGAACGCCGCCAGCCCGGCGAACCCGAACGGATTCGGCGCTCTCACAGCCGTACGCGCCGCGGGACAGCCCGGAAGTCCGAGAATCATCCAGCTTGCCGGGAAACTGTACTTCTAGAAGGAGAGAGTCATGACGGCCATGAATCGTTTGACTGGAAAGACAGCGCTTGCTGTTTTGGTTGTGGCGATTAGCGTGGTGACCGTTTTGGGACAACTTCCCATTCCTGTGCCGGGACAAAACCCGGCACAGGGCGGCGGTCAAGGCGGCGCACAGGGTCAGCGGGGCGGACGCGGCGGACAACGCGGCGCTCCGGCTCCCGCGGAGCCAGTCAAGCAGATGGCTGCGCCAATTCCAACTGCCGTGGAAGTCACCGGTCCCGGTCCGTTCTTCGAAACATTCATGGATGACCATGACGATGCGAAGGATGTCCAGATCCCGGCGAAAGATGTATATGCCAGGTTCAATTACGAAGCGAAGGAGTACTTCATTTCGGGAACGTCGAACGGCCAACCTTATAAGACACGCATCGTGGTTCGAAAGCCAAAGGACAACAGCAAGTTCAACGGTTTGATTCTTGCCGAGTCGATGCACCCGAGCGGCAATCCGTGGGTGTTCCATTTCACTCAGACCTACGCGATGACAACCGGTGTTCTTGGGCTCGAGATTCTGACCAGTGCGCCGGCCGGCCTGGCTGCAGCGAACGAGGCGCGATATAAAGATCTCGCCGTTCCGAACGGAGCGGCCAATGACATCCTCGCGCAGGTCGGGGCGCTGATTAAATCAAACCGCAAAGATAATCCCCTGAACGGCCTCGCGGTACGGAAGATGATCCTTACGGGTTCGTCGGCATCGGCCGGCGTAGCTCAGGCGTACTTAACCAATGCTCATATGGCGCAAAGACTGGCAGACCTGAAACCGATCTACGACGCATTCATGCCGACCAGCGCCAACGGTCAAATTCCTGTTCTCGATGTTCCTACGATCCTGGTACCCACAATGCGCGAGACATTCTCGGGCACCGGGACAACTCAGAAGGACAACGACAAACTTCGGGTTTATGAATTTGCCGGCATGGCCCACATCGATTCTCGAGTGGCGGGCGGGTACTACCCGGATCCTTGCAAATATCCGATCAGCCGATATCCCATGGGCGCGGAGATGTCCGTTGCTCTCGACAAGCTTTTCGCATGGGTCGATAAGGGCATTGCTCCTCCGCATGCGGACAGGTTCTACGTCGACTTCAACCCGGACAACAAGCCTGTGCTCGACCGCGACAAGGGCTCGCTGCTAGCGCTGGATGAGTTTGGAAATGTCAAAGGCGGCATCCGCAACACCTACGTGGACGTGCCGGTAAAGAGCTTCCACACACCTAACGACGGCGCTGAGCCGAGGATTCCGAAGCCCAATCATTTTATCGAAGCCCGCCGGGTCAACGGCGCCGATCCGGACGGTCAGTTGTGCGGCCTTGGAAACTTCGAGACGGCGTTGAGCAAGGAGCAATTGAAGAAGCTGTACAGGAACCCGAAGGACTACGCGAACAAGGTCGCTCAGAGATATGACGAGCTTGTGAAAGAGGGCTGGGCCCTGCCTGTGTACAGAGAGATGGTCCTGGCCGAGGCGGCGAAGGTTACGTTTTAGGGAAGAAATAGCCGCAGATTACGCAGATTTAAATCCGCGTAATCTGCGTAATCTGCGGCTATTTCTTCTTCAGGGTTTTGTACACTGCGTCGACGAACGTGTCTCCGGGGCCAAACCGCGCATCGTACTCCATGGTCGGCTTCGCGGCTTTCACTTGCGCCAGCGTCATGCCCTTATTCACCATGTCCTGAATCCGATCGCGAATAACGGTGCACATGTCGCGGTAGTAGCCGACGTCGGCGGAATCCGAGAGCCTCCCGTGACCCGGGATAACCATCGTGCCGCCTTCTTCGCGAAATTCGGGGATGGCGATGTCGAGAACATGGTTCAGCGCATCCAGAACGCCTTGAATGGTTCCGCCCCTATCGACATCGATTACGGGATAGGTGTCTTGACGGAAAAGATCGCCGGTCACGATCACATCCGAACCACGGAAATAAACAATCGTGTCGCCGTCCGTCGTGGCATGCGGCGCGTGATACAGGATGATTCCTTCACCGTTAACGAAGTTGCTGAACTTCATCTGGTCCAGAGAATACGTGTCCGTGGGTAACATGCCTGTCGGCGTCGGCTTCTGGCCCGGCTTCAGATCACTCAGCCGTCCCAACAATTCCTCACGCGCATAGATGGCGGCTCCCTCGGGAGCATAGGCGCCGACGTTGCCGCCGGAAACCGTGGTACCGGCTCCGCTGAGCTTTTCATTGCCGCCAATGTGTTCGGGGCCAAAGGTTGTGTTGACGATCCAGCGAATCCCCAGCGCGGGAGGAACACTATTGAAATTGATACTCGATCGCGTTTCCGCCGCATAACCGAGCGGCGCCGGGATTGAAGCGTCGTAGTTCTGAAGGAACTTGACGGTTGCGATCGTCTTATCTGCAGTCTCGGCCGAGCCCGTGTCCACCATCGCAACGCCGTCTCGGCCAACCTGGACCGCGACATTCGCGCGATTGGCACCGGCTCCGGGGATCATGAAAATGTGCGTGTTCCGCACACGCCAGAACGGCAACGGAGGCGGCGCCATCGGGCTTTGATTGGGCAAGCCCGATGCGACGGCTCCCTGATATTGCGCGTGAACGCCAGACTGCCAGACGGCGATCCCCGCAAAAGCAACAACGGCAAACAAAACTGATCTTTTGGTCATCACTACTCCATCTCTTGAGGCTGCGCGCTATCGCGCTTGCGCTCCGCCCTCGCGCTTGCGCTCCGCTACCTGGCGGTGCAAGGTTCGGGTTTCCATCCGGTGGCGTCAGGAAGCTTCTTGTAATGCGAACTGCGGATGTGCGGCTGCTGGAGATACATGGGATCCTCCGTCAAAGTCGTGACGACCAGCAGGGAAGATCCGTCCGCATCGTCGAAGCGATGGAAGTATTCCGTGAATACTGCATTGGCGCTGTAAGGAACACCGTTCTTCTGCAGATACCCCGGACGCGCACCCGTCGTGACAACCTTCAAATCGCCCGTCCGGGCTGCCCCGCGGCCTCCGGCTCCTTCCCACGTTGCGGCGGAATTGCCCTGCCAGTTCTTCGCATCCGCCGGATTCTGGGCGATCGGCGATGCCGGCTCGACTCCGAAATGAAACAAGCGCGTCTGGGTTCCATTATCGACTTCAACCTTGAGCGTGTTCGCGTCGGCCCAGGAGACATGAAACCGCGCCGGCAGGCGCATCACATTTCCGGCGCCGTAGGACTTGCATTGATCGCCGGCCGCTTCGTCTTTCGCCGGGTCCCACGCAGTCGCCAGGGCCTGGCCGGCGGCATTCAGAGGAATACTCGGGAAGTCACCCTTTTTCGGCGTCACCATGCGCCAACGCCAGTCTTCAGTCACCAGCGAAACCCAGTAGCCTGTCAGATCCACCGGCGCCGAAGCCTGACCCGTCGCTGCCGCTCCACCGCCGCCTCCTCCGCGGCCGCCGCGCCCTTGTGCGTGTAATAAACAGGGCAGCATCAACATGCTCAGACCCGCCACCAGAATTCGATGATTCATTGTCCACCTAATCGAACGTTTGGCCTTTTTCCTGTCCCCAACCGAAGCCATCCGACGTCCGCTTCAATGTGACCATACGGACTCGGTGGTCTTCGACCGTACGGCCAGGATTTCCGGTAATGATGACGTGATCCCCTGCCTTCAGCGTGTATCTGTTTACGCCTTGTCCGCCCAACTGTCCGGCGCCGCCCCACTCGATACCCCAGCGCTGCATGACACCTTTATCGTCAGGCGCGTCGACCTGTACGAACGAGTGCGGATTGCGGAACTGAAATTGGACCAGCGTTCCTTCAATCTTGACCGTCCGGTCTTCGTGGTACGTCGCTGCAAAAGAGTGATGTGCGTACAATTGAATACCAGAGATAAATGTGGCAACCACGAATAGAGCCAGCAATCTGCGTTTCATTAGCTTCTCCTTCGACTAACCTTATTTCAGCTTGGATCTATATTCCGGATACATCGTCTGCGGCCCGCCACGCGTGGCTTCCTGGGGCAGTCCGTATTTCTCGGCGTACTCGGTCAAGTCCGGGTTTTTACCAGGCAGCCAACTCGGCACCGAACCTTTGGGCCGCGTGATCTCCTCCACAACCTCACATGGATAAGGCGCGACCAGCCCGCCGGGATTCAGGCGGTAGTCTGTGGTGCGAACGAAAGGCTCGGCCAGATAAACCGGGTCATACATGATGACGGCAACCGTTAGATAGTCTCCGTGCCGGATCCAGTGTTCAACGATCTTCGCCGTATCGCTGCGAGGCAGACCGTTACGGCGGAGATATCCTTCCTTAAGGTGGGTCACGGTGACGGTCATTGTTTGTCCAACCATCTCGCCGGTCGCAAAGCCGCCCCACGTGTGTTCGGCATAATCGGGGGGATGCGGACGTCCATCCATATAGATGACGTTGTCGACGGAGCGCAGCCACTCGGCATGCCACGCACTGACCTTCCGCGTTACCGGATCGACTTCCTTCGTGACTCGCAATTGCGAAGGACCGCGCCAGATGTAGTCCGCGCTGTGCGGCCGGCATTGCCACTCCGGCAATGTCTGGACCGATGCTTTCCAGGAATCGGCTCTCACGCGCGCTGCATCCGTGATCGGAATGCCGGTGTAGTCGCCGATCTCGGGTCCTGCCACCCGTTCCGGCTGATCTTCATAGAATATCGGATTCCATTCACCGGAAAAATCCATCTGGGCGAACACCGGGACCGTGATGAACATCGCTCCCAGCAGTAGGAACGAAACTATTGCGGCTCGTTGGACCCGACCCATTCGACCTCCTGCAATTTCTTCATCGATTTTACGCGTGACAGTACCACCCGCAATCAAATCAAGTCAACCGAGCGCACCGCGGATCGGCGATGAATTAGGGACGGAGGCCCGAAAGAATGTAGCCCCAGCCGGCCGGCTGGGGTTTTTGAAAGCAAAGCGCCACAGCCGCGTGCGGGGCGTAAGAATCGCGGTGTGTGAATCTTACGCCCCTGACTGGGCTGTGGCTCTTTTGGACGTTCGAACCCCAGCCTTCCGGCTGGGGTTAAATTCTTGCGGCCCTCTTGCCTATTCATCACCGCTCCGCAGCTATTCACCTACACCTTCGTGAAGATTTGTTCCGGCATGATCTTATAAATCACGCGCACTTCGCCGGGACGGCGATTCGGATACACATCCTTACCGATATATTTCTTGGCAAGCTTGTCGATGTGGGCATCGGCGCCGTTTTCTGTGATGTCGACGACCTTTCCTCTCAGCGCAAGGTGGCGATAAGGGGCGTCAGGGTCTTGAATACTGATTGCGACGTTGGGATTGCGGCGCATATTGCGGTCCTTGGTACGGCCTTTCGCGCTGTTGATGACGACATGGGTTCCATCGAAGTCAAACCATACCGGCGTCACTTGCGGCGTGCCGTCCTTCATAATCGTCGCGAGCTGAGCGAATGCTTTCTTTTGGAAAAGATCGTGGAAACTGTCGGGAATCGTGCTCATGTTGTTCGTCTCCTTAAGTGAGGCGGCCTACGTCCCTGATCGCAACGGAGGGTAGTGACTCAGTTTGAAAAGCGGTCTTACTCCCCGCCTTCTTAAGGCGGGGTGGACGCGAAGCGGACGGGGCGGTTGGTAAAGTCGCGAAGCTACCTTATGGATTTCCGCGAAGCGCTCCGATTATTTGAAGTTACCAACCGCCCCGTCTGCTCCGTTCGGATGCTTCGCGCCTTTTTTTTGATGTCGCAGCCACCCCGCCTTAGAAAGGCGGGGAGTCACATGCCCTCCTGCAAGTCTTGTTATTGACCAGCCACAATTCAAACTGAGTTACTACCCAACGGAGGGGGACTCCCCTTGCCACATCTTGATACGGTATGTTCCTGGAGGCAAGTGACGTTTGGTTGCGTGACCACAAAACGCGCTGACTTTCCGAAGGTCTTTCGATATGCAAGTCTGGATCGCTGGATTTCGAAATAAGCGTTGAGCGTACATTTCAACCGTGAAAGGGTAAGGTCATGTCTCAAGGTTTCAGGCGCTGCCTGCCCCGGAGGATCGGGAAATCGAGGGACTGGCTGCGGCGCTGGCCGAACGTATTTCGAAATTCCTGCTTCGCCGCGGGTTGGGACCCGACACTGATTCCGAAGAGGCCGATCCGCTCTCTCGCGATCAACCTATGAACGAGACCACTTCCCGCTGGACGCGAACCCGGAGATTCAAGACGAAGGCGGCGAATTCAAGAGCAAAATCCAAGGCGACTGTTGAGGACCCCTATCCCTTTTTGTTTGTGCCGAAATATGGCGCGCAGCGTGTCAGTTAACCGAAAAGATCGGCAGGCTTCCGAATGTCGCGTTTTGAAAGAGTAGAGCAATGCAAGCGACAGCGTTGTCGCTTGTAATGCGCAGCGTTCCGATCACCGGCAGCGGCGCGTTCGGGAAGAGCTGCGACACATAGAACGCGGTATGATTTTTCGTCGCCATGGTACGGGTGGCTTGCGGCACGATCAAATTGCCGGACCTGTCCAGGAGGCTGAACGTAATTGTCGCTGTACTCGCGGTCGGATTCGCGAAGGCGATTCCAACATCTGTAGATGAATTGGTCTCCTTGAAAACCACGGCGACACTGCCTTGCTTCGTGAGCGCAGTGGCAGGTGGAACGCCAGCCGTAGCAAAGGTTCCGCTTGAGTTGCTTTCAAAGAACACCAGACCGCCAGTGACTGGAAGACTCGATGTCACAGTCGCGAAACCGCTGCTGAATGGAAGCGGGCTAGTTGAATTCGACTGTGGTGACTGGAAGAGCGCTGTCTGGCCGCCGGAAAGCTGGAACGTACTGGGTAAAGAGGCGCCATTCTCGTCGACAAACGTCAGGTTCATGGGCGAGCCATTGTCCTGAGTTAAGGTGATGCTGCCGCTCGCTACAGGCGTCGCTGGAGCGGCCGGGTTCGTGATTACGATCGCTGATTGCCAGGTCACGCCACTGCTCCCATTTTGCGATCCATCCACAAACTGGGGAAAATATAGAACCGTCTGGGCCGAGCAAACCGCAGCCCATGACAAGATCAAAACTAGACACCAAATGGTTTTTGTCATCGCGATTCTCCTTCATGTGTGTCGCCTTATTGAAGACCGCACGCTTCCGGCATCGTGTCGGCGACAGCGATCGAACAGTGCTGCTCCTCAGGTGTCCAAGTCTGCTGCTCGCCGAATAAGACGCTGGCAAAGAGAAAATCAACTCCTCTCCAGCGACGTATCCCATACTGACAAGGTAAGCGTCGAGCGTTTGTGCACTAGTGCTCAAACATGAAGAAAAAAATTTAGCTCGGTTTCACGACTCTTTGTTGCGGAACCTTATAGAGGATGCGCAAGCATTTTCCGATGGAGTCCGCTTCCGGAGAAACTGCACGAAATCCTTGCCTCGCTGGATGTCGGCGGCTTCGGCGTCAGTCAAATCGAAGCCTAAGTGGCGGAGGGCCAGGACAAGCGCTGAGCCGTTCTGCTTTGAGCGTTCGACAAAGAGGTCTGCGTCTTGTGTTGTGTCGGGAAATCCGAGCAAGATCGCTCCTGACTTTCCGATGAACAGATACCGTACGCCGAACTGCTTGAATACGTCGCGGACTTCCTGGGCCTGACGATATTCAAACGCGGGCATATCCTAACCAAACAGGCAAGTTCGCCTCACACCATTGGCGATAGTCCTCCATGGAGTTGAATGACCGGTATTTTGCGTCGTCCAAGACAGGTTTGTAGGTGTGGATGAACGCATATCGCATGCGCGTTTCCAGCGGCCGTTTTGCGGCGGCTTCAAACTCAGCGAGCCAATCCGCTGGGATTTCGGTCCATACGGTTTCCATATATCCCCCATCTTCCACCTTTAATTAGCCTGCGTCCACAGCTTGGGTTGAAGTCCGCCGCCTCGCGGACTGCCCCGCCAATCCATCGAATTTCGAAATTCGGCAGTGAGACCCTCCGCTCAGTCGCCGCTGTAGGCCTGTTATCGATTGCACGCCCCCTTTGAATCGCTTATCCTTACGTCCGCGTCACGCGATTTATCGGGGATTAATTATCATACGCACGGCATGCACAGACGAATGATAACCGTCGGGTTGGCGACGGCCCTCGCCACGAGCTTGGCGACCTTAGCGATAGCGTGGCGTGCCCCCGGAAACAATCAAGGATATGCGCCGGTCCAGCCGATCGCGTTTTCACACAAACTCCACGCAGGCGAAATGCAGATTTCGTGCGTGTACTGTCACCTGGGCGTGGAAACGAGCCGCTATGCCGGCATTCCTTCGATGAGCACCTGCATGAACTGCCACAGGAAGGTGACTGCGTCGTTAGCGGCGCAGCAGCAGACGAATTCGCCCGAGTCGCCGGAGTTGCGGAAGCTGTATGACTCGCTGGCCCTCGACAAGACATTGGCGCCAATCGCGGGAAGGACACCGAAGCCGATTGCGTGGCAGAAGGTCCATCAGTTGCCGGATTTCGTGTACTTCGACCACCGCGCACACATCACGGCGTCAGTAACCTGCCAGACGTGCCATGGTCCAATCGAAACCATGGACCGCGTGCGTCAGTTCGAAACACTGTCGATGGGATGGTGCGTAAACTGCCATCGCGACGTCAATCTAAAGGGCGCCGCAGGCAAACCGGTGCACGCGTCCACCGACTGCGTCACCTGTCACTACTGAGACCATGCAAGTCAACGGCGATCCCGATTTCATCACGACCAGGCGCAGTTTTCTCAAGGCGGCGGGCTTCACGTTCGCCGGGGCGGTAGCCTCCAGCTGCAGCCGCGCACCCGCCGTAAGCTCGATCCCGTACGTGCAGCAACCGGAGGAACTCATCCCGGGCCAAGCGGTGCTCTACGGGTCCACATGCGACGCCTGCGAGGCGCGCTGCGGATTGCTGGTTACCACTCGGGACGGACGGCCAACGAAAATCGAAGGCAATCCCGATCACCCGTTGTCGAGCGGCTCAACCTGCGCCGTGGGACAAGCATCGATTCTGGGTCTGTATGACAGCCTGAGGCTGCAGTACCCGATATGGCGCGGTCAGCGCAGTACATGGGCCGGTGTCGACAAGGAGATCGCGGCGGCCCTCGATCAAATCCGGCAGCGGGGCGGCGCCGTACGGCTCCTGACGCCGACGATCACGAGCCCGGCGACCTCTGCCCTCATCGCCGCGTTCCTTGGCAGCTTCAAGAACGCACGGCACGTCAGTTACGATCCGATATCGGCCTCGGCCGTGCTGGACGCTCACGAGCTGACGCATGGCGCTCGGCTCCTGCCTCGATACCGCTTCGATCGCGCGGATGTTATCGTCTCGTTCGAAGCGGATTTCCTGGGTACGTGGATTTCACCCGTGGAGTACACGCGCGGCTACACGAGCCGCCGCCGAATCGGCGAGCGGCCGCCGTCCAAGTCTTACCATGTCCAGATCGAGTCGCGATTGTCGCTGACTGGATCGAACGCCGACCAGCGTTTGCGAGTTGCGCCTGGCGAGATGGGGCATCTCGCGACACACCTGGGCGCGCGGATCGCCCGCCGCGCAGGAACGCCGTTTGAAGAAACGGGACTGTCGCCTTCTCCGCTGGAACCGGCGTTCGACACCATTGCGGATCGGCTGTGGGCGGCTCGAGGCCGCGGGCTGGTGATCTCGTCGAGTCAAGACGTCCGCGTCCAGGTGCTTTGCAATTTCATCAACTACACGATCGGCGCATACGGCGGCACGCTTGATCTGGAGGCGCCGTCCTACCAGCGTCAAGGAAGCGATCGCGATCTTGCCGAACTGCGGGCCGAGTTGGCGCGCGGTGAAGTGCAGGCGCTCATCGTCGCGGGCGCAAATCCCGTATACGACCTGCCAGAGGCCGCGGCACTGGCCAATGATCTCCAGCGCGTGCCGCTCATCGTGAGCACCGCCGAGCGGATCGATGAGACGGCCAGCCTCGCGCACTTCGTGTGTCCCGATCATCACTATCTCGAAAGTTGGAACGATGCAGAACCCGTGTCCGGCGTCGTGAGTCTTACGCAGCCGGCGATTCAGCCGCTGCACGACACGCGTTCATTGCTGGAAAGCCTATCGGCTTGGACGACGGGAAACGCCCGGCCGGCACTGGACCTCGTTCGGGACCATTGGGAACGCGCCATCTATCCTCGCTCGAAAGTTTCCGAAGCCTCCGATCCGTTCGGTCGGTTCTGGGAGCGAACACTCGAACACGGTGTGGCCGAGATCGCGCCCCGCGAGTCGAAGACGCAGCCCTTCGACTCCAAACAGGTCCGCGCGATCCTGCTTCGGGAAGAGGTCGCGGCCAATGCTTTCGCATTGGTGCTGTATCCAAAGATTGGGATGCTCGACGGACGGCACGGCCACAACGCGTGGCTCCACGAGCTGCCCGATCCCGTAACGAAAGTCACGTGGGACAACTACGCATCCTTTTCGCCGGCTGCCGCGCGGCGGCTGGGAGTTGTCGACGGTGACGTCGTGAGCATGACCGTCGCCGGCGCACCGCCACTGGAACTTCCTGCATTTGTCCAGCCGGGACAACACGACGGAGCAGTGGCGATCGCGCTCGGCTACGGCCGCGCCGGCACAGACCGGTTCGCCAAGGTTGGGCCTCCCTGGTTCGAGGCGCGTCCACAGATCGGTCTGGTTGGTGTGAACGCTTCAACATTCGTCACAAGCGTGGACAATACGCGACTGTATTCTGGACGCGCGGTGACGGTGGTCAAAACCGGGCGCACGCATCCACTCGCCTCGACGCAGATCCACCACTCGCTCGAAGGGGCGGAAGGTCAGGAACCGCGCCCCATCATTCAGGAAATGACACTGTCACAACTGGCCGCGGCCGCAGTTCTGCCGCGGGAGAGCACGAGCAACGGCGAGATGTGGGCTTCCGATCATCCGTCTACAGGGCATCGCTGGGGCATGGCGATCGATCTCAATACCTGCACTGGCTGCTCGGCGTGTGTGATTGCATGTCAGGCGGAGAACAACGTTCCGGTTGTCGGTCAGGACGAAGTGCGCCGGCAGCGCGAGATGCACTGGATCCGAATCGATCGCTATTACTCCGGCAGCGACGAAGAGCCGGGGGTCGCTCATCAGCCGATGATGTGTCAACACTGCGAGCACGCGCCGTGCGAAACGGTCTGCCCCGTGCTCGCGACCGTGCACAGCGACGAGGGCCTGAACGAACAGGTGTACAACCGGTGCGTCGGCACGCGGTATTGCGCCAACAACTGCCCGTACAAAGTGCGGCGGTTCAATTGGTTCGATTACCCCCATGAGGATCGGCTCCAGAATCTTGTCTTCAACCCGAACGTCACCGTTCGGTCTCGTGGCGTGATGGAGAAGTGCACGTTCTGCGTGCAGCGCATCGAGGAGACCAGGATCGAGGCCCGGCGGCTGGGTCAGCCGATCGCGGACGGCGCCATCAAGACCGCATGCCAGCAGGTCTGTCCCGCGGATGCGATTGTATTTGGAGATCTGAACGATCCGAAAACTCGAGTCTCCACCCTCGCCGAAAGTTCCCGCGCCTACCGCGTGCTAGAGGACCTCAATACGAAACCGGCCGTGCGATACCTGAAGATTGTTCGGCACGACCCTGAGACCAACGGAAGCCGCCGGGGCTGAAGCAGACTCTCAATTTTCGACAGTGTCATCCACTCTTGGATTCAAGGTTGGAATCGCCTCGTGCCACTAGCCGGTGAACTTCCTCGAGCTGGCTTGAAACAACCTTCAACAGCATCTCAGCGTTGGTCAACCAAGTCGCTTCGATAACGGGCGTCATCTGATCCGTCAGCACGTGCCAAAGAAAGAATTTTTCGATGTCGTCAAGCCACTTCTTGATCCGGGCCAGTTGCTCTTGCGCCAGGCTGTTAGGGACGGTTCCCTCAAATTCCAGGGTCATTTTCAGCTCGAGTGACGCTTCCACCCTGAGTCTCTGCACCCTTTCTGGGAAGTGAATCATGGAGCCATTGTATCACCGGGGCAGCAATCAGACCCGATAACAGGTCTAACTCCCGCCTTTCCAAGGCACAACTACTCCGTTCCTTTTTAAGATGTTCAATGGCTGGCTCAGAGGATAACGGAAGTTCGCGGTGTTGTTTAGCGGCAGGATATTTATTCCCCGCCTTCTTAAGGCGGGGTGGCTGCGCGCAGCGCAGACGGGGGCGGCTGGTAAAGTCGCGAAGCGTCATTATAGATTTCCGCGAAGCGCTCCTTATTAGTCGGTCCGCTGCGCGTGCATCTGTAAGGACGCTTCGCGACGTTACCAACCACCTCGGCTGCGCTACGCGCAGCCACTCCTCCTTAAAAGGAGGAGAATTCTTCCTTCAACCTAGACGCCTTCATCTTCGGGCGCCCGGCATGGCTTCTTTGCGAAATCCTGAAGGAATTTCAAAGGTTGACGCCGGGAAGCTATCCCGCCGAAACTCCGTTATCTCGGAAGTCGACTCGACGGCGCCGTTGCGAAACGAGGTTTGCCGGACTGGAATTCCCGAAAACCCCTGGTCTTCAACGGTCCCATGGACGAACATCTGGCCGGCGCTGGCGGGTACGATAGTCTTCATGAATTCGGCCAGCTGCCGGGCAACATCAAAGTCAGCGGCTGAGAGGCCGAAAGTTTTCGGATCGACGGTGCAAAGCTCCGCTGTTTTCTCTTGTCCCACATATCCTTCATATTTGGCGCAGGACCATTGACCAACTTTGTCCGATCCGGTTGCACGGTACTGGACCTTCGGCGCAGCGGCCGCATTAGCGCCGGGCAGGGCGCCCCTCCCCCGCATCGCTTGCTCCATAATCTGACGTTGTTCGGGCGGAAGATTCTTGAGCTGTTCCTGCATCTGCGCCATTACGGAATCCATTTGCTTCCTGGTTTGTTCAAGGTCCGCCCTGGTCATTTCGGAATATGTCTTCTTGTTCGTGTCGACCATCGACAGAGTTTGTTTCGCCGCATCGAAGATGACTATTCCGGGACCGCCTCCAGCGTGGGTCTCTGCACGCATGTGCGCTTTATCGATTTGGATCTGATTGGTCATAGACTGACCGTTGCGGGTTTCTCGCTGGACAAACAGAATTCCCTGCGCTTCTACCGGTGTGACAGCAAAAGCCAGCAACACACAAATCAGGGCGACATTGAAACATCTCATCATAGTGCCTCCTCCGTGGCCATCATGCGCCGGCAGCTGATTATCCGAAAACGAAGCATCGAAAACAATATTTCCGGAAAATTTCCCAAAAATTCTAAACAGATCTCGGCTGTTTGCCGATAACAAAGGTGCACCACTTGCCGGCTTCAAGGTGGACTCAAGTTGGTGCGCAGGCAAATCGCAAAAGCCAGGAGAACTCGATGGATCCGAACCGTTTCTTAACGCTCCTGCCAAAAGTTGAAGTAATCGCAGTCGGAGAGGACACGTTTTTGGCGGCTCAGGACCGTGTTCGAAGTTGCGAGTTATGTGATTCCAGGGCAATCACGCCTTTCAGTTCGGTAATCGATGAACTGGCCGATCGAATTGAGAAAATCGCAGACTACCTCTTGCCTGAACCCGCAAAGTGCCGCAATTGTGACTCACCTATCATCGAAACAACACTGGTTTGCTTCGAAAGCAGATGGGAACGGCCGCCAGCAGTGTATTACCGCGATGCTTCGCGCCTGAAAAAACCCTGGTGATTCCCTGCTAACGCGCCTGAAATCCTGGTTCACACACACCTAGCCCTTGACAAATTGGCATCGGCCCGTTAAACCGTAGCCTCCTACCGATTTGACGAGGAGCGCGAACGCGTCATGAATGAGAGTCTGGATGGGTTAACTTTGGCCAGTTGGGCTGCCGGGGTCTGGTACAAGCATCGTCGAGGCCTCCAATTGATTGGCCATGAGGCCGC
>Ga0207125_10056_pt1 | contig 28343 bp, 22 predicted proteins | sample Alteio_BWMinHeat_19_FD_153556 | JGI IMG/M metagenome (GOLD analysis project Ga0207125, IMG submission 153556) | Enriched cells from forest soil in Barre Woods Harvard Forest LTER site, Petersham, Massachusetts, United States -... | ecosystem: Environmental > Terrestrial > Soil > Temperate forest >...
GCGAATCGATACTGTCCAAGAAAAGACAAGTAATTGCACAGACGTTTTGACTGCATCGGTCAGGGTCTGCAACCATTTGGGTATGGCAGGCTGGCTCAAAGAGCAGTGGACGCAAATTCGAGGAAATTTTAAGTACGAAATTCTTAGATTCATTGTCTTCGGTGGGGCTGTCACAGTGTTAGGGCTGATTGTAGGCTACGGCCAAAGGTTGGCTCACCACCCTGCCTCATCTCTGGAGCTGATTCTAATTCCCTTCGCAGGTTTAGTCCTAATGTTGGGGTATTCGCTCTATGTCAACAAGAAGAGTGGAAGATTAAACTTGGAGGTTAAGCCATCCTATGGACCCGGAACCCAACAACTTCTGATTGTCACAAATAAAGGACAAGCCGGGACCTACTCGGCTTTCTGTGAAATCATCGGACACCCAAATGGTGTCAACGATTTCCGAAAGGGCGAGTTTAGATGTGGTTGGGGAGACGGAAACTTACCCCGCAAGTTTATTCCCTCCGGTGAAACAGAAAACGTGTTTATTGCAACGTGGAAAGAAGTAATAGCATTTGAACTGTCTGAGATGACTATATGGGAGGTCGTTGAAGGCAAGAGCGTAGCTATAGCCTCATTTCGCTGGAGCCAAGACCACAAAGAGAGTCTCCCAGATTTCAATATCAAGATCAGAATCGTTGCAGACTATTCCGTTGATCAGCAAACCTACACATGCGGAGTAGGACCAAAGACATATCTTGGGCCACTTCGGATGTTGATTATGGAGGAGACTAAGTGACCTCTGAGACGGTCAATGAGTTCGAGAGGTTCGACAAAGCAATAGACAAAATTCTGTCTGTCCCCAAAGAGCAATTGGAATGACGGCTCGCCGCGAAGAAAGCAAAACAGGGGAAGAGGTATCCCAAGAAGGCCCCTGATTATTTGCCCGTTAACGCCCTCGTACCCCCCGCCGTGCTTCGTCTTTGCGTTGTCTAGTGAGTCTACGGAGTGTGTGTAGTCTATAGAGACTATGTTTTGAATGGAAGAAATGGAGCTTGTGCAGTCTGATGAGAATCGCTAGGCTGCGACTCCATGAACATTACGCTCCTTGCAAAAAAAGGTGGCGTCGGCAAGAGCACCGTCTCCATCCTTCTGTACGAAGCCTTTCGGCAGGCAGGTAAATCAGTCATTATTCGGGATTGGGACGCTCAAGGGACCAGTAGCAAGGCGCTTGAGCTGATTCTGGGAAAAGGTTTTTCACAACCGGCGAAAGCGGACATAGTTATTTTCGACACGCCTCCAAGCCTGCAACACACGGCTACAGCGACGGCGGTGCGCGATGCCAACATCGTTTTGGTCGTCACCTCCCCTTCCCCGGCAGATATTTGGGAAGCGGACGAAGCGGTGATCTTTGCTCAAGCGAAGAACGGCAGCGCGGCGGTGCGTGTCATTTTCAATAAAGTGAGGAAAGCGACTGTCCTTGGCCGCCTCGTCGAAGAAAGCGCAAAGCAGGTGAGCGCCCCTGCCCTCACCGTTACACTGAGCGCCCGCGAATGCTATCAGCACGCGGTGGCACAGGGCTGGAAGGCGCTGGATAGCGCCGCCCGCCAGGAAGTCCTGCAATTGATCGTCGCTTTGCTATCGCAGAAATAAATCTATGTACTCTACACAGACAACACAGTATGCATAGACATAGCAGTATCCATAAACAACGTAGTATCCAGAGTTATGAGTAAGCCGAAAAGCAACGTGAGCGATTTGTTGGCCGCGATTAAACGGCAACCGACCAACGCGACTCCGGAGAAAACGGAAGATGCTCAGCCGGTCAAACAGCCTGAATTGAAAAAGCCTGAGCGCCTGGAGGCTCCCAAGAAGGTGGCTGCGGAAAAGAAAGTAAAGAGCAGGATGGGGAAGCCAGTGCAATTTTGGATGTACGATGAAGAACTCAAATTGGTTCGTGAATTATCCGCATGGTTGGCAGGGCAGGGGGTTCGCCCGTCCGATAGCCTGATCATTCGTTCTGCTCTCCGCCTCGCAAAGACCGGGAGTGGGCTACTGGAGGCGTGCTCGCAAGCCGCAAAGCTCGACGGAAGGCTCAAACACGACTGAGTCTATTTAGACTGCAGAGACTGAGCATACTATGTACTCTCATGAGACTACACAGTCTCCACACATAGAATAAATTCCGCATCATTGCCAATGGCGATGACATTTCGATTCGCACAGCACTTATTATTGCCGAGCTACTTCTCTTTCCACGATCCTTGTATCTGCTTATTTGCTCTGTAAGTGAAACGTCTAGGCCGGGATAGTGAAGGAAGGGGTGGCCTTGGAGCCCCTTCCTTGGGAAGCGAGAGGCCTGGATGGCCTAGAGCTTCCAGAAAACTGTCGTAGGCAAAGCGAGAGGGAAGGAGTTCTGAGAGAATTCAACCTTGAAAAATGAGATTGTGCCTAGTGTTAAAAATTCTGTTAGAACGTGTTAAGCGGTGGATAGAAAGTCAGAAACCACTGGAATTACTGAGTTATTCAAGACATGCCCGTCAACGAAACCACGAAAAACCGTCAGCGAAAACTTGCATTTCCGTCAACGAAACCACGAAGCAATGGCTGCGTCAGCGAAACCACGTTGGCCTGTCGCCTGTCAGTGAAACCACGAAGAAAGAGCTTGCGTCAACGAAACCACGAAGCTAGGGTGTGCGTCAGCGAAACCACGAACTGACTAAAGCAAGCGCGGTTGTTGATGAGTAACACGGCACTCGATACAGAGGAAGAGAGGGTAGGGGGCAAAGTAGCTCTCCTGCCGCAAAGACATCCGAATCATGATTTGTTCATCTGCGATGTTCTTGATGCCATCCCCAAGGATGACATGGCAAGTATGGAGCATCCTATCTTTTCGCTTTCCACAAAGCCGGATACGCGAATATTGCGATACGAGCACAAGAACGTAAAAGTGGAAATCGCACCGAGTGTTCGCGGCCTAGCCACCATCTATGACAAGGACATTTTGATCTATTGCATATCTCAGCTCATGGCGAAGAAGAATGCGGGCGAGCCGCTGGCGCAGACTTTGCACTTGAATGCGCATGACCTTCTCATATGGACAAACCGGGAGACGAGTGGCGACGCTTACCGCAGACTTAAGGAAGCATTCGAGCGCTTACGCGGCACCACGATCACCACCAACATCAAAACCAATGGAGAGGATGAGGTCCAGGGCTTCGGCCTGATTGAGAGCTTTAAAATTGTTCGCGCAACCCAATCGGGAAGAATGAGCGAATTGCAGGTTAAACTTTCGGATTGGATTTACCGAATCATTCAGGGCTCGGAAGTACTGACGCTGAGCAGGGATTATTTTCGACTCAGAAAGCCGACTGACCGGCGAATTTATGAACTGGCGCGCAAGCATTGCGGCGAACAGGACGATTGGAAAATTTCTCTCGAACTGCTGCAGAAGAAATCAGGCGCGAGCAGCCATTACCGGGAATTCAAGTCAATGATTCGCGAACTTGTGGAGCATGACCATCTGCCGGACTACCGGGTCGCGCTCGAAGACGAGATGGTGATTTTCCGAAATCGTATGAGTTTCCAGCCGAAGGCCGAAGTCCGCTATCCGGTGCTTGACCCGGAAGCGTATCTCCACGCCAAGCAGGTAGCACCGGGCTATGACGTGTATTACCTGGAGCAGGAATGGCGCAATTGGTGGGTGGAAAGTGGCATGCCGGAGCTAGGTTTTCCCGGCAAGGCATTCGTAGGATTCTGCAAGCAGCGTTATCAGCGCAATCCGAATCCATAGTGTGTTCGATATCCTGAGTGGCTGTTGCTTCATTCTGGGGTTTTTCATATCTCCGCAAGAATCATCATTCCCAGATTTCCCACTTTGGAAAACGGGGATGGAGGAGCGGGCCGCACATTGAATAGTCCTATCTCCTCGGCCTCTCGTCTGTTAGTGGGCGGGATAACTACGTAAGAAAGCATGTCCAGGATTTCCACCGTTGTGACGGCATTTGCACAGCTCAAAATTAGCCAGACCCCTTGGCTTTGCTGTGCCTGCGGCGTAGTGTTCTTTTTAACGGAAGAGCAATCTTCCAGAAGGAGAGAGGGAACCAGAGCCGTCCTCGGGAATCGGCAACGAGACCCGCTTCGGGCAACCGGGGATGGATGGTAAAGGGGAGCTCTTACAGCGGATGAAACATCGGAAGCATGATGGAAACGCGGGCGCGAGCTCGTGAGTCCAGAGTGATTTCGGGATGACGGACGTTGTGATCTGGACCCGAACCAGATCTTCGAAAAAACGGATAGATTGGGCGATGTCTCGAAAGGGATATCGCCCATCTCGTTTTTAGTGCTTCCTTAATTTGGCGTACTGCTCTTCTGTCAGCTCCAGCCATATCCCGCCACGGCCAATGACGCCGTCGAACAATCAGCACAATTGACTCTGACGAAAAGACGCGCTATCGTCCGAGAAATTCTGAGAGAATAGTCGCGGAGACACTACATGACCATTCACCTCAAACCAGAGCAAGAGCAGGTCATCGGACAGGCCATACAGGCCGGCCTCATAACCGCTGCCGATGATGTGGTGGAGGTTGGACTCGAAGCGATCCGGCAACGGCTGGAAGCGCGGCTCGGGGCAAAAGGCTCGCTGGACGCAGAAGAATGGTCTCGGGAACTGCATGCCTGGGTGCACGGTCACTCTACGACCTCGCCTTTGCTGTCGGACGAAGCCATCAGTCGGGAATCGATCTACGGCTCACGCGGCCAATAGATGGCTGTTCTTGTAGACACAAATGTTCTACTCCGCCTCCTGCAGCCGCACCATCCGCACGGCCCGATTGCCGAACGGGCGCTCACTATGCTCCGCAGCAAGGGCGAGGTTCTAAACGTTGCTTCGCAGAACCTCGTTGAATTCTGGGCCGTGGCGACGCGCCCGATCGTAGAAAATGGCCTGGGCCTCAGCTCAGAGCAGGCGATGGGCGAAATGAATGCCTTGAAGCGGCTTTTTGGATTATTGCCGGAACTCCCGTTGCAGGACGCATGGGAGCTCCTTGTAACCAAACACGCCGTTTTGGGAAAGAATACTCACGACGCTAGGCTTGTGGCGGCGATGCTGGTGCATCAGGTCGACAGCATTCTGACTTTCAATGTCCAGGATTTCAACCGGTATTCCGGTATCACGGTCTTGGACCCAAGGGCGCTTGCCCCGTAACGTGGGAGTTTCTGGACAGACCGCGACAAAAGAGCCAGGCATCAACCCTAGGTGCACTTTCCTTCATCACCCGAAGCTATTCATCGCCTGCGCTCAAAGCCACTTCGCGACGCCGCCGTGATGGGAGCAGGTGCCCTGATGATGCCGGCTGAAGCTAAAGGTGCCATCGCGGCATTGAGCGGTAGCACCATCCGGCACGCCTCCGCCCGAATAGGCAGGGGAGTGGACAGAATCGCTGTCGCTGTTCATGTAATGGCGGTTGTTGCTTAATCCGGGAACGTACAGGTCGGTCGAAGAATGGACGACGATCTCCGGCACGCCGCGGTAGAGGGCAATGACGCCTTTGGCGCAGATCGATCCCGTTTGCGGAATCTTCCCGACAGCGGCAAGGTCCGAGCCCCATATCAGCACCGTGAATTGCTGGTGCGGATAGGGTTGGTCGAGATTCAGGAAGGTGGGCCGGCCTTTGCTCGCCTCGGCCGTCCGCTCGCCGACGATGTGCCCGCAAACCGTGGCGTTTTCCCCCAGGTGGTCTTTTGCCTGGGCGGAGGTCAGCGTCTGGGCGAGGAAAGGAGAAGACGCGAGTAGAAAGAGGGTGAGGAGCAGCCGGGAGAATTTCATCGCAGGACGACCTCCGTGAGCTGGCACACAGTCTATCTGCATGAGGGGACAAGGTGTCAGGCGCATCACCGCGGGAGGATTACCTTGGTGTGGGCGCTGTCCTGGCCGGGGCGGGTATCGCCACAAGGCATAATCGAAGGAGGATCGCGAATACGGTTCCCGCGAGGCGGTAGGCCATGTCAACAGTTCGTATTCTCCAGACGACGTGCCCGCGATGTGGAAGGAAGAATGCCCGCAGAAGCAGGCGAAGGTTTTGGGAGCGCCCCCTGAAGCTCTTCGGGCTCTATCCTTACCGCTGTGACATCTGCGAATTTCGTTTTTACCGGTTCGGCCGCTCGCCCGCGCCCGGCTTGAGCTGAGCTGATCGTTGCCGTGCCGCAGGGAAGCCAAGGTCCGGTTTCGCCGTTGACTCGGACTGCCGCCTGGCCCGGCAGTCCGGGCAGCCGCGTTCATGCTCCATCATGCGGATGCTGATGCGGTCTACCTGGTCAAGCAGTTCCTGGGAAGAACGGTAGGATTCATCCTCACGCCGGCGCGCATAGCGCTTTATCGCCGCGCGCCAGCGTCCTTCGAGATCGGCGTATAGATCGCACATGGCCCGGATGATACATCGGATGGGGCGATTCTCAGACCCTGAAATAGCCAAAATGGCCATAAAAACTCCGTTGTCTCAGGCGCAAGCGGACTGCTAGCATGGCGTAATTTAAGTCAAGGGTGCCCTGGTGGACATTTCGTTGCGCCTGCGAGTGGCCTCCAAGTCGCCGCTATCGTTTCGCATTCATACCACCACGGACGGTCAGTGGGAGCCCGTATGCACGTTTTGCGGGGTGTGCCTCAGAAAGGTCCGCTCGCCTCAGGGCTTGCGGGATGCGCTGGGAAAGTCACGTCTGCGCCAAAATGATCGTCTTTCAGGGATCGCTCGAGGATCTCGAACGCAATTCCTGACGTGAGGTCCGTCACATCCTTGCGGCTTACACTGTGAGATTCTCTTTCAACGAGGCTTCCCTTTCCGCCTCCCGCAGCAGGCCCGGACTCACGGAGAGACGTCTATGGCGCAAGTGGCATCCGCCTTCACCGCCGATCCCGAACTAGTCGCGGCACTGGAGAAGCGATCCAGGCCGGTGAGGCTGGGCCCCGACGGGATTCTGTTTCGGCAGGGCGATCCGCCCGCCGGCATATTCATCCTACAGAAGGGAACGGCGATACTCACCATGCGGTCACGCAAACGCATCGTGATGCAGACTCGTGCAGGTGCAGGCTCTCTTTTTGGCATTCCGGCCGTGATAGGTGACAGGCCCTACAGTCTTGCCGCCGAGGTACTGGAGGGCTCCGAAGTTATATTTTTGTCGCGGGCAGACTTCGCCGATGTCATGGAAACGCAGCCGGGACTGTCTCTCAAGATCCTGGAGCTGCTCGCCGCCGAAGTCCGCTTTGCGCGCCAGGCGCTCTCCGATCGCTGACTCCCAAACGTGAAAAGTGGCAGTCTGAGACGTTTTTCCAACCCACAGCCCAACCCACAAATCTTCCTGTCTTGCACGACTTTCGCGTATTTGGGCAGTCCCCGCGCGTTTGTAAGTCGTTGAAAAACCTAATACGGGCAGATTCACACGGTGGAAGACGTAGGTTCGAATCCTGCTGCGCCCACCATAGAATCAATCACTTGCGAGAGCCTTTTTGGAGTGCCACCGTGCACGGGTGGAGGTCATCTCTCCATCTTGAGCAAGATCAATGGATTGCAGGATGTCCATTCGCCGGCGGGAGGAGAATTTGCTACCAATTGCTACCAAGCTTTGGGCTGCAACCCTCTTTGGAGATAAGGTCGCGCGTGCTCGACCGCGGGTAAGCTCCGATCACGGGTGGCAGACTCCAACATCGGGTCGGCCTTCGCCTGAGGAAGAGGTAGTAGCAGCATTTGGTAACCCCTGTTTTCAATGGCAGCAGTGATATTGCACCTGCTCGTCCCAGTTTTGAGGAAGCCCCTCAGGGGTCAGGTCAAAGATGTCCCACAGAGGTTCGTGCGTGCCGACGTGGCGCGCGGGCGAACTCTGCTGGCGTCCGATAGTTCAAACTGCTATGTGGCCGTTGTTCGTTGCAGTCGCGGCGCCATGAAGCGGGTTATAGCACAGAAAACATAGACCAGATGGAGTTTTGGCGAGGCACAGGAGTAAAACCACATAGGGATTCGTCTAGGCTCGGCGATGACGTCGCTAGCGTTTCAGATCGTTCGGCTTGATGGTACCGCGAATGCCAAATTCGCTTGACCATTTTCGCCAATAGTGGTCGGCGATCTGAAGGGAACTTTCCGTGGGGTGACAAACCTTCTGCCTTCTAGCTCGGGTGAAGTCTTCTTCATTTACATGAATGCCACGGGTTCCTTTGTTAACTCCTGTTCCTTTCTCGATTGCTCCGCGATTGTGCTGTTCGAACTCCGGATCAAAGTCGAGGCGAAATCGTTTCTGGGGGCTAGTCTGCCAACCGACGATTGTTCCAGTGCTGAACCGCATAGTGCCAAGATATGGTTCGAGCTTGACGGTAAGCTCGTTATTCCCGTTCCGGATTCCCAGCGCGCGTTCCGCGTGGATTAACGCTTCTTCGATTGAGACATGAAGGATGCCGCAAGGGAACTCCTTTTGCTCATCGCGAGCCTTCTCCCGTTGGTACTTCGTAAGTACAAGGTCGTCCGTCATAGCTGCCTCGCGGGGGAGGATAATATCTCATGCGTTTCTCGAATGCAAATCAAAAGTAAACTTGCCTTCAAGATCGTGGGCGGAGAAACGTCGACTGGGCGAAATTATGCGAAATATTGCGAACGGAATCGGGCCGTACGTGATTTGTCGCTCGGCACCGTCGGGCGTTGACTCGGTTTGCTCCCCCTGCAAAAGTCAGCGGTCATTAGCCGCGCGAGCGCACCAGACAATGCGTTTCGACTGTTCCACTGGAAAACCAATTACTACCATTTCGATCATCCGATCATTCCTCCGCTCGAGTGATCCGAAGCTGCCAGGCCGAAATACCCTATCAACAGACGCGGGGACTCGAAGAGGCTGCGGTCGCCGGTGGACGGTCTTGGTGGAGTAGGGACTACATGGGCGGCTAACGCAAGGTCGCGCTGGCACAAGAATTCGGATTCGCCGGTTGGGTCGCCCTGAAAAATATATCGAACAGGTTCTTTTGGACTCAGGCGCCTACCAGCCCGACAAAGGACTTCACCGCCCCTGTGCGACTGCTCAGTCGGCACTCGAAGGATGACCCTCCACTCCCCCGTCAAGCTCCATCTTTCCTACCACCTGATTTCTAAATGTCATATTGATGCCGCATCAAGGGTAAGCGTCCACTTCTCGCCGTGTAGACATCCGGATGCTCTGGTTGCAAGATGGCTGCATGCCCGAGACCATTGAAGCTGTAGCGGCACGGGAGTGAGTGCAACGGTCAACGGAGTGCCGAAGAGAAGCGGCGAATCGTTGAAGGAACGCGGGTGTCACGTCTTCCGATTTTGCTTGCTGCCTAGCTTACTAACCATCATACTAAGGCCCTTCCGCGGCCGAGGCAGGAAAGACAATGCCTCAGCCCATGTCACCACAACGCAACGGGGCCATAGCTCAGTATTTTTGCTTACATCGTCCGCTGCGGCGATAGACATATTTGCCCATCTAGGAGGTTATCTTGAGCAATCCTTGGAATGGAAAAGCTGTCCTCGAAGTCTTCTGGTGGAACTGCTGGAATGGCAATTACCGATACGACTGGTATACCTACTTGGCGAAACTCGCGCCCCGCATCGCGGCGCTTGGCTTTGATGGCATTTGGACGCCTCCTCCTTGCAAGGACACGAACGCTCTGGACTACATGGGCTACACTCCCTATGACTATTACGATATCGGCCAGAAAAACCAGATGGGCGCCTCCGGGACCCGCTTTGGAACACAGGATTCGTTTCTTCGGCTTATCGCCGTCGCCCACGCCAACGGCCTAGAAGTCTACCCCGATATCGTAATCGACCACTGCGGCGGCGGCAGCATCGATCCCTCCGCACCATGGCCGAAAACCTGGACCAGCTTCCATCTCAATGGATTTGCCGGCCCCGGCACCGGCCGTTGGTCGCGGAATTGGCTCGACTTTCACGCGAACCCGGCGCACTGGAACGGCGTTGGAGACTGGGTTACTAGCAACGGCGGGCCCGATTTCTGCTACCAGGGCAGATGCACCGACTCGGGCAACGGGAACCCGAACTGCGCCGCCCGCGCCAATGCACGCGACTGGCTCACCTGGTTCGTTCACCAGATCGGCGTCGATGGCTTCCGTTTCGACGACGTCAAGGGCTATCCACCGGAGGTGGTCGAAGACCTCCTGTTTAATGCTATGGGTGATCGCCGCGATTATTTCTGTGTAGGCGAATTCGTGACCGGCAACCCGGCCGATCTGGATTCCTGGGCCCTTGGGACGTTGGATCGCTCTGGAACCTTCGACTACCCCTTCCGGTTTGCGCTTAGTGATCTCGTTTCGACCGGTGGCTACTACAACGTCGGCAATCTACCTTCACTACAACAGAAGAACCGCTTCAAGTCCGTTCCTTTTGTAAACAATCATGACAACTACGACGGGCAGATAGGACCTTACATCGACCCCGACAATCCCCGCACGCGGCTCGCCTATGCCGTTGCCATTACCGTCGACGGCAGTCCGCAGTTCTTCTATGCAGACCTATTCCAGAACATTCCCCCGTGGCGCGACAACACCACCGCGGAGTCCATTCCAAGTCGCTCCTGGGTCGAGAATCTGTTGTGGTGCCATCAGAAGCTCGCCTTCAAGAGCGGTGACTACTTTGTCCGATACCAGGACTCACGGGAACTCCTCATACTCGAGCGCGGTGCCCGCGCCATCGTTGCTATTAACAATGACGGCAGCGCTTGGCACGATGCATGGATCTCCACCGCCTTTCCGGCCGGTATGCAACTCCATGACTATAGCGGCTCACGCCCTGACGACATCTGGATCAATCAAGATGGATGGGTGCAGATCGCGGTGCCACCCCTTTCCTACTCAATCTGGGGTCCGGCCGGCATCAGCGGAGGCTTCTCTCCCGCACCGCGCCGCACTGTCCAGCAGTTCGAAATGGACGACGATCTCGGCGACAACGATCCCGCAACTCCACAGTATGGCGGTCAAGCCATTCCCCTCACCTACCGCAATGTCGGAGCCATCTGGCCTAGAGCCGGTTCGCAGGTCAACCTCTTCGTTTACTCTGAGTCTCCGCAACAGATCGATCTGCAAGTACTGTTCAATGGGGCTGGCGCCGTGAAACAGGTCAGCGGGCCGGGCGGCCCCACCGTGCCATTGACCGCTAGCTTTGACGTTGCGAAGGAGGGACGTCATCTTCTCCAGGCAAAGCTGTCTACCGCTGGAGCAGTTCCAGCACGACTCTACGTCAAGGTCGACTATTTGGGGCCCTCGACCTCCGATCTTTTTTAGTTCGGCGGAACCGCAGGCGAGGCTTCAGAGATGAGTTCGATGGGGGCTTCTTCGTTAGTCACAATCCTCAACATGCGGGCGTGTCGGGCCACAACCCGGGTGGCCTCGCCGGCTATTTCGACGGCAACGTTACAGTCATGGGAGACATAGAACTTACAGGTGCTGATTGTGCAGAAGAGTTTTGTGTTGCCGGGACTGATGCAGGTCCAGGAACTGTATTGATTATCGCCGACGACGAGACGCTCCATCGAAGCGAAACCGCCTATGATAGACGCCTAGCTGGAGTTATAGCGGGCGGCGGAGCCTATCGACCCGGTATCGTCCTAGACCGCCGTTCTAACACCACGCCTGGGCGGCGGCAAATCTCACTGGTGGGAAAGGTTTTTTGCAAAGTTGATGACCAGTATTCCCCTATCGGAGTGGGAGACCTGCTCATTACCTCGCCGACTCCTGGTCACGCTATGAGAGCTGCTGACCCGTTGCGGTCTGTGGGTGCGGTAATAGGCAAAGCTTTGCGAGCCCTAAATGAGGGACTAGGATTAATTCCCATTTTGATTTCCTTACAGTGAGAAGCCAGAGTCAAATGTTTGCATTTGCTTCACCGTGACTAAATGTGTTTTCAAATGGACGAGCGATTTCGCAGTCGATACAAGTTGATCGGTGAGCGCCGTCGGTTTTATACCTGGCATATATATCGGAGCCAATCCAGGCCTCTCTGCCGATCAGATCTACTGGGATTTAAATATGAAGAGTTATTGGCGCGGAGGATCAAGTGTCAAATCTGGGGTCCCAGCGGACATACCTCACCGCGGTTATCAGATGACGCAAGGCATATCAGGATCAGGGAATAATGAGTTTGACAGCGATGTTGTTCACGCCGATAACTTCGGAGGGTGCCACCAGCAACGCGGATCCTAGAGCCAGCATCTCCGACATCACCCGGGTATAACTCCGCCTATTGAGGAACTCTTCGAGCAGGAGCCTTGTCCTCCGAGGACAGTTTCTTTGTAGCTATGGCGCTTTCTTGCCGTTTCCGCTGCCAGAGCCTGCTCCGCTGCCCGAACCTGATTGGCCGGCACTCGAACCTGTTGAGTTGGTGGGAGTGGTGACGGGACCCGGGGTGACGGGTGCTGGCGCGGCGGATGGACCTCCCTTGATTTTGGTGAAGATATCCAGCAGGTTCATGCCGACGCCGAAACGGTAGAAGGTAGAAGTCACGGTTGGGCTGTTGCAGGGGCAGAACCGCGACGGCTGGATTGGGAATGGTCGGTGTGCCCCCCTGTGGGGTCGCCAGGACGAGCGGGGCGGAGGTCTGATTGCCAATCAGGCGAATGGACGCGGAACCGAAGAAGTAGATGAACGAGAGGTTGCCGTAAGGGAATGGCGTCTGGCCGTCGACCTTGAAGACTGCCCCGTGCATCCTGCCGCCGGTAACGGTCTCGTCCTGTCCCATTGTTACGTCGAGCATGCCGGAGTAGGGCGAAGTGCCTGGAGTTTTAGGCGCGTAGATTTGCGTGTAGCGGAAGCCACCGCCGTATTTGAAAAGAAAATTGGATCGATCCTGCGAGGTGAAGGCCACGTATTGATAGGCGGTTTTCGCGATCGGGTTCCATATGCACGGGTTCTGGGTAGTATCGGTGTCGGCAAAAAGCTGCGTCTTGAAGAGATTGAGCAACTGCGAGCAGTCGGGAGTGTTGGCGGCGGGCGCGTTGAAGGTGAGAAGCTGCGTGTTTGCGGTGAGAGGAGTGGTTTCGCCGATGCCTCCGATGAAGCTAACGCGGGTCGTGTAAGACGGAGTGAAGGAGGTCAGTAACTACGCGGCAGTGCTCAAAGGGCAGGGATTGAGCTGAGTTGTTGAATTCCGGGCCCTCCTCGGACTTTGCTCTTTCGTAATTATCTAGACGGCGCTACTCTGGTGCCCATCGAGAAGCACCTATACGGAGCGTGATCTACGATGGCTTCCTTCAAGCTTGGAATCAACATGGCTGGCGCGATCTCGGCGGGCGCCTATACTGCTGGAGTTCTGGACTTCCTCACGGAGGCACTCGATGCGTGGTACGCTGCCAAAGCCAGGGGCGAGATTGTTCCAGAGCACGACGTTGTGATCGAGGTCTTCTCCGGCGCCTCGGCAGGAGGTATGTGCGCGGCCATCTCTGCGGTCCAGCTTCAGCAGGACTTCGAGCACATCCAGGACGTAGAGAAGTCCGGTACGACAAACCGGCTATTCGAAAGCTGGGTCAACAAGATCGACATCCAGCAACTGTTGAAGACCGCGGATCTGGCAAAGAACTCTTCGGTCATCTCTCTGCTCGATTCCTCGATCATCGACGAGATCGCGGAGTACGCTTTGGCAGCGGGAGATCCTCCTAATGTCTCCCGCCCCTACGTCTCACGTCAGCTCAACCTGTTTCTTTCGCTCACGAATCTGAGGGGCGTTCCGTACTCCTTGAATGGAGAGGCTCCGGGATCGATAGAAGAGACCACTTTTTTCTACGGTGACCGCATTCGGTTTGAGACGGTTGCTTCCAGCGCGACTCCGGCTTCCAGTCGTACGGCACATCCGATCAACCTAAGCGTCCCCGGCGAAGCCGGTGGCTGGACGCTGTTGCAACAAGCCGCTAAAGCGACCGGAGCGTTCCCGGTCTTCCTCGCGCCCCGCTCGCTACTGCGGAAGCAGGAGGAATACACACCGCCGATGTGGGAATCTGTGACCTCGGCTGTCAGCAACACGCCGCCTCCCACGAAACCAAACTTCCCGATGAAGCTTTCCAACCCCTTCGAGACCTTGAACGTGGACGGTGGCGTTACGAACAACGATCCCTTCAACTACGCCCACGACCATCTTCTGTCTCTTTCGCCGGCACAGCTTGCTCCGACCGGTGCCGAGGATACCGATCGCGCCGTCATCAGCATTGCTCCCTTTCCCACCACCGAGGAGTATCCGGAACAGTACGACAGCGCAAAGAATTCGAATGTCTTTCTTGCGGTCTCTAGACTGTTTAGCGCATTGATCTCTCAGTCCCGTTTCTTTGGGGAATCCCTCGACCAGATCATGAGTGGCACGACCTTCAACCGTTTCGTCATCGCCCCGTCCGATGACGAACTCGCGAAGCAATATGCGGGGAATCCGGATGCGCAACCGCCCGCTCTTCAATGCGCGAGCCTGCAAGCCTTCGGAGGATTCTTCGAGAAAGAGTTTCGGGCCCACGACTATACTCTCGGCCGGAGAAACTGCCAAAAGTTCCTCCGCGATCATTTTGTGCTTCCAGAAGACAACATCGTCATCAACTCGGGAATCCAGGAGAACCACCGTAAAGAGATCCGCTCGCGTTTTGGCAGACCGGCTCTGGGGCCCTATGCGGGGCCTTCCACCGTCGATTCAAGCTCGCAAACCACGCCTGAAGACATCGGTGCGGGCGAGAAGCAATGGATCCCGGTCATACCGCTGTGCTCGGAAAACGTGTTGAAGCCGGTTCCGACGCGAAAACGCACGACTATCTCGGATGCGAAGATCAGACTCATCGTGAAGCTCATTGGCAAACGTGTTCGGGCGATCGTCGCTCTGTGGAGAGCTCAAATTCCTTCTTGGCCGTTGCGGATGTTCCTCTGGCCTGGGGAGTGGGTTATCCCGTGGCTAGCGCAGCGTCCCATCCGGAACGTGCTCGAGAGTCAATTGCGAGATGCGCCTAAGTAGTCTAACTCGCGGCTACACTCAAACTCGGAAGCTCTCAGTTACCTGGACTAGCGGGAGGGGGCAGGTCAGTCGCCACATGATCGGCGACCGTGACTTTCATGAGTTGGTAGCTGTTACGGTCGGCTTCTTCTCTGGAATGAGAGTGCGCCCAAGAGTCCAATGGCGAAACCGAGCATTCCGCTGTAAGTGACGAAGAGCCAGTTGAAGACTCGTGCTTCGGTTTGACTCGGAGCAACGCCCTCACGTAGGAAAATAAGATGAACACTGAGATCACTTAGAAATAGAATGGGCTTGAAGACCACACGAAGCACGATCCCTATCGGGAGGTTCGGGTGGTGCGACCCAATGATTAGACACACTACCGAAGTAATGATGCCTGCCAAAGCAACATAGACGCCTGGACGCACTGGGATGGCGCTTTTCAACGGGTCACCCTCGGAGTATTTGCGGGTCCAAGAGGACCATACTGCTGCTTTCTGATACTGTTCTCAAAGTGAATCGCTTCGGAGTTCGATCTTCCGCCGACACCTCTCCCATTAATACCGGCCCATGCATGTCCGAATTCATGCCAAGTGGCGATGCCAGTGGTTAACTCGCCGATGTGCCTGGCAGGATTCGTATTGGTCTGGCCCGCAAATCTTATTACCCCGCCGAAAGTCTCTCGGAGTATCACATCACCCACCTCGGAAACCTGTTTTGGATTTCCAAGAACGGGGATGTTGGTGTTGTTTCCTTGTTTCCGTCCTCACCCTTATCAAAAGTCGCAGCGCCACCCAACGATCCTTAAGGAACCTCAAAGTAACCACATTTTGTAGATACCCTTGCTCGCTAATGATCCGAGCAGATTTGATCCATTTGACCGGGTTGACTGAGTGTTCCCAGCCCATTGGCTCGCTTAGTTGGTCGAAGATCAAACCCCGTAGCTGGCCCACCCCTGCTGCGACCCTCCGAGGAAGAGTACTCTCGGCATGCTGGGTGGTCTTGGGGATTGGATTCGGCATAAGGCCAATTGGAAAAGCTCTAGTGGGCAATGGTGACGGTAATCGTGCCAGCACTTTGTTGAATATTTCCGGAAGAAGTGTTGGCTTGCGCGACGACCGTGACCGAGGCGGTGCTGTTACCACCACCCGGCGGGCCTCCTGCGCCACTACCTCCATTTGAGCCTCCTGCCCCTCCACCCCCGCACGCTGCCATGCTGATCAGCAAGCCTGTTGCTACGAATACCCCAAATGCTCTCCACCAGCGCCGTCTTCTTGCCCACAGCGGTATGGTTAACAGCGTGAGACAAGTCGCAATATTATTCCAGTTGAATGGAAGGCTGTGACGTCTTTCAGTAGCCACTATCGAGCCGTTGTAGCTCAGCGTTAGCTGGACCGTCGACGTACCGTCCTCGGCTAGGGGACTGTAGGTTGACGGGGTGCTGCAAGACAGGTTCGCAGGTCCTTGGCAGATAATGGAAATGTTCCCGTTGCTGAAATGGTTCAAAGATGTGAGGGTAATGTTAAACGAAGCGGGATGACCGCTCGAGACTGTTCCACTTGTCTTGTCGAGAGTGGCACTGAAATTGGTCACCCGTAAGATAGCGTTCACGGACTGCGTCAGCATGTTTGCCGCGGCCACGATTTGAAACGGGTAATCCTTGGCTGCTAGTGCTGAGGGCGAGGTCAGAGCCATGTCAACCGTCGTCGAAGTGTTGGCCGGATAGAGTACACCAGCTAAGCAACTCGCCCCTGTTGGCAAGCCACTGCATGTAATCTGAAGCGTCTCGCCAAATCCATCCACATAGGTTGTGGTCAATGTAGACGCGGGTGGATTGATACCATTGACGATTACCGTTGACGGATCGAGGTTGAGGCCAAAGCCTCCCACCCCCAATGTGAATTGCGCAGCAGACAGCAGAACGCCATCACTGAATTGAATCTGTAAAGGGTAGGTCCCTTCTGGCGTAGAGGCTGAGGTCGACAAATCAAAAACAACCTGCACGGCACTGCCTGGCGAGAGCACAACCGATGATTGGGCGAAGTCGCAAGAGGCGCCCGCAGGTAGCCCGTTACATGAGAAGCCTTCGAATACACCGGAGTATCCATTGACACTCTGCAATATCAGGATCAAGTGGGCACCCTCTCCAGGACTAACACCGGTTTGGGTAATTTGGTGGGAATTCGTATAAATGAAGGCCGTGACACTCGGGGTAAAGTTTGGGTTGACCTTTGAGACGTACGCAGTGGCGATATGACCGGCGAGCCCCGCCTGCAGAGCCAAGACGTGCGTTGAGTCGTAGCCGGTTCCGAGGGTGAACTGTAATGAGGCTTGTGACTCGCCTAGGCCGAAGGTGAGGCTCGCAGGAAGCTCGACTGCTGGATCACTGCTGGAGAGTTGGACCGTGGTTGGAGATTCTGCTGGAAAAGCCAAGGTTACCGTGGCTGAACCGGCGTTCCCGAGAAGCGGTGCGTCAGGCGTGATCAACAAAGGTGGGGCCGGAGCGGCGGAGATCGTACTAATAGCTGACGTAAAGCCCACTAAGTCCAGAAGATCGGTAACTCCAGCGCCTCTATAGTCGCCGCCGGCAGCGGGCCGATCGTAGGCAGGAAGCTGATAAGTGATCCCGATGACCTTAAAGGTGCCATCACCGACACCCTGGAACAACTGGAGCCTGTTTTCCCACGGAGGACTGTACAGTGTGGGTAGATACAGGAGAGCGACGTCTAAGTTCCCGTCGCCATTAAAGTCTCCTACAAGGGGCGGATCCATGGATGGATCTTGAACTCCCGGAGCATAGTACGTCCCAGCCTTTTGAAACGTGGTTCCTGGTCCTCCGAGATAAATTGTGATCGCGGGCGCGATGACTGCCCCGCTGCCAAGAAGAGCCTGGTCAGTCACATTTTGTTCAGGATCACGAGCCTGAATGAGATCCAAATAGCCGTCGCGGTTTACGTCGATCGCTACTACGGGTCCAAAGTGAGACATCAATGTCGTCGGGGCTTGGAACGTGCCGTCGCCATTTCCAATCGCAAGATCTAGATCGTCTCCACTTGTAACCCAACCGCCGTTGGTGTTACTTCCAATCAAAAGATCGAGTTTGCCGTCATGGTTGAAATCCCCCGCAATCAACTGCTGCGGATTCGCATCTGTCAATGGAGCGAACACTTGCGGCGACAAGTGCGTGAACGTGCCATCCCCGTTTCCGAGAAAGACGTCAAGTTCGTTCATCGAAGGGGCCCCCGGACCCGCATAGCCCCAGATGGCGAAGTCTAGCTTGTGATCTCCGTTGAAGTCTCCGCTCACGATTTGAAAGGGATTCGGCACAGTCCCCACCGCTACCGGTGTTCCAAAGGACCCGCCGCCAGTAGCTGGAAAGAAAGCAACAGTGGCACCAGCCGTGTATTGATAGGTGTAAATAAGGTCCGCACTGCTTGGGGTCCGAAAGCTACCCGCGACAAACAAAGGGTATGGTGTGGTAGGTCCTACAGAAATTGGCGATCGAATAGGCTTCAGGAACTTGCCTGTACCGTCGTTTAGCAACGTGGTAATTTCGCTTGGTAGAGTTGAATTGACGCCACTCTCCATTAACACTACGTCGAGTTTGCCATCACCGTTTAAATCAATGGACTGGGGCCTGGACCCAGGGATGGGAGCGTTTATCACACCGCTTGTGTACCCAATCGCTTCGCCGCTAGGAACGCCGAAATTGCCGGAGCCGTCATTGGAAAGAATGTTAGCGGTGCTTTCTATCTGACCAGTCGTAACGATTCCCGGACGATTGTCCCCCTTGAAATCTGCTACTGCCAACGAGTAGGCATCCGTCGAGACACGATAAATTGCGGGAGTACTTAGATTGCCCTTCCCGTCCCCCTTAAGAACCGACACAAAGTATCCCCCGAAGGCGCCAACGGTGCCAGGAGTGAACCCGTTATCGGAAAACGCGGATGACGCGATCACATCCGGGTGACCATCACCGTCTACATCGGTGACGACAACCGCGACATCGGCGTCGCCGAGTTCCGCTACTGCGGAAGGCTGACTGAATTCTCCTGTGCATATTCCCTTGGCTATTGTAAGTAGACCGTAGCCTCCCGCTTCAACCGCATCGAGACAGCCATCGTTGTCCATATCAGCAAGGACTACGGTAACTGCACCATCGACTGGACCGAACCCGGGGCCTTGATCAAACCCGGTTGCTCCGCCCTTGTTTATGTAGGCAATTGCTCCCGAGAATGAAACGGTAGCTACCAGGTCTAGTTTGCCGTCGTTGTTGATGTCACCGGCTGAAAGCCAGTTCGTGGGTACGGGGCTATCAAAGGGATTGTCGATCGAGGGAGGCACAATAGTAGACGGGAAGGCTGCGGTGCCATCGCCCAGCAGGATCTCAAATTGAGGTTCGGTACTAAATGCGTCGACAATCAATCCTACAGCCAAATCTAGTTGTCCGTCGCCATTGAAGTCCCCGGCGAGCACATAGGATGGAGCCTGCGGAAGGGTAGCCACCGTGGTGCTCGCTTGAAAAGTCCCGTCGCCATTGCCAGAAAGTACTTCTACCTGTTTACTATCAGCGTCTACCGCGATCAAATCCAGGTGCCCGGTCGGCCGCAACCTAGCGGCTGTAAGCCACACCGGAGATTGCCCATTTGTGTACAGGACTTCCGGAATCTTGAAAGTTTCGTCTCCGTTCCCAAGAAGTACATAGATCGTGTTGTCTCCGCCATTGCTTATCGCGAGGTCGATCTTGCCATCCTCATTGAAGTCACCCGCTACAACCGCAGTGGGGATATGACCAGTCGGCAGTGAGGCGGGAGCGGCAAATCCTGCATAGGGGAATGAAATCGGGGAAGCATTTGGAGCGCCGCCTAACAATGCCTCAGGTCGCGAAGACTCTGCCATAGTATCTTCCAAAGATCTGCCGCGTTTAGAATTCTTCATTCCGCTCGGTCTCATCCATCTCGTCGTGTCCTGACGAGTGAGTGCCGCATAGTGCCAGCCGAGAAACCGTCCACTTCGTGGATTTGGAGCGGCTGAGGCCGCACTGGCAGAGCACCGGTCCGGGCGTGGTGCGAAGTGCCTCTGAACAACGGATTGACAAAACATACGACTGTTGGCGGCCAACAGAATTACCACAGCAAGAAAGAACGGCAAGAAATTCCGGCGGAGCATGCAAATAACTCTAGCTGAGTGGCGGTCTGCAGAACAGCATTTTTGTGAAGGCCGGGATCCGCTTGATCTGATTCTTCGCCTCACTCGAGATGAAGCCACTCTCGTAGGGCCTCCGTTGGATAGCGCCGAGATTCTCACCGATTGAGGTAATCAGGCATGTTGCCCAATTTGTAGTTACTCACTTTGTCAACTCAAAGTGAGTACGTTTTTTTTGCTGGACTTGTTCTTCTCTGTAACTTATACATTGGCAATCGCTATTACCTCGATCCCCTCTGTCCCCAAGTTACAGGCGCCAAAGTGTTGCAACCGAGCGCCAAAATCCGCACATCGTGATTGTTTGCATTCAGGAGAGAGAAAGTCATGCGCCGATTACCCCTATCTGCCTTTTGCCTCGCGCTTTCAACAGTAGCTATGGCTCAACTCAGCTCGGCCACTGATCGGCCAATCGCTTTGAAGCGAGATTCGCAAGCGGAGGCGCTCGTCGCACGGGTGCTAGCAGCGAATGGTCCGCGCATTTCTGCGGAAACCGGGACCACCACATCGGGGACCATCAGATTGGGAGAGGATCCAACTCGGTACCCGGTGAAGATCTACACGATGGGTAACGATCACATCCGTACGGAAATTGATCGACCCGAGGGGACCCACACGCGAATCGTGAACAGCGGCCGGGCCTCGTATACGCCCGGTACCGGTCAGAACAGGAATCTGAATTTGCTCAATACCATCAACGAGCGGATAGAACATATCCCTAGCCTGTCCGCAATCGCGGATGATGACACGGATCATCAGCAACTTGAGTACCTCGGTGAAAACGACGTCGGCGGAGCAAGGATTCAGAAGGTCGCCGCATCGTGGAGCGATGCAGTCACTCCTGATGAACAACAAGAGTTCCTGAACAGGACTAGGATTGTCTATTTTATAGAGACGGAAACCAACCGAATCGTTCAGGTAGAATATGACCGCTGCGCCGAAGAGGACAGCAACGTTATCTTCCACTATCGAGTCGTGTATTCCGACTACACGGAGTCGGGCGGCCGCTCGATCCCTGCTACGGTAACCACCTACCTTAACGGAGCTTTTCTCTCCGAGCTAAAAATAGCCTCCTACGCAGAGAACACCGGTGCTTCGCCAGCGACATTTACTCTGCCGGAGGTGACGCGGTGAAACGGCTCCTTCTCTTGGCAGTCTTCGCAGCATTCGAATCCCACCTATGCGCACAGGTTATATCAAACGGAGCGGGTGTGGGTTTTCCCGAAAATGGGGCATTCACAGGTTCGGAGATTGATTCTGTCCAGGTCAACAATGGGAACCTGCATGTAAGTATCCCCTTGTGGAGTTTTCCCGGAAGAGGCGTTTCGTCTCATGCGTCTTTCGTCTACGACTCCAAGGGCTGGTACCCCTACAGCAGTTGCACCAATTCAGGCTGCAACTTCAGCATAGAACCGGAATCCGGCAATACCTTGCAAATGGCGATCGAGACGGGTGGTTATAAGACCACGCAGCAAGCAGTTGTTCGCCAAACTTGCAGCGTTGCTCCTCCGTATTATGACCTCATCTCCAACTTTATCATTCGAGAGCCAAATGGTACGAAGCATCACCTGGTTCCTGACCCCATCAACGTCGGCACTGCAACGAATAGCTGCTGGTCTCCTGGCGGGAGCAGCCAATACGCTGACGACGGATCAGGTTGGGTACACTCCAGTACCACGTTTGCCACTAAATCTGGCGGAGTGCCAGGAGCTGCCGACACGAACGGCAACTTCAATGGCGCTACTGATACATTGGGCCGTGCGATCAATGCAAACGGTAGCTATTATGACTCCCAAGGCGCTCTGCGCCAGATCACTGTTACGAACGAGACGGTAAGTCTCAGCACGCATCTTTGTGGGAACATTCTGACTTATAGCATCACTCTCACTTGTGCCGAATATACCTCCCAGTATCAAGGTACGTGGAGCGTACCTCACATCATCACATTGCCCAACGGGTTAACCTATACGATTGAATACGTCCAGAATGACGAGGGCGAGATAAGCTCGATCACTCTTCCCACCGGAGCTCGGATCGACTATACATACACCCCGGGTCCCATTGCTCCCGACAACAGTGGAAAGCGTATTGCCTCCAGAACCATAACTGTCGGCTCTCAGGTGAGTCAGTGGACGTACACCTATACGCAAACCGCAAACGGGTTGATAACAAGAGTTATAGATCCCGCGAGCAACTACATCGACTACACCTGTGGGGGGCCTGTAGAAAACTCCTACTCGTATAACTACTCTCAGATACTTCCTGATCCTCTTTCCCAGATCACCAAGGAGCAGTATTACGACAGCACTGGCACATTAATCAAGACCGTCGATAGGCAATTTCAGGTTGGTCCGGTGCTTCCGACCTCTGAAACTACGACTTGGAATAGGACGAATCAGGTTGGCAAGGTTGAGATGGTCTATGATTCCACGACCATCGGTTTGTTTCCGGACGGTGGTGACGGACCGGTCACCGCCCCGATAAGTTGGGGGAATATTACCGAAAAACGCGAGTACGACTACGGGAACGGTATTGCAGGACCCCTGCTGAGAAGGACAGATTACACCTATCTTCATCTTGATGCGACGGTAAACCCAAATCCCAACCGGGCCCAGTACCTCGCAGCGAATATCGCTGACAGGCTCACCTCGAAGATTGTCTACGATGGCGCTGGGCATGTGATCGCCAAGACCTTTTATTATTATGATGGCGGAAGCCTCAAGGATACGAGTGGCAACAAGGCCGTCGGTCACGACTACACGCACTTCGGGTATTCGAATCGAATTCGAGGAAATCTCACTCAGCTCTCCGTGTGGAATAACGCGACGAACACATGGCTTAGTACGACTTATACCTACGATGATTTGGGAAATCGACTTTCATCGACTGATCCCGGAGGTCATACTACTAACTACGATTATTCTGACTCCTTTTCCGGAACATCCTGTAATACCACTACATCGCCCACCTATGCGTTTGCTACGACAATAACAGAGCCGTCGCCGTTTGGCTTTCAGACGAAGGATGCCTTCTATCAGTGCACCAGCCTTCCTCAAAGCACAAGGGATCAGAACGACATCGACAATAGTCGTGCAGGCACGGCCTATACCTACGATTTGGTTAATCGGTTAGCATCAGCGACCTATCCAGATGGGGGATCCGCCACCATCAATTATGGAGGCAACTCCGGAAACGGATATCAAGACCCTCTTCCGTTGACGATCACGAAGACGCAGGCGATAGATTCCACAAAGAGCCATCAGACCGTCAGCATCACAGACGGACTTGGCAGGGCTATCCAGACTAAAGCGTTGAACCCCGAAGGAACGGTTTACGTCGATACAACCTACGACCTGCTCGGCCGCGCCTCCGTGGTTTCGAATCCACATTTCTCCACAGCTTCACCGACCGATGGCAACACGGGCCGAGCTTACGATCTGTTCGGGCGTACATTGACGGTGACCCATCCTGACGGCAATGTCCTCGCAACAGAGTACGATGGCACTGCCGTCATGAGCACTGATGAAGGAAACGGCAACGGCTCGCAGAGAGTGCAGCGTGTCCTCGATTACGATGGTCTTGGTCGTTTGAAGTCGGTCTGCGAAGTGTCCGGAACCACGCTATTGGGCGGAACCGGTAATACTCCTGTAGCTTGCGGCCAGGCGAAGCCGATGACTGGCTTCCTGACGACCTATCAGTACACCTTTGATGCCAACGGGTACTCCTACACGACCGCTCTGCAAACAGGTTTGGCGAATCGGGTATTTACTTATGATAGCTTGGGGAGATTGCTTTCGTCTTCGAACCCTGAGGCGGGCGTCACTTCGTATGGATACGACAGTGACAGCCAGGTCACATCCAGGACTCGTCCTCGGGCCAATCAGACGGCCTCGGTAACGACCACCACGACCTATACTTACGATCAGCTGCATCGTCTTCTATCCGAGACCTACAACGACGGCGCAACTCCCGCCAACTCTTATTGCTACGACGAAACTTCGCAATGGGGTTATGCTTTGTCGAATCCAAGAGGCCGCAAGACGCGAGGCTTGGTTGGAATTAGCTGTACAGCTACATCGGGTGCGCCCACAGCGGGCGAGATTTACAGTTACGACCCAATGGGCCGCGTCAAAGTCAACAACCAATGCACTCCCGGAACCTGCGGTGTCAGCAACGCCTCAATTGCTTACACCTACGACTACATGGGAAATCAGCTCACAGCTACCGACGGCGTAAGCCACACTTTCACGTACGCAACCGATGCGGCGGGCCGCCTCCAGGGCGCCGCGAGCAGCTTGTCGGATGCCAATCACCCCGCGAGTCTTATCTCCGCAGCTACCTACGGGCCGTTCGGAATCTCAACGCTCAACGTCGGCACGACTATGGTGGAAACCACGCAGTACCAAAAGCGCGGTTGGACCCAATCCATCACAGATCAAATCGCTGCCTCCCAGGCAGGTACAGGTAGTGTTTCTATTGGCGGCACGGAGCAGTCAAAGCAGGTGCAAACGCAGGCTGCCACTGGCAGTACCGCCAGCGTCACCATTTCAGGAGCGGGACAACAAAAGAAGGTTTACGACAGCGGATGCAACTGCTTCAACTGGGTGGTGAACACAGGCCGCGTAAACGTCACGATCAATGGGTTTACAGCGTCAGGGTACTTCCAATCAAACACCGCCACTGCTACGGATGTGGCAACTAGCCTTGCTAGTAACTTCAACGCGAATGGATCTTCTCCCGTGACGGCGTCCGCTTCGGGAGCCAGTGTCACTTTCGCCTCGAAGGCTACCGGCGCTAGCACAAACTACTCTCTCTCGACATCCACTGCCATCGACGACACTGTCGACTTCACCAGTTCTCCGTTCAGCTTCAGTTATGTCTCTGGCGCCGCCATGACCGGAGGGGCAAATGCTGTCACCACAACCCTGTATGACGCCGGTACCGCGACAATAACGGTGAACGGACATCCGACTTCGGCGAACTGGGGTCAAAACAGCACGACCACAGCCGTTGCCTCAGCTCTCGCCGCCGCGATCAATGCAGACAGCGGGGCCTATGTCTTCGCAACTGCGCCGACAACCACGGTGTTGTTGACGTCTAAGGTGCCTGGCGCGGGCTCGAACTATTCGCTCTCAGCAAGTACAGCGACAACCCAACCCGGGCAATTTTCCTTCGTTTCTTTCACTGCGAGCCCGAGCGCGGGTACGCTCTCGGGCGGTACGAGCACCGGGCCAATCCTTTACGCAACCACCGTCGGGCACGCACCGAATGGCGACGTCACAAGTTCGACTGACACCGTCAACGGCAACTGGACCTATACCTATGACGAGTTCAATCGGCTGAAAGCGGCTTCCAACACCACGAACTCACTAACCTGGGACTATGACCGCTTCGGCAACCGTTGGCACCAGAATGTGCTTGCTGGCTTAGCAGTGCAGACCTCAAATACCTTCACCGGAAGCAACAACCGGGTGAACGGTTACAGTTATGACTCTGCCGGAAACATCACGAATGATGGAATCAACAAGTATGTCTACGACGGCGAGGATCGCGTTACCTGTGTAATCTCTGTCGCGAGCGGCGGTTCCTGCAGCAGTACAACTGGCACGCACTATGCTTATGACACCGATGGCCTCCGCGTCGCCAAATACACTGGCGCCACGCTGACCAGCCAGTACGTCTACAACTTGCATAGCGGGATGGTCTCGGAGCTTGATGGCTCCGGAAATTGGGTCCGCGGGGAGATTTATGCCGGCGGGACGTATTTGGGCACGTATGACAATGGAACTACCACATTTGGCATGGGCGATTGGCTGGGGACGATCCGCTATCGTGCGAAGCTGGACGGGAGCTCGGCGGAGACCTGTACAGGACTGCCCTTCGGAGACAACATTGCGTGCAGTGATGGCCAGACTGGTCCGAGTAACAAACACTTTACTGGGAAGCTGCACGATTGGGAGTCAGGACTTGATTACTTCGGCGCCCGGTACTATGCGGGCGTACAAGGGCGCTTTCTGACGCCGGATTGGAGCGCCACCCCGGAAGCGATACCATACGGCCACTTTGAAGTACCCCAAACTTTGAACCTGTACGCCTATGTCGGAAATAACCCAATCACCGATACAGATCCAGATGGGCACGACGACGGTGATGGAGACCATGACTCGCACAATCAAACTCCCGATCCCAACGCAAATCTTGAGGCGGAGAAACACGACGCAGGTGCCAATCCGGGTGTGGTAAGTGCGGCATGGAGTTTCTTCGCCGGAACGGTGGGAGGCACCCTAAATATCGTTCCGGAGACCATCAACCTGGTTAACGATGGTGTGAACGCCCTCATGTCACCATTTACTTCATATCAAATTCCAGAGATGGAGACAATTCAATCCGATGCTCACGCCTCACAGTCTGGGGTCAATACGGGTGAGGCGATGCAGATCCTGGTGCCCATCGGAGACATGGGAAAGGGGGCAAAGGCTTTGCAGAAAGTTGCAAATGAGGCTGAGGAGCTATCGCCCGCCGCAAACAAAGTTCTAAAATCGATTGACGAGGGCGGCTTCAAGATAACTCAAAACGCGAAGACAGTCGACCAGGAGGCCAATATTACAATAACTCACTCGAATGAACCCGGAGCGAAGCTAAATCTGAGAACCGAGAGCCACCCTTTGCCAGGAAGCGGAGCTAAGCCCGTACGTCATGTAAACGTCGAAAAAGTCACCCCGAGAACGGGGTCCACTCCTAGAAAGATAACGAACACCCATATCACAAAATGAAAAAGACATTCACATTCGAATTCGAAGAGGAACGTCCCAACTCACTGAGTTATGAGCTGAGTCTGGAGGACGATGAGAGATTGGAATCGCGCGTCGAGAACGGGGCGCCGATCCTTTACCTGAATCGCTCGGCGATGCTGACAATGGCTAAGATCTTGATCAAGATCGCTAAGGGAGCTCATTCGGAACAGTTTCACATTCACTTGCGAAAAGACTTTCGTGATGACGGTCCTGATGCTCTGACGATTATGCTCTATCCAGATTCGCCCAAGGAGAACTAAGAGCGTAGCCGAAGGGAAACCAAAGTGATCACGAAGAGCCACCGCAAACAGGCCGAACAAATCATATTGAACCGGCTGGGAGAATGCGTTCGACTATATGGGTTCGCCCAAAAGCCTTCTGGTCAATCTTTCTACTTCGTTTTTGACAGGGGGAAATGGGCCTTCCACATAAGCTTCATTCCCCACAAGGATGATTTTGATCTCACGGCTGACATCGCAGTTCGCCTCAATGCAGTTGAAGAGATAATGAACGAATATGACACCAAGATAACTCAGAGGGAAAAGCTCAAGAACATGACGATTGGAGCAGAAATCGGCAACATCGCGTCAGGACGCCCCATCCGCTGGACCATTTCGGATCTTGAGGAGATTCAAGTAGTTTGCGACGGAGTGTCGAAGAGCTTCGAAACTGTTGGATACTCCTTCCTTCGAACGCATTCTGATCTTGAATCCGTTCATCGCGTGCTGGTTGGCACGAGCCCTAGTGACACGATTCTGGCCCCACTAAAAGGTCCCCGCTATATGCGAGCAATTGCTTCCGCAGTTCTTCTAAGAGTTCCAGGTCGTAACATAAGAGAGCTTGTAGAGGAATTTGAAGCCAAACTCGCTGAAGACGACGACCTTTACCTAGCGGATTTTCGGGCTCTCTGCCAAGGTCTCTATTCGCAGGAGTCGTACAAGGTCTAGCGGCAGTCTCCCTTGGCCCTGCCCACCAATGGCGTGCCGGCGGTTTGGCGATAGGCCGTTGCCGTCCTCCTATTGAATCACGATAGGAGCCCAGAGAACGCTCATAAAGAAATGTCAATAGGAGTACCAGCTAGGAGGCATGGCGAAGGCGGTAACGATTCAGCAGCGGGATGATTCACCCGCTATAGCCGACAACATTCAGCAGGAATTGGAGACAGCCGACGTGATACATCCCGACAAACGCCCCTTGCGCCGCGCGCTCTGGTTCGTCCGTAGCAAACCCACTGGACGCAACTTTGACCTTTGACTCTAATAGATTCCCGGTACCAAGTCGTCCATGCGAAATTCCCCACGGTAATCGCAACGCCTTCCTTCAAACCTCTTCCTCTAGAAAAATCTTGCGCGCCGGTTCGCCCATCTGCGATGCCCGAATTTGGGGGCGATTGATCAGG
>Ga0207125_10057_pt1 | contig 27917 bp, 23 predicted proteins | sample Alteio_BWMinHeat_19_FD_153556 | JGI IMG/M metagenome (GOLD analysis project Ga0207125, IMG submission 153556) | Enriched cells from forest soil in Barre Woods Harvard Forest LTER site, Petersham, Massachusetts, United States -... | ecosystem: Environmental > Terrestrial > Soil > Temperate forest >...
ATCTCGGGGGTGCGCTCGCGGAGCGCGGATTGCCGGTGACGCTTTGTAAGGGCGGCGGGGCAGTCGAACGGCCATTCGAACACGTCATCCCGTGTTGGGAGCGGGATAGCGACAAGACCAAGCGACTGCTCCGATGGCTTCCGCGACGGTTCTTCTGGCGACTTCACTTCGGCTCGGCATACGACATCGAACAAATGACGTTTGTCCGCCGGCCGATCCGCTTTTTGGGGCGCGAGAAGGTCGACATTCTTCATGTGCAGGATTCACTTGTCGCGTTGATGGTCCAGCGAGCGCGCCGATTTGGCCTGGTCGGGACACGCACGATCCTCGCCCATGGGACCGAGGAGTCGCTGTCGTTCCTCCGCCGAATCGACTATCTTCAGCATCTGGCCCCCTGGCACATGGAACAAGCCCGCCAGGCCGGTGTCTGGAAACCCACCTGGACGGCAATTCCGAACTTCATCGACACCAGCTTGTTTGCCCCCGGGCCGTCCGACGCGCTGCGGGCTGAACTGGATATTCCACAGGATGCGCTGGTGGTCTTGTCAGCTGCGGCGATCAAGCGGCATCACAAGCGCGTGGACTACGTGATCGGGGAATTCGCGAGATTGCGCGAGCGAGCGCCGGACTTGCCCGTCTGGCTGGTGCTGGCCGGCGGCTGGGAGAAAGAGACGGACGAGTTGGTTGCCGAGGGAAAGCGGCTGCTCGGCGATCGGGTGCGGTTCTTGGTTCGATTTACGCGGTCGCGTATGCCGGACCTTTATCGGATGGCAAACGTGTTCTGTCTTGGTAGTTTGCTCGAGATGATGCCGATCGCGCTCCTGGAGGCCATTTCCAGCGGATTGCCGTGTCTGGTCAACCGGCAGGCCGTGATGGAATGGATGATTGGCCCGGGCGGCGAGTCGATCGACATGGCGGGGCAGGGGGCCTTGGCGGAGTCGCTGGAGCGATTGCTGCGATCGCAAGCGGAGCGAGAGCGACTGGGCGAACTTGGCCGCGAGCATTGCGTCGCGAACTTCTCGCGCGATGCGGTGGTCGATCAGATCATCAGTTATTATGACCTCGTCGCCGGTCGAATGTCGGCTCCGGTCATTTGAGATGGCACGCAATGGAAGCGGCCAGTTGAGGCGGGTCCGAGAATAGTCGCTATTGTTCCAGGAGTTCGACATGCAGGTCAGCGTTGTCATTCCGACCTACAACAGTGCCGACCTCGTGGTCGAAGCGGTTGAGAGCGTGTTGGCGCAGACCGTACCACCGTTCGAAGTGATCGTGATTGACGACGGTTCGACGGACCGCACACGCGAACGGCTGGCGTCATATGGACCGCCAGTGCGTTACGTTCATCAGGAAAACGGCGGCGTGGCGACGGCTCGAAACCGGGGCGTGAAGGAAGCGAAAGGCGATCTGGTTGCGTTCCTGGATGCCGACGATGCGTGGCACCCGCGAAAACTGGAAATTCAACTCAAAGTCTTTCAACGGCGTCCGGAATTGGGAATGCTTGGCACAGGCAGACTCGATTGGCCGAATCAACCATTTCCTCAGCTTACCGAAGCGTCAATGAAGGAGCCTTTTGACGTAACGCTGGACGACCTGATTATTCGCAATCGCTTCCTAACGTCTTCGATCCTGATTCGGCGCGAGGTGCTGAATCGTGTTGGGGAGTTCGATCCCTCGCTGCATGGCCCCGAGGATTATGACATGTGGCTGCGGGTCGCACAGGTCGCGCCCATTGCCAATCTTCCGTTGTTTCTGACCGGGTACAGGAATATCGAAGGGAGCCTCGGAAAGAGGGCGGTTTCGATGGAGTCGGGATTGCGGCGGATTCGGGGAAAGTTGATTGCTGCCGGAGTTTTCCGGAATCGTCCCATGTTTCGCGCGTCAACTTTGGCTTTCATGCTATCGACTTGCGCGTATGTTTATCTCGAATCTGGCAAACGATCCAGGGCGTTCCAGTTGCTCCTGAAGTCGATGCTGGCTTACCCGCTCCCTTTCCGCTACCGAGATGTTCGCCAGCACTTGCCCCGAGTGCGGATGATGCGGGCAATCGTGCTGCCCAGGCTCCGTCGCCGGCCAGCCAAGTTCGACGACAGGTATTGTCCCGAGCATTGGACGCCGACATGACATTCGTGGAGAAGGCGCGTCACAAACGTGGGGACTTGGCGCTGATCGTTCGGCGTTGTAGATTTTCATTGAATGTTGATCGCGAGCAAAAGCGCATCCGTGGCTTGTTGCGAAGCCAAAAGTGGACTAGACCAGGTCAAGTGCGTCCATCCCTTGTTTCGGGCTCCGAGTGAATGGGCAACAGAACAGAGGTTTCTTTCCAATTCCACCATATTGGTGTGGCTGTTGCGAGTCTGGACCAGGCACAAGCCGATTACCAGGTTCTCATTGGATACCGGGTTTTGTCCGGTCCCTTTGACGACCCGATTCAAAAGGTCTCCGTCAGCTTCATGGGATCGACTAAACCGCACGATCCCCTGATCGATCTTGTGGCGCCAGGCACACCTGATTCTCCAATTAGCAAGGTCCTCGCCAAGGGAATCGGCGCATATCATCTTTGCTATGAGGTGGACGAATTGGACATTGCCCTCGAACATTTTCGATCGGGGCGCTGACTGGCGTTCAGCTGAGTTTCGGCAAGCGCGCACACAAAAGCTCTAGGCAAACAGGGCTAAAGCTGGGAAGAGCAGAAAATGGGCGTTATGCGAGTCTGCCCCGCTGACTTTGCCGAGCAGGCCAGTGACATTCTCACCGCGGCATGGTCGTTGCCGAGCGTCAATTATTCGTCCGCGTACCTGAAATGGCAGCTGAGCTCCCCAGGCGCTCTGGAGCCCTTGGCGATCGCCGCGTTCGAAGGTACTCAACCCATCGCGTTCGCTGCCTCCATCAACCGGCGCCTTCGCCTGGGACGACTTACACACGACATGTACCTGCTTTCGTTCTATGGCAGCCGACCCGAGCACCGCGGACCTGCCGGCATGGCGGTCTTGCGTGCCGAGCTGAGAATATTGCGGCAAGCGCAGGTCAGTTTTCTCTCCTTCGCTCCTTCCGGTAGCTTGAGCGAGCAAATTCTGTTGGCAGCTTGCAAAGCTGCTGGTCAGACCCATATACCGCTTGGTTCTTGCCGTAGCCATGGTGCTGCCGTTCGCCCTGAAAAGACTTCTGATTTTGAAGCTGAGGAGGCGACGGACGACGAAGAACTGAGGAAGGTCTATGACGACGACGAATCCCCCGGCATTCTGTGGAGCAACCCGACAGGCGAGCAGTTCGCCCACTACCGGCGCGACCCAAGGGGAGCAGTTCTGGCGCTGGTTCGCCCGGCTCCAGAACGGCCCGCCATCGGGGCGGCTCATATTGTGCGTACCGAATTGCTCACTTCCGAAGGTCTTCAATCTTATGCGACGATTGATAGCGTTCATTTGCACCAACCATCGGCAGATGCGCTCGCCGCAGTAGTTCAACTCGCGTCACGCTTGTGGCCAAACCAGGTGAATCCACGCCTTGTTCTCGCACCGAACCTATCGGGCATTGGCCCGGCAGTTTTGCGAGCGGCTGGGTTTCGAGAGATGCCCCGTGCGACAATCTACAACGCCCATCTATTCACTTATGCCCCGGATGACCCGCTTATAGCAGCCCGTTCAACAAATCTTGAAGTGGTTTGAAAGTAAGTTCTCAAAGGACCTCAAGGTTGGTAAAGCGGGCGGCAAGCCAAGGATCGTTCGCGCTTGGGGTAAACAGGTGCGCATTGTAAACAAGAGCACCCGGCAATTGCCTCAGCCCGGCTCGTTGCAGGACAATAGGGCTGATGCCGGAAAGATTCGGTCCAATAACGACGGGCGAACTCACCCGATCGGGCCAAAGCCGACTTGCGAGCTGAACCGCGGCCGTCAGGTGTTCGGCGGAAGGCGCTGCCAGGTGGAGGCTGTCTATTGCCGTCGAATAGGTCGTGCCGTCCGAGTGGATCATCTCGAAGCGCACGATCCGGAGGCCTCCCTGAGCGGGCTGGCCAGCAGCGGGGCGGATGACCGCTAACACGCCGCCGCGTGGATCACGCCGGTAGTGGGCCAATTGCTGTGGCGTCGGATTGCTCCAAAGCATGCCGGGCGCGTCACCATGCGAAAAAATCGAAGTCAGCTCCTCGTCGTGAGTGACGGCCTCGGCTACCACAGTATCCGGCCGCTGAGAGCGGGCCAATCCTCCATAGCAATAGCAAGCGCCAAGGGGGATGTGAGTAAATCCTGCCGTTTTCAGGCCGCTAATCAAAATCGATTCCCCCGCTTCCCCTGCCGACGCGAAAAAAGTGATCGGCGTCTGAGCGGCGCGCAGTTCCCGCAATTGGGCCCGCCATACGGCAGTGGACGCTCCTCTTCCCCGGAATTCTGGCCGCACCGCAAAAAACGATATGTGGTACACATTGCGAGTCATCGGGCCAAAGCGAAGGCGACGGTTTACTGCCGCAACGAAGGCAACAGGCTGGCTTCCTTCGAACGCGGCCGTCGCCAATGGCTCCAAAGCCCCGGGAAAGGTGAATTCCCATTGCAGGTACGCCGGCGAGTAGTGGACGCAGGGCGGCAACCAAGCTGCCGTCAGTATGCTGCTCGCTTGTTCGGCAAATTCTGCTGGACGAACGGAAATGATTCTCAAGGATCCATTCGCTTTCCTTGAGGCGTTTTTGTGCGTTTACGCCAAGTCAGTGGATTCGGCCGGATATTTCCGGCGCCTCCCGGACCATTGCGGGCCAACGACGTATGTCCTCGCCGTGCTGGGCCAGGAAGGCGTAGACCCAGCGCTCCAGCCCAAACGCGATACAGACGCTGTGCATCGGGCCTGCGCCCTCGATCGTAACGTTGAAGGCCCGGCCGAAGAAGTCTGTGTGATAATTCAGCGATCCAACCGCCAGACGGGCATCATCCGGCAGCAGTAGGGAGATTTCGAACTTCGTTTCGGAGCTAAGCTGAAAGTAGGTCTTGGCCAAGGCGTCCGGAGCGATGAAGAACGGGTCGCTCGCCGTGCGGATCTCGCCTGCAAGCTCATGCTCTTCCAGGAAGCGGGCTGACATTTCGATTCCGCGCTGGCGCCGCTGTAGTAGGTCGTGTTGCTCTCCAAGGAACACGACTTCCCGCATGGTGAAGTCCCACAGACGCCGAAGATCGCTCAGGTTGCTCGACTCGAATCGGAAGCACTTTCCGCATATGCCGTAAGCGAGGCCAGCGGCCGGTACGGTGCGCCCCTCGTTTAGATGGTAGACGTGGTAGCAGACTGCCGGCGACAGGCAAGCCTCCGGCTTCTCCATGTCCTGCAAAGCGCGCTCATCAAGGTCCTCGCGATCGTGGTGGCGGGCGCGAAAATCCTCAATGCGCTCGGGATTCTCTTGCATGTGGCAGGCGAAGGTGACGTTGTGCGGGAAGGAGCGCAGGTAATCGCACTTGGCCAGGGTTCGGGTTGGGATCAGAGTGGGAGTCAGAATTGGCTCGGCATCCCAAGGGTGGCCGAATTCTTCGAAAACGCGGTCGAAGTAGCGGAACAGGCGCAAGGGCAACGCGGAAAGGGCTACCTGACCGGTGCCGAGCGGATGTATGCCGGCCACTTGGCCGCTTCCATGGAAAACTGGCCGATCCATGAGTGGGGAGCGGAAGGCAACTTTGCGCTGCAATTTGCGCAAGCTGCGTTGCACGCGCTGAGCGAGCGCTTTAGCGTTGGCCGCAAGGTCGGCGGAGGAGGCGTCCGCAGATGCTTCGAATTCGAGCACCGCTCCTTGCTCGGAGAATCGAACGTTGCGCGTCGTGTTTGACAAGTAAGCAACTTGCTTCTGGATCTCTTCCTGGGCCATGTCGTTAGCCGGCGCATCAAGCCTGACCGTTACTGTCTGCGTCATACTGCCTGCTCCTGGTTGAGGCCGGAGATCACTGCGTCGAGGGCTCTCACCGTACGTGCTGGGACGAACTGGTCGTCGGGAATGCTTACCCCAAACTCCGTCTCAAGCTCGAGAAGCAATTCCAATGCGCTGATCGAACTGAATCCGGCGCTGTAAAAATCCTCGTCCGGTCCTATGTTTTGCAGTTTGCCGACACGGCAAAGGATCGCGGTAATTCGCTCGGCTCGCTCCGCCATCTGGAGTCTCCAAGTATTTTGCCAAGGGGGGGCATGATGCTGGTTTTCGCGCCGCTGATTCGCCCATCATGAAGTATAAACCAGGGAATTGTCGGTCGCCGGCTTCAGAGCGGCAATCTTTCGCGCCGGGTTACCCATCGCGATCGTATTCGCCGGCACGTCGCTGGTCACCACGGAGGCGGGTGCAATGATACTTCCCTCGCCGATCGTCACTCCTGGAAAAACAATCGCCCGGTCGCCGATCCAGACGTTATCGCCGATGTGGATTGGCCTAACCTCTTCCGGGTCGGGTGGCACGCCTGAGAGCCTCTTCGACGGGTCCGCGGCGTGACCCGTTGAGTCAAACATCCATACCGATTGGCCAATGCGACAATGTCGCCCGATCGTGATCCGTTTGCCCACCACGAATTTGCTGGCGTGCCCGATGCCGGAGTGGTCGCCGATTTCCAGCGTGGGGTGCTCACTGTAACTCGAGGCAAAGGCGAAGGTGCATTTGCCGTCGACAATCACGTCGTCCCCGACGATGATGTCGCCCTTGCCCTGCATCCAATGAATGTAGACGTCGGTCCGCAAGCCCTTGCCGTATTTGGTGCAGCATGCCTTGAAGAACGGCTCGCAGACGAAGACTCGCAGAAGGAAATACCAGGTGCCGCGAAGCCCTACCACGATCCAGAGGAGCGGCTTGAAAACGAAGCGCGGAGCCGGGATGGAGAAATTCACGAAAACTTTGCGCACCGCACGTACAGCGCGAGCCACCGGATGCTCGGATTGGGCCAGAAATCGATACAGATTCGCCATCCCGCAGGAACCTCTTCCAAGCGCAGCGTTTCGGGCTTTCGATCCGTGCCGCAATGCCGCATCAGGACGTTATAGGCATTCCTTTTCAGGTGTAAACACTCGCTGTTTACGGATCGCGGGCGACAGAACTTGACATTTTTGAAAAAAGCCCAGAATAATCGGAAACGGGTCGTCGTTGCAAAGAAACAATTAGCTGAGGTGCATGCGGCGAGCTTTGCACTGCGCGCCCTTCCATTGGCTGTGGGGCGATACCGGTCGATCTCGGCTCCTAGTTTTTTCCGAACACCGTCCACACGATCTCGGCGGCTTGGGTTGGTTCATCGCAAATACGTTTGTTGATAAGGATCAATGTGACAGCCAAGTTGATTACCAGAACTCGAATACTATCCCTGGTTTTTGGGAGCAGTTAACTGCAGACGGACGGCTCGCGCAAATTCAGGAAGCGCAGGTATTTCGGTATCGAGCGATATTCGATCGTGATGGTAGATCCGATATGGAGTTCAGCCGACGCTCAAGAGCCCGGGGTTACAATTTGCCGGTTGACGTGCACGATCGACGAATGCGTCCGCGGCGAACTTAGACTATTTTGCATTGATGCGATGACGACGAATTCTAGTGAGCAGTCGCAATTCCAGAAATGTGGGTTTGGGACTGCTGTCGCGTTGCACCATCGACTCTAAACCAACAACAAGCAATGATTTTTGTTTTCGTCGTAAACAATCGGAATCCAAGATAGGCGTAGGTGCGCAGGCCGCGCGATCGGGGTGCGGCATGGCACTTCAGGACAGTTCGATGCTTCTTCCGCATATCCGGTGCCGGCAATTCCTCGTCGATGGCATGACGCGAGGCATGACGGTACTGGATATAGGCTGTGGCGACGGAGACCTGATGTCCGAACTTATTGGCATCGGGTGCACGGTTAAGGGAGTAGAGATCGACAGGTCATTGGTCCGAGCTTGCCAAGCCAAGGGCATGCCAGTAAGCGAAGGTCGAGCGGAGAGGTTACCGATCGAGGATTCCAGCGTCGACGCTATTGTGTGCAGTGTCGTCCTGTCTTATACGCTGGAGAGGCAGGCTGTCGAAGAGTGGGCTCGCGTGCTCAAGCCCGGAGGTGTGATCAACGCTACATACCACGGTATCGGCTACGGACTAAACTATCTGTTCTACGGGCCGCGTTTCAAAACTCGCGTATACGGCTTTCGCATGTTGGCAAACACGCTTTTTTATCGACTCACCAGTCATCGGTTGCCAGGGTTTCTCGGAGACACTTTGTGCCAGACGTCTCGCAGGATGATGACATATTACCGCACGTTTGGACTTCGTCTTGAGCGGGAGCAGGTGGTTGGCGTGGTAGCGGGCACGCCGCGATTCTTATGTCATCGGGTCATCAAGCCGATCCTCCCTAAATGAACGCTCTGGCGATCTCCAATTTATTGTTGTCTCCGGCATTTCGACGTCTCGTCGGCCGCGCCCGTACAACTCCGATCAAGGTTATTAGGCGATGGCATTCGTAGGAGTTGCATCTGTCGGAAGTCACAGCCGCTAAGTTGGGGTTTTTCTATATTGTCAACCGTAGTCCTAAGTAGTTTACTCCCTCATCGAATATCTGCTTTCCAGGCTGGGATCAGTCCAGGAAATCGTTTTGGCGACGCCGTGGATGCTTCATGAACCGCACACTCAAACGGATCGCAGTTGTTTTTTCTGGGCTTTGCATTTTCAGCGCCCTAGCTGTGCCTCCGGGAGCGCTGGTGGACCACTTCTTGCCGCCGGCTTATCAGCAATATCACCGCCAAATGGTCTGGGGATTGTGGCTGCTGAAAGTGATGCTGGCCATCAACGGCATTCTATATTTGGCATTGCCACGTGTGCTGGACAAGTTGTTTGCGGTGAAGTCGGGCGCCTCCACGATACCGTTTGTCCGTCCGAGTCTCGCAGAGTGGTGCGGCTTGGCGGCTGTAACCAGCTTGGCCACCATCATTCGGTGTTGGAATATTGGCATGGGTTTCACGATCGATGAGCATACGATCGCCGAGACTGGGATCGAGAAGCCGTTTTTGCATTTCCTTATGCGCACTGAACAATATCGGGCCTTTTATACTTTGCTGGCCCGCATTTCGTACTCGCTATTGGGCAAGTCGGAAGTCGCGGCCAGAATGCCGGCCTTGATCGCAGGCATTGCCAGCGTCCCCGCACTCTATTTTCTCGTTCGTCGATGGCTGAACCCCGGAGCGGCCTTGGCTAGCGCTTTGGTCCTGGCGCTATCGACCTTTCATTCGTGGTATTCCCAGTGTGCCACGGCTTATTCGCTGGCCTTCCTTTTCATTTTGCTCTCCTTATGGTTTTTGGAAGAAGCTCTGGCTGACGATTCTCTCGGCTCCTGGCTGAAATGGACCGCATGTGTTTTTCTTGCAGTACTGAGTCACATGGAGGTGGCGGGTGTTGTCCTAGCGGGCCAAGCGTTGTATTTGGCGTGGCAAGTGCTGCGCGGCCGCGCGCCGGCGGGCCAGCTTTTTCGTTTTCTGACTTGCGCGGTCTACGCTGTGATGGCATGTGCGATCGTGTTTGCTCCGCCGTTCTTCATGTATTCAACGATGCTCGCGGGATTGATTACCTCGTCCGGACAACACTGGGTGGAAACCATGCCTCGCGGGACCGTCAGCGGACAGCTGTTCGTTCTTGGTCAATGGCTGGTGGGAGCCTATGCTCCGTGGCCCTTGCAAATCGCGTGTATCGGTCTGGCGATCCTCGGCTTAATGATTCTCATTCGACGTCATGCGAATCTGGTGGCCTACCTCCTGACGCCGACGCTTCTCTATTGGGCTTTGTTCAGCACGGGGCTCATTCGCGTAACGACGCAACGGTACTCCATGTTTACGCTCATACCCCTCATCGTCTTTCTTGGCGTCGCGCTGTCCGCCCCAATATGCTGGCTTCAGAGTGTTTTGCAACGACGGGTACTGGCGTTGGCCGGAATAGTGGGCTGTGCCGTTGTTTGGGCTCTGTTCGCAGTGACTGCCTGCTGGTCGCTCTCCGTCTATTTGCAAAGCGACCGAACCACAATCCGCACGGCAATCGAGTTCGTGCGCGCCCATAAAGTCCCAGGAGAGGTAGCTTGGTTCGATGGCTGGGCGTACGACGAATTCAAGTACTACTATCCGGAGTTGCAGCGGGTCGAAACGGCGGAGGGGCTGCGCTTATTACTAGAGCAAGACAATGAAATTTGGTTGATCTATTTCGAAGAGCATTATCTTGAAAGGTTGCCTTTGGACGTCAAAGACGAACTGCTTCGCCGGACTGATCTTGTCCAGGAATTTCAGGGGCTTCCCGAGCAGGACCCTGATCCGGCGCTGACGGTCGTCCGCCACCTGCCAAGAAAGGGCAACGTCAAAAAATAGCTTTCGATTCAGTCATTCAAATTGAGCCCGTGGATTGCGGAGCTTCGCGGCGGCGGCTAGGGCGTAGTCTAGGTCGAACAAATTGGGCGCCGGGCCATTGCTACCACCTGCTGACCTGGACAATGGGTAATCGCCGAAGATTTTGATATGCCCCAACTGTGTCCTTTACCGACGCTACTGGTCTCAATACAATCATGCTTGCGAAGAGGCCGGCTTCGGTTGGGGTTTCACTAAGCACACCAGTAGGCATGGCGTCTGCACTGACCACATACTTCACGGCGACGCCTTAAGCTGCACGGATTGCCGCGTTGGACCAGATGTCGGCTCAGACCATCGGCCGGTGATCGCCGCGTTGCGCCCAGCAACTTTATCGGCAGACTAGCCACGGACCGCAAATTGGATTCGCAGGGACTCGCCGCACGGCTGCCGGATCGCCGTGCGAGTAAGAGTGCGCTTACCGCTGACGGGCCGAAAATAGGAACGCCAGCAACACGGTTTGCGTCAAATACGAATTGCATTGACTAAGAATCGAGAGTGCATCGATGTTTCCTGAAGCCGCGGAGAGTTCGGACATGACAGCCGGGAAAGAAGAGCTCGGTGTCGAGCGGTCGCAGTCGATCGCGGTGCTTATTCCATGCTACAACGAGGCGTTGACCGTCGCTAAAGTCGTGGAAGGGTTTCGCTCCGCACTGCCGGATGCGGTCATCTACGTCTACGACAACAATTCGAGCGATGGGACCGCCGAGATTGCTAGGCGCGCTGGCGCCATCGTTCGCCGCGAGAATCGCCAAGGTAAGGGCTATGTCATTCAGTCGATGTTCCGCGACATCGACGCGGATTTCTATGTGATGGCCGATGGCGACGGGACATACCCTCCCGAACAAGTGGAGCTGGTTCTCGAACCGCTGCGGCGCGGAGACGCCGACATGGTCGTGGGGAACCGGCTGCAGGAATTCACCAACCAATCTTTCCGCCCGCTCCACGTCTTTGGGAACAAGCTGGTTGTCGGCACCATAAATCTTCTTTTTGGGGCCAAGCTCAAAGACGTGATGTCCGGATACCGGGCATTTGGCCGTCGATTTGTGCGCGAACTTCCTTTCGTGTCCCGCGGTTTCGAAGTCGAGACCGAAATGACCTTGCAGGCGCTCGATCGGCGTCTGGTTATTGTCGAGGTGGAAGTCCCTTACGGTTCGCGGCCCGCCGGGTCGCACTCGAAATTGAGCACTTTCAGAGATGGCTTCCGCGTGTTGCTGAAGCTATTCAACATTCTGAAAGCGTATCGGCCGCTTTTGTTTTTTGGTGGGCTTGGACTGGCCATCTGCTTGCTCGGACTGCTCATCGGCATCGTGCCCATCACCGAGTATCTTGAGACAGGACTGGTGAAGCGATTTCCAACGGCAATCCTTGCAGCATCGATCGAAATCGTTGGCATTGTGTTCGGGTTGGCAGGAATCATCCTGGATAGCCTGAATCAGCACTTCCGGGAGCTGTCCGCTCAGACCGTGAAGCTCCTGGCTAGGCCGGCTGACCAAACGTGAGATGTTCGATTCTGCAGAAATGCGGATAAACAGTGATGTGATTGCTCATTGACCATCGGTGATGAAAAGTCGAAGCTGATCAGGCTCAAATGCCATCCTTAACTGTGCGGACCCTGCCTGACTTCAAACTTAGAGTTTGAACGATTCAACGAAATCTCGTGTCGATTGCTCGGCGAACATTGTCGCCGAATGCGAAGTTTGGAGAACTTGCTCCGATGTCGGGATTTCTCAGCCGCGATGTTATCAAGCTTTGTCGGCCTTACCAGTGGGTCAAGAATGTCTTCGTATTGGCACCACTCCTATTCAGCGAATCGATGCTACGATGGCCGATTGCGGGTAAGGCATTCCTTGCCGCGGCATGCTTTTGTTTTTGGTCGAGTGCTGTTTATTGCTTGAACGACGTACTCGACCGAACCGCGGACCAACGACACCCACGCAAAAATAATCGACCTGTCGCCGCAGGCAGGATTTCTCCGCGATTGGCCATCGCGATTTCATTGGCAATGAGTTTGATTGGGTTCACGCTTGCGTGGCTCATTTCCAATTTGTTCTTGGTTTTTGGCGGGCTTTATCTTTTAAATAGTGCGTTTTATTTCGTGCTCTTGAAGCGCAAGGTAATTGCTGACGTGCTCGCTATCGCGATTGGCTTTGTCATTCGGCTTCTCGCTGGGTGCGCGGCGATCGCGGTCTTGCCATCGTCATGGTTGTTAGTGTGTGGTTTTTCTTTTGCATTGCTTCTCGGGTTCGGAAAGCGCCGACTGGAAGTCGATTTGCCGGAAGACCCAACCGCGTTCCGCAGTTCGCTGCGTTACTATAGTGCCGAAAAACTCAATCTTTTGCTGGGAGTCACTGCTTCTGTTTGCCTGGTGTCATACATGCTTTACACACAAGCGCCGGAGACCATTCGCAAACATGGGACAGCCAATTTGGTATTTACGGTCCCGCTTGTTGCATACGGGTTGTTTCGTTACTTGTTCAAAGTTCAGGAAGGTCGTTTCTCAGGCCCGGAAGAAGTCTTGCTGACAGACTGGGTGTTTCTTGCCACCGGCGTGGCCTGGATCATCAGTGTGCTAGCAGTCCTTTATGTTTTCAAGGCGTCGGTGGTTCAATTGCAATGACTCAGTTCGGCGAACCCCGAAAATCGGTCGCGTTATTCGACCTGGACGGAACCTTGGTTCGCGGGGATACCCTGCTGTCCTTCTTGGTGGGATTTGCCAAGCGGCAGCGTCGCCGCTGGCCGATTGTCACGATGCCTGTCTACCTCGGTTTGTATGCCGCGCGCGTCATTTCCGACCGCACGGCCAAGGAATGCCTTCTCAGGAGTTTTCTCGCGGGCTGGCCGACCGAAGTAATTAACGACTATGCGACATGGTTCTCGAAGCGCTGGCTGCCTTGTCGCCTCCGTCCCGAAGTAGTTGATCGCCTTAGATGGCACCAGTCCGAACAGCATCGCGTTGTACTCGTGTCCGCGAGCCCGGATGTTTATGTTCGAACGATCGCGACGGCCCTTGCAATCTCGGAAGTCGTGTGCACTGAAATTGAGGTAACCAACGGCGTCTGCACGGGCGTAATCGTTGGGGACAACTGTAAAGGGCCCGCAAAGCTCGATGCGGTATGCAGGCATTTCGGCGGACAGATCCCGGTTTGCGCTTATGCTTATGGGGATAGTGCTTCCGACCTGCCGCTTTTGACCGCTGTGGATAACGGGTACATGTGGAAGCGCAACGGAGTTAAACAACAGGTTGTGCGCGCTCCGAGTCACTTCGAGAAAACGATATGACATAGGTAGTTCTTGAAATTCCTCGTATTTGAGCGCAAAGATGCTCGTATTTGCTCTTTGGCTAGCAACGCCATGAACCGACGCGCGAAGTCTAATGGGCGGAAGTGCAAGAAATGGCCAAATATCGTCCAAATGATCGATGGGACCGCGCCAGATCCATTCGTCAGGCGGCGGTTCACGCCGAACACGCTGTGTTCGCGATGCCACGTGTTCGGCAATGCATTTGGCGGGATGGCTGTGCGTCCCAGAGTTCGTCGGTAGCAACCGCAACTTTGGCCGTACGATGACGGCCGTTTTCGACGGTGTTGGTTGACCATCAGAACGGTTTCCGAATTCTCGCTGTTTAATGGCCTCGATGACGGCAAGGACGGCAGCTGGTCCTGACAACTAGATAGAGTACGATTGGAATTTTTCGAAAACAATCACTGTGGAATTTAGTGATTCACCCGGGTTCTCGTGTCATGCAGGCAAACTTACCAGTCACCGTCATTCCAACTCTCAGCCGCAGCTTGCGCCTGGCACTCGCGGCGGTTATTGTTGTTGGACTCGGCGCGCGGCTCGGTCTAGCCCTGGTGCATGGCTTGTCGGCTGCGCCCGAGCGAGATAGCGATGCGGATGAGTATGACACCTACGCATGGAACGTCGCACAGGGAAATGGATATCGTGGCATGAGCCCGGATGTGGCGGATAGAAATCATCTAACGGCTTATCGCCCACCTGGGCCGTCATTACTGATGGCAGGGATCTACTGCGTTGTTGGCCATCGATATGATGCAGTGCGCGTCGTTGGTTGTTTACTTGGATCTGCATCGATATGGCTCGTCTTTTGCATCGGCGGTCGGCTCTTTGGCGTAGGTGTTGGCCTAATTTCTGCCGCGATATACTCGCTCTTTCCTTTGGCTGTTCTGCAGTCTACAGAGATTGGTTCAGAACCGATTGGCGTATTTCTATTTCTGCTTTTCATCAATGTCGCTTTGGCATTTGCGGACCGACCGACTGGTCTTCGCGCCGCGCTGGCCGGATTGATCTTTGGTGCGGCCTTGCTGACCCGCGCCAACTTTATCGTGATGCTTCCGCTGATCGTGGTTTGGGCGATATGGCAGTTTCGCTGGAGTACGAACCTGCTTCGCGCAGGTCTCATCCCACTGCTGGCGATCGGCTGTCTCGTTCCGTGGACAGTGCGAAATTACCGAGTCTTTGGTGAATTAATTCCGCTATCGACGATGGGAGGATCGGTATTGTTGCAAGGAAACAACTCGGTGGTGGTGAGCGAGCCGGAGTTCTACGGTTATAACGTGTGGGACTCGACCATTCCGGAGTATCAAAAGGCGCTGCAGACCGCTGGCAACGAGGTCGAGCGGGACCGCCGAGCCAAGCAATTTGCCATCGAGTGGATTAAGAATCATCCGGACAAATGGGGATTCATGCTCTGGCACAAGCTCCTTCGCTCGTGGATGCCGGTTTTGTCCGAAAAACAGTCGGCAGCCCGGCGCTGGCTCTACCTACTCTCTTGGGGCCCAATACTCGTACTTTTTGTGCTGGCGCTTGTTCCAACCTTGGCTGTGGGATTGCGTCACCGGCATGCGGTTTTGCTCCTACACCTAGCGGTGCTCCATTACGTCGCGAATTCGCTGGTCTTTTTCGCGCTCATTCGTTACCGGGCCCCAATCGATCCTTTGTGCATCATTTTCGCAACGACGATGATCGCCGAGATACTTGTTGCAGTCGGTTGGAGCCAAATCGGTAGACCTTTTGCAGTTGGGATGAGTCGTATTAGTTCACTCGATCGTCAGGTAAATCCTCATTCTGCCGTCGCTTTTCATGGGGCACCAATATGAACATCGATGAATTAAAACTGCAATACGAAGCGCAAGGATTTCTACATCTGCCCGGTGCCATCCCTCCGCAGGTCGTGACTCGCGCGAAGCGAGCATTCGACTCGGCGGCGGCGGCATACGATGCGCAATGGAGGCAAGAGGTCGCCGAAGGAACTGCGGACGCGCGCTTCTGCGATATTCCCGACATCCTCGATCGAGACGATGTGTTTGTCGATCTGGTCGATCTGCCGTCCCTCGTGCCTCTCCTGCTTGAACTGGTCGGCCCGGACATTCAGTTGAATCATACGCATGCTCGGCTGTTTCCGCCGGGAAAAACATTTACCGCCAAATGGCATAGCGATTTGGCAGAGGTGATTGGAATCGATTTGGGTCATAGCACCAATTTCTTTCTGAAGATTCATTACTTCTTCGAAGACCTTCGGCCCGATCAAGGATGTCTTGCCTTCATTCCGGGCAGCCATCGCTTTCCGCGGGACATTGTCCGACCGGTGATCGATGATCCTTTCACCTCGCCGTTGACGGTCCGGGTTGTGCCAAAAGCCGGCGACGTTGTGATTTTCAACACACATCTGCTCCACATGGCCTTGGACAACGACAGTCCGCTAGTGCGCAAATCGTTGATCTATGCTTACACTCATTTTTGGGTGAAACATTATGCCAATTCGGTCCCGACGGACCTTCAGAAATATGCGAACAGTGAACTTCGTCGTCAGCTTTTCGGCGTTGAAAAAGAGGGCGTTGCGTTTTTCGACCAGCGGTATGACGGAAACGTGAACGGTGCCGTGAACACATCCTTCCGCTCCGCGAGCAAGCGGTTGCTCAAGCGATTGCTCAAATCGAGTTCAATCACGCGAACGAAAAAGTGACCATAAGGGACGATGGCGAGTCGCTTCGCGCGAATCGCAACCGCAAGCATCTTCCTATTCAAGTGCGAAGAGACTGACCTTACGACGGAATCCTAGAAGAATGCCGACTGCATCCGTCCCAGCGCCTGAGGCCTCCAAAAATTCGCCGTCCGGCGGTGGTCCATTTCATGTCGTTCATGGCGTACTCTCGCTAGACGTGGGAGGGTTAGAGCGGATTGTGGTCGACCTGATTCGCGCCGGGCGTCAGGCAGGACATCGAGTCTCGGTCGTTTGTATCGAGCGGCCGGGACATCTCGCCGCGGAGGCGAGTCGTTTAGGGGCCGACATACGCAGTTTGGACAAACCTCCCGGCCGAATGCCGGAAACGGTTGGCAGAGCCGCCACTTTACTTTCTGATCTCAATCCGGATGTGCTGCATACGCATCAGATTGGCGCGCTATGGTACCTGGGGCAAGCTGCTCGCATTAGCGGTCGGATTTCAGTTCTGCACACAGAACATGGGAATCATGTTGCATTGTCGTTGAATTTGGCGCGCCGGCTGAAGACGCGAATGATTATCAATCGGGCTGCCCGTCTTGCTGGGTTGTTCTGCTGCGTTTCCGGGGACATTGCTCGGGCAGTCACTCGTCTGAGGACGGTTCCCCGCAGCAAGGTCAAGGTCGTGACCAACGGGATTTGCACGGAGACGTTTATTGGACGCGGCGAGTCGCCGACGGTGCGGCAGGACTTGGGAATTCAACCGGGCGCGAAAGTGATTGGCACAATCGGCCGGTTGACTGAGGTTAAGCGCCAAGACCTATTGTTGAGCGCGTTTGCCCAATTGTTGATTCAGTTCTCGGAAATTCGACTTCTCCTGGTCGGAGATGGGCCTGAGCGAGCGCGATTGGAAGAGAAGGCGATGGTGCTGGGTATCAAGGATCGCGTTCACTTTGTCGGCTATCAATCGAATCCAGAACTGTTCCTTCAAGCGATGGATGTATTTGTCCTGACAAGTCGTTCGGAGGGTTTGCCGGTGTCGTTGCTCGAAGCTTGGGCGGCCGGTTTGCCCGTCATATCCTCGGCAGTCGGTGGGATTTCGAAATTGGTGACGAATGGTAAGACGGGCGTTCTATTTCCCAGTGGAGACTTGGAAGCACTTGTGATCGCGATTCAGTCGGTGCTCGCCAATCCGGACTTCGCGACAAATCTTGGACGCTGTGGCCGGGCGGTGGTGGTCGAGCAATATTCGCTGGAGCGAATGGCGGCCGAGTACGAGCATCTTTACCGAATGCTGATCGCGGCAGATCGTGAGCGGTCATGATGCGCATACTCTTCATGACGAATTTATATCCGAGTCCGGTCGATCCATACCTGGCGCCATTCAACAGGCAATTAGTTCAGCATTTGGCGTCGGTGCATCCTATTTCGGTCATAGCTCCGATTCCTTGGACGGACGAAGTCAAGCATCGCCTGCGCCGCGGCTCGAGAATTCCGGGTGATCGACGGGTCGAGCTCGACGGCGTCGGCGCCGTTCATCCACGCTTTTATTATCCACCGAGGATGTTGCGGTCCTGGTATGGGCGCTTTTTCCAAGCGTCGGTAGGGCGCACGTTTCGACGGGTGGTAGCGCAATTTCGGCCGGATGTCGTGCACGTTGCGTGGGCCTACCCAGACGCTTGGGCTGCCGTTCGGCTGGGGCATGAGGCTGGGCTTCCGGTATTGGTCAAAGTGCTCGGCTCGGACGTTCGCGCACTGGATATGTTTCCTGCGCGTCGTGCGGGGACGATTGAAGCATTGAGAAACGCAGACGGCGTGGTTGCGGTGAGCAATGAGTTGGCTGCAAGAATTTCCGAATTTGGTGTTGCACCCGAGAAGATCCGAGTGATCTATGACGGAGTCAATCCGGAATTATTTTTTCCGGGCTCAAAGACGGAAGCTCGCACTCGCCTTGGTTTGCCTGTGGACGGACTTCAATTTCTATTTGTCGGCAATCTATTGCACGTCAAGGGCGTCGATGTTCTGCTGACTGCGTGCGATTTGCTGTATCGAACCGGATTTCGATTCAAATTGAATGTCATTGGCAAAGGACCGCTACGCGGCCGACTTGAGGCGCAGGCGGAAACCTGCAATCTGACGGACGTGGTCCGCTTCATCGGACAGGTGCCTCAACAGGATCTACCGCATTGGTATCGGGCGGCTGATCTCTTCCTGCTGCCGAGTCGTTCCGAAGGACTTCCTAATGTGCTACTTGAGGCTTCGGCTTGCCACACTCCATGGGTCGCCACGAGCGTGGGAGGCAATCCCGAAATTGCCCATCTCGGGATGAGTCGGCTCGTGCGTCCAGATAACTCGCGGGAACTCGCGGCTGCAATTCGAGACCAATCGGAGAATCCGCCGTCCGATGCAAAGCCGTCATTTGTGCGGAGTAGGCTTGAAACCGCCTTAGAGACCATTGCGTTCCTGGAGCACATCATTGCCCATCGACGTCAATCGGCGCCAAAAGGGCAATTCGCTGCCAGCTCGAATTACTCTCGTTGATTGAGAAATGAAGATTCTATTCCTTCACAAACAGATCCTTTTTCCCCGCGACACCGGCGGCAAAATACGTGTGCTCAATGTACTTAAGCACCTGGCCAAGTGGCACGACGTAACTTACGTAAGCAATCTCCGCCAAGGTGAAGAGAAATTCGCGCATGAAATGGAATCGATTGGTTTGAGGATGGACACCGTGCCCGGAGAATCCTCAAAGCGTGGTGGGTTGCGTTTCTATGCCGGGGTCGCCGGCAATTTGCTTTCCGAATTTCCGTTCACAGTCAATCGGAACTACGATTCGGCCGTGCGAGCAAAAGTTGCCAATCGGCTCGTCAGCGAAAAGTATGATCTACTTATTTGTGACACGGTGGTGATGGCGCGTCACACCAAGGGCCTGCGTGCACCCGCCAGGGTGCTCTTTCAGCATAATGTGGAAGCCCAGATTCTGCATAGACATGCCGAGATTGCTCGCGGAAAGTTGAAACGATGGTACATGCGGCATCAATGGCGGAAAATGACACGATTTGAAAAGGACTGTGGCCGAGAGTTCGACGCCGTGATTGCTGTGAGCGAGCAGGACAAATCCCTATTTCAACGCGATTATGGATGGCGTCACGTCCATTCGATCAACACGGCAGTCGACGAGGAGTATTTCCAAAATGCCGGTTCGGCCAATGTGCCAGACCGTGTTACATTTCTCGGGTCGATGGATTGGATGCCGAATCAGGACGGGGTAAGATGGTTCGTCGATCAAGTTTGGCCGGCGATTCGCCGGGAGCGGCCGAATGCCACCTTCGACGTGATCGGCCGCAATCCACCCACGGACGTTCGGGCGCTTGGATATCGTCCGGGCGTGAGAGTCGTTGGCGGCGTTCCCGACGTTCGGCCCCACATGGCCGAAGCAAGCGTATTCGTTGTTCCGTTACTGGTAGGCGGGGGTACGCGTCTAAAAATCTATGAGGCGATGGTTTCTGGTCGAGCGGTGGTGAGCACGACAATAGGGGCAGAGGGGCTGCCGATCATTCCAGGGCAGCATTATCTGTGCGCCGATCGCGCCCCGGAGTTCGCAGACGCAGTCGTAAGGTTGTTGGCCGATATAGAGCTCAAGAAACGGATCGAGTTGTCTGCTGAAGGATTCGTTCGAAGTCGATTCGGAAGCGAGCCGGTTGCTCGGCAGTTCGAGGCGATTTGTTTGGCTGCCGTGGCGGAGCGGGCATAGCGGTTGTGGCTAAATAAAGGTCGGTAAAGTCGAGGCGAACAATGGCGCGAGTCGCGGTATTTGGATTGGGGTATGTGGGCTGCGTGACGGCCGCCTGTTTGGCGCAAGACAATCACATGGTGATTGGCGTCGACATCGATGCCGCCAAGGTGAGTGAAGTCAACTCCGGTGTGACTCCCATTAGCGAGCCGGGATTGGACAAAATGTTGTCCGAGCAAGTTAAAGTCGGCCGACTTCGAGCACTTGTGGATGTTGCTGAATCCGTCTCTGAAACAGACGTGGCCCTGATTGCTGTGGGGACGCCGTCCGCGGATGACGGGAGCGTTAGCATCCGAGCTGTCGAGGAAGTTGTACGGTCGATCGGTGAAGCGATTCGCATTTCCGGGAAAGCTTACCGTCTTGTCATCCGATCGACGCTCCTTCCGGGCATCCTCGAAGAACGGTTGCAGCCGATTTTGGAAAAAGCAGTTGGTCGTCCGGTTGGCGCCGAACTTGGGTTGTGTAACAACCCGGAGTTCTTGCGCGAAGGATCGGCTGTAAAGGATTATTACGAACCGCCCTATGTTTTGGTTGGTGCGAATGAGACGGATGACGCTAGAGCCGTATTGGACCTATATTCCAAGATCGGCGCGGACAAGCATGTGACGGATACACGGACGGCCGCCCTTGTTAAGTACGCATGCAATGCGTTTCATGCCGTAAAGGTATCGTTCGCCAACGAGATCGGCAGTTTGTCCAAAGCGCTCGCGGCGGATGGACAAAAGGTGATGGCGTTGGTCCGCGAGGACCGGAAATTGAATGTGTCCAGTGCTTATCTTACTCCGGGATTCGCGTTCGGCGGTTCTTGCTTGCCAAAGGACGTGCGAGCGATCACACGGTACGCCGAGCAGCAGGCACTGCGTCTAAATTTGTTGGCCTCCGTGCTTCCGTCCAATGAATCGCACTTCAAGCGTGCGTTGAAAATGATTCGGGAAATCGGGCGGCGAAAAATTGGTCTCGTCGGGTTAAGTTTCAAAGCGGGAACCGACGACCTTCGTGAAAGTCCGATGGTCGAGTTGGCAGAGACAGTCGTCGGATGGGGTTACGATGTAAAGATTTTCGACCCGAACGTCATGCTTATGCGACTTAGGGGTCGAAACTTAGCTTATGTCGATCAGCACCTTCCCCACCTAGCAAGCCTGCTCGTGCCGAAGCCGGCTATGCTCTTGTCGCATGCCGAGTTGCTGGTGCTCTGTACCGATGCGGCGGACGAATTTAACTGGCGCGATCAGTTTCGAGGACTCGTGCTCGATCTTCGCAAGGACCTTGTCAAATCGTGAGCGGTGGTTAATCGACCTGGAGGGCTGCGGTGTCAAAGCTAATCAAGCGCAGAGAATTGGCACACCGCCTTCGCGACTTTCTTAAACATTCGCCGTTCATGAACGCATCTTCGGGGTTGACTGAGGCTGCCCGCGGCCTAATTACGCCGTCCGCCGTTGCCCGCCTTCGGCGGTATGCAAAGGCATTCGGCAGGACTGATTCGCTCACCCTTCAGGGGTTCTTGGCCAGTCGCATCCACGCTCTTTGTGACAATCCTGAAGCAGGAAAACTTGTCGGCCATCCGAAGTACCCCGACATTGAACAGAATCCTTTTCTCAACCGTGGGATCGTACTGAAGGCACCGCGTCCGAACGGGGAAACTGGGATAATCCATCTGACCCCCGAGTATAACTGGCTTCGACTTCTCGCAGCGGGGTCCGCGGCCGACGAATTGACGGAATCATTTACGATTTGGTTGACGGTAAGTTGGTCCCCCGCAGATTACCATCTACTTGGGTTGGCGGCAAGTCGACTACGCGGCACGTTGTTCGTTTCGCCGGGTAACCGCTTGGAGTCTGCCAAACTTGAACGGTTCCACCCAAAAATCAAATGTGTCCCAGTGATCGCGAGCGACTGGATTGATCCGAGTTTTTTTCAGCCGAAGCCACAAAATCAGCGGCAAATCGATGTCTTAATGGTCGCGAATTGGGCTCCGTTCAAGCGCCATTGGCACCTGTTTTCCGCGCTGCGAAAATTGCCAAAGAACCTGCGAGTAACCTTAATCGGCCAATCCGACAAGCAATACACTTTGGAACACGTGCAACGGCAAATGCGCGAATTGGGCGTGCCCCAAGATATTCGATTTCTGCAGGATCTCTCAATCGAAGAGGTTTACGCATGTCAGTGCGATAGCCGCGTGTCAGTCGTATTCTCTCGCCGTGAAGGATCGTGCGTCGTTGTAGCCGAGTCGCTATTTGCAGACACTCCTGTGGGACTTCTCCGCGGCGCACGGATCGGCTCGGCGGCTTATATTAACGACCGGACAGGCGTATTCTTGGATAGGTGGAAAACCGCCTCGCAACTCGGACGTTTCCTTGACGATGCGGAGCACTATCAACCGCGATCGTGGGCAATTGAGAACATCTCGTGTTCGCAATCGCTCACGGCGGTAAACGATATCTTTCGGTCGCATGCGTGCGCTGAGGGGCGGCCTTGGACTACGGATATGACGGCATTTTGCTGGAAGCCAAATCCGACGTATCTTCGCTCCGGCGATCGAGAGAAATTGCTTCCAGTATATCACGATCTGCAGTCGCGGTACCCGACTGCGTTCGGACCGGCATTTTGTCCTCCTGCCGTTTATCAATCAAAAGATGTTGCCGAATAGGCCGAGGCCATTCTGGGGCCGAGGGCGCGGCAAATCACAGCGCAGGCCCAGCAATCCAGAAAAGCGGAAATTTTTGCAATACATGATTTTTCGCGTCCTTAGGTTGCGTAAACTTCAGTATTCATGTCGTCGGAGTGCTGGGGCCAGCTGGCTCACAGCCCAAAATTCCGGTGTGTGCCGCCTGCTCGTCGAGTCATGAGCGAAGAAGTAGAAAAGAATCGAGGCGCCGGAACGATTGCGGCCTGATCAATGCAGGAGGCGAAGCGTGTTGCGATCGTCATTCTGTAGGGGGTGGGCACGATATTACGGGACATTAATCAATGGACATATCACCAGTCAATGAGCAGTCGTCGGCCGAATTGAGGAAACGGATTCAAGCCCGCGAAGCCCACGTAGGCATTATTGGTCTGGGCTACGTTGGTCTGCCCTTGGCCCAAGCATTTTCGAAGCGAGGTTTTCCTGTTCTTGGCTTCGATATCGATCCGACCAAGGTCGATAAGCTGCAACGTGGCGAAAGCTATATCGGCCACATCCCGGCAACAATCATAGCCGAGATGCGGGCTAACCGATTTGACGCGACGAGCTCGTTCCAACGTCTCGCGGAGGTCGACGCAATTATTATTTGTGTCCCGACTCCGCTCACCGAGGCGCGGGAGCCAGACCTGACCTATGTCCTCAATTCGGCTCGCTCGATCGCGGCCGCACTACGGCCCGGTCAGCTTATTGTCCTCGAGAGCACGACGTATCCAGGAACAACTCGAGATGATGTACGGCCGATTCTCGAAGCAAAGGGCCTCCAATCTGGCAAAGATTTCTTCTTGGCCTTCAGTCCTGAACGCGAAGACCCTGGCAACAGCGAATTTTCTACCGCATCGATCCCAAAGGTCGTCGGCGGACTCGACTCGGCCAGTCTTGACCTGGCAGCCGAACTTTATCGCCAGATTGTTGTCAAGGTAGTCCCAGTATCGTCTGCCGAAATCGCTGAGGCGTGCAAGATTCTTGAGAATACATACCGGGCTATCAACATAGCACTTGTGAACGAATTGAAAGTGCTCTTCGATCGAATGGGCATTGATGTTTGGCAGGTTATCGAGGCAGCCCAGACCAAGCCGTTTGGCTTTCAGGCCTTCTATCCAGGACCTGGACTCGGCGGACACTGCATTCCCATCGACCCATTTTATCTATCGTGGATCGCGCGAAAGCATGGCCTGTCAACTAGATTCATCGAGCTTGCCGGCGAAATCAATACGTCCATGCCGGAGTATGTCGTCGGACGGCTCGCTGACGCACTCAACGATCGAGGCAAGCCGGTCAAAGGCAGTCGCATCGCAATCTTGGGAATGGCCTACAAGAAAGACGTAGATGACCCGCGCGAATCGCCCGGATTTGAATTGATGGATCTGCTGCTCAAGAAAGGAGCAGTTGTCACTTACAATGATCCGCACATTCCGGTCTTGCCCAAGATGCGACACTATCCGCACCTTCAAATGACGAGCCGTGAGCTTTCAGCTGATTTCGTTGGCGCGCAAGACTGCGTGTTGATCGCGACCGCACACAGCGCTTACGACTATCCGTGGATCGTCCAGAATTCGCAGCTTGTCGTCGACTCACGGAACGCCACCAAGAACGTGACGATCGGCCGTGAGAAAATCGTAAAAGCCTGATTGAAAAATCACAGAGTGCCGTACCGGCACAGCGGCAAGTGATGCAAATGCGTCGGACAAATCGTCTCAGCCGCGATAAGTCGATTAGAAATTGCGGCGGTTTCCGCGCGAATTTCACGTGAATGCATTTTTTCGGTCCTCACCTTCCTCAATCAGATTTTTTGCCAGATCGGCTTGCAATCGCTTTTTGCCATCCCTAAACTCAATCTTATCTCGCCTTCAAGCGTCTCACTGCCGATTGAGTTAGGCGCAGACGCCATCGATTGCTGCACCACGGATTTTGCACCGAAATGGCATCCACTGAATTGCTATTACAGTTTGCGCTCGTCGCATGTTTATTCGTAGTGTTTTACACCTACGTCGGTTATCCCGTATTGCTGCTGATTGTCAGTCGCATATGGGGTCGCCAAGCACGTCGTGATTCGAAATCCACACCATCAGTATCGATCGTCCTTGCGGTTTACAATGAGGAGCGCTTTGTTCGCGGCCGAGTCGAAGAGCTGGCCGGACTTTTGCGGTCAAGCGGACTGACGGGAGAGATCTTGGTCGTATCTGATGGCTCAATTGATGCGACGAGCGCGATCGCTGATACGGTAGATCGCGAACTTGTCCGAGTCATTGATCTTCCAAAAAACCAGGGCAAGGCTGTTGCATTAACGGTTGGATGCCAGACATCGCGAAATGACGTGATCGTTTTTGCGGACGTCCGCCAGCGATGGGGCAGCGATACACTGCGATTGCTCTTGGAGAATTTTGCCGACCCGCGAGTTGGGGCTGCCACTGGCGACCTGGTTGTTGAGACAGAGTCTGGAGTCATGGCGGGCGTTGGCCTGTATTGGAAATTTGAGAAATGGCTGCGGCGAACCGAGAGCCGATTGGGTTCGATGGTTGGCGTGACCGGTGCGATTGCCGCGGTTCGGCGCGAATTATTCCATCCAATTCCGGCCGGCACACTTCTGGACGACGTGTATTGGCCGATGCAGGTTGCGATGCAGGGTTTCCGAGTTGTTCATGACAGCCGGTCTAAGGCATACGACCAGCTGCCGGCGCGAGTTCAGGACGAGTTTCGGCGCAAGGTCCGAACGCTCAGTGGCAATTTTCAATTGCTAGTGCGCCTTCCGCAACTATTGCTGCCGTGGCGGAATCCAATTTGTTGGCAATATGTTTCGCACAAGGTTTGCCGATTGATCGCGCCCTGGGCGCTACTTGGTGTCTTTCTGACTAGCGCAGTTTTGCCAGGGCCAACATTTTTGACCGTCTTGTGGGCGCAGGTAATCGGTTACGCAATCGGACTTCTGGGTATGACTCGGCTCGGCGCTCAGCTGAAGCCCGCGTCGGCCGCAGGTTCATTTATCGTTTTGAACGCTGCAGCATGGATTGCGTTTTGGGTCTGGAGTTTTGGTCGAGCCTCGCGATCGTGGAGCAAAGTGTCGTATGGCGGGGGCGCTGTTTCTGTTTCGCGCTAAATGCCTCCGCGGTTGTTAGCGACACGTGTTTTGCGATGGTATCGTTGGCGCGCCTCAGCGAAATGAGGCCGGTTGTCGCCGGAACGACAACTGAAATAACAGCCAATATTTCTAGGAATTTGTTCTGCCTGGCATGCGGGCAACCAGTGCCGTTGCTAGTTGCGGCACTGGGATATCATTTACACGTGACCGAAATCGAAACTGTCCCGCCGATTGTTCGCGGCCGAGTCGGTTTCGGTGGTTTGGCACAGACAGCGCGTAAATCTTCTACGTGAGACCCGAGTTTGGCCGTGGAGATTCTAAGTCCATTCGTGTGGATTCCGGCCGGCGCAATCGCGATTGGTGCCGCCGGATTGACGGGCGGGTATTACGTGCTGCGCCGCAAAGGAATGGATCGTTGGTTGCTTCCGTATTTGCTAACCGCGGAAAAGCGCAGAGATCCGAAGCCCGGGGATCCTATCCACGTATTGATCTGCATTTGCGATCACTACGAACCGAAACTCGGCGGCGTATCGCCGATCATGGCAAATCAGCGCGTGCAGCGCTGGGTGGCGGAATATCCGAGGCAGTTTTCTCGATTTCGAGATAGCGACGGCAGGTCGCCACGGCATACGTTTTTTTTTCCGGTCGAGGAATACGAGCCGGAGTATTTGGATTCGCTTGGGGAGTTGTGTCGGGCTGGGTTTGGTGAAGTCGAGATTCACTTGCATCACGACAACGACAATGCGGATCACTTGCGACAAACGCTGCTCGAATTCAAGACGCTTCTACACGAACGGCATGGTCTTCTGGGGCGGGACAAATTGACCGGCGAAATCACCTATGGGTTCATTCACGGTAATTGGGCTCTCGACAACGCTCGTCGCGATGGTCGATGGTGCGGCGTCAACAATGAACTGGACGTGTTGCGTGAAACCGGCTGCTATGCTGACTTCACTCTCCCTTCCGCTCCGAGCGAGACGCAGACAAGAAAAATCAACAGCATCTATTGGGCAGTCGACGACCCCGCTCGTCCGAAATCGCACAATTGGGGGGTCGATGTCGGTGCGAGCCCACGCCCAGACAGATCGTTGTTGATGATCCAGGGGCCGCTGCTACTCGATTGGCAGCGTAGAAAGTGGGGAATTGCACCAGGCATCGAAAATGCCTGCATACAAGGAAGCCAACCGCCTTCGATGGCTCGGCTCGATCTATGGCTAAGGGCCGGAGTTCAGGTGGCATCCAGGCCGGATTGGTACTTTGTGAAACTTCACACGCATGGCGCCAACGAAGCCAATATGCCTGTACTGCTTGGCGATCCAATGGTTCGGTTCCACGAGCAGTTGGCGCAGCGAGCAAGCCTCGACAGAGATTTCCAGTTTCACTACGTGACGTCTCGCGAATTGGCGAATCTTGCGTTGGCGGCCGCTAGCGATACCAAGTTGGCGGTTGCCGACGTGATTCGAGATTCTTGTCTGACTTGAGTCGCGCGTTGTTCGGTTTTTTTCAATTGCGGAACGATTTTGAAGCCCTTGATCGTCTAAAATGTAGGGAAATCCTGCCTCCTGCGATCAACTTCCAACATGATTGACCTCTCGTATGAAAAAACAATTGAATTTCCGATATTTGATCCGCGTTTTTGCAGTCGTCGCGTGTTTTGCTGCAGCGGTCTATCTGGCACATCATTGGCAAGTTGGCCGGCAGTCCGACGCCTTTTTGGTGCAAGCGGACAAGGCAGAGAAGGACGGCGAATTGGCGCGAGCGGCCAGTTACTTGCGGCGATTCCTAGTTTCGCGGAATGACGATCCCAACGCCCGTGCTCGCCTGTCGCTCATCCTTGAGCAAACTGCAAGGACTCGAGAGGAGAAATTCAGGGCCTTTCTCGAGATGGAGCAAGTGCTCCGGCAATTCGCAGACCGTGACGATATCAGACGAAGGGATGTGGGTCTCGCGATGGCTCTGCAGCTTTACACCGACGCGAGCGGTCACATCGAGAAATTACTGAATTCAAATCCGAACGACGGAACTGTTTATGATCTGCAGGGACAGTACTTTTTCGCTACCGG
>Ga0207125_10059_pt1 | contig 26981 bp, 27 predicted proteins | sample Alteio_BWMinHeat_19_FD_153556 | JGI IMG/M metagenome (GOLD analysis project Ga0207125, IMG submission 153556) | Enriched cells from forest soil in Barre Woods Harvard Forest LTER site, Petersham, Massachusetts, United States -... | ecosystem: Environmental > Terrestrial > Soil > Temperate forest >...
ATCTGCGGCACCTGCTTGCTGACCGCGTTCTTCTTCCCGCGCATGTCCTCCACTTCCTTCAGAAGTTTCAGGCGTTTTTCATCCAGCTTCAGGAACGCATCGATATCCACGCTCACACGCTTCTTTTTGGCGGCGTCTTTGTAGGCGGCGGGGTGGGCGCGGAGATCATTGAGGTCGATCACAGGTGCAGAGTGTAGAGGATTTTTTTTATGTAGGGCAGGCTTTCTGCCTGCCGAGTTGGGGCTGAAAAGCTGCAGAATGCAGGTGCAGCCTTTCTGGCTGTTGTGTAAACGATGCTATTAGAATGTGACCAATTCCATCACATCCCACCTTCCCGAAGCCGAAGACCAGGGATATTCCTCCGGGGATGAACATAATCCCGCCTTCACCGGATTCATATGAATGTAGCGAAGTGCCCCCAATGGATCATGCGGTATCCGCATATGGAATCTCCGTTGCCACAATGGCCCCCGTCCGATGTTGAACGTCACAGCCCGTTTGTAGACGCCGATGGTTTTGGAAACAGACCCGCCGTCCGGAACCCGCAGCAGCAGATGAATATGATTCGGCATGATGACGAATCCGTAGAGGAAAAAAGGATAGAACTGCTGGATGCCATACAGGGTCTCTACTGCGATCCGGGCGCAGGCAGGTTCCGAAAACACAGGTTTCCTTTTTTCCATATTAGTCGTGATGAACATCAAATAGTCATTCTGCAGGGGGTGCCGTTGCGATTTGAAGAGCATAGGATTTCATGGTGGCCCGAGGCAGCCAGAAAGGCTGCCCTCTTATTTTTAGATTCTTTTGCATGTCGTCATTTTTTAGCTCAATAAAGCCCTAAAATCGGTTCTGACCCCACCCAGAACGTCCGGCTGAAAAAGGCTTTTTCTCTCTTCCCCCTGTCCTCCCCCGCCCTTTCTGCTATCATCTCCTGACTCATGTCCAAAAACCTCCCCTTCAAGCTCGTCTCCCCCTTCCAGCCCACCGGCGACCAGCCGGGCGCGATTGCGAAGCTCGTGGCAGGGCTGAAGAAAGGCGAAGAGCACCAGACGCTGCTGGGGGCCACCGGCACGGGCAAAACATTCACGATTGCGAACGTGATCCAGCAGGTGCAGCGGCCGACGCTTGTCCTGGCCCATAACAAGACCCTCGCTGCGCAGCTGTGCAACGAGTTCCAGATGTTCTTTCCGGAGAATGCCATCTCGTACTTCGTCTCCTACTACGACTACTACCAGCCCGAGGCCTACCTGCCCACGACTGATACGTACATCGAGAAAGACGCGAGCATCAACGAGGAAATCGAGAAGTTCCGCCATGCCGCCACGTTCAACCTGCTCACGCGGCGGGATGTGCTGATCGTCGCGTCCGTCTCGTGTATCTACGGCCTCGGCAACGTGGAAGATTACGAGGCGCTGGCCATCAAGCTGGAGCGCGGGCAGAAGATCCAGCGCGACCAACTGCTCCGCCGCCTCACGGACATCCAGTACCGGCGGTCCAACATGGACTTCAAGCAGGGCATGTATCACGCGCTGGGCGACACCGTGGAAATCTTCCCGCCCAGCGGCGACACCGTCATCCGCGTGGAATGTCCCTTCGATGAAATCGAGGTGATCCAGGAAGTCGACAGCTTCACGGGCGAAGTGCTCAATGAACTCCAGGACGTCCACATCTTCCCCGCGGCCCACAACGTCACCACCAAAGAAAAAATCGATCAGGCCGTCGACGGCATCAAGGCCGAGATGGTGGAGGTGGAGAAGGACTTCATCAAGCGGAACGAATTGGTGAAGGCCGAGCGCATCCGCACGCGCACCGAGTACGATATCGAGATGCTGAAAGAGACCGGCTACTGCACGGGCATCGAGAACTATGTCCGCTACCTCAATAACCAGGCGCCCGGGATGCCGCCGAGCACCCTCCTCGATTACTTTCCCAAGGATTTCCTCCTGGTCGTGGATGAGTCGCACATCAGCATCCCGCAGGTCGGCGGCATGCACGAGGGGAACCACAGCCGCAAGCAGACCCTTGTCGACTACGGCTTCCGCCTGCCCAGCGCGCACGATAACCGCCCGCTGCGGTTCACGGAATTCGAGGCCCGCACGCGCCAGCGTATCTACGTCTCGGCCACGCCCGGCAAGTACGAGTTCGCCCACACGCCGAAGGAATTCCTGGCCGAGCAGATCATCCGTCCCACGGGATTGCTGGATCCCGTCGTCATCGTCAAACCCAGCAAGCACCAGATCGACGACATCATGGACGAGATCAAGAAGACGCTGGCCCGCGGCGAGCGCGCGCTCATCACCACGCTCACGAAGAAGATGGCCGAGGACCTGACGAAGTTCCTGGTGGATGCCGGGCAGAAGGTGCGGTACCTCCACAGCGACGTGGAAACCCTCGAGCGCATCGAGATCCTGCGGCAGCTGAGAACCGGCGAAATCGACATGGTCGTCGGCATCAACCTGCTGCGCGAAGGGCTGGACCTGCCCGAAGTCAGCTTCATCGCGATCCTGGATGCCGACAAGCAGGGCTTCCTCCGCTCGCGCGATGCCCTGATCCAGACCATCGGCCGCGCCGCCCGCAACGTCAACGGCCACGTGACCCTCTACGCCGACAAAATGAGCGACGCCATGAAGGCCGCCATGGACGAGACCGAGCGCCGCCGCGGCATCCAGATGGCCTACAACAAAAAGCACGGCATCACGCCGCAGACCATCATCAAGGCCGTACACAACATCGCCGAAGAAGGCCGCAAACTGGAACTGAGGCGTCCCAAGTACGATCACACCAAGATCCCGAAGGACGAGAAGAAAAAGCTGATGGACGAGTTGGAACGGCAGATGGAGATCGCATCGCAGAACCTGGAGTTCGAGAAAGCTGCTGACCTCAGGGATGAAGTTGAATTATTGAGGAGGGAGTTGAAATAAATTCAAATATCTGTTAAATTAACCATCCTATGTTTGAGAATTATTTTGCGCAGACCTCTTACCCCTTGAACGGATCAGTGCTGGAGCAAGATCTACAGTCTATTTCCGGAGAGCCAGCGGCAGGCCTGCTATCGACTGCCCATTACATTTTTCAGCGTGCAAGCACCATTCTTGCTCAGGAACAGGAGCGACCTCTCTATAATATCGACGGTGAAGCGATGGCAATATTACAAATGGATTATGACGCAATTGTTTCTACCCCGCTGACTACTGACATGAAGATAGTACATAAGCTGGCTACCAAAAAAATACATTTTGCCCAAGCAGTCTCCAGTCTTTTGGAGAAAAAATAAAAAAATATTCACCTCGCGGCGAGTCTTTTCCAGAGTCCATCCCTCCCGATCACCCTCTGCCACCAGAGCATTTTCCGTGCCTGCCTCGCTCCGTATCTGAGTCTCCAGCTTTCATCCGTCGCCGCGTCAAAAATGATCTCTGCCACACTCTCGGGCGTCTCATAATCGCCTTTGCTCGTGCGTGAAGCGCGCTTGCGGCCGAAGCGTTCTTTGTATGCATCGCTGACGGGAAAATCTGCGTACGCGCGATCGTGGAACTCTGTCTTCGTCCCGCCCGGCTCTACGATCTTCACATGCACGTTGAAGGGCTTCAATTCATGAGCAAGCGACTCGCTGAATCCCTCCACCGCCCACTTGGTTGCGCTGTAGGCCGCGTACCACGGTGTGCCGATGACGCCGAGGACGGAGGAGATATTGATGATCGTGCCCGTCTTCGCGGATCCTGTCCCGAGTCGGGTCGAGGGAGCTTCGGTGGGCAAGCCGTGTCCCCTCTCCCGCATCATCCTCGCCGCGCGCCTGCTCACTTCCATCAGACCGAGCACGTTCGTGCGGAACATTTTTTCAATCTCTTCCGGCGGCGTGTCCTCGAATGGCAGCAGGAGGCCGTAGCCCGCGTTGTTCACGACGCATTCGAGCGGCGGAAGTGATGCAAAGCAACGGTCGATCGAGGCAGTGTCATTTACGTCCAATGCAACGGGTTTGATAGCTGTATGCCTGAAGTTGAGTGTTTCGGGACGCCTCGATCCCGCGAACACCGCCCATCCCCGCTCAGCAAAAAATTCACACGCCGCGTGGCCGATGCCCGTGCTGCAGCCGGTGATCAGAACGGTCTTCATTCTTCAGTAGCCTGCCTGCTTTCAAATCGATTTGCCATGAGCGCCGCAACGTCATGTATTTTGGACATTCCCGGCGTTGCGTATAGAATTCCTGTCATATGGGAACAGAAGTTTTGGAACCTCCTGCGAAGCCGCGAACATCGGATGGCGTGATCGGCATTACCACAGATGCCCCCTCTGATGCGTTCGATGCAGCCATGCAATCCCTGTGCCGCCGGATAAGGAAGAATTTTGTGGGGAGCGAGCCGACATTCGGGAAGGTGTTCGGAGAGTTGCAGGAAACGCTCAAAACTGCTTATGGTGCAGACTTGGAAGCATTGCCACAAGACAATCGGATGCGGGCGTTGTTCTATCTACTGTGGGCCGTGCGGGAGCAGGTATCTGCCATCGTGACGTTTCATGGCCTGGCCAGGTCCATCGGGAGCAAGAAAGAGGATAGGATGCCCGATGTTGTGGAACCACTGAGGCCGATCCTTAAAGCAAAGGGAATAGAAATGTCGGGTGGGAGGAACGCCGTACACCTGACGCGTGTGGCAAAATAAAAGCTACAAACAGGTACTTACGAGTTTGCTGCTTCGCTTCAACTGATATCCGCGCGGTGCGGGAGGTTTCTTGCTTTTGCCCGTCTTTTCATTACGTTCACGCAATGACGAATGCAAATGTCCTCTACCGACTGAGGGTAGCGTATGATGCTTCCCATGCACGGCAGGTACCTATAAAATCCCTTTTATGTGTGGATACCGAAGGGCCGGGCAAAACCGAATCTGATGAACAAGAGGAACTTAATGGAAAGAAGAAAGAACATGAAGAGACCAAGAAAAGGCGCAAGACTATTCAGAAAGTGAGCGATGTCGTGCGGCAGAGCGCAAAGGATGCGGACATCCTGCCACCGGGGTCGGCTCCGGGCGCGCTGGAGCAACCTGTGCCATTGATCCCGCTCCCTTCGAAGCCGCGCGGTCCGGTCGCTACGCAGCAGGAAATTCTTTCCACCCGATACGCCGGGGCCATCAGCTTTACTTCTCCGGCGCGACCACCAGTTGAACATCATGATAGTCCCGATGGACAATCTCCCGCGTCGCCGGAAGTCCCGGCGTTGTCTGTGGAAGAGTCTCCTCCTCCCGCGCCTGAGCATGCCGCGGCCGATTCCACTGCAGCTGAAAGTACACCAGTGATTGATTCTCCTGTCGCTCTGTCGCCCATCGTCACGAATCATGAACTGATAGGTGAAATTGATGATGTCACCCCTGCCCCGGTACCTCCTCTTCCCATTCAGCTGACCAGAGCGTCCATGAAAACTGTCCTGAATGGAAAACACTCTTCCAATGGAAAGAAAAAGACAGAAAAAGGGAAGCCCAAGAAACAGGAGTCCCCTCCGATCATTCAGAAAAAGACAAAACCGAAAACCACTTCGGCCACCCCCGATATTCTTGAGGAACTCGGTCCGCTTCTGCCGGCCCGTATCCTGAACGAAGAGTGTTTTGGCGCGATCTTCGATCGTCTATCGCCGGTTGTGGAAAAGCATAAGCGGAAGCTTGATGTGAATGATTGTTTTTTCCTGTATCTCGTATGTCGCCAGGCGGAACTTCAAAACAAAGGTTTTTTTACCATCGATAAGATCGCAGGTCCCATGAAATCCAAAACGAAGCATGTTTATGAACAGGCAGTCCGCCTCGAAAGCGCATTGCGAGCATTGGGCTGGCAATTCGATCCAGTAAGCAATTTGTTCGTGCAGGAGTAAACCGCGGCTTTTCCCTGCCCGCGGAGTTCCTCATCCGGTTCAAATCATGATAACCACCGGGGCGAAGCGGGGTCACCCCAGCACCCGCACCGCCTCTTTGTAACCCTCCGGCGTCCCCGTATCCAGTCGCGTGCCTTCAAAAACATAGCCGTAGATATCGATCGACTCTTTCTCAGCGATGAGTGCATCGATCAAACGTATCTCATTATGAGCCCCCTCTTCGATCTGATGGAGCTTCTCGAAAATGATTTTCGGGATCAGGTACTTTCCCACGATGCCCAGGTTGCTCGGCGCATTCTCCGGTTTCGGTTTTTCCACCAGGTCTGTGACGCGACGGAGCCGCTCATGTGGCGCCTTCTTCTGCCACACGTCATCCACTGCCACGATGCCGTATTTGGAGACGCATGCGCGGTCCACTTCCTGCAGGCAGAGCATGGCAGCGTTCGGATCGTTGACGAGTTCAAAGGCTTTTGTGAGCTGCCGCAGTCCGTTCTGTTTTCCCGCGATCAGGTCGTCACCAAAAAGGACTGCGGTCGTGTCGCCTGTGACCCAGTCACGGGCCTGCAGGAGCGCGTGCCCATCACCCAGCATCTCTTCCTGGTACGTCACGTGAAAATTCACGTGGTGGTACCGCGCCAGCTCTTCCAGCAGGTGGCTCTTGCCGCGCCTGGCCAGTTCTTTCTCCAGCTCTGGCATGCTGGCGAAGTACTGCGGGATCGCTTCCTTCCCATGGTTGATCACGAAACAGATGTCATGGATCCCGATACTAAGACACTCATCCACCAAAAGCGCAATGATGGGCTGGTTGCCGATGGGCAGCAGCTCCTTCGGCACCACCTTCGTCCATGGCAGAAACCGCGTCCCCAAGCCCGCAACGGGCAAGATGGCCTGTGTGATTTTCATGGGGGTTGTGGTCGGGGAAAAGCGGGAAAACGAGTGTAGTTGAGCGGCCCCGTTTTGACAATCGCACCCAAATTCCCTACAATGGGAGCGAACATTCCCCAACACACACATGAACAAAGCCGACCGCGCGCTGGAAAATGTCCACAACCTGTACGTCGTGCAGTTCCAACTGCTCGACCTGCTGGAGTCCGACCTGCGGGACCCCGACACGCGCAAGCAGGTCCGCAAGACCATGAAGGAATTCGAGAGCCTCCTCTCCAGCGCCGACTGGCGGTACATGGGCGGCATGGACGTGTGGGAGACGCTCAAGAGCCTGCCCCTGGAAATGGGCAGGAAGCTGCGCGAGAGTTCGGTCAGCACCGCAGGAAGCAGGATGGGCACGCGCAAGGTGATCAAGGCGAAAGTGACGAAGACTATAAGAAAACTCGAGAAAGCGGGGAGGTTCAGCAAGAAGAAGTGAGTATGTCGTGGTGAGCCGCGACGAACCATGACTGTACGACGCTGATTCTATGTTTCGCATGTCGTCCCTCGTCGCGCTCGGGATGACATGCTCACGCCTCGGTTATTTTCACAATTTTCACTTTCTCCTCCTTGGGAATCAACACCTTGAGCACGCATTCCTTGTTGAACGTGGCCCGGATTTTCCTGGGGTCGATGATCATGGGCAACGTCACGCTCCTGGCAAACGGGCCCCAGAAGCACTCCTGCAGGTAGTACTGGTCGGCGGCGATCATATCCGTCTGCCGGCGCGAGCCTTTGATCGTCAGGACGTTCTCGTTCACCTCGATATCGATATCGCTCATCCGCACGCCCGCGATGGGCGCTTTGATGATGTAATAATCCTCATGCTCGAAAATATCCACGGCGACGCGGCCAACGGGAGCCCCGGCTTGAGGTTCTGCGGGGGCGGTCACCTGCTCCGCGCGCGCATCCTCGTCCGAGGAAAAAAACCCGCCGGGCTTTCCGTTTTGGTTCAGCGCGCTGAAAATCCCGTGGAACGGCGACGTGCCCATAGGCGCCCATCCTACCAATATGCCTTTCTGCGTGCCACTCTTTTGTTGCGGAGAACGTTCCTCATCTCATGCCCCACTCTTTTTGGTCCGGTTGCAAGCGGCAACGATGCCGTTGATCCGCCGCACCCTTGCCGAGCCCCGTCCATTCAGTACAATGCGCTCCGCTCATGACGGATGCGAATGAGTATTGCATCGCGCACCCGCGTTCCCGTACTCTTGGTGCGGCGTCCCCATCGAGTCACACTTCCTCTCCGCCTTTATGTCCCAAGCCCAACTGAAAAATGCGATCCGCCGCCTGCGCTTCGAGCGCAACATGACGCAGGAGGAACTGGCGCTCCGCACGGGGGTCAGCAGGCAGACGATCATGAGCATCGAGCGCGGCCGCACGAATCCATCCGTGCTGCTGGCCTACAAGATCGCGGCAGCCCTGACGGTCACCGTCACGGAGGTGTTCATGATGGACGGGAAGCTGGCGCCGGTTTAGGGAATAGTGAAAAGTGACTAGTGAGAAGCGTAAGGGTTTTTTGCTGTTGGTCAGGATTTCAGGCCCTTCTCACTTCTCACTACTTACTATTCCCTAATCGTATGTCATCCGCCATCAACTGCACGCTCCTGTTCCCGTTCCACGCATCCATCCCAAGCCTGCAGACCACATCGACGCGCGAGGAACCCGTCACTCCGGCGAACTGCCCCAGGTTGAACCCGATCAGCTTTTTGTCTTCCACAAATCCCTGCAGGTGCGCCGCCCCTTTGCCGACGCCGCGCGCGTTGCGGAGCGACACGTCACGCAGAAGGAAGCTCGGCTCGGGATTGCCCTGGCCGTGGGGTTCCAGCGAGCGCAGCAGCTGCCACAGTTCCAGCGACAGATGCCGGGCCTCCACGCACAAGTCCGCGTCCAGCGACGGGCGAAGGTCATCGGGCCGGACCGTTGCGGCCACGTCCGCGGCCAGCCGATGGCGGAGTTCTTCAAAATTCTTGGCCGCAAAACTGCAGCCTGCCGCCATGGCATGGCCGCCGAACGAGAGCAGCAGGTCATGCGCCAGCGTCAGGCCCCGGGTCACGTTGTAGGGCGGGATGCTGCGCAGCGATGCCACGCAGGTGTCTCCCGGGTCGTGCGCCACGAGCGACGGCTTGCCCAGCTTCTCCGTCAGCTTGCCTGCGATCAGGCCGCAGATGCCCGGCACGTAGCCGGGACTCCGCAGGCACAGGAACGGCAGCGGGTCTTTTTCACCCGTCACAAGCGCTCCTTCGAACAGATGTCCCACCAGTGCCTGCCGCTGCATGTTCAGTTCTTCCAGGGCGATCGCGGACGCCTCGTCCCCCAGCAGCGCATGCAGCGCGATGGAGGGGTCCGCCATGCGTCCCGCTGCGTTCAGCCGGGGCGCGATGCGGAAGGCGACGTCGCGGCTCGTCACGCCCCCCTCCAGCCCCGCCTGCATGCGCAGCATCCGGAGCGGCCCCGCCTCAATCCGTTCCAGCGCCCGGAGCCCCGCCTGCACCAGCAGACGGTTGCTCCCGCGCAGCGTAACGAGGTCGGCGATCGTGCCGATGGCGCCCAGCGCGCAGTCGGTGTCCCACCCTTCCCACGTCTCATTCCCCTCCTGTCGTTCCAGAAAACGCACGACACTCCACGCGATGCCCGCCGCGGCCGGGTGGGGTTCCCGGATGCCCGCCACGGCGGGGTGCAGGATGGCCAGGGCCGACGGCAGTTCGGGCGGCAGGTGGTGGTGGTCCAGGATGATCACGTCCATCCCGGCGGCGTTCGCCCGTTCCACCTCGGCCACGGCGCTGATGCCCGTGTCGACGGTGATCAGCAGCGTCGCTCCCGCGTTGCGCAGTTCATCCACAATGCCCGGCTTCAGTCCGTAGCCTTCGTGCAGGCGGTGCGGCAGGCGGAGGACCGGGTGCATCCCCCTGCGCCCGAAATAGCGCGCCATCAGCGCCGTCGAGGTGACGCCGTCGCAATCATAATCGCCGAAGATGGCCACGGTTTCTTTGGAGCCCACTGCGCGCCGTATCCGCTGCGCAGCGGCCTCGCAGTCGGGGAAGAGCGCGGCATCCAGCCCGGGCGTCGCGATCATGCCCGGCGCGTCGATCACGCCCCGGTGCATGAACAGAAGGCCTGTCAGGTGCCGCGACGATGCCGCTGCGTCGCCCGCAGGCACGGTCTCCGTCATCCGCAGGTTCCAGCGCTTGCCGGTGAGGGACAAAGGTTCCATTGCCTTCACGGTAGCAGAGCCGGGAGACCCCACCAGCCCTCTTCCCGCCGATTGTCTGGCACATGGTCAATTCGTCGCGTCACGAAGGGCAAAAAAGACGTTCTGGGTGGGGGCAGAACGTCACATCCTCGCGGATGAGGTGCTCGACGTGCTCGAGGTGTACGAAGTGCTCGAGGTGGAAGAAGGAAACATTCAAAGAATATCAGTGATTTCGTCACCTCGGACACCCCGCTTACGTCGCACACGTCGAGCACTTCGGCGTTATTTCATCAGTTTCTTCGATCGCATGGCGCGCTGCATTGTCCACAGCACTGCCCCCGCGACAATGATGACTGTGAAGGTCGGGGCAGGCCCGCTCCCGGCCAGCGGCGCACCCGAGTGCATGGCGCCCGAGTGCATCGTCGTTTCATCCGGCAGAGGGGCCGGAACGGATGCGGGCTGAGGCGCCGCCGCGTCGTTTGCGGCGGGCTTGTTCAGCAGCCGGTCCAGCAGTTGCAGCGTCGCGGGATCCAGCTGGCTGTTGTCGTCCGCGGCGGACGGTGAGGGGTGAAGCGTGGTGCCATCAGACGGCGCGGATGCCGGCAGTTCCAGCGTGGGGCCGTTGTCCGGCGCGGACGAAGATGCCGCCGGCGCAGAGCTGGCGGTGTGTTTTGCGATATGGGTATTCTCCTGGGCCTGCGCAGCCGCCTGCGCGTCGCGCGGGGTTTGCGGTATTTCCTGCGCGGCCTGGTCGCGCAGCAGCACGTCCTCAGGCGTCAGGTAGACCTGCGCCTGCGTCATTTGCGGGGCCAGGATCAGGCCGGTGAGGATCAGGAAGCGGATGAACATGGTGTCTGTGGTCATAGTATTCAGCAATTTTTTCCTCCGTCCAGGAGGCATTTGTAGTAATGCTGCTCGTCCCCTATCCCGTCGCCGTATGAGTCGGGATTCAGCGGGTCGGTTTCGCGCAGCTTCGGCTCATAAATGCCGTTCAGGTTCTTGTCTTCGCCCATGTAGCGCGCATAGGGCACGTCGATGCAGTTCTGCCCGTCCAGGTCGTGGCACAGTTTTCCGATGCCGCCGGTGACCCTGCAGAGCCCGTCACAGAGCCCGTCGCCGTCCGAATCCTTGTTGTTGGGGTCCGTCTCGCCTTTGTCGTGGTACCCGTTCAGGTTCTTGTCTTCGATACCATCCACAAGGCCGTCGCCGTCGGTATCCCGCAGCGTGGGGTTCGTGTGCAGGTTGAACACCTCGTCGCCGTCCTTCACGCCGTCGCCGTCGGTATCCGGGTTGTTGGGGTCGGTCTTGTACCGTTTTTCCATCGCGGAATTCAGGCCGTCCGCGTCGCGGTCCGTCCCAACGGCAAGCGCCACGCTCGACATCACGTAGCAGGTCGCCCCCGGCTGGAACATGTCCAGTTGATGGTGGATGGGCTGGAGGGTCACATGATTACGCAGGGTTGCGGTCGTGGGCGGGCTGTAGATCGAATAGGCCGCAACCGACGATTGCTGTGCGCGCCATGTCCGTTCGGCTTCGGACAGGAACACTTTTCCCGGCAGTGTTCCGGCTGGCGGTGGCGGTGCACCATTATCGAAGCAGTATCCCCAGTAGCGTATCTTGGCGCTCGGCGGGCCCCCGAAGAGCGTGGTACGGCTGAGGGGCTTGATGTCCGTCGGCAGATGGATGATCACATTCGTGTCGGCGGGCAGGGTCACTCCGTCATCCAATTCCCCGGCCGTGATTGTTTTCCATAATGGTGCGGCTGCCGTTTTCTGCAGGGACGTGAACACCACCGCACCCAGCGGCCCGCTGCACTGCAGCGCGATTGTTGCCGCGCCTGTCAGCGCGATGGCTATGGCCCATTGGGAGGGAAATCTGATGTGCATGAATCAGCTCATTATAGCAGAAAAATGCGATGAAGGCCATAAATCTGACAGGGAACACAAAGGCAAATATCACGCTTCTTTTGTCACTTTTGTCGCTTTTTACGCCTTTGTCACCTTCGTCACTTCCCGTATCCTCTCCCCGCCATGCCAAAAGATTATTACCAGATCCTGGGCCTTGAACGATCGGCGTCCGCCGATGACATCAAGAAGGCATACCGGAAGCTGAGCAAAGAATTGCATCCCGACAAGCACAAAGGTGACAAAGCTGCGGAGACGAAGTTCAAAGAAGTGAACGAGGCATATGAGGCGCTCAGCGATCCGAAGAAGCGGCAGACGTACGACCAGTTCGGGTCGACGGGTGGTCCGGGCGGAGGAGGCGGAGGGGCGGGCTTCGATCCGCGCGGGTTCGATTTCTCGGGCTTTGCGAACGGCGGCCGCGTGGACTTTTCGGATCTCTTCGAAAGTTTCTTCGGCGGGCAGGGCGGCGGAGGGCGCGCGCAGCGCTCCGAAAAAGGCGATGACCGCGAGGTGCGCATCGGGATCGATTTTATGGAGAGCGTCCGCGGCGTCGAGCAGACGTTTCAGATCAAACGCCTGGTGCAGTGCGATCAGTGCGGCGGCTCGGGAGCAGAGAAGAATGCCAAAATCATCACATGCCCCGACTGCGGCGGCACGGGGCAGATCACGCGCACTGCACAATCCTTCTTCGGCACCGTGCAACAGCAGGTGATCTGCGGCAAGTGCCGCGGTTCCGGCAAAATTCCGGAAAAACCGTGCTCCAAATGCGATGGTGAAGGGCGCATCCAGCAGTCCGTCCCGGTCAAAATCCAGGTGCCCGCCGGGATTGATGACGGCCAGACACTTCGGCTCCGTGGCGAGGGCGATGCGGGAAGGAGAGGCGCCGAGAGCGGCGACCTGTACGTCCATGTGACGGTCCGCCCCGACGCGCGCTTCGTCCGCGAGGGCGATGACATCAAAATCGCGCTCACGATCCCGGTGGTCGATGCGATCCTGGGCGCGGAGGCATCGGTCGAAACTGTCCACGGTCCCGTCACGCTCACGATCCCGGCAGGCACGCAGCCGGGGCAGGTGATGAGGATCAAGGGGAAAGGAATGCCCGTGCTGAATTCACACAAGACGGGCGATCAGTATGTGACGGTAACAGTGGAAGTGCCGACGAGGCTGTCGCGTGACGAGAGGAGGGTGGTGGAGGAGTGGAGGCAACTAATGAATTAGGAATCCAAGGATGTCAAAGAGTCCAAGGACCAGAGAGAATACGTGTCAGGAGGTTCTCTGAGCTTATTTATACCCCCGACTCGATCTTTCAATGCCCTCTGGTCCTTGGAAACCTTGGACTCTTCGGAATCTTCAGTTGATCTGAACTCAGTGAATTACTTTCTCGCGACTCACACATCAAGATTTTCGAGCCCGTCATCCTTCGCCATCACGGGTGTCAGCTCTTCGCTTCCCGCAGAGGCTTTCTCCTTCTCCACTTTCAGCTTCATCACGATCTGGCGGTACTCGCCTTCACCCACGCTCTCCGTCGTGAGGTCACTCAACGACGGTGTGTTTGCGATGTGCAGGTGCACGATGCGGCGGAAGTAGGGACTCATGGGCTGCAGCGCGATGCGGTTGCCTGTGCGGCGGACGAAGTCGGCCTTCTGTTCGGCGATCTTCCGGACTTTCTCTTCCTGCATCAGGCGGTACCCGTCCACGTCCACCACAATGAAGGGGCTGCGATCCATCTTCTCCTGCGAGCGCACGATGGACTTCACCAGGTGCTGCAGGCCGTTCAGCGTCTCGCCATGCCAACCGATGATGCGGCTTGCCTCGGGCGAGATGATCTCCATCCGCGTCAGGTCCTTCTCCTCCGTCACCTTGATATCCGTGAACGGAAGGCTGAGGTGCGTAAGGAGGGAGCCGAGAATGTCTTTGAGGGATTGATGGTCCATATGTTTGGGGCTGGCAGAGGATAGCACAGGGAAAGGTAAACGAGGAAACCGAAGCAAACGAGGCAAACGACGGAATGGAAGCAATTAAGGTAAGTGGTGAATTACACGATCCTCGTTTTCTTCGTTTCCCTCGATTGCGTCGTTTGCCAAAAAAGCCCCCGGAACACGGAGGCTTTCTCTTACTTCGTAGAATCCTTCGTTTACCGGACCGCGTCCTTCAGCGTCTTGCCAGCCTTGAACGAGGGGACCTTCATCGCGGGGATGGAGATCTTCTGCGTGGGGTTGCGGGGGTTCACACCCATGCGCGCGGCGCGGTGGCTCAGCTTGAAGGTGCCGAAACCGGTGATCGTCACCGGGGTGCCCTTCTTCAGGTTCTTGATAACGATATTGATGACGGCCTGGAGAGCGTCGGCCGCTGCACGCTTGGTGATGCCGGATGCGTCTGCGATCGCGGCGATCAGATCCTGCTTGGACATAAGAAGGAAGGGGGAAGAAGTAGACGCCGCAGATGCTACCCCCGTTTTCCGCTAAGGCAAGCCATCGGTGTTGACTTTTGGGCTTGCACTAGAGGGAAAGGAGTGAAAGTGGCTTATGGAAGCCACATTCTATGAATACGAAAAATGAACGTCAGGGAGGGTTTACAACGCAGATTTTGGCTACTAATTCACAGAAATATGGGATGTCAACAAAGCGCATGATGCAGCGGCCCCCAAAATTTACATGCTTTTGGCAGGCATTTTTTTGACACTGAGCAGACGCACGCCTTCCCGCAAGAACGTTGTCCGGCCGGTACCCAGGTCGCGTGTCTTGGGAAATTCCGGATCATCCAGAACGGCAGGCAGTTCTTCGATATGCACGTTCCCGTTTTCTTCGATCAGATCGGCCAGAAATGTGCCTGCTGCGTTTTTGCCGGCGCTTCGGGACAAACGTTCGAACTCTTCCAGTTCCGCGCCGCCGACCGATGGTGCCAGCAGCACGTTGTCCGTCACCTGCATGTCCGGGAATGTTTCCGGGAGCCGGAGCATCTCGGAGGGGCCCGGCGGGTATTCTGCGATGTGCCGCGAATGGGACCTGGACATGCATATGCAATGGATCGTCCCGCCCGGCATCAGGCTCCGGGCTGCGATGGTGAGAAGCAGCCGTTGCACTTCCCGAGGCAGGTAGACCATTACGTGAGAGAAGATGACGGTGCCGATCTCCTGCTCGCGCAATACGCCATAGAGCAATCCCAATTGCCTGCGCATTGCTTCGATCTTTGCGGTCGCCTGCTCGCGTGCCAGAAGTTTTTGATATGCGAGGATGTATTGGCAGACATGTGCTTCCCCGGCGAATCCTCTTGGGGTTTTCCGAAGATCGAAACGGACTGCCGCCGCCAGGTCTCTGTCTATCGTGTGTGGCCACTGATAATCCAGCGTGAGGAACCTCTGGTTCCGTTTGCGCATTTTTTGCGGATCAAGGCGTCGCAAACGCGTTCCCGCGCCTATGTCCAGGATCAGGGAATTTGCCGGTGCCGCAGCCTCGATACGGGGATTGACTGCCTTGTCGTGGAGCGGCCAAAAGAGAAAATCCTGTTTCACCGTGTGGTAATCCATCGATTCGAGATACAACAGATCCCCCGAGACGGGCGCACACTCAACGTTTTTCAGCAGATCAATTTTCATGAGAATGATGCAAACAAGAAAGAAATGCATATTACGAAAATTTTCTAATTTGTCAATTACCTGTCATGGTTCAATACCTTTGCATCACCCCGCGAACGGTCATCCCTTTGACACATCACCATCATCATCACTAGGCTTCACCCTCGACTCATCGAAAAATCATTCCTCGTTTTCTTCGTTTCCCTCGTTTGCTTCTCCCCCATGCCCAAGCACCTCGTCATCGTCGAGTCTCCGGCCAAAGCCAAAACCATCAAGCGCTTCCTGGGCAAAGACTACGATGTGGAAGCCAGCATGGGTCATGTCCGCGATCTTCCTTCCAGCACGCTGGCGGTGGATGTCGACGGTGATTTCGAGCCGGAGTACGAAGTGCCGGAGGCGAAGAAGGCTGTTGTGAAAAAACTGAAAGCATCGCTCAAAGAGGCAGATGAGCTGTGGATCGCGACTGATGAAGACCGCGAAGGGGAAGCCATCGGCTGGCACCTGACGCAGATCCTGAAAGAAGATCCGAAGACCGTGAAGCGTATCGTCTTTCACGAAATCACCGAGGGGGCGATCAAAGAGGCAGTCGCGCATCCGCGCACACTCAATATGAAACTCGTCGACGCACAACAGGCGCGGCGCGTGCTGGATCGTCTGGTCGGCTACACGCTCTCCCCCTTCCTGTGGAAGAAAGTATACCGAGGACTCTCCGCGGGTCGCGTACAGTCCGTCGCGGTGCGCATCATCGTGGACCGGGAGCGGGAGATCAAAGCGTTCGTGGCGGAGGAGTACTGGACGGTGGATGCCATCCTCGAAACAGGCGAGAAGATCCCCTTCTCTGCGGCTTTACAAAAACATGACGGTCAGAAGTTAGAGCTCACGAACGGGGACGATGTGAAGAAAGTAGTGAGCGATCTGGACGGTGCCGACTATTCCGTGGCGTCGATCGATGAAAAAGAACTGAAGAAGACGCCTCCCGCTCCGTTCACGACTTCTACATTGCAGCAGGAAGGCGCGCGCAAGCTTGGCTTCTCCGTCAAACAGACGATGGCCGTTGCCCAGCAACTCTACGAAGGCGTGAGTCTTGGAAAGGGCGAGGGGATGTCGGGCCTCATCACCTACATGCGCACCGACTCGGTCAATTTGAGTCAGAAAGCCTTGGCCGATGCGAAGGAGACGGTCGAAAAACTCTACGGTCGCGAGTATGTGCTCAGCGAGCCGCGCACGTACAAGACCCGGTCGAAAGGCGCGCAGGAAGCGCACGAGGCCATCCGTCCCACCGAAATATCGCGTACGCCGCAGTCGCTTGCCGGTGTCCTGGATCACCAGCAGCTGAAGCTCTACACGCTCATCTGGAACCGCACGATGGCGACCCAGATGGCAGCCGCCGAGCTTAAGCGTGTCGGAGCTGACATTCAGGCGCGGAATTACACGTTCAGGGCGACCGGTCAGACGGTCACATTCGATGGCTTCATGCGCGTATACCAGGAAGGCCGCGACGATGGTGACGCAAAGAAAGAAGACGATGTGGAGCCGGGCGAGAAGTTGCTGCCAAAACTTGTGCAGGGCGATCTGCTCACACTCACCGAGCTACTCAAAACCGAACAGCATTTCACCAAGCCGCCGCCACGCTACACGGAAGCGGCGCTTGTCAAAAAAATGGAAGAAGAAGGCATCGGCCGCCCCAGCACCTACGCGCCGACGATCTCCACCATTCAGCAGCGCGGCTACATCGAAAAAGACGGCAAGCAGCTGATCCCCAAAGACGTCGCGTTCATGGTCACAGACCTCCTGGCCGAGCATTTCAAAGATATCGTCGACCTGGCGTTCACCGCCAAGATGGAGCAGCAATTGGATGATATCGCGGAGGGGGATGTAAGCGGTTCCGGCTTCCTGAAGGCCTTCTTCGTGCCCTTCAAGAATCTGGTGAACGAGAAGACTGCCGAGATCCAGAAGAAAGACGTGATGAAGGAGCGCATTCTGGGTATCGATCCGGAAACGAAGAAAGAAGTCGTTGCGCGCATCGGTCGCTTTGGGCCGTACGTCCAGTTGGGATTGCTTGAGAACCTGCCGGAGAAGAAGAAGGGCGAGAAGAAAATAAAACTGAAGAGCGCGTCGATCCCCAAGCATATCTCGCTGGATGACGTGACGCTCGAACAGGCTTTGAGCCTGCTCAGTTTCCCGAAAGAGTTGGGCATCTTGAACGGCGCGCCGGTCACTGTCGCCTTCGGGCGCTTCGGGCCGTACCTGCGCAATGGCGAGGTGACGGTCAGCATTCCTCCAGACAAAGATTTACTGACGATCACGCTCGCGGACACAGAAGGCATCATAAAAGAGGCGGCCGAGCGGAAGAAGAAGGCAGCCACGCCTCTCCGTGAACTCGGCAAAGATCCGGCGGGTGCCACGATCCTGATCAAAGATGGGCGCTTCGGTCCATATGCCTCGGACGGCAAGACCAATGCCTCACTCGGCAAGAAGCGCGATCCGCAGACGATCACGCTGGAGGAGGCGGTGGAATTGATTGCGAATAAGGTGAAGCGCGGTCCACGGAAATGGGGCAAAAGAGGTTAATGAAAATGATGAGAAACTTTTGCATGACGATGTATAGACAAGCGGAACCCGGCGAAGCCTTTGTCAGATTTGACCTAACACAACCTCGGGGCGAAGTCGGGTGAAGAGAGGGCCGAGGAAATGGGGCAAACGAAGCTAAAAGCTACAATACACCAAATTTTATATTAATGTAAGTACATAGTATGTATTTTTCACATATATTACTTGATTTTATACATGAATTATATATACTAGTAACATCTTTTCACCTATAAAATGCACGGAACCACGCTCCATCACCTCGAGGCCCTTCAGAAGGAATTCAACCGGCTGAAGAATGGCAAGGAGTCGCTGCTCACGCTCCTGGAAGAGTCCGAGCTGCCCGAAGCAGTGTACAACTCCAATGCCATCGAGAACTCCACACTGACGCTGGATGAAACCGAGAAAATCCTCATCCATCAGGAGTTGCCCCCGCATCACACCCAGCGCGAAGTGTTCGAGGCGATCAATCTTGGGAAAGTCACGGAATTCCTGACGGCAAAAATTGCGGAAGAGCGGCCGCTCACAGAGTCATTGCTCCTCTTCGTACACCAGACGCTCCTCAGTCATATCAATAACGACATCGCCGGTCGCTACCGGCGGGACAAAGAGTATGTCCGCGTGGGCCTGCACATTGCACCGGCGCCCGTGCATGTGCCAAGTCTGATGGATACTGCCCTGATGGCGTACAAAAATACTGCTTCCCATGTCCTCGACCGCATGATCAACTTCCACCTGGAATTCGAGCGCATCCATCCGTTCGTGGACGGCAACGGAAGAGTCGGCCGCGCACTGATGAACTTCCAATTGAAGTCGCACGGCTATCCGCCCGTGATCATCCGCAACAAAGAGAAGCAGGACTACTATCGCGCCTTCCAGGCGTACGACATGGGCAGATCGGTCAAGGAACTGGAACACATCCTCGCGCTGCTCCTGAAAGAAAGCCTCCACAAGCGCATCGCGTACCTGCGTGGAGATGAGGTTGTGCTTCTCAGTCAGGTGGCAAAGGAAGACAAGCGTCACTCGCCGCAAAGCCTGGCAAACAGCGCCAAGAAGCAGTCCATGCCCGCGTTCCGGGAGCGGGGCAGGTGGAAGGTGGGGAGGGAGATGTTCGGGGAGTGGGCCAAAAAGTCCTGAAGAAAGCCATTTTTCGATATGTTGCAAAAGTAATAAAATTGTTTTATGATATTCAATAGCCAATCACGGAGGTTGGCATGGAAGATCAACACAAGGAGGAAAATGTATGTATCGGTTCTTTCTGATCATCGTGCTGCTGGCTGGTCTGGCTGGATGCCGGGGGTACAAGCACGCAATTTGCGTGTCTGTAGAATCGCCGCTCCTGCCACATCTCTCCGAGACACAGCATTCCGCCCTCAAGGTGGAATACCGCTTCGAGGAGAATACACCCGCTCAGCAGGCACGATGATGATCTTTCCCCCACCAGCCGGAAACGGCAGGTGGGGATATTTATCGATCCTGACAGCAATGTCCCGGTCGGCTACTGTCCCGCCATGCCGCGCAAGCAACCCCTGCCCGAGATGCCCTTTATCACGAAGATCATGGTGAAGCTGTGTCCGAAGATCGGGGCGGCAGCAGTGGTGGAACCCGAGTTCGGGTACGTGGGGCAGATCACGTTCAGGAACGGCAAGCGCACGTTCTTCCGCAACAGGAACTCGAGCATCAATTCTCACGGAGTCGTGGAGATCGCGCGCGACAAGGGGTATACGTCCTTCTTCCTGAGGAAGATGGGGTACAACGCGCCCGTCGAACAGACGTTCTTTTCTGATGCCTGGTGCAAGAACCTCAGGAGCAAACGCACGATCGTCGCGGCAGGAACATTCGCCTCCAAGCTCGGCTATCCCGTGATCGTCAAACCCAATCACTTCAGCCAGGGCGTGCTGGTTACAAAGGCGTGGAATGCACGTGAGGTCAGGAACGTCGCCAAGGCGATACTCAAGCGTGACAGCGTGGCGCTCGTGCAAAAATTCATCCCGGGGAGGGATTACAGGATCGTCGTCCTGGATGGCGACGTGATTTCCGCCTACGAGCGGATCCCGCTCACGGTCACCGGCGATGGAAGGAAGACGGTTGGTCAATTACTCAAAGACAAACAGCAGTCATTTGAGCGGAGCGGACGCGACACGCGGCTGGACCTGAAGGATTTCCGGTTTCAGTGGAAGCTCAGGCGCCTGAAAATGTCCCTGCGGTCCGTCCTCAAAAAAGGCGAGAAGATTTTCCTGCTCGATAACGCCAACCTCTCCACCGGCGGGGACTCCGTCGATGTCACTCCTCGTGTCCATCAAGATTATCGAAAGCTCGTCCGGTCCGTGGCACGCGACATGGAACTGCGCCTCTGCGGCATCGATATCATCACGTCCGATATTTCCAAACCGCTGGACCCTCATCACGTGATCCTGGAAATCAACGCCGCGCCGGGACTGGATCACTATGCGTCATCGGGGAAGAAGCAGCAGAAGATCGTGGAGGGGTTGTATTTGAAGGTGTTGAAGGCCTTGGAGAGGGGGTAGACCGTGCTTTTGTGAAGATTTTAATTTCCCCGGATGCGCGGATATTCTGATATTCTTCCGATACCCCGTAGGCGCGTAGCTCCCACCTGCGCTCTCGAAGAGCTACGGCGGGCGGGAGTGAAGGCAATAGAACTCCGATCATTTCTTCCATTACCGTAGGCGCGTAGCTCAGTTGGTAGAGCACAGGTCTCCAAAACCTGGGGTCGCAGGTTCGATCCCTGCCGCGCCTGCCACCCCCTTGCCATCACCCCAAAACAGTATGGGGTCACCGGTGGAACAGAATCGCTTTTTTTGCTATACTGTGAGGAAATGCAAATAGAGATCCACATTCCCCGTCCGATGATCACGTTGCTGACCGTAGCCGCCATCTCCGGCTGGGCGGTGGCGCTGTGGCCGTCCGGCGGTCATCCTGCTTCGGCATCGGTCCTCACGGCTCAAGTTGTGGAACAGAATGCTCCTGCCGACACTGGCGGCAGTGTTGCAGCAACGGTCGTCCAGCAGCAGCAATCATCGTCCTCCGCGGATCAATCCTCCCAGGGCAACCAGGTCGATCCCGCCGTGCAGAAGCGCACCGATGCGGAAGAGAAGGCGCGCCAGATCCGGGAAGAGCAGGACGCGCTCAATGCCAAGGAAGACATTCTCCGTTCCCAGCTGGAAGCGCTGGACCGCGAGCGGGAGGCGACGCCGAAGACCGATCCCAACCTGGAGAAACAGTTCAGGACCAGCACGCTGATGCTGGTGGATCTGATGAAGGACAGCAAGGCTGCCGAGGATTTCCTGCTCAGCACCATGAACGAAATCTGGGAGGCGGAGGGCAGGGCCACCGCCATCGCCACCGGCGCTCCCAACCAGAACATCGGCAACGATCTGCTGCAATGGCCGGTGCAGCCGCTGCAGGGCATCTCGGCCTACTTCCACGACCAGTCGTACGAGCAGCGCTTCAAGATGCAGCACAACGCGATCGATATCCCCACGCCGCAGGGCACCATCGTGTTCGCGGCTGCGGGCGGCATCGTCACGGACGTGGTGGATCACGGGCTGGGCTTCAACTACATCACCATCGCGCATCCGGGCGGCTATTCCACGCTGTATGGCCACATCAACCAGTTCAGCGTCCAGAAGGGCCAGCACGTCATCGCGGGCGATCCCATCGGCTACTCCGGCGGACGTCCGGGCACCAAGGGCGCCGGCATCTCCACCGGGCCGCACCTGCACTTCGGCGTGTACATGAACGGGGCTCCGGTGGATCCTCTCAAATACCTGCCGGCGGAGGCGGGAGTAAAAGTTCCCGACTAAATCCCGCAGGCAAAAATCCCAAATCCCAACTACGAAATCCCAAGTTGGGATTTTAGAGTTGGGATTTCACTCGTTCTTTCGCATACCCATCGGTCATACCCGCCACATAATCCTTCACGGCTTCCGCCAGGGTCGATGTGTTCTTCTTCATCAGTGCCGTCACTTTTTCTGTTGGATTCCTAAGCAACCCATCACACAGCGCCGTGACGATCTGCTGCCCTTCTTTGCTTCCCTCCAGCACACGCGGGTGGAAGTACATCCGCTGCGACAGGAATTTTTTCAATTCATCGAGTTGCCGGCCCATCCCATCACTGAAACGCACGAGTGCTTTCGGACTCACGTACACGTCATCGAGTGATTGGATCCGGGCATCGGAAAGTGTCCGCCCGGTCTCCCGGTACAGGTCCGTGACGAGCAGGTCGATCACGGCGCCGCCGAGAGGAGTTTGACGCTTGGAGGCATGGTCAAGTCCGCTCTTTCCAAGGGTGGTTTGCTTCAGATCCTGCACCGTGAAGAGCCCTGCCCGGAGCCCGTCATCCGCATCATGGCCCGTGTAGGCGATCCGGTCCGCCAGATCGACGGTCTGCGCCTCCAGACCCGGGCCGCGCGTTCCGTCCCCGCGTTTCGGTACGTGTTTCTGCATACCCTCCAGTACTTCGCGGTTCAGGTTCAGTCCCGGTGCCAGGGGCGAATGTTCTTCAAGAATTGTGACGACGCGCAGAGACTGTTCATTATGCTCAAAAGATGAATCATGTTTTCTCATCCAAACGTCCAGCGCCGCTTCGCCCATGTGGCCGAAGGGCGGGTGCCCCAGGTCATGTGCAAGCGCGATGCATTCGGCCAGGTCTTCGTTGAGGCCGAGTGTCCGCGCGATGTCGCGACTGAGCTGCGCCACCTCCATCGTGTGCGTCAGCCGTGTGCGGAAGTGATCCCCTTCCCCGGCCACGAACACCTGTGTCTTTCCCTGCAATCTCCGGAAGGCCTGCGAGTGAATGATCCGGTCGCGGTCGCGCTGGAAGGGGTTGCGCGTCGCATCGGGCGGTTCGGGGACGGGGCGGCCAAGGAGGCCCGACAGGGGGACGGCGTAGGGTATTTGGTTAAAATCTCTTTTCATCGATGAGGATGATCGCTTATTTGTTTGCTTTTAATCAATAGAGATATCTCTATTCATCCAAAAGATCCATTCCCAAAATTTTTCTCCCCATTGCTGATGCTTTGGTTCTATTCTCTTGAATGCGATTTTGAACATCCGTTTCCAGAATGCAGAATCCAGTAGAATCACGAGTAGCGATTTGCTGGGTTACTTCCAACACGACACTCGCCGGGTGTTTTTGTAAGAGTGCATCGATTCGATCTGCTGCCTGATTCAGAAGAGCGAGAGTCGGTTGTGAATCTGCCTTATTGGGATCGAAACTATGGTCCCCGATAAGCGTATCTGCCTGAATAACCAGTGACTCAATTTCACGCAGTTCCTGTTCTAATTTTGCCATAGAAAATCAATGGAGATACACTTGTAGTGTAGTGTAATTACATAGTTTCTTCATAGCCAATACCAGTCGATTTTTCATGCCCAAGCAACCGTCGGGCGGAAACGCTTTATCCCTGGTGTAACCAGGTGGGTAGCCGCAGCCCGAGTACCACGGTACCGAGCGATTAAGCTTCCCTTAGCGTCGTTCAGAGAAGAAACGTAGTCCGCCGCAGAACGAGAAGTCGAGCTGAGGAGAAAATTACCCGCAGCCGCGAATCATGTCGAGGAAGTATTTCGCCATTTCAACCGAAGGATCAGAACCACCACCAACCCCGTGCAGAGGATCGAGCGCCCGGTGTAGACGAGCGGCAGGAGGTCCACTGTCCGCAGCGCTACGGTGAATCCCAGGATCGAAGCCAGACAATCGAACGTCCAGGACCAGAGCGACTCCGTATTATGTGCGGCATGCAGCAGATGCGTCATCGTGGGTATGTACGCGATGAAGAGAATGATCTGGATCGAAAGATGGGCCAAAACGTTCTGGTCGCTCAGGAGCCAGCAAACGAAGACGATCACCACGGCGCCGATACACCACTTCTCCAGCGTATTGAACTGCTTGCGCACTGCGGGTTGGAAAAGAGTCACGATGAAAATAGTAGTGCATGCGACGGTATCGAAAATATTGAATGAATTCGCCGCGAGTCCCGCCGTACCGGTTTGGGAATAATCCGTAATGAAGCTGAGCACCGTCGCAAGCGTAAAGAAGAGCCACGTTGCCATCACCGGGCGCACATGCCCCCGCCACATGCCGATCAGATAAATCGATGCGTAGATGACAATGCACGCCGCGATGCCAATTTGGATGAATACGGTCATGGGAGAAGTGCGCACGTTAGCATATTCGTGTGTCCTTGTTTCACCTCTTCCCGGTGTCCCCCGCGATAGGTCCAATAGAGATCAGGACGGCACCTGGTGCAGTCCGGATGAATTTCGACGTGTGAGTCATCCACTCCCGCATCACGCAATTGCCCGCGTGCCCATCCCCGCAGATCCACCAGATGATCATGCACGTACTCATGCGGCACGTTTGGAATCTCATCGAGCGGATCGGTGAACTCACTGTGCCCCATGCAGAGTGACGGTCCTCCCGCGACGATACAATCTTCCCCATTCACGCCGAATTTATCTTTCAGGAGTTTGAACATCGATGGAATCGTCCCGTCACGCAGGCAGCGCCAGCCTACGTGCATGGCGCCCAAGATCTTCTTTTTTGGCTCGTACACGACGAAATTCTGGCAGTCGGCCCAGCGGATGCAGAGGGCGAGATCCGGTGCATCGGTGATCATGCCGTCGGCCTGTTCCGTTCTTTTCAGTTCATCGCGCACCACGACCACGCGGTTGCCGTGCGCCTGGTGAAGAGCGGCGGCTTTGGATGCGCCGATTTTTTGCGCAGCGCCCGCATCCGAGCGGATGTCGTCGTCTTTCGTGAAGAGCGCGATGCGAAGCGGCTCAATGGACTGCAGGTTGCTGAATGGGTTGGCGATCATTGCATCGAGTGAAGAACCGGGGGGATTTTTCCGATTACTCTCCTCGTCCCGTACGCATATCCGCTGCGCAAAAAATCGGCGCATCCCCCGCCTTCTTGATCACGTTGCTTGCGATCACGCATGCGTCTGCCGGGCTCATGCGCTGCGCGATCAGTCCGCAGATCAGGCCCGCAAGCGCGTCACCCGTGCCGCCGACGGTGAGGCCCGCGTTGCCGCCATCAACGGCCCTCAGGATTCCGTCAGGCGATGCGATCTGGTCCGTGTGCCCTTTCACGTGGATTGTCACGCCCAGTGACCTGGCTGTTTTCTGCACATCCTCCGGCGCAATCCCCATGCGTTCCAGTTCACCCAGATGCGGCGTCAAAATGGCCTGCTTGTCGCGCGCGGCCGCGCCTGTCCAGGGCTGCAACGCGGACGCGTCCAGCACAAGAGGGCACTGCGCGCTCTCGATCAGTTCCTGGATCACTTTCTGCGACTGTTCCGTGCGGCTCAGTCCGGGGCCGATCACCGCCGCGTCCACGGTCGCCAGCATCTGGAGCAGTTTCTCGATGTCCTTCTCCGCGATCTCGTCACCGGCAAACGGATGGATCTGGAAGTTGAGCGAATGATTCTTGGCCGTCTCGGCGTGGCACCTGGGCAATGCCAGGAAGATCAAATCCACCCCGCTCGCCTCGGCGGCCAGCGCCGAGAAGAGAGGCGCGCCGTGCATGGTCTGCGACCCGCCGATCACCGCGACGATGCCGTTCTCGGTCTTGTGGGAGTCGGGAGAGCGCTCCATAGAGGGATAATACCCGCCAGGGCCTGTTTCTGCTATTCTGTGCTTTCTGGCTCCCATGGCAGAACTTCTCCTGCTGATCGCCGGCTTCCTGGTTCTCTCGGGCCTTCTGGCGATGGCCGACGCCGCGATTTTGAGCGTGTCGTACGGGGAGGTGGAAGAGATGGCGGTGCAGAAGAAGTGGGGTGCGCAGCCGCTCAAACTCGTCACGCGGCGGCTGACGCGTTCGGTGGTGGTCCTGGTGATCCTCACAAGCATCGTCAATATCGCCGGGCCGATCCTCGTCGGCGAGCGGGCGGTGCAGGTGTACGGCAGCAGCATGATCGGCATCATCACGGCCGTGCTCACGTTCGGGACGATCATCCTGTCCGAGATCATCCCGAAAGCGATCGGCACGCACTACGCGCCCACGGTCAGCCGCGCCGTGGCGCCGGTGATCCTGCTGATCATCTACGCGCTCTTCCCCCTCGTGATCGCGCTCGAAAAACTGGCGGGACTCTTCAAAGTGGGAAAGCGCAGCATCGGCACCGAGGAGCAGATCCGCGCTCTCGCACGCATCGGCGGCAGGTCCGGGCACATCCTGGAGACGGAGCGCGAACTGATCCACCGCGTCTTCATCCTGCACGACCGGCGCGCGCGCGACCTGATGACACCCAGAAATGACATCATCGCCCTGTCCGCGGCTTTCACCATCCGCGAAGCGCTGGCCGACATCGCCAAACACCAGCATTCCCGCTATCCGGTGTACGAGAGGACGCTCGACCGCATCCGCGGCATCGTCATGACGTACGACCTCCAGGATGCCCTGGCGCACGGCAAAGGCGATGAACCCATCGTCACGGTCCAGCGCGAGGTGCTCTTCATCCCGGCCACGATGCATGCCGACTCCCTCCTCAGCCTGTTCCGCCGCCGGCATATCCATCTCGCCGTTGTCCTCGACGGCATCACCACCGTGGGCATTATTTCGCTGGAAGACGTCCTGGAAGAACTGGTGGGCGAGATTGAGGATGAGCGCGATGACATGAATACCGGCGATCCTCAGGTCGCCCCGAGATAAGCGTCCAGATGCACAGCTTCCTCCACGACATTTTTCACCTTCTCCCTGAACCTCCCCGACGAAAATTGTTCCGCATGCGACCGGATCACCGCCGGGTCAAAATTCATCACCCCGAACCTCTCCACTGCAGCGCCGACTGCCTCCACCGTCTGCGCCCGAAAAAACGTTCCCGTCTCCCCGTCTTTGATCGTATCCAGCGCACCGCCTTTCCCGAACGCGATCACCGGCGTGCCGGAGGCCTGGGCTTCCAGCGGGACGATGCCGGCATCCTCATAGGGTGC
>Ga0207125_10060_pt1 | contig 26980 bp, 24 predicted proteins | sample Alteio_BWMinHeat_19_FD_153556 | JGI IMG/M metagenome (GOLD analysis project Ga0207125, IMG submission 153556) | Enriched cells from forest soil in Barre Woods Harvard Forest LTER site, Petersham, Massachusetts, United States -... | ecosystem: Environmental > Terrestrial > Soil > Temperate forest >...
ACTAGTACTAGCAGTACTTGTTTTTAAATAATGATCCGGAATAGCACCCAGCATGACGGCAGTATCGAGGATATGATCGTAAAAAGAAAAGTCATTTGAAGGTATATGTTCAATGCCCGCATCTTTTTGAATTTGCCAATTTTGAACACGGATTGACCTGCCTACATCTAATAACTCTTGAGCAGAGGCCTTTCCTGCCCAGTACTTTTCTGTTGCTTGCTTTAACTGACGGTGATAGCCAATGCGGGGAAAACCAAGATTAGATGCGATTGCCATGTATTATTCTCTGCCGATGATGATAAAGAATGGGTGGATAAATATGTTAAAGAAAGGATTATGTCAAAGATGGAAGCCAGTTTCTTGAGGGATTACGAATGATAAAAATTAGAATTAGTGGCCACTTTTTCTAAAAGGATCTCGGTGGGCGCGTAATTTTCACCGGAGACTTGAGAAAGGAAAGCAAGTTTTTGGTGGATAATTTTTAAACCAACGTGATCAGCATAGCGCAGTATACCACCGCGATAGGGCGGAAAACCAATGCCATATATCAATGCTAAATCAAGCAGAGCAGGGCTCGTAATCACTCCTTCGGCAATACAGCGCGTTGCTTCATTGAACATGAGTAAGAATAAGCGGTCTTGGATTTCTCCTTGATATTTTTTATTTACCGGTACATCAATAGCAGCAAGAATATCCGGGTTAAATTCGCTGCGTTTACCCTCTTCATATAAATAAAATCCTTTGCCGCCTTTTTTGCCCAGTAATTTCAAAGATTCAAGCTTGTTCATTAATAATGGGGGTGCAAGCCGCTCGCCAAGAGATTTATGCAAACTGTGTGTAACTTTAATGCCGATATCAAGCCCGATTTCATCAAGAAGAGTAAATGGTCCCATCGGCATACCAAAAGATGTGGCACCACGCTCAATTGATTCTGGTGGCACGCCTTGCTCAAGCAAGATAACGGCTTCTCTTAAATAGGGACCAAGCACGCGATTGACTATAAAGCCCGGCGCGTCAGCGGTGACGACAGTAGTTTTGCCGAGCTTGAGGGCAAACGATTGGGCTGCAGCCAAAGTATCCATTGCCGTTGCCTGTCCTTTGACCACTTCCACAAGAGGCATTCTATGAACCGGGTTGAAAAAATGTAAGCCGACAATTTTGTCAGGATGGCCATTTACAGCAGCTAATTCACTTACCGAAAGCGAAGAAGTGTTAGTGGCAAAAATAAATGGCTTGTTGATTACTTTTTCTATGGCGGTTAAGGCATCCGATTTTACTTTAATATCTTCCAGAACAGCTTCAATGACTAAATCGCAATCTTGCATGTCTTCGTAATCTATGGTGCCTTTGATGTTCGCAAGTTTTCTTTCCCCTTCTTCAGGACTTATTTTATGACGTTCGACTAATTTGTTAAAAAGACCAGCAATTTTACCCATGCCTTGATCAACAAATCTTTGATCGATATCTTTGAGAACAACTTTATAACCAGCATTGGCTGCTGCTTGCGCAATGCCAGCTCCCATGACTCCAGCACCTAAAACACCCACGATTTTAATTTCTGGCAGTCCGGACACATCGGGCGGTAATTTTTTAGATTCACTTTGAGCAAAGAAAATGGTGACTAAATTGCGCGAAATCTCGGATGTAACCAAATGGGCAAATACATTCGACTCCGCCTCGTAAGCTTCTTGCACTGGGCGAGAATAATTTTTGATAACTAGCTTAAGAGCTTCAATATGACCTGGATATTTGCCTCTTGTTTCGCGCATAGTGCTTTTATAAGCACCCTGATAAATTACCATGCGACCAAAAGGACTTTTTTCTATCAAAAAACGCAGAATTCTATCACGCATAGGTAAAACATGACGGTGCACATGTGCACCATTGATAATTTGATGAGCCCGTAGGACAAGCTTGTCTTGATCAACAACTTCATCGATCAGATTTAATTTCCAGGCTTTACGCGCATCCACTTCTTTGGCTGTCAGTATAAGCAATAAGGCTGCTTGTAAGCCGATAAGCTTAGGCAATCTGACAGTTCCTCCCCAACCAGGTAACACACCGAGCTTAACTTCAGGTAGAGAGATGGCAGTGAGCGGTGAATTGGAAGCTAGCCGGTAGCGACAACTGAGAATAAACTCGGTACCACCACCCATACATTTTCCATGGATAAGAGCGACAGTAGGTATTTTTAGATTAGCAATTTTGTCAAAAATAACTTTGCCAATTTTTGAAGCTTGATAAGCTTTGAGTGGCGAGTCATTTTGCAAAGCTTGTATGGCTTTGACATCAGCACCGGCAATAAAAGTATCGGGCTTGGCAGAGCTAAAAATTAAACCTGTAATATTGCTATCGGCCGCAATACGATCAAGAACATCGTTTAATTCGGTCAAAACAGTTTCAGAGAAAACATTTACTTTATTGTCTGGAACAGCAAAAGCAACAGTAGCAACATTATTGTTGGATGTGGGGTCAGATTGGCTGAAGCGAATAGAAGTGTATATCATGTCACCTTGCCTCGTTTAACTCGTTTCAATTAGTGTAGCAACGCCCATGCCGCCACCAACACACAAAGCGGCAATGCCGCGATGTAATTGTCTTTCCTGTAATTCGTAAGCCAATGTAAGAAGTAAGCGAGCACCAGACATACCGATAGGATGCCCAAGGGCGATGGCGCCGCCATTGACATTTACTTTATTGCGATCCAGATTGAGAAATTTTTCGCATACTAAATATTGCGCCGCAAAGGCTTCGTTGATTTCAATAAGATCGATATCGGCAATAGTTAGATTATTGCGCTTGAGCAGTTTACTAATTGCCGCTATTGGACCGACACCCATTTGTTCTGCGTCTACTCCTACTGCGCAACTATCTACTAATCGCGCCAGAGGTTTTAAGCCAAGCTGCTGCACCTTTTCACCAGAAGCAAGAATAAGAGCGCACGCACCATCATTAATACCAGAGCTATTGCCGGCTGTTATGTCTTTTGTTTTGAGCACTGCTGGCAACGCGGCAAGTTTTTCCATGCTGGTTTTACGTGGATGTTCGTCATTCGAAAAATATCCTTTGCCACCGACAAAAATTGGATCTATTTCTTTGGCAAAACGCCCACTAGCGATTGCCTTTTGTGCTAATTCTTGCGAACGTAAAGAATATTCATCTGCTGCCATACGACTAATGCCGTAAGTATCAGCGAGGCGTTGCGCGGTGCCTGACATATAAATTGTTTTCATATCCCAGATTAAAGCCGTAGGAGCAATGCCATTATCAGCAACAGCAAAAAAAACAGGTCTTGGTCCCATGCGCACAAGCTTTGGTAGTTGTTTGGCTATCAGTCCTTGCCAGCGCATTTTACCGGGGAGAAGATAAGGTATTGTAGACATGGACTCACAACCACCAGCTAAAACAATATCTGATTTGCCAAGCATAATTTCAGCTGTGCCTATGCTGGCTGCTTCCATGCCGGAGCCGCACTGGCGTTGCACAGTCATAGCAGGAATTGAATCAGGTAATCCAGCCTCTTGAGCAGATACGCGGGCAGTGTTTGGTGTATAGCTGCTTTGATAGCCGTGTCCCATAATGATAGAATCGATTTGATCAGGGATAATACCGGCTCGTCTCATTGCTTGTTGCATCGAGTGTGCGGCAAGTTTAGTTACTGATAGATTTTTCAAACTACGGCCAAATGAACCGATTGGCGTGCGGCTACCTGCTACTAGATAAACCGCGTGCCCCCTGCCATTTTTAATTGACACATCGTTCATACGTGCCGCCTCGTTATCGATAGACGAAGAAGAAAAATCATGGGCAAAAAGCTCATAGGAACTAGGCCTTACTAGTTGAAGTGGGCTTTTCTAACGAGCGCTCACCGCCGTTTTTTTCAGATTTTTCAGGCTTATCGCCTTTTTCAGGCTTTTCACTTTTCTCGTGCTTATCACCTTCATCTGATTTTTCGGCTTTAGTAGCTTTTTTCTTAGCAGCCTTTTCGAAAGTAACTATTTCTTCGTTAAGAACAGTTTCGATCGTATCGCCTTCCTTGAACTTGCCTTGTAAGACTTGCTCTGCAAGTGCGTCCTCAAGCAAGCGCTGGATAGCACGCCGCAAGGGTCTGGCACCATAAGTTGGGTTGTAACCATCTTTGGCGATGAGATCTTTGCAGTTGTCTGTAATAACCAATTCCATACCCTGTGCTTTTATGCGGCTTTGCAAGTCGACAGACATAATGTCTACGATGCGGCGGATTTCTTCCTTCGTCAGTTGTTGGAAAACAATTATTTCGTCAATTCTATTTAAAAACTCTGGTCTGAAAGTCTTTTTCATGGCGTCCATGACGAGATCCTTGATCTTCTTATAACGCTCAACATGTTGTCCTTCGTTGGTGGTATGTTGGAAGCCAACACCAAGCGTCGTTTTATCAATAAATTGGGCACCAACGTTAGAAGTCATGATAATAATTGTATTCTTAAAGTCTACAGTTCTACCCTTACTATCGGATAAACGCCCGTCATCGAGAATTTGTAGCAGGACATTGAAAACGTCTGGGTGTGCCTTTTCAATTTCATCAAAGAGCACAACACTATACGGTTTTCGTCGTACAGCTTCGGTAAGTTGGCCCCCTTCTTGATAGCCAACATAACCAGGGGGTGAACCAATAAGTTTGGAAGTGGTGTGGTGTTCCATGAATTCAGACATATCAATGCGAATCATGGCTTCTTCGGAGCCAAAGAAATAACCAGCCAATGCTTTAGCTAATTCAGTTTTACCAACACCAGTTGGTCCCGAGAAAATAAAGCTACCAATTGGCCGGCTGGGATTTTTAAGGCCAACGCGCGCGCGTCGAATAGCTTTGCAAACAGCTTCCACAGCCTCGTCTTGACCAATGACCCGTTGATGCAAGACATCAGCCATATGCAGTAATTTTTCTGATTCACCTTCGGTAAGTTTAAGCAGCGGAATGCCTGTCCAAGCACTTACTACATAAGCTACTTCTTCAGCAGTTACCATAGGCTTTTCTGATTCTTGCTTAGTTTTCCAGGCAGTTTGAATCTCACGAATTTTTTCTGATAATTTTGCTTCTTGCTCCCGTAAAGCGGCTGCTTTATCAAATTCTTGATTGCGGATAGCCATTTCCTTGTCGCGGCGCACTTTTCTAAGTTCGCGCTCTACTTCTTTACCTTCTGGAGGTAAGGAGCTAGCACGCAAGCGTACACGTGAAGAAGCTTCGTCAACTAAGTCAATTGCTTTATCTGGTAAATAACGGTCGCTTATATAGCGATCTGACAATTTTGCTGCTTGGTCAAGGGACTCATCATCAATAGTTAGGCGATGGTGCTCCTCGTATTTAGGACGCAAGCCCCGCAATATTTCAATAGTTTCTTCTACTGAAGGCGGATCAATAATTACTGGTTGGAAGCGGCGCTCTAAAGCAGCATCTCTTTCGATATGCTTGCGATATTCATCCATTGTAGTGGCACCAATGCATTGCAACTCGCCACGAGCCAATGCCGGCTTTAAAATATTAGCGGCATCAATAGCGCCTTCAGCAGCACCGGCGCCTATGAGTGTATGCAATTCATCGATCACTAACATAACATTGCCAGCAGCACGAATTTCGTCCATAATTTTTTTGAGACGCTCTTCGAATTCACCTCTGTATTTAGTGCCGGCAACAAGTAATCCGATATCAAGCATGACAATCTTTTTGTCAGTCAAAATCTCTGGCACATCGGAGTTGGCGATGCGAATGGCTAAGCCTTCGGCAATAGCTGTTTTACCTACACCAGGTTCACCAATAAGAACAGGATTATTCTTGGTACGCCTGCCTAATATCTGGATAACGCGTTCAATTTCTTTTTCACGTCCAACCACAGGATCAAGCCTGTTTTCCTGGGCAGCTTGAGTAAGATTCAAACCAAATTCATCGAGTGTCGGTGTTTTTGAACGTCCAGTACTAGTGGCCCCTGCTGCCCCAGGAGTAGAAGCACCCTGCTCACCCAGGGCCCTTATTACGTGACTTCTAACTTTGGTTAAATCGACGCCTAAGTTTTCTAATACACGAGCAGCCACACCCTCACCTTCACGGATTAAGCCTAATAAAAGATGTTCTGTGCCTATATAATTGTGTCCAAGCTGCCTGGCTTCATCCCAGGATAATTCCAGCACACGCTTAGCACGTGGAGTAAAAGGGATTTCTACTGCCACAAAACCAGAGCCACGGCCGATAATCTTCTCTACTTCCACTCTGGCGTCTTTAAGATTAACGCCCATAGATTTGAGTGTTTTAGCGGCAATACCGGTACCCTCACCAATCAAACCTAACAGAATTTGCTCGGTGCCGACAAAGTTATGGCCAAGACGACGGGCTTCCTCTTGGGCAAGCATGATTACTTTGATTGCTTTCTCGGTAAATCTCTCGAACATTTTATATGCGCTCCGTCAGCTTCGCTCCGCTTGCTTCCTCTGCACGTTAATACGCTTCACTGTGCATTGCTCCTCGCAACGCTTGCTCCGCTAGACTTTGTGCTTAAAGTACTCATAACTCGCGATTTCCCTGATAATGTGATTATTCTAACACTATGTTTGTATGTAATTAGCCCACATACCTTATTCCTTAAACACGGGTTCAGAAAGAATTAGCAATTGCCAGTTGTAAGATGATCAAAATGTGCGAAAATGGCTTCTTGACTTGCTTGGCTTCATAGATTAATTGTCAGATTAAACGAGCTGTTTATCTTTGTTTCTGTCTGGTATATACTGCGCGGAAATTGATTAAAGAGTAGCTAGCAACCGGAGATCGGCATTGCCACCACTCAAAATGATCATATTTTTTGCTCCGGGCGGAGTTTTATACTTGCCGGATAAAAGAAGCGCTAGACTAATGGCACCACCTGGCTCAACGACTAATTTGCAGCGCTCAAATAAAAATTTCATTGCCTGCTTTATTGCTTCATCATCAAGACAAATGACTTCATCAACAAATTGACTGGCAGCGGCATAATTAAGCTCCCCAGTGTAAGGGAGGGCAAGAACATCAGCTATCGTGTTAACAGATTTCAGTTTGCAGATTTTCTTATTTTTCAAGCTTTGAAATAAAGAATTAGCTCCCTCAGGTTCTACGCCAATCACTTTGGTTTTTGGAGACAATGCTTTAAAAACAATGGCGACGCCGGCAAGTAAACCGCCGCCGCCAACCGGAACGAATACATTATCAATATCTTTTACTTGTTCAATAATCTCAAGAGCAATAGTGCCTGCTCCGGCAATGACATGAAAGTCATTATAAGGGTGAATTAAAGTAAGTTGGCGCTCGACTTGTAAATGTCCAATGACGGAGAAAGCTTCAACAGAAGACGTGCCTTGCAAAATTATGTCCGCCCCATAGCCTCGCGTGGCAGCTATTTTTGCCGGCTGGGCGTTTGTTGGCATGACAATTGTGGCTGATAAGCCGACAGTGCGAGCAGCCCAGGCAACGGCTTGCGCATGATTGCCAAGTGAGATAGCAATAACACCTTTTGCTTTTTCTTTATCTGAAAGATGTGAGACTTTATTTAGCGCACCGCGCGGTTTAAAAGAACCTGTCTTTTGAAAGATTTCTGCTTTTAAATAATTTGTGCTACCAAGCAATTCATCTAAGGAACTTGATTGCAATATTGGTGTGGCATGAATGTAATTATCAATTAAATTTCTTGCTTGCTCAATATCAGAAAGACTGGGTAATTTCATGTCTCAGGGTTCCTTTGTAGCAAGCATAATACTTTATATCTTCCCTGACAAACTCTGATGAATCAAGTTTTGGCTGCAAAGTGTCGAACATCAAATCGAGCTTGGCAAAAGCAGGCGTGCGTTGACCAAAAACGCGCCTGCTTTCCATGTTAGACTTTATTTGATTTTTGCATTTAATTTATAGGCTTGCGCGATTATTATAGTATTGCAGAACCAGTCTGCGTATGTTATATTAGTATCAGTTCGCCACTTATGAGAACCCGTAAGCTAATGAATGATTAAAAAGGGAAATTATGCCAACGAAAAATCCGAGAGTTCATGTCGTCTTAGAAAAACCCTTGTTTGAACGGCTGAAGAGCTTATCAAAGAAGGATGGACTGTCCATGAGTCTGGAAGCGAGAGAAATTATCCGCCAAGCTATTTATTCATCTGAAACGCGGACAATGCGTGCTTTTACAGGAAAACACATTAAAAAATTAATTGGGAAATTTAAGATGGGACGCATTGATCCTGAAGAGGTCTTGGTACAACAAGTACATGGATAAAGTTCTGCTTGACACAAGTGGCTTGTTTGCTCTAGTAAATCAAGATGATGCTCATCACGGGCAAGCTTCGGAGATTTATAGTAGTCTCATTATGCGCAACGTAGTGTTGATTTTGCCCAATTTTCTGCTTGCCGAGACTCACGCTATAATCAATAAGCGCTTAGGACCACGCCCCGCTCGGGAGTTTCTTAATGCTGCTTTGGTTGACTTTCAGATTGAAAGAATAACAGTTGAAGATGAGTGGGCTGCTCATGCTATGTTGCAAGCTATAAGCCGCCAGCGAGATCTAAGCTATTTTGATGCAGTGGCCATTGCCTTAGCCCAACGACTGGGAATAAACGAAGTATTCTCTTTTGACAGACACTTTTCAATGATGGAATTAAAGCAGCTGGGGATTTAATCACAGTATCAATCAGGTAATGATATGGGCGCAGGAAAATCAATTCTAAAAGTTGTTTATGCTTTGATTGCCGAGTTTGGTAATTATATTTTCTTTGCTGGTCTTAAGTCTGACTATGCCAGACTAAAGTCAAGGCGGACCGAGTGGCAGGAATATAATTTGGAGAATGAGCTCTTTGCTGGCACCCTTGCCGATGGTCTGGATGAACTATGACAATTTTAAAATCAAACTAAGCGTGCACTTCTTTGCCGGTGGCTAATTCAGCAAAACCACAAGTTTTATTTGGACAAGCGACTTGATCGCCGCGCTTGAGCGTTTTGAAAACAAGAATGCTATCGCATTGCGGGCATCTATTGGTGCCTTTCTTTGGTCCACCCGATAATAGCGGAGCGTACCAATAAGCAGTCTCGCATTTTTGGCTTGAATAATTACTGCAGCCATAAAATATTTTGCCCATGCGTGACTTCTTCTGGATAATCTGGCCACCACAACCTGGTCTTGGACAGTCAACGCCTGTTAGTTTTAGAATGGGACGTTTTTCTTCACAGCCTTCGGCAGAACAGGCAAGATAGTCTCCATAGCGTCCGTAACGAATAAGCATAGGGGAACCACATGTCCGGCACTTTTCGTCGCTGGGCCTGTCTTCTGGAACAGGGTTGCCTTCTTTAGTTAAAGCAATTTTGGTTTTGCATTCTGGATAATCAACGCAGCCTAAAAACTGTCCAAAGCGAGACGAACGAATAGCCATCAGTTTTCCACAAGTTGGACACTTATGCTCAGAAAGAATAAGTACTTTGTCCATATTTTCTTGTGCTTTTTTCAGAGTCTCACCAAAGGGCACATAAAACTCTTTGAGCATGCCTTGCCAATCAACTTTGTCTTCTTCAATTTCGTCCAGTTTGGCTTCCATGCCGGCAGTAAAACCAACATCGATAATGCCACCAAAATGCTCTACTAAAAGCGCGTTTACTGCCTGCCCTAATTTGGTTGGGAATAGGGCTTTATTTTGTCTTTCTACGTATTTGCGATCAACAATTGTATTAACTGTAGCTGCATAAGTAGATGGACGACCAATTCCTAGCTCTTCTAGAGTTTTGACTAAACTAGCTTCATTAAAGCGAGGTGGTGGCTGAGTGAAATGCTGATTATTATGCAATTGTTTTAATTTCAATTCTTCGCCTTTGCTAATTCCTTCTGGTAGCGAAGTGGTAGCGTCGGTATTATCGGCACTATCGGATTCATTGTCATTTTTGTCGGCTGATTCGTTGTCTTCTGTAGTTGGGCGAATGGTTACAGCATAAACAATGCTAAAACCAGGGAAAGTAATATCAGTCGATGAGGCGCGAAAAATAGCGTCGCCAGCATTAATTTCGGCAGTGCGAGTAGTTAGTTCACAAGCAGACATTTGGCTAGCGACAAATCTTTCCCAAATGAGTTTGTACACTTTCATTTGATCGGGGGTTAAATACTGGCGAATGCTTTCTGGTGTACGGTCAAGATGGCTGGGTCTAATGGCTTCGTGAGCATCTTGTATATTGGCTTTGCCTTTGCGCACATAAATACGAGGCTTGTCGGGGCAATAGTCTTTGCCGTAACGATCTTTAATATACTGTGCGGCTTCTTGCTGGGCTTCAGGCGCAATGCGTGTTGAGTCAGTACGCATATAAGTAATTAAGCCCACAGGACCCTGGGTGCCCAGTTCAACCCCTTCATACAGCGATTGGGCCACTTGCATAGTTTTTCTCACCGTATAACCAAGGCGCGTGGCAGCATCTCGTTGCAGGGTAGATGTAATAAACGGCGGTTGCGGTTGGCGCTTGCCAGATTTTTCGGTAAGAGACGAAACAATAAAAGTCTCTTTTTCGATTTTCTTTACTATTTCTTCGGCTTTCTTTTTATTTTCAACAAAGAATGAATTAGCAGAAACTTTTTCTGAGGCAGCTATAACGCGTTTGTCTTTGTATTTATAAAGCGGTGCAAGAAAAGTTTGGGCAGCGCGATTACGCGAAAGCTCAGCTTTAATTGACCAGTATTCTACCGGTTTAAAATTTTGTACTTCTTCTTCACGTTCACAAATTATGCGCACGGCTACGCTCTGTACACGTCCAGCCGAGCGACCATTCACCTTGCGCCATAAGAGTGGACTAATTTTATAACCGACAAGGCGATCGAGTACGCGGCGCGCTTGCTGTGCGTCCACCAGGTGGTGATCAATTTGTCTTGGCTTTTTCATTGCTTGTGTGACAGCGTCTTTTGTAATTTCATTGAACGCGACGCGATGTAATTTTCCTTTAGGCAAATCTAAAAGTTCAGATAAATGCCAAGCAATGGCTTCGCCTTCGCGATCAGGATCTGGAGCCAGATATACTTTGTCGGCTGCTTGCGCTAATTGTCGCAATTCGGCCACTACTGTTTCTTTATCGTGCATTATTTCATATTGAGGCTCGAAATTTTTGCGTACATTAACGCCAAGCTTATTGCGCGGCAAATCACGCACATGACCGATGCTCGCCCTTACTTGAAAATCTTTACCGAGAATCTTACTAATAGTTTTAGCTTTAGCCGGCGATTCGACAATTACTAGCGCTCCCCGCCCTGCGCTCCGCTTGTCCGGACGCGCGAAATCGACTTCGCTCGGCGTCGGAAAGCTCTCTCGCCGTTCCTTGCCTCGCTGCTTTTGTTCCTTGGGAGATCCTTTGTGAGGCTTTAATGATATAAGTTCTGCGCTATTGTCCTTGACTTTGGTTGGGCGCACAGATGAGCGGGTGGCGGTAGCGCGGCGACCCTTAGCTAGTTTGGATTCGCGGATACTTGGCTTTTTAGCAACAGTTACTTTGGGCATTTATTAAAACCTATTTGTCCTTATACAATATATATGTATATATGTAGCAAATTTTCACCCCTGTCAAGGGATGCCAATGCGCGATGAGTATAGCACGATTGAACTATCTGTCTAGAAAAAATTTTCTTTTAGACAAGAATTTCTTTTGACAATTCGCAAATTTTTTCAAATAAAAAAGAAACAGTTTTGTTTTTTTCACTACCGCTTAGCGCAGATATGGTCACGAGGCGAGCCTGATTATTACTTCTATCGGCTGTCAGATTTAGGCTTAAGTAGCCGCTTGCGAATAAGCTGCGCAAGTCCTTACTGTATCCATTTAAGAAGATTTCTGCCCATTCAATTATTATGAGCGCCTTTGAATTTATAACCTCAGCAAGCTGGCAGACGAGTAAATTTAAACTTGTGCTTTGGTCAGGTTCGTCCATAAGGCGATAAAAGTCAATGTGATAAAGTGGCAGCCTTCCTGAGTGATATTCATTCATCATGACAAAAGTCGGGCTGGTAACCACTTCTTCGACTTTTAATCCTTGAGCTATTGCTTTGACAAGGGTTGTTTTGCCACTGCCAATTTCGCCTGTCAGAGCAAGCACTGTGTCAGGTTGAATAATTCGGCCAACTTGCTGGCCAAATTCCTGAATTGTCTCTAAATTAGCCAAATAAAGCTGTACTTGGTTCTCAGTGTGCATAAATTTGTCTCAGTCGAGGACTAGGGCGAGTTTTGACCCGGGTTTTCCAGGTGGGGAACCTCCTAACGCCTCACCGTTTCCTACTTCTCGAGTCAAACCACAATACTTTAAAAAAAAAGATCGCAATTAGTCCTCTAAGTTTCATAGGTCTACGTCGTCGTTTCGAGCCGGAACCCCGATTACTCAAAGTTGTAGGACAAAACTTTTTAAGCTCTATCCTTGACCGAGACTACAAAAATCATAGAAAACCCATGCAGCTCTGTCAATTGGTTGATAGATGGTTTAATCTTAAATGACCATTTAAAATATAATGATTACAATTCGATCAGGGAGGATCGTTACGGGAATAAGAGAATATGAGACAATTTGTCAACTTAATTCGTATAATAATGCTATTAAGCGCATTAGTTAGTGCTTATGGTTATCCTGTCTTTGGACAAGGGGATACGGCAAAATCCGATGTGCTTCTAGACCCTCGTTTAAGACAAATCGATACAAAAGAAGCAGGCACCGGGATAAGTCCCGGGATAAAAACGGATCCAACTACAGGACTACAGCGGGACACTGAGTCCAATGAAGTACCGCCACCACCAGCGGTAGCGCTTCCTGATCACAGACGATTAATATATCACCAAACCGCAGAATCTTTGGCTTGGCGTGGGCGGGCGTTGTCTTTAGCAGACGAATACCCACTGAAAAAAAATAGTCTTGCCTGGGAATTGCCAGTAACATATAGCAGAGCACAATTTCTGTTTAAGCAGGCCGCTAAGCAAACAGGTCTCACGATGGTGTCTGAATACCCGGAAGCCGGACAATTCTTATTGTCAGAGGCAGGCGAAAAAGGGGAAATTATTGTTGTCAGTCAGCCGATCAGTGACAGCAGAACTCTTTTTAAAATGCACGTGTATTCTAATGAACATTCGTTAGATAATCAACGAGCGAATGATCTCGGCGCTGTCATGAAAGATTTATCGAAAGATAAGGAGCTTTGGCAGTGAAGATTGGCGACAATGATGTCACTACCATTGGTATCACTGGTACAATTGGCTCTGGCAAGTCTTTGGTAGGGCAAATCCTGGCAGAACTGGGCATATCAGTAATTGATACGGATAAAATTGTCCATGAGTTGCTAGCCACAAATATTGATGTGAAGAAAGAGATAGGAGCGTATTTTCCTGGGGCAATAAAATCAGCAGGGTCTAGCGAAGCAGAAGAAATTGACCGTAAAAAATTAGCAAAGATTATTTTTAGCGACAAGGAAGCAAAGATTAAGCTTGAATCAATTTTGCACCCGCGGGTACGAGAAATCTGTAGAGAACGGGCAAACGAGCTCTCTCAAAGCGAAAAGAAAGCAAAAATAATTGCCACACTTGTACCATTGCTCTTTGAATCGAAGCGTCAATCTGATTACGATTACATATGGACTGTTGTATGTGATGAAAATATTTTATTTGAAAGGTTAGCGAAGCGCGATGGTTTTTCGAAAGAAGAAATTGATCTGCGCTTAGCAGGACAAATGTCACAAGCAGAAAAAGCCAGATTAGCTAATGCAGTACTTGATAATTCAAAAGATAAGCAGTACTTACGTTTGCAGGTACTAGAAGCACTTGCTAATCTCAAATTATCTTTACCGTCTCTTAATAACAATATGCCAGGATAATCTTCGATAGGCAACCTTTTACTGTTTGGGTCTAAGTTCCTAGGAGGTTTTCGGGAATATGGCTAATGTTAGAGCAGTGATGGAAGGCAAAGCCGCGCTTAAAGCTTTGGAAAACAATTATGAGGACTTTCGCTTGGCATTAGGCCTTGAACGCGAATATGCTCATGGCAAGTGTTATCGCAGATTAAAGGAAATGAGACGTCAGGCTGGCAAAGTTGGCGAAAGTATGAAGCGTTGCGGGCGCCCCTCAAGATTTTTAGACGCAGCTCTTACTGCTTATGATTATGCGGACGCTATGATTTTAGGTACAAGTACTTTGCCTGAATTAGATCGCAAGGCAGAAGTTTGTGCAGCTGCCATTGAAGTAATAAGAGAAGCAGTACGCTACGAGTGTGAGACAGGGGCGTTAAAAGTATTTATTCCCAGGCTTGAAATTGGCGATGAAGCTGCCTTAGCCTGCTTTAATTAGTTTTGCATACGGGGTTTCATATGCGATATTCTGCTTAAACCAGAGGTCTAGGGCTTTTCATTTGGCGTAAAAATAAGATAATGGTTTATAAAGGACCCGGTGATGACTGGCGCATTGGGCTATCCGGCGCTAATATATTCATATGCCAAAAATCGATCCAGAGCTGTCTACACCCGAGCTAATGAAATTAGCCGAGGACGACCATCTAAAGAAGATTGAATTAACGCAAGCTGATCGGGACAAGTTATTTGATCTCTTAAAAGAACGGGGCCGGCAAGAGCTTGAATATGGAGAAGAATTAGAAATCGACTCGGTACGTTTGATTCGCCGGGTGACCGGTGCAGTAGGAATTTATTTTAACTAGGATTTTAAGAGGGTAGATGGTGGCTGAAAAAAAAAAGAAAAATGCTGTAGTACAGGCTAAATCAAGCGCTCTTAAAGATGTAATACCTGAAAACGTATTTGCGCCACGGCGGAAGCGATTCATAAGTCAAATGCTTCCCAATAGTGTTGCCTTTATCGTCAGCAATCCGCACTGTATAAGAAGTAACGATGCCGAATACCCATATCGACAATCTTCTGATGTTCTTTATTTGAGCAATTTTCCAGAGCCACAATCAGTTTTGATCTTGAACAATTTTGAAAAAAAATCAGAATTTAAAATGATCGTGCGCCCGCGCGATAGACATAGTGAAATATGGACAGGCAGGCGCCTGGGTATAGAAGGGGCATTGAAACAATTCGGTTGCCAGGAAGCCTATACCATTGATCAATTTGTACCAGTCGTAAAAGACCTGTTAGCTAAAGCAGAGAATGTTTATTATAAATTTGGCCAGAATGAAGAATTTGACCGGCTGTTCGAACCCGAATGGAAAAAATCCTCTTGTCCTTTGCATGATCCACGGGCCATTAGTTATGGGATGCGCATAATTAAAGAAGGTCTAGAGGTAGAAGTAATGCGGCGCGCAGCGGAAATATCGGCTGAGGCTCACTGTGTTGCTATGCAATTGTGTAAGTCTGGCATGATGGAATATCAATTACAGGCAAACATGGAATATATCTTTAAGCTGAAGGGTGCCGGGCCAGCCTATAATAGTATCGTAGCTGGAGGCAGCAACGCCATAGTGTTACATTATACAGAGAATAATTCCCCGTTGCGAAATGGCGACCTTGTTCTGATTGATGCTGCCTGTGAATATTATGGCTATGCCTCTGATATTACAAGAACATTTCCTGTTAATGGTAAATTTACGAAAGAGCAACTCGATATTTATAACTTGGTCCTAGGCGCTCAAAAAGCAGCAATTACCATGGCTAAGCCGGGTGTGACATTGAAGCAATTGCATGAGAAAGCATCAAATATTTTGCGCAAGAGACTTATTGAGCTTGGTGTGCTTAGTCCGCAAATGGATAGTATTGCAAGCGAAGAAAAAATAATCAAACAAAGAGGCCAAAATGGCAATAAGTCAACACCGGTTATACTGCGCGATTTATTTATGCATGGTACAAGTCATTGGCTTGGTTTAGATGTGCATGATGTTGGCACTATTGGTACACGCAGCAAACATGCAAAAACTAGACCAATGGAGCCCGGTATGGTCTTTACCGTAGAACCAGGACTGTACTTCGATCCCGATGATAAACGACTACCAAAAAGATATCGTGGTATTGGTATACGTATCGAAGATGATGTAGTCATCACAAAAACTGGCTGCGAAGTACTAAGTTCTGGCGTGCCAAAAGAAGTAGAAGATATAGAAGCATTAATAAGCCAACAGCGCCGATAAACGGAATGACACCGCAAAATTTGGGGGTTATACAATGCAGTTCTTAGTAATGGGATATGACGGAACAGATGAACAAGCCTTAAATCGTCGGCTGGCTGTGCGGGAGGCCCATATAGCTCTCGGTGACAAAATGCGCGATGCTGGCAAAATGCTTTATGGTGCTGCTATTTTAGATGATAGTGGAAAAATGATCGGCTCGATGCTGGTTTGTGATTTTGAATCTCGAATAGAATTAGATACTTGGCTAGAAAAAGAACCTTATATTACTGGTAATGTTTGGCAGAAAATAGAAATCAAGCCCTGTAAGGTAGGACCAAGCTTTGTCGGATTAGTAAAACAACACTAGCCTGGTGGGCCTGTGAATGACCATACACATAAGCAAAGCCCAACTATAAAGCCGCAAACACCAAACGTTATGGCAGGTATAGCGGCTCTTTGTGCGTCCATAGAGTGAATGATGAACTTGACGCTGCCTACGGCAAAAACAAGCCCCACTAAAAACATTAATACGCGTTCAATAATGTCTGCCAAAGAAAAACAAGCCTCCAGTTCTAGCTGGTCAATGCATCATTCTGGCATTTAAGAATATACACAATACCAAAACAAAGCAAGCCAAAAGAAAGAGTAAGAGTGAAGTAAGAATCTTGTTGAGTTTAGGTGTGGAGGAGTATAGCGCGGGCGGCGGACCAAATTTAAACAGTTGAGATTGATATTGTCTATTGAATAGTTCTAATGCCGCCCGCATGTCAGCCGCCGATTGATAGCGATTTTCTGGTTGTTTGGCTAATGCCTTAAAAACAATTGCTTCTAATTCCCTTGGTATTGATGGGTCTTTAACATGTTGAGAAAAAGGTGTTGGTAATTCATTGACGTGCTTGTAAATCGTGTTTAGCAACGAGTCTCCCATCAGAGGGGGCGCACCACAAAGGGTTTCATACATTACACAGCCAAAGGAATAAATATCTGAGCGATGATCAGGCTTTTTCCCCTGGCATTGTTCTGGGCTCATATACAGCGGAGTACCAAAAATCTGTCCAGGCTTTGTAATTGTTCTTTGATTAGGCTTTCGTCTGACGAATTTAGCGATACTAAAATCAATCACTTTGACTAAATGGTCACCCTTATAGTCTTTAATTATCATGATATTGCTTGGTTTTAAATCACGATGGATGACACCCTGCGTATGAGCATACTCAAGTGCTAGACAAATTTGAATAAAAAGAGGCATGGCGTCTTCAAAATCAAGGCGTGTCTGTTTGTCCAAAACACTAGCCAGGGTTTCACCTTCCAGGTATTCCATAGCTAAATAGAGAGCACCATTGGCTAAAGTACCAAAATCAAGTACAGAAATTATATTTGGATGTGAAAGTGAAGCGGCAGCATGGGCTTCACGTTGAAAGCGCTCGTTGGATACTTCCTTCACTGGCTCAGAGGGAGAAAGTACTTTAATAGCGAAAACTCTATTGAGCATGAGGTGCCTGGCCTGATAAACCATGCCAGCATTGCCACGACTGATGAATTTAATGATCTGATATTTTCCAGCCAGGATATCGTCAGGTTTAAAGGACGGAATGCTTAAAAAATTAGAATCGGAAGAAAAATTAGCGTCAGGAGACTTTTCGGCAATGGTTTCTTCCATATGCTGTAATAAGTTCTGCCCCGTTTGTATGGGTGCATTTAATCTTTTATCAGAGGGCGAGTTTGAACTGGCAGGCAAATGTGATATTTGTTGCCCAGAAAGGGATTGTTTGTCTTTGGAATCTGTCATTTAAGATTAATGATTGTCGCTATTTATGACACCGGTAGCGGATGTACTTGCGGTGGCACCTGATCTGAACGATACCACGCATGATATCGTCTTAAACCTTAAGCCTCGCGCAGCTGCGCTAACTGTAAACTAGCGCGAATTCGCGCTAGTTTACAGAGAAGAAGCAATAATTTGATTAATTCAGGGAAGCAATCTGTTCTAGTTAGTTAGCAGACCGGAGCGAGGCAAGGACGCTGGTGAAGCGTCCGCTGACGAGCGATTAAGGATACGCGCGTTGAGCCGAGCAGCGCGAAGGCGAAGCAGCGCTTATTGGTAGTTAGACTTGTACCATGTCCGAAAAATACGAAAAAATCTGACAGCTTTGAAAAATGCATGTAGTAAGGGAAGCAAACATAATGGCTTGCTTCCCTTAACCGGATCCCGTTTGCCTGCTAAAACTAACCTCCCAATTGCCAGGTAAGTAGACCATGATCACTTAAAGATCGGCCTGCTAAGCTAGAGCGCCAAAAATTGCGAATATTGTAATGTTTTGGCCTTAATTGAGCAGATAGATTTTTGTGAAATAAGCCATCTAATCTACCGCCGCCGCACTGGGTTGAAGTATGGTTATTTTTATTGGCTAATTGATAGCCATTATTTAGCAAAGGGTCAATATCAGCTGAGGTGTCCAGCAAACAATTGAAGTCACCAGCAATGATTGTAGGGTATTGATTATCGGCCAATGCGGCCATTAGTTCATGCAATTGTTTAATGCGAATAGGGCTTGTGGACGGCAATCCACCCAGCATTGATTTAAGGTGAAGTGTAATTACAGACAATGCCGTATTGGATCGGCTGTCGATAAGATCTACCCTTAAGGCTGGCCGCAAATTATAGATACCATACACTTTAGTTAATTGAGTGTATTCAACTATATTGCTGACAGCAAAGCGGGGATGAATAAGAAAACCGACTGCTTGTCCGCGGTTATTTGGTTGAGAAACAATGTGATTGTATCCCGAAGCTTGACCAAGCAGCGCAAGGCCGCGCGGACTTACTTCTTGCATAGCCAACAAATGATGCCTGCTAATTATTTCTTGATACGTATCAAAAAAATGATCTGCCTTTGCTTGCCACAGATATTCTGCGTTCCAACAGGCAAGGATGATACCTGAATCATTACTGCTAACCCGATTTAAATCAGCTAATTGCTCCTTTATCATTGCCAGAACTAAGCTGGGATCAGCCCATATGGTTTCTGGCTGAGAGAAAAGGCATGGTTCTATGATTGTTTTTAAAAGAGTGGTCATATTTCCTCCTATGGAAAGCCGCACCAGATTTATCCTGGCGCGGCAATAACTGGTACGTGTCTATGCCCTCGCCCATCGTTTCTGGCGAGGTGCGGACAAATTAATGGGGGCAGATTGTTGAGCCCTTTTCAGTAAAACTTTGATTTAGTGTTGCTAATTAGTCGATCAAATTACATTTTGCTTTAAATAACGGACACTAAAAGAGAATTTCAACTTAGCAAAAGAAAGAGGGCAAAAGAAAGACATTTCGCCATAATTTAATCAATTTGCCAAATTCACACTTGCGCTAGCCGCGCTAGGTTTTTTAATGTTTGTCTCTAATCTGTGTAAATCCGCAGCCTGTAACTAGATCGGCTTGTCAATAATTGGATATGAAAAGCTCAGCGCCAATTTTACTTTGACGTTTTGAATTGCAATTATTCATGCCATATTGCAAATGCCAATGACGGATCTCTGCCCATTTGTATAACGAGCGTACTTCTGCACAGCTATCGTATGTAATTAGAAATTTGTGTTTGCTTGTCTTTAGTATGTTAGCCAATCGTTCATGATCAAAATCATGCAGACTGCCATTGCGACCATAGAGCTTTTTAGTTTTGTAATAAGGCGGATCTAAAAAAATAAATACATCTTTGCCGGCTTTGGTGATTGCTTCTTCAAAATCTAAATTGGTAATTTTTGTTTTTGCCAGTGCTTCAGGCATAGAAGCAAGGCGCTCGATTGAAGAAGCAGTGAATCGCTCTGAACTAGCCAATGCAGAAAAGCCACCAGCTTTAGTAGTGCCGGAAAAACTAACCCGATTGAAAAAGAAAAATAAAAGCGCCTGGCGATAATCGTCCATAGGGCGCTCTTGTCGCGCTTTAATATAAAATTGTTTTATTTGTTTAGTTGAGAGTAAGCTAGATCTAAGTTCGTGTAAGTCATGAATAAGTTTCTTGCAAGACTCCCGTTTTTGGATGATTTGCCAAAATGAAACCAGCTCTTCGAAAGCGTCATTAATCCAATAGCGCTCAGCTAGATTAATTGTTCTGGCATAAAAATAAACGCTGCCGCCACCCACTAAGGGTTCTCGATATTCACGAGCCGATTGTGGCAGAACCTTGGCTATGGAAGCAATAGCCCTTTGTTTGCCACCAGGATATCTAAGAGGCGAACGGTAACCTAAGGCTGGATTTAAAGACCTCTCTGAAGCAGGTGCCTCGCGGGTGGTGTTGGGGAGATGTAGGCTTTTAGTGGTGCTAATCACGATGGGTATCTGATTAAAGGGGGGTTTACATGGTGTACAGTTTACAATCTTGGCAATATTAACTTGCCTTGTACAGGCTTAGTTTGAACCGCCAAGCCTTATTGTGTAACGCTTTGCGAGGATATAACGAATATAAATGTTTTAATTGGGCAAATCTGCGATACTAATAAAGGGCTTCGTAGCATAAGAAGTTCTCTGGTGAATCCCTTTTTTATTTTTTTCACCAGTCACGCTGAAGAGAATCAATGAACAACAAACTATTTATCGGCAATCTCGCCTATAAGGTAACGGAAGAAGAACTACAAGAATTATTTACTCAAGCCGGTGAAGTGGTATCCGCAACAATTGCAACAGATCGCCACACTGGACAAAAGCGAGGTTTTGCTTTTGTAGAGATGGTGGATCAAGCTGCTGCTGAAGCTGCTATTAAGAGTCTTAATGGCCGTGACTTACAAGGACGTCAAATTTCAGTAAGCATTTCGCAACCGAAACCAAAATCCAATTTTGGACGTAGCCGCTATTAACTTTTAAGCATTGCGCTAGAATCCTGACATTGCTCTGTTAGTTTTTACTGATAGAGCAGAAATAGTGTGTTGAGATCGCGCTGTGAAAGTCCGACATACTCTACGTTAGGATCAGTAGCGCAATACATAATATCTTGAGCGCTATCACTGTGCCCATCTAAACCGAGGGCATGGCCAATTTCATGCAAGCAAACTTGTTTTATGAGAGTCGGTGTTAATTTTTCTGATGGTATGTCAGGACGACAAGTAAGAATAGTGACGGTTACGTGATAGATTATGTTTGTTCTGCGATCAGAAACTACATGCGCGTCGCCTGCCTCGGCGGCTAAAGTAAGATTAGCCGAGGAGTCTGTCCAACGGCATTCAATATTTGCCTGTGTGACATCATTGACAGGAATAAAACGAAGCATACCTCGGGAAGCGTTTTGCCAGGTCAAAAATGCAGTGATCAACGTTGTTTCATATATGGGCGAGAATCCCTTATAGCCTTGTCCTGAATTGATATAAACTTTAAGCGGCATGTAGAATGGCGGCCAGCGTCGTTTTCCGTTTGGCGTGACTAGATAAAGATAGTTGTCTGGAGCTCCTGGCGGCGCCATAATTCCTTTGACGTTCTGGCGGCGATCCACTTCATGAGCCACGGCAACCATTTCATTGGAAAGAGTGGTGCGATTTTCTCCATTGGGAAAGCGATTTAAATATTCTTGTCCAACGCGAAGAGCGTCTTGCATATGATTTGCGCCAATGGCTGCGGCTAGATAGTTGAGATAACCTTTTTCATTATGGGGATCTAATTGCAGCACTATAGAGCTTTCTTGCAGTGCTTCGTCGTAGCGCTTTAGCGCAATGAGTGCTAGAGACATATCGAGATGAGCGACGCTCAAAGAGGGGTCAATTGCTAAGGCTTGTTTGAGTAGTTCTATTGCGTGTTCATTATTGCCATTCTTTGAAAAACTGTAAGCCTCATTAGTTAAGTGGCCGGCTTGCTCCATCAAGGCGGGAGAGAGTGCATTGGCAGCATTAGGATAATTTGGAGGTTGATAAAGCTGCATGCCTCCCGGCGGATAATTTGGAGGTTGATAAGGCTGTGTGCCGGAGGGCATCGGATAATTCTGAGACTGATATGGCTGCGTGCCGGCTGACACAGGATAATTTGGAGGTTGATATGGCTGCGTGCCGGCGGGCGCAGGATAACCGGCAGATTGATTTGACTGCATGCCTCCAGGTACGGGATAGCTCGGAGCTTGATATGGCTGCGGATTGTTCTGCGGTGGGTAAGTTTGGTTAGGATAAGGCGTGTTGTTGGATGTTGGGTACCCAGTACCTTGATAAGGCGCTTGCACGTTTGCGTAGCCTGTGTTTTGGTAAGGCGACGGCGCATTATTTGGCATAATGTAATTCATGCCCTGAGCAAAGACTGGCGTGCCAAAATTAGCGACAGTTAGTAATAAAGCAGTCGCACAACAGTCCCAGGTCAATAATTTTGTGAATACTCTGTTCATATATTGAGCAATAGTGCTAAAAAGTATTTGCCACTGAGAACCGGACTGATACCATTATCAACAACATATTTTATCGCAATTGACCCACAGGCAGCTCCCAATTCGATTCTCACTATAGATTAACCAGTTGTAATTCTGGAGGGATGCATGGGCATAAGCACAAGTGATACTCATGCTAAGAGAGTATCGTCATTAAATACCTGACTTAATTTGACCTTGTCTACGGAGCCTTGCCTCTAATCGATAATGAATTTAACTGATGATGAAATTAGAAGATATGATCGACATTTAAAATTGTCCAATTTTGATTTGCAAAATCAACTAAATCTCAAGCAATCCAGAACCCTGATTGTAGGAGCTGGTGGACTTGGTTGTCCGATTGCTCTGTATTTGGCTGCTTCTGGCGTGGGAACGATTGCTATTGCGGATGATGATAAGGTAGAAATTTCAAATTTGCAAAGACAAATTGCTTTTTCCACTAAGGATATTGGACAGAATAAAGCGACTCTGTTGACACGGGCCATAGCGAAAGTCAATCCGCTAATTAAAGCTATTGATTATGTAAAACGGATTGATGCCAGTAATGTAAATGAATTGGTGCGTGAATATGATTTAGTTATTGATGGCAGCGATAATTTTGCTACGCGCTTTCTTTTGGCAGATGCTTGTTTCTTAGCTAAAATAAGTTACTTACATGCTTCTGTACATGAATACCAAGGACAAGTATGCCTTTTTATTGCTGATAAGAGTCCTTGCTTTCGTTGTTTATATAGACAACCACCGGGTGGCGCAGCTCTGCCACCATGTACGGAGGCGGGAATTTTGGGAATTGTAACTGGCTCGGTCGGGTTGCTAGCAGCCACTGAGGCAATAAAATATCTTTCCGGATTGGGAAGTTCTATAGCAGGCAAAGTAATTATTTATAATGTACTTGAGCAGGAATTGAAAAAGTTTGATCTTGAGCGTGACTCTAATTGTCCCTTGTGCAGCCAAAATGCCAGCATAACGCAAATACAAAATGAGAAATTAAGTAAAGGAAGTGATCAAACTCAGCGCGACTATGCTCAGTGTATGGAGCGTGTAGAAAGTAATGAACATATGATTAGTATTGCGCAGGTTGCAAAACTAATAAAATCCAGCGAATTAAACAAAGACGTCTTTTTGTTAGATGTGCGAGAAGAGCATGAATATATGCAAGAACATTTAGAAGATGCAGTGTTCTTACCGCTATCATTACTACAAACTCTTTCGACTGCCGAAGTCACAGCACAGCTAAATCGCCGACTACCAACTAAAGATAGCAAAAAAAACAAAGAGCGAACAATACTGTGTTATTGCCAGCGTGGGGCACGCAGCCTGAAAGCAGTAGGTATTTTCCGACAAGCAGGTTTTGCTAAAGCTTTTAGCGTGGAAGGAGGCTTGGATGCTTGGCGGCAGTTTGAGCAGAGTGTTCATCGTAGGCCTTAAGCCATGCCTTAGTTTGAGCAATGGGATCTTTGGCTTTTAGAATATCGCTTATTATTGCTATACCATCAGCCCCGGCAGCTATTACCTGCGGCAAACGTTCTAAGGTGATGCCGGCTATGGCTACTAATGGGTACGGCAATGTGCGGCGCCAACGTTTTAAGTTTTCAAGGCCTTGCGGGGCAAAAGGCATTTCTTTAGTTGTGGTGCTATAAATTGGTCCAATAGCTATGTATGATGGTTTATAGGCGATAGCACGAGCTACTTCTGCATAACTATGGGTGCTTATGCCAAGGCGTATGCCCGAATTTAGAAGAGCGTTGATATCTGCCGTATCTAGATCTCCTTGACCAAGATGCACACCATAAGCGCTGTATTTAATGGCAAGCTGCCAATAATCGTTTATGAACAGCCGACAATTAAAACGCTTAGCGATCTCGATGGCCTTCATAACTTCTTCTTCAACATGTTGTTGGTTGCCATTTTTACCAGCGGTTTTTATTCTCAATTGTATTGTTGAAATTCCAAGCGGGAGTAATTTTTCTAACCAAGCCGCATTATCGACAATAGGGTAAACACCGAGCTTCTCGCTACCACAATCAGGAAATGGTAATTGATCTAATGAAATGATCTGATTTGTGTTAGTTGAGCTATGTTCCTTAGTTGATAAAGTAAGTATCGGCAGATCACAGAATGTTTCTGGCCAACCACCATGTGTTAGCGGACCATGACCTTGGCCAATGTTTTGAACTGTGCGTAGACCTTGATTAACATAAGCTTTAGCAATCACAAGTGCGTCTGCCAATGGATAACCAAGTGCGATAGAGGCTGCAATGGCAGCGGATAAAGTACACCCCGTGCCATGGGTAGATTTAGTATCAATGCGCTTACTAGTTAGCCAGGCTGAATAATTTTCCTGTTCGAAATAATCTCGGCATAGCGATCCTTTGCTATGTCCACCTTTAATCAACACTGCTTTAGCACCTAGTGAACGCAGTTTAGAAGCTAATTCTTTTACATACGCTTCGAATCTATGTTCGCTGTCACTGTTTCCGATTTCCGATTTCTGGGAATCGTCGATTCCTAAAAGCGCTTCTGCCTCTGGCAAATTGGGTGTGAGTAAATCAACTAAAGGTAGCAAATAATCGACAAATGCCCGAGCTGTCTCTTTATTAGAGAGAAGGGAATTCCCGCTTGTAGCAGCCATTACCGGATCACATATCTTAAAAGCATTAGTATTAGCAAAAAATTTAGCGACTTGCTTTATTGTGTCAATGTTATAAAGCATGCCGGTTTTTATGGCTTTAGCTGGCATGTCTTTTTGCAAGACATCTATTTGATCTTGCAATATAGCAGGGCTCACTGCCTCAATGCTTTTTACTTCAAGTGTGTTTTGAGCGGTGATAGCGGTAATGACAGAACAACCATGCACACCTAAAGCATTGAATGTTTTTAGGTCTGCTTGTACGCCAGCACCGCCGCCGCTATCAGATCCGCCAATTGTCCAGACAATATATTTCATTTGACTATCTCTGTAAGGCTGCTGACAGTTTCTGGGAATGTCTGCTGTTGTTTCTTTTGATGCCAAAAAGGAGTGCCGATTGTTGGTGTGCTGGGAGAAGCCATGACACGCTCTTCCATAAAGCCGCTTTCAAAACCTAATCTGCCAGCTTCAATGGCGGCAGAAAAAGCACGAGCCATATTAACCGGCTCATTGGCTAAAGCAATAGCAGAAGTAAGAAGCACAGCGTCATATCCCATTTCCATAACTTCAGTAGCATGCGATGGTTTGCCAATTCCAGCATCGATAATTAGGGTAATCTCTGGTAAGCGGGCGCGCAGAGTTTTTAGCGAGCGAGGATCATTTATACCTTGACCGGAACCAATGGGAGCAGCCCAGGGCATAATGATTTTGCAACCGACATCAACCAAACGTTGGGCAACAATTAAATCAGAAGTTGTATAGGGAAATACTTCAAAACCATCATTAACAAGAGCCTTAGCGGCTTCTACTAATCCAAAAGGATCCGGCTGCAATGTATAATCATCTCCCGTTACTTCAAGCTTGATCCAATTAGTATCGAAACGCTCGCGCGCCATATGGGCAATTGTAATTGCTTCTTTGCTTGTGCGGCACCCGGCAGTGTTGGGTAAAATGTGGACATTGAGTTCTTTGATGAGATCCCAGAAAGAACTGCCGCCATTATTGCTGGGAGATTGTCTGCGTAAGGCAACAGTGACGACCTCGGTTGCGGAGGCGACTATTGCTTCTTGCATAATTTGCGGCGAAGGAAATAAGGCGCTTCCACAAAGAAGACGGCTATTGAGATTCTTGCCTGCTAATTGCCACATAGTTTATCCACCTTGCATGGGTACTAAGATTTCTATCTCTTCGCCGTCTTGTAATTGGCTCTCAGAATATTTGCTGCGTGAAATAAAAGTACTGTTGCACGCAATAGCGACAGAATCAATTTCATAGCCAAGCTTGAGTAGTAGATCCTGCACAGTTTTTATATTATCAATTATTTTTTTTTCGCCATTAATGACTAATTGCAAGAGCTGGTTCTCCTTCGGTAAATTGCTTGACGGTGTCGGAACTTTTAAATAATTTTCTATAAATAGGATCAATTTGTTTAGTTTTTATATAAGACAAAACAAGCTTGGCCATTTTTGGAGTTACTAAAAATCCATGACGATAGAGACCAGCAATCTTGATATTTTGAGGTGTATCGTTTTCTTGAGACAAAATAATGGCCGGCAGATTGTCGGCCAGAGCCGGCCGACAATTTACTTTGCTTTCTAAAATGATAGCATTGGCAAAAGCAGGATGCACAGTACAGGCTGCGGATAGCAATTCCAAAGTGGATTGTACGGTAATGGGGCGCATATCATCACTTTCAATTGACGTAGCGCCGATTATATAGCGATTATTTTGGCGCGGAACAATATATATGGGATGACGCGGATGCATTAATCTAACAGGACGGGTCAAATTGACTTCTGGTGCTTCCACAACCACTAACTCACCGCGCACCCCACGCAGGTGTGGCAGGTCGGCACGACTGCCTAACCCGCG